>Ga0335069_10000627_pt1 | contig 58083 bp, 53 predicted proteins | sample Lox_Sample_11_FD_206714 | JGI IMG/M metagenome (GOLD analysis project Ga0335069, IMG submission 206714) | Soil microbial communities from Loxahatchee National Wildlife Refuge, Florida, United States - Lox_Sample_1.1 | ecosystem: Environmental > Terrestrial > Soil > Wetlands | place: USA... | reverse complement strand
GGGCGAGCAGCAGCGCGATCTTGCGGCGTACTTCGGCGATGAGCGATGCCGGCACGCGACCCGCGGCAATGGCGTCCTCGGCGCCGTACAGGTCGTTGACCAATTCCATGATTGCAGCGATGCAGGTATTGAAGTGCCAGCGGCCTTGGAAGTCTTCGCTTACGCGGCGAATGGTTTGATGAAGTTTGCGCTGTAAATTGCGGGCTTCAGAGGACAGAGAAGCGGCATCAGAGTCTGCTTGGCAGGTGGGAATACCCGCCCCACACAAGTCAGTTGAGCGGACGAAGAAGCGATAGACTCGGCCTAAAAATCTTTGAATGCCTTCGATGCCCGTGTCTTGCCAGTCCAAGTCGCGGTCGGGAGGCGCGGCGAAGAGCGTGTACATGCGCGTCGCATCGGCGCCGTAGCGCGCGACCATTTCGTCGGGCGAGACCGTGTTGCCGAGGCTCTTCGACATCTTGGCGCCGTTTTTGATCACCATGCCTTGCGTGAAGAGGCGCTTTACCGGTTCGTCGTTCGTGACGAGGCCCATGTCGCGCATGAACTTCGTCCAGAAGCGCGAATAAATAAGATGCAAGATGGCGTGCTCGACGCCGCCGATGTACTGGTCGATGCCTTCTTTGCCGAACCAGTAGGCGATGATGTTGCTGTCGAATGGAGCGTTGGCGTTCTGTGCGTCGGCGTAGCGGTAGAAGTACCATGAGGAATCGATGAAGGTATCCATCGTGTCGGTTTCGCGGCGGGCCGGGCCTCCGCACTTGGGGCAGGAGGTGTTCAGGAATTCGGGAACGTTGAGCAGCGGAGATCCGCCGGAGAGCGTGATCTTGACGTTATCCGGCAAGATTACTGGCAGATCTTTTTCTGCGACTGGGACTACGCCGTCTTTCTCGCAATAGACCATCGGGATCGGCGTGCCCCAGTAGCGCTGGCGGGAGATGCCCCAGTCTTTCAGGCGGAAGGTGACTGTCGCTTTGCCGAAACCTTTTTCTTCGGCGAAGGCGGACATTTTTTGGAGCGCTTCGGCGCAGGTGAGTCCGCTGAATTCGCCGGAGTTGACTACGATGCCGTCTTCGCTGACGAAGGGCAGAGGCGGTTCGGCCATCGTCTCTTCCGGATTGCTGCTGGCCGGAAGGATCACCAAACGGATTTCGAGGTTGTACTTGTTGGCGAAATCGAAGTCGCGCTCGTCGTGGGCGGGCACGCTCATGATGGCACCCGTGCCGTAGTCCATCAAAATGTAGTTGGCAACCCACACCGGGAGCGTCTCGCCGTTGAACGGGTTTTTGGCGTAGCGGCCGGTGAAGACACCGTGCTTGTCGATTTCGCCGATGTTGCCAGATTCTTTGGCCCGGCGCTGCTCGGCGATCATCTCGTCGACTTGCTTGCGGAGTTCGGGGCTGCGCGCGGCGATGTCGGTGACGATGGGATGCTCGGGCGCTAACTGGATCGAGGTCGCGCCATAGATCGTGTCAATGCGCGTTGTGAAAACCGTAATCGTCGAGCCCGCAGGCCCGACCGTGCCGCCGAGATCGAAATCGACCAATGCGCCTTCGCTGCGGCCGATCCAGTTCTGCTGCATGATCTTTACTTTGTCGGGCCAGCCCGGAAGCTGCTCGAGATCGCGGAGTAACTCGTCGGAGTATTTTGTTATGCGCAGGAACCATTGCTCGAGCTCACGCTGCTCGACCGGTGTGTCTTCGTGACGCCAGCACATTCCTCCGACGACCTGCTCGTTGGCGAGCACGGTCGCGCACTGAGGGCACCAGTTCACCTTGCTCTTCTTGCGATAGGCTAGGCCTTGCTCATACAGCTTGAGAAAGAACCACTGGTTCCATTTGTAGTAATCAGGAAGACAAGTAGTGACCTCGCGTGACCAGTCGTAGGCGAAGCCGAGGCGGTTCATCTGCGCTTTCATGGCAGCGATGTTCTGCAAGGTCCATTGGCGTGGCGGCGTGTTGTTCTTGATGGCGGCGTTCTCGGCGGGCAAGCCGAAGGAGTCCCATCCCATCGGGTGAAGGACGTTGTAACCGTTCATCCACATGTAGCGGGCGAGCGCGTCGCCGATCGAGTAGTTGCGCACGTGTCCAATGTGCAGCGCGCCGGAAGGGTAGGGAAGCATTTCGAGCACGTAGTACTTGGGCTTCGTCGAGTTGGGCTCGGCGGCGTATAGAGTCTGATCGCTTAGGAAACGCGCCGTCCATTTTTGTTCGACGGACTGGGCGTCGTAGCGCTCGTCGCGCGGGGCAGGTTTGGTATCTTCGGCCATAGATTAGATCAGGGATGAATAGGTAATCCTTCATTCTACAATGCCATCACCGCGAATTCAGTGGTGCTCCTGAGACGGGGCAAACCCCCTACGGTAATTTCACTAAGCTTTTCAGCGCTTGAACATTGCGCCAGTCATCGCCGGGATTGTCGATTGGAGTTTCGGCGATAAAGGCTGCGTGCTTCAGTCGGCGGTCGTTTAAGATCGCGCGAAATGCTTCGAGGCCTAGTTTGCCGCGGCCAATGTGCTGGTGACGGTCGAGGCGGCTGCCTCTTTCGGCTTTAGCGTCGTTGCAGTGCCAGACGCGGACGTTTTTGAAGCCGACAGTCTGTTCGAGATGGCGCAGGGTCAGCGCGCGGCCTTCTTCGGTGACGATGTCATATCCGGCGACGTGGGTGTGGCATGTATCGATGCAGGCGCCAACTGGAAGGTGATCGCGAAGCAGGTTAAGCAGTGCAGCGAGTTGCTCGAAAGTGCCGCCTAAAGAGAATTCGGCGCCAGCGGTGTTTTCGATCAGGAGCATCAGATTCCCCAACTCAATGCCGCGTGCTGCTTCCTCGATTGCGGCGGCCACGCGTACCAATCCCTCTTCGCGGCTCGCTCCGCGGAAAGAACCGGGATGCAGGACGAGGTAGTCCGCACAGAGCGCCGCTCCGCGTTCGAGTTCGCCGCGAAACGCGGCGATCGACTTGCGGCGGAATTCGTGGTTGCCGCCGGCGAGATTAATCAGATAATTCGCGTGGATGACGAGGGGCTTCAGATCGTACTTCTCTCTTAGACTGGACATCGCGTCGCACTGCGGGCGTCCTAGTTTGTAGGGTTGCCATTGACGCGGGCTGGTGGAGAAGATTTGAAAAGCACTGCAGCCGAGGCGATAGGCGCGCTCGACGGCGTTCTCAACGCCGCCGGCGATTGAGGTGTGAATGCCGATACGGCGTAGCGTCAGCCCTGAGGCTTGCGCTTTCTCGACGAGCGCCGGTGGCCATTTCAGCGGGTCCTTATCGGCAGGTCGGAATTCTGTCATTTTCAGAGACGATACCACCCGGCTTGCACGGCATCACTCCGTAAATGCATCTTTGACTCCCAGTGATCCCAGCAGAAACCGATGAACTGTTTCCCCGCCTCGATAAAGCCAGCGCGTGACGAGGAACAAAGCAGCGGTCCTTACCGCGTAAAAGGAAAGAGAAATCGCGTTGTGGTTGCTGTAGTAAGCGTAGGTATTGAACGCTCCGGCGCGGCTGACGTCATGAAAGAATGAATACGCCAGGGCCGGGACATAGGTAATTTCACCGAGCATCCACGCTAGGAAGTAGGTGGCCAAGGCACGGCTGGCGATGGTAGTCATTTCTCTGGTTGGCACATATCCTCCTTGAGTAGCCCACATTCTCGCATTCCATAGCCGAGAACCAGCGAACATTGGCCGGAATTGCCCTCACCGCGGTGAACCGAATACACTCTTAGACTACGAGGTTCGCGATGCTCGTTGTGATGCAGGCGCAGGCCACCGAAGAGCAGGTGCGCGCCGTTTGTCAGAAGATCGAATCGCTTGGCTACCGGGCCCATTCCATCCCCGGCGCGCAGCGCACCGCTATAGGGATTACAGGCAATAAGGGAGAGATCGATCCCGGCGCGCTTGACGATCTGCCGGGTGTGCAGGAAGTTATCCGCGTTTCGAAGCCATACAAGCTGGTTTCGCGCGACACGAAACCCGACAACACGATCCTGAAATTTCCAGGTACCAGTGTGACTATCGGCGGGACAGATCTCGTCGTCATGGCTGGGCCTTGCGGAATCGAGAGCCGGGAGCAGGCTTTTACCATCGCCGAGCGGGTGGCGCGGGCGGGGGCGCATTTCTTTCGCGGCGGCGCATACAAGCCGCGCACCTCTCCCTATTCCTTCCAGGGAATGGGCGAGGAAGGCCTCAAGATCATGGCGGAGATTCGCGACCGCTTCGGGCTTCTGATTGTGACCGAGGCCGTCGATTACGAGTCTCTCGATCTAGTCGATCAATACGCGGACATGATTCAGATTGGCGCGCGCAACATGCAGAACTTTTCACTGCTGAAGCGCGCCGGACGGGCGCGCAAGCCGGTGCTCTTGAAGCGCGGGATGTCGGCGACGCTCGAAGAATTTCTGATGGCCGCCGAGTATGTGATGAGCGAGGGCAACTACAACGTCGTGCTCTGCGAACGCGGCGTGCGCACGTTTGCCGATCACACGCGCAATACGCTCGATCTCAGCGTCGTTCCGGCGGTGCAGCGCTTGAGCCACTTGCCGATCATTGTCGATCCGAGCCATGGGACGGGTAAGCGCAATAAGGTTACGCCGCTGTCGCGCGCGGCTGTCGCGGTCGGAGCTGACGGACTGATCATCGAAGTTCATCACGACCCGGACCGCGCGCTGTCGGATGGAATGCAGTCGCTCTATCCCGAGCAGTTTGAGGCGCTGATGGCGCAGGTGCGTCAGATCGCGGCGGTGCTGGGAAGATCGATTCCTGTGCCTGTACCAGCGCAGACCGTATAGCCGCGATCGAGGAGGCCTATGCAGCGGCCACGTGTGCTCGCTTCGGTTCTCGCTGTTTTTTTCGCGCTTTCTATGCAGGTGGTTGGCCAGGATGCTCCGGCGCCCGGAACCTACAAGGGCGATGCTGTTTGCCGGCCACGCCGCGGAGTTTATCCTCATCGGATATTTACTCCCGATCCTGGCTATGACGACAAGGATCGGAAGAAACGTGTCCAGGGAACCGTATTCCTCTCGCTGATCGTGACCAAAGAGGGCGACACTGCGGAGATCAAAGTCGAGAAGAGCCTGACGCCGGGTCTCGATAAGGAAGCGGTGAAGGCGGTCTCACGGTGGAGGTTCGAACCGGTCACCGACGACGACGGGAAGCCCTGTCCGATGAACATCAAGGTCGAGGTCGAGTTCCGCCTCTACTGACTCTCCGCCTCTGGTAATCTTTGTCGTTCGATAGAATTTCTCTGCCCTTGCGTAAACTCCTCTTCATTGCCGTTTGTGTCCCGCTGATTATCGCGGGCGGTTGGTACTACTTCCACCAGCGTTCGCTCTTTCCTGCCTACCGACCGCTGTATCGCGAGTACGCCTACATCAGCAACGGAAAAAGCAATTCGGTTACGGTCGTCGATCTCACCGCCGATCCGGTGAAGGGATTTACGGTGGTGCGGACGCTTCCAGTTGGAAGCGAGCCGACGGGTGTGGCTGCGAATCCGCAAAAAAACGAAGTTTATGTTGTCAATTCTGGTTCGGCCAACGTGAGCGTGATCGATGCCGAGCACAACAAGGTTATCGGAACCATCGGCGTGTACGGCCAGCCATACTTTATCGACGTTTCTCCTGATGGCCATCGCGCGTACGTGGCGAATTCGGGTTCCAACAATGTTTCTGTCATCGATCTGGATCGACGCGCGGTTGCGGCGACGCTACGCGTGGGAGCAAGCCCGGGCCTGGCGCGTGTCTCGCCCGATGGGGCGACAGTGGTGGTCAGCAATCGCGCCGACAATACGGTCTCGATTGTCGATGCCGTTCATCTTACAGTGCGCGCGGCCATCGGGGTTTGCCTGCAGCCCGAAGATATTGCCATCCTGCCCGATTCGAGCAAGGCGTTTGTCTCGTGCTCGGGGTCGGGACAGGTGGCGAGCATCGACCTGAAGACCGACAAACTGCTGGCCCTGCTCGACGTAGGCAAATCACCGGTGAGTCTGTCGTTGAAACCCGATGGCGGGGAACTGGTGGCTATGAATTTCGATGCCGGCAGTATTTCGGTTATTGAAACCACGGCGAACGAGGTGGCCGGTAGTTATCTGGTTGGATCGCAGCCAACGCACGGTGTGTTTACTCTCGATAACTCACGGCTGTATGTTTCGAATTTTGGTTCGAACAACGTTGCGGTGTACGACATCGATGTTGGTAAGATTGTCGCCTACTTGCCGGTCGGCACGCGACCCGACGCGCTCGCGCTTACACAGAATCAGGTGTATCTGCTGGTAGTCGATTCGGGCTCGTCCGATCTGGCGATCATCCAACGGAGGCAGCCCAGGAAGAAGTTCGAGCCCTCGGAATACTCGCTGCTGACCATCATTCCTGTTGGCATGCAACCCAATCAGATCGTCGTGAAGTCGTTTCTGCTGACGAAGCCGGAGCGGCGCGCTCCTTAATCTTCTCTTCCGGCTGCAAAAATCACTGCAATCTGCCGCCCAGAGGAGTATTATCCCCTCGAAAATTCGGAGGTTACCCGGACGCCCGCGGCCGGCGACTGTTTCTGTGTTGGGTCGAAGACGTGCAGGTGGCCTTGTTCGATAGAGAGGCAAACGATGAAACCGATCTGGAGTGCAGCACTTGCAGCAACGATACTCGGAGTAATGGGCCTTGTTGGCTGTGGCGAGTCGGCCACGCAATCGTCGAATACTCCGCCAGCCGCCTCGGCACCCGCGCCGAAGAAAGAGCCCGTGCTTTACACGGGCAAGTCGTGCCTGTCGCAGATGGCGGGAATGGCCGCGCGCTGGGCGCCCGATGCACTCCCATACCATCTTGAGTCCCAATTCAATTCCGAGAGCGATGGCAAGGACGGCAAGGCAACGGTGTGGCAAGCTATGTTCGCTTCGCCCAGCCGTAGAACTTATCGCGTGTTTACGTGCTCGGGCAGTCGTTTGCCGGATTCTCCGCCGCTTGGAGTTACGTCCACTCCCGAGGCCGTGTTTTCGCCGAACGTCGCGCAGTTGATGTTTCAGTCATTTCAGCTGAACACTGATTCGGACGCCGCGTACGCGATGTCGCAGCAGAAGGGCGGCGATAAGCTGCTGGAGAAGAATCCCAAGATGCCGGTCCTTTATCTGCTGGATTGGGATACTAAGAATAAAGAGTTGTTGTGGGTTGTTGTGTATGGCGACTCGCCGGCGCAAGCCAAGGGACGCGGCGTGATCGATGCGACCAGTGGCAAGTTCCTGCGCGCGGGCTAGACGGAGCGAGCTACAAGACCCTGCTGCGGAAGTGTTCGAGGATGGCTTCGGCCTGCGTTTTTGTGACCACGGCCGACAGAGCTGCACTGTCGGCCTGTCTCACTGCCTGAAGGCTGCCGAAATGTTCGAGCAGGCGGCGTGTGGTCGCCTGACCGACTCCGGGGATCTCTCGTAATTCGGTGACGCGGTCGCGAATCTGGCGGCGCTTGCGATGGAAGGTCACGGCGAAGCGGTGCGCCTCGTCGCGGATCTGCTGCACTAGATGCAGCACCGGCGAATGGTGGTCGAGGACGACCGGGTCGTCTTCCTGCCCGAAGACATAAATGATCTCTTCGCGCTTGGCGATGGCGGCGAGCGGCTGATTGATGATTTCGAGCTTTTCCAATGCCTCGGCGGCGGCGTGGAGCTGGCCCAGTCCGCCGTCGATGAGGATCAGGCTCGGCAGCGGCTTCTTTTCCTCGCATAGACGTTTGTAACGTCGCGTGACCACTTCGCGCATCGAGGCGAAGTCATCCACGCCCTCGACTGTCTTGATGATGAATTTGCGGTAGTCCGACTTTTTCATTTTGCCGTCTTCCCACACCACCATCGAGGCAACCGTCTCCGCACCTTGAATGTGCGAGATGTCGAAACACTCGATGTGCTTGGGCAGTTCGGGCATGGCGAGCGCGTCCTGCAGAGCTTCCGCGATGGCGCGGGCATTCGGCTTAAGGATGCGAAAGCGCTGATCGTAGGACTGCTTGGCATTGTTGCCGGCGAGGCCGATGAGTTCGCGTTTGTCGCCGCGTACTGGGACGACGATGTGCACGCGCGTGGCGCGTCCGCCCTCGCCCGCGAGTTGATCGCTGAGCGCGTCTTCTAGTTCTTCGCAATCTTCGAAATCGACGGGAACGTAGATGTTGCGCGGGACGTATGGCTGGCCGAGATAGAGCTGCTTGAGAAGCGTTGATAGGAATTCGCCGGGATTGAATTCCGGAGCAATCGCGTGTTCCTGGCTTGTGGTTGCAGAAATCTCCGGCACCGTCTCTCGTTCCGCCGATTCCGCGGGCGGCGCGACAAAGTCCTGCAAGTCCTCCCAGAAAAATTCGCGACGGTCGAGCACGCGCCCGCCGCGCATATGAAACAAGTTCACCGCGAGCATTCCGTTTTCGTAGTGATACCCAAAGACATCAGCGTCGTCGCCTTCAACGGACGCGATGCGCTGCTTCTCCTGCAACTGCTCGACGGTTGAGATGAGGTCGCGATGCTTGGCGGCGCGCTCGAACTCTTCTGCATTCGCCGCCTCGGCCATGCGCTCGCGTAGCGACTTTACTAAATCGGTTTGGCGGCCTTCAAGAAAAAGCTTTACGTCGCGCACGGCTTCCTGATAGGCCTCGGGCGTTGTCAGTCCCTGCACGCACGGCCCGAGACACCGCTTGATATAAAACTGCAAGCACGGCCGCGGATGGGTGCGATTCAGGTCGACGTTGCACGACGGAATCAGAAAATGACGATGAATCAGATCGACAATGCGATAGGCAAGATTAGCAGGGAAGTAGGGCCCATAGTAAACGCTGCCATCTTTGCGCAGGCGCCGAGTGACATAGACGCGCGGAAAGCGATCGGCGAGGGTAAGTTTAACGTAAGGATAGGTCTTGTCGTCGCGCAGAAGGATGTTGAAGCGCGGCTTCTTCTGCTTGATGAGGTGATTTTCGAGGGCGAGCGCCTCTTTGTTGTTAGCGACAACGATGTAGTCGACGTCGACCGCCTCGCGAACAAGGGTTCCCGTCTTGGCATCTTCCCACCGGCCTTCGTGAAAGTAGGAAGAAACACGCGAGCGCAGGTTCTTCGCCTTGCCGACGTAGATGACATCGCCTTCGGCGTTCTTGTAGAGGTAGACGCCGGGCGAAGTGGGAATGGTGCGGATTTTGGCGAGGAGATCCAAGACGATACTTCTATGATAGCGAATAAAGGGAGAAGGATTCAGGATGACAGAATGTTCAGGGTTCTTTACAACTGGGAACTTGCCCGCGCAAATGAATGTTGGGTCATCTTCTCTCAGTTCACGGTGATAGGATCATCCATCCACCATAGAAACACAGCAGCTTCTTATTAGATGCTCACGGGGAATGGATTTTCGAAAGCGTTCGGTTGACGGGAGAGTCGATTGAAAATCGGAACAACCGCGGGGCGCCTTTTCGTACAAGGCTCTGTTCTGTTCGTTGTACTCCTGATTTACTGCTGGCCCGCGCTGAGGACGAGAGCGGAACTGGGGTCTGTTTTGCCTCCAGCTTTTGCTCCGGATCTCACGATGTATCTGGCATTAAGCAGTCCTCCAACTGCGACTACCCACGAAATCCAAAACCCTTATTACCTTGTGTCTGTCGAACAGAAGAGTACCGGCTACTTGAGATTCCGTCTGGCTCCATGGCTATTTTCCAAAGTGCGAGCACAGTTTCCGGGCCGGCTCTGGATTTGCATGTTTGTCTGGAATCTGCTTTGCTGGGCGGCGCTCGGAGGGTTTGCCGCCTACTTCTTCCATTGTTTTCTACCCCAGCGGCGGCTTGAACTCGTGGTTCTCGGGGCCGTTTTGTTCATGCTGTTCAATTTCACTTCTTTGCGGCCGTTGTTTTTCGCCTGGCTGCACCTGCCTTCGTTAACCGGCTTCGAGACGATGCAGCTGCCGTTTATGCGCGCATTTATTCCCGTAATGCCGACGATCCTTCTCATGAGCTATCTCATATTGCAAATCGAGGCGCTGCAAAAGGCGGATGCGCTTCATATCTGGATCAGTATGGCCGTTGTGCAGTTTCTCGCACTCGCCATGTTTCCTTATGCAACCCTCATGATGGCGGGGCTTACCGCGATCGCGGTCCTTGGAAGCGGAGGGTTGTTTGTCAGTCGCAGAGCCTTTCTAACAGTGCTCGGATATGGCGCGGTTTGTGGAGGCAGCGATGCCGCCTTTGCGATGAGTGGCCCCCTTGGTTTCTATAACGAGCACGCTTCTTCCTTGATTCATTTTCAGCCGGCACTACTTCCACATCTCATCGGGGGCAATTGGCTGTTGTTGGGACTGTTGGTACTGGTAGTAATCCTAGCCCGGGACATCGCAACAGCGGTGAAGTGGCCGTTGATAGGGTTGGGAGCCACAAACCTGGTTTTGCTGCTTGGCGATGCTGTCATTCCGGCGAAGTCTGTCTTGCTGTCTCATCACGCAGGATATTTTGTTAGTGCGGTGACTTCTATTCTTTTGCTGTTTGCTCTGGTGGGGACATATCCAGGTAGGCGAGCCGGGATCAGCACATGGCGGTGGGTTGCGGTGGTCCTGGCCGGAGCGGTCATTCTGAACGGCTTTCTGCTGAGTGTCGGAATTTACCAAGGCTGGCACTCTTATAACAAACAAACAACCGGCCTTGCAGAATTACGGGCAAGCTCCCTAAAGCCGGAAGACGGCGACCTGGTGATCGCGCGATCCCGGGATGTTGACGACGCTTGTGGGTGGATATTTCTTCTATTCAAGGCTCCAGTGCTGTATTGCACTGACGCCCAGGTGATGCTCACTCCACGGCAAAATCTGGAAGGTCACCGATTTCGCGAGGCGATCTACCTGTATCTGACAGGAGAAGATCGTGCCGCTTTCGATCAAAGGCTGCATGGCCCCAGCCGTTTAAATACGTTGTACAGTCTGGGTTATTGGGCAGAGGCAGTGTCTCCATCGGCGGCGGAACAGAATGAAGGAGTGGAAGCAGCCGAGGGACAAGTCGCGTCTTGGCTGGAGCGGATTGAACAGGGAGATCCCGCTGTGGGCGAGTTTTTTCGCGGTTTTCGTAGAGTCGTTGTCATTGATGACGCCGGAAAACCTGCGTTCGTACAAACCCGGCTTGCGTCCTTCCTGAAAGTACAAGCAGGACTCCAAAGAGCCAACTTTAAAGTCGAAATCTTTGTGCCAAAATAGCCCAACTAACACGCTCGATTCGAGCTGGAGATTGGGAGGTTGGACATTGGCTAGTCAGGTTATCTCGAGGCAACTTGACGATGCACGCGTGACTTATCTGTCGCAACCTTTGCCCGTCAATATGGGCGATTGGTGGTTCGAAATTGCCACCCTGGATCACTTCTGGGTTCAGCGGCGTTTTGAGGTGGCGAAACGATTGGCAGATCCGCTATTGCGGCAGGCGCGTCACATTGGCGAGATCGGCTGCGGCAATGGTTTGATGCAAAAGCAGCTCGAAGATGCATACGGAATTTCAGTCACCGGATTCGAACTGAATGAGGTTGCTCTGCGCCAGAACATCAGCCGTCAGAGTCCTCTCTATTGCTACAACATCCACGACCGGAATCCACGATTTCGATCCCATTTCGATCTTTTGATCCTGTTCGATGTGCTGGAACACATCGCGGACGAGGCCGAATTTCTTGAGTCCGTGAAGTATCACCTGGCCGAATCCGGAATCCTCCTGGTAAATGTGCCTGCGCATCAGCTTCTTTTTTCGAGTTACGACCGTGCCGCTGGACATGTGCGGCGATACTCGATGCGACAGCTCGAGGATGTCGCTGGGCTATGCGGGTTTCGGACTCGCCTCGCGAGTTATTGGGGGTTTTCTCTTCTCCCGCTTTTGCTGGTTCGTAAAGGGGTAGATCTTAAGCGTGAGGATGGGAGGGCGGGCTTCGACCCGGGAAGCAAGCCGGTAAACCGTCTATTGTCGCTTCTCGCCAAGTGTGAACCGATTCCGCAGACGTCGATGGGTACATCTGTGATGGCAGTTTTCGAGAACCAAGGTTAAAGGTGGAGGCTTTTCAGGCATGAGTGCTCCGAGCGTTTCGCTGGCAATCCCGATCTACAATGAGGAAGCGGTGGCTCCCGAGTTGATTCGGAGAGCGGCCGAGGTTCTAGATAGTCTCCCTGGCGGCCCGCACGAAATCGTATTGGTAGACGACGGAAGCCGTGATCGTACGCTGGAAATATTGGAGCGGGCTGCCGAGAAGGACGACCGGCTGGTGGTCGTGTCTCTATCCCGCAATTTCGGTCACCAAACCGCGTTGTCAGCCGCTCTGGATCATGTGTCCGGCGACGTGACAATCCTTATGGATGGAGATCTCCAGGACCCGCCAGAGGCGATACCGCTCCTGCTGGACAAGTTCACGCAAGGCTACGACGTTGTTTATGTGCAACGCGTGAAACGGAAAGAGGCGTGGTGGCTTCGTGCCTGTTATTACATTTTTTATCGGCTGCTCGCGATGCTTTCGTCAATCTCCTTGCCGCTGGATTCCGGCGACTTCGGCCTGATGTCCCGACGAGTGGTTAACGAAATTCGCCGCATGCCGGAACATCACCGCTACCTTCGGGGTATTCGAACGTGGATTGGCTTCCGTCAGGTCGGGATTCCCATCGAAAGGGCAGCCCGGCACGCCGGGGTTACGAAATACAGCCCTTTGAAATTGCTGAAGCTCGCTTCGGACGGAATGTTTGCTTTTTCGATTGTCCCGCTGCGCGCGGCAACACTAGTGGGGGCCTTGGCCATCGGCTTTTCGGGTTTGTATTCCCTGTACGCCGTCTACGTGAGATTCCTTTTGCATTCGCCACAGGGCTTTACCGCTTTAATCCTTGTGGTTACATTTCTCTCAGGCATAAACCTGTTCTTTCTCGGAATCATCGGCGAATATGTCGGTCGCATCTATGAAGAAGCCAAAGGCCGTCCGCACTATGTAGTTCGCCGAGTGGTATCGAATAGGCATGTGAACTTGAACCCGGAGCGTGCGCGGGCGGCCGTAGCCTGAACCGGAGCCAGCGGCGACCCTAGCCGAAGTTTCGAACGAACTCGATCAAACTCCGTACCGCAATTCCCGAGGGTCCCTTGGCGATCCACGGCTTCTGCTCTTCCATCCACGCTGTGCCGGCGATGTCGAGGTGCACCCATGGCGTGTCTTCGGCAAATTCCTTCAGGAACATTGCCGCGAAGATGGCTCCGCCCCAGCGGCTGCCAGCGTTAGCCATGTCGGCGATGGGCGACTTGATCAAGTCTTTGTAATCCTCGTCGAGCGGCATGCGCCACATTTTCTCGCCCGCCTGCTTCAGGGCTTGCGCAAAGCGGTCATACATTTGATCGTCACTGGCGAAGACTCCGGCATTGATATAGCCGAGCGCGACGACGATCGCACCTGTGAGAGTGGCGGCATCGACCAGATGCGTGCAGCCGAGTTGCCGCGCGTAGGTGAGACCGTCGGCAAGCACGAGGCGTCCTTCGGCGTCGGTATTGATGATCTCGATTGATTTGCCGGACATGGCAATCTGCACGTCGCCGGGCTTTTGCGCCTTGCCGGAGGGCATGTTCTCGGTGGCGAGAATGATGGCCGTGACCTTCACTTTTGGCTTGAGCAGCGCAATTGCGCGCATGGTGCCGATCATGGCCGCTCCTCCGGCCATGTCGTATTTCATTTTCTCCATGCCGTCGGCGGGCTTGATGGAAATGCCACCGGTGTCGAAGGTAATGCCTTTGCCGACGAGTCCAAGATGAATGTTGTTCGCAGCGCCAGCCGGGTTATAACGCAGCACAATCAGCGCAGGCGGTTCGTCTGAACCTTGCGCCACTCCCCAGAACGCGCCCATCTTCATGTCTTTGATCTTGTCTGGTCCGAGGACGTCACAGCCGAGGCCGACTTCCGAAGCCATCTTCCGCGCCCGCTCGGCGAGAATGTTGGGCGTCATGCGATTGGAGGGTTCATTGACGAGGTCGCGGGTAAAGTTCTGGGATTCGCCGACGATGCGGCCGGCATCGAGCGCGGCTTGAAGCGCCTTCGTATCGCCCTGCACGACGATGGTGAGGTCATCGATCTTCTGATCTTTGCTGTTGCCGCTGCTCTTGTAATAGTCGGGCTCGAAGCTGCCGACAAGGGCTCCTTCGAGCGCGGCGCGGACACCCTCGGCCGCCGGTACCGCGGTCTCAGGAACGACAAACGCAAAGCTGCGAATGCTCTTGCCTTTGAGAGTGCGCAAAGCCGCTCCGGCAAGTTTGCGCACATCGGAACTCGAAAACGTCTTGGCTTTGCCTCCGCCGAGAAGGAGCAGGCGCTTGGCTTTCAGGCCGCCGGGATTGTGCAGCAGAGTCGTTTCGAAGTTTTTGCCCGTGACCTCGCCGCTGGCGATGACATCTTTGGCGGCGGCCGCAACGGCGGCGTCGGAGCTGGCAACGGCGGGCGCGGCCTTCTCATGATTGCCCTTAGCTTTATCAGACTGGTCGAGAACAACTACCACGAGGCAAGCGGTTTCAATCGCAGAGGGAGCAGTAGAAGAAAGAGTTGTATTCATAGCGGGAATTGAGTCCTTTCAGTATCCACGCAGAGAGGAGGAATGTGCAACCTGGAGGGAGTGTTCGGTTGGGGTCCATTCCGGCCGCCTGAGAAGCGGCGAGCCGCGTTTGTACGTTAGCTCTTCCGGCCGCGCGCGATGGCTTCGCGGGCTTCTTTGTCGGCGGTGCGGCGGCGCTCGGTCTCACGCTTATCCCACTGCTGTTTGCCGCGCGCGATAGCCATCTCGATCTTTACCCGCCCGTCCTTAAAGTACAGCCGCGTCGGGATGAGGGTTAGGCCCTTCTGCTGTGTCTTGCTAAAAAGCTTACCGATCTCTTCTTTATGTGCCAGAAGTTTGCGGGTGCGGGTCTCGGCGTGGTTGGAGTAACTGCCGTGCTCGTAGGCGCTAATGTGGCAGTTGAGCAGCCAGAGTTCGCCATCCTTGACCAAGCCATAGGAATCCTTCAGGTTGGCCTTGCCGGCGCGAATCGACTTGACCTCCGTTCCCGTCAGCATCACCCCCGCCTCAAATTTTTCGAGCAAGAAATAGTTGTGACTCGCGTTCCTGTTGACGGCGGCATCTCTCTGTCCCGCCGCTGTGGGTTGCCGGCGGGGATTTTTCTCCCGGTTCGCTTGAGTCTGGTGGGTGGTCTGTTTAGCCATTGCTAGAAAGAAATTAGCACGAAGGAAGCGGGGACGGCTGACAGCCAGCGGTTGACCGCTTACGGCGGCAAGATTAATCGTCGAGCGGTGAGCGGTCAGCTGTAACCCGTCAGCCACTCTGCGGTACAGGTACTAATGAGTGTAAACATCAGTGCTCCAATCACTTCGGGAGCGAAATCTAGCGATGCTATAATCCAATTTTCCAGTACTTTTTGGCGAAAAAGAGCCGCGGATACCGATCCTTGCGGCTCTATTTCCGATTTCAGACAAGAAAAAGAGTCCGGTAATCAACCGGCGAGAGAAATTCACATGAGGCTTGTTAGATGACACGGCTGATGCGTCCGGCTCTTTTCCTGCTGCTGTTTGTTTACGCGAGCACCGCGGGTATGGCGGGCGACAAGTCCAAGGAGTTCTACGAAAAGGGCTCCGATGCGCAAGCCCGGCAGGACTATGAGAAGGCTTATGAGTACTTCAAGCAAGCCTACGATCTGAAGCCAAAGGATCTGCGGTACCGCACCGCGTACGAGCGCAACAAGTTCCTGGCGGCCGCCTCGCACGTGCATCGCGGGCAGCTTCTGCGGGACGACAACAAGCTCGAAGAGGCCCGGGTCGAATTCGAAAAAGCGCTGATGATTGACGCTTCGTCCTTCATCGCCCAGCAGGAACTGAAGCGCACGCTGCAGATGATCCAGGAGGCACAGAACCCGCAGCCGCAGGCGAGCGCAGGCACGGGCGAGCTGCGCAAGTTTCTTTCGCAGGCGCGCGGCCCCGTAGATCTGGCTCCGATCTCGAACGCACCGATTACGCTCAAGCTCACCGAAAAGTCCAACGTGATCTACGAAACGGTGGGCAAGCTGGCGGGCGTTAACGTGCTCTTCGATCCCGACTACACGCCGCGGCAGGTGCGCATCGAACTGAACGGCGTTACGCTCGAAGAGGCGCTGTCGATCATCTCATTCGAAACGAAAACATTCTGGCGGCCGATCACGCCCAACACGATTTTCGTCGCGCAAGATAATCCCGCAAAGCGGAAAGAGCTGGAACAAAACGTCCTTAAAACTTTCTATCTTTCCAATCTTTCGCAGCCCACCGAATTGCAGGACGTCGTGAACGCGATGCGCACGATCCTCGAGGTCAGCCGCATCCAGCAGTTGCCCTCGCAGGGGGCGATTGTGGTGCGCGGCACGCCGGACCAGGTTGCGCTGGCGCAAAAACTGGTCGACGATCTGGATAAGGCGAAACCGGAGGTCCTCATCGACGTCGCGGTCATGGAAGTAAGCCGCGACAAGATGAAGAACCTCGGTATCAGCCCGCCGACCAACGTCTCGGTAGCTTTGCAGCCGAATGTGAATACGACGACCACCACTTCGACGGGATCGACGGGTGGCGTAGCGACCTCGACCAACGGGCAGACGACCAACGGTGTGACGCTGAACACGCTGGCTTACCTGAATGCGAGCGATTTTCAGGTGACGATTCCCGCAGCCTCGGCGACGGCGCTGTTGAGCGACAGCAATTCCAAGATCGTGCAGAACCCGCAGGTGCGCGCGCTCGACGGCCAGAAGGCGACGCTCAAGATCGGCGAACGCGTCCCGGTTGCGACCGGCTCGTTCCAGCCGGGCATCGGCGGCGTCGGCATTAACCCGCTGGTCAATACACAGTTCCAGTACATCGACGTGGGCGTGAACATCGACATTACACCGCGAGTGCATGCGGGACGCGAAATCTCGTTGAAGCTTACGCTGGACGTTTCGGCGGTGACTTCTTATGTGAGCATCGGCGGCATCAGCCAGCCGGTCATTGGGCAGCGCAAGGTGGAGCATGAGATCCGCCTGAAAGACGGCGAGGTGAACCTGCTGGGCGGAATTCTCGAAGACCAGCAGACGCGGGCTCTGACGGGCATTCCCGGCCTGGCGCAGATTCCGATCCTGAAGTGGCTCTTCTCGCAGACCAACACCGAGCACCAGCAGGATGAGATCGTGTTCGTGCTTACGCCGCACATTATTCGCGGCATCGAGACGCCTCCAGGCAGTCGCGACCTGCTCGATGTGGGCACGGCCAACGCCATCGAACTGCGGCGCACGACCATGACCACAACGCCCTCTCCGGCCACGCAGGCACCGGCGGCGCAGCCTCCCGCGGCCGCAACGCCGAATCCTCAGGGAGCGGGAACTGCGCGTCCGGGCTATACGCCACCGAATCAAGGTATAGCGAATCAACCCGGTTCGAATCAGGCCGGCATAAATCCCGCTTTTCGGCCCGGGGCTTCCGTAACGCCAGGGCAGCAAGCCGGAGTAGCAGCCACCGGATCGTTCCTGTTCGATCCTCCGACCATGACCCAGGCCAAGGGGTCGACGTTTTCCGTGAACGTCATGCTCACGGGTGGCCAGAATATTTACTCGGTGCCGGTGCAGTTGAACTACGACCCGAACCAGTTGCAGGTGATTAATGTCTCGAACGGCGGGTTCCTTTCGCAGGATGGGCAGGCGGTGGCCCTGGTGCACCGCGATGACCCGAGTACAGGCACACTGCAGGTCACGGCAACGCGGCCTCCTGGAGTCGGTGGCGTCTCGGGTCAGGGGTCGGTGCTCACTTTGACCTTCATGGCCAAGTCGGCGGGCCAGTCGGCATTAACGATCACGCGCGGCGGGGCCCGCGATCCCGCGATGCAGCCGATCGCGATGAACGGGGCGCAGGCGGCGATCACAATTCAGTAAGCGAGTCCGCGATGAACCATCGAATGAACAAAAGAGGATGCGCGCCGCGGTTCGCGCGGCAGCAGCGCGGGTTCACCTTGGTCGAGCTGATTGTCGCTACCACGATTCTGCTGATCCTGACCGGGATGGCAGTTCCGCTGGCCCGGGTGGTGATCAAGCGCGAGCGTGAGCGTGAATTGCGTGTCGATCTCTGGATGATCCGCGACGCCATCGACCGCTATAAAGACGCGGCCGACCGCGGGTCTTTCCAAACCAAGGTGGACAGCAACAACTATCCACCCGATCTGGACACGCTAGTAAAGGGCGTGGACGTGGCGGGGAAGAAGCTGAAATTCCTGCGACGCATTCCCGTCGATCCGATGACCGGAAAGGACGAGTGGGGCTTGCGCTCGATGCAGGACGATCCAACTTCCGATTCCTGGGGCGAGCAGAACGTCTTCGACATTTACACCAAGTCGACCGCAACGGCGCTCGATGGAACGAAGTACAAGGACTGGTAGGAGAAATCGCACCGGGGCGCGCCTATGCCGTACCCAGTGAAGAGCGGATGACATCGAAAGGCAAAACTCGCGGCTTCACTCTCATCGAGATGATCATCGTGATCATGATTATGGGAGTGTTGATGGCGCTCGCTCTGCCCATGTACAACACGGCGATCACGCGCTCGAAAGAGGCCAAGCTCAGAAATAATCTGGCCGTCCTTAATAAGGTGATCCAGCAGTACACGCTCGACCAGCACAAGGCGCCGCAGCAGTTGCAGGATATTGTCGACGCCGGATATTTAAGCGCCGTGCCGGAGGACATCACCGGAAGCAATACGACGTGGCAGACGGTGATGGAGGATCCGGAGAAGGCGGTTAACCCGGATGAGACCGGAATCGTATCCGTGCATAGCGGGTCTGATCAGAACTCCCTGGAAGGGACCGCATACTCCAGCTGGTGATGGCGCGCAAATGAAGCGGCGGAGTCAAAACGGGCGGTCGGGTTTCACGCTCATCGAGATGATGGTTGCGATCACCGTGATCATCATTTTGCTCGCCATAGCGATCCCAATCTTCAGCCGCAGCATTCGTCAGGCCAAGGAAAACAACTTCAAGCAAAATCTCGAGACCCTGAACCTCGCCGTCTACCAGTACACGCTCGACAAGCAGAAGGCGCCGAAATCTATCGACGAGCTGCGAAGTGCGGGCTATATTACGGAAATTCCCAAGGACATTACGGGCAATACGGACTGGCAGGTCGAAGAGGACGACAAGACTATAATGGCGCTGGGACAGACGGAGGGCGGCATTTACGCCGTCAAGAGCGCGTCCAATCGCGTGGGCAGCAATGGCAAGCCGTACTCGGAGTGGTAGGAAATAGTCCGTTGTCCTTAGTCTTTGGTGGATGCGCCGGCCAGACTTCCCAAGCGCGATCGCGACGATGCCAACAAGATCCCATTTCTGCTAACGTAATCAATTCCGCTCCGGGAGGGACCTTGAATTTCAATTTCCTGAATCGCCTGCAGCCGTTTGCACAACTTGTTATGCGCGTGGCGCTGGGCGCTATTCTCATCGCGCACGGCTATCGCAAGGTGTTTGGCGGATTTCATCGCCACATGGATCTGGTCGGCTCGCTCGGGCTTCCTCACTGGATGGCTTACCTCTCTGCCGGGACGGAATTTTTTGGCGGTATCGCAATTATTCTCGGCCTGTTCACGCGATTCTTTTCGCTGGCCGTGCTGATCGAGATGGCGGTGGTCATCTGGAAGATCCACTTCAAGAATGGACTGACCGGGCCGGGCGGTTATGAGTTCCCGATGGCTGTTGGGACGATCGCCTTCGCGCTCTTCTGCTTCGGGGGTGGTCCCTGGGGCCTGTCATTCCCGCGCTCGGGCGGTGGCGGCAAATCAAGGTAGTTTGTGTCTTGAAAGCGCGGCAACAATCATTGCCGCGGTCCAAATCGGTCATCGTCCCGATTTGGTTCCGGTGGCCTCGTCTCTCTGTGACAGAGGTAACTCCCTTTAGCGTCTAAAGGTTGGTTCGCATCTCCTGCCTTGCGCTGCCCTCGCCGATAACCCTACTTATGCGGCTGCATTTATCGCGGGGCCACAGTTCCGTCGCATGCCTGTCTTTTATTTTTGCTCTCGTGTTGTCGACTGGCAGAGCACTGGGGCAGGCCTCCAGCGACCAGGATTTGATGTCGCTAAGCCTCGAAGACCTGGCAAACACTAAGGTCTACACGGCCTCACGGCATCTCGAACAAGCTCGCCAGGCGCCCTCGGCGGTCACAGTCATCACGTCCGATGAGATCGCCCGCTTTGGATGGCGCACCCTCGGCGATGTGCAGAATGGTGTGCGCGGCTTCTATACCGCGTACGACCGCGACTATACCTATCTCGGCGTGCGAGGAATCCAGCGGCCCGGGGACTACAACGCCCGCATCCTGCTCATGATTAATGGGCACCGTGTCAATGACAACATTTACGACAGCGCGGCCTTCGGAACGGAATTCACTTTCTCGCTCGATCTGATCGACCGTATCGAGATCGTGCGTGGTCCGAGTTCCTCCCTTTTCGGATCGAATGCAGTTTTCGGAGTGATCAACATTATTACGCGGCGGCCACCTGAAACTGATGGCGCGGTCATCGAAGTCTCGGGAAGCGAAGGATCATTTCTCAGCCGGAGGGGCCGGGTTACGGGCATGCTTCGGAGAGGAGAGCTCTCGGCCGTGGTGTCTGGGAGCATGATGCGAAGCGATGGCGTGTCGGACCTCTATTTCCCGGAATTCGCAGATGTGAATGGAGGGATCGCGCACGATCTGGATGGATTCCAAACTCTCGCGGCTTTTTCCGACTTGGAGTACCGCGGCTTCAGGGTGCAGGGTTTCTTTGGAAGGCGCAGTAAGGATATTCCGACCGGGTCGTACGGCTCGAACTTCGATTCTCCAGAATTTGGAATCGATTCTCGAGGTTACGCCGAAACCAGCTACCATCGCGACTTTTCGGCGGCTACCGACTTAAACATCAGAACCTACTACGACTGGTACAACTTTTCCGGAGCAGGCTCGTATGGGTCCGCTCCCAACAATTTTGTCGGGCAATCGCTGGCCCGGGCGGCATGGGTGGGCGGAGAAGCTGTGGTCGGGCACCAGATCGGCCGCCAGAGAATCACGGTAGGGGGAGACTATGAATTCAGCCCCGAGCGTTGGCAGGAGAATTATGCGGCTGGATTTTTGACGCCGCTGAACGCAAACCATAGCACGAGGCAGGCCTCCGGCTTCGCCGAAGTGGAGCTGCATTTCTTGCCCAAGCTGACCATCCGCGCGGGGGGGCGGCTGGACTGGTTCGACGAGATAGCCAAGCCGTTGAGCCCGCGAGTCGCCGCGATCTACCAGGCTAATTCGCGAACCACGCTCAAATATATTTTCGGACGTGCGTTCCGCGCTCCGAACGCATACGAACAGTTCTACACCGATGGCATTTCGATCGCGCCGCCAATCAAGAATCTTAAGCCAGAGTACATGATCTCGCACGAGGTTGTATTCGAACGGACCTTGAGGCCATGGCTGACGCTTACCGCAGATGGCTTTTATAACAGCCTCACCAATCTGATCGATGAGGTTCCGGATCCAAATACCAATCTGAACCATTTCGTGAATATAGGTCACGACCAGGGGCGCGGGTTCGAATTGGAGGCCGCTGCCAAGCGCGAATCCGGCGTCGCGGGGAACATCAGCTACACATTCGCTAACGCCACCGACAAGGCCCAAAATAGCGATCTCGCCAACTCGCCATCGAATATGGTCAAGGCGCGCGGGACGGTGCCGGTGTCGCGAAACGTTCTTGCCGGATTGGAAGTTCTCTACACGGGTTCGCAGACCAGCTATCAGGGCACCATGGTTCCGTCTTCAAGCCTGACCAACCTGACGCTCTCGACCAAGCCGATGTGGGGAGGATGGGAATTCTCGGCGAGTTGCTACGACGTTTTCAATCAGCGGTCATTCGCGCCCGCTGGGCCTGAGCTGCTACAACCGGAGATCCGGCAAGACGGACGCACTTTCCGCTTCAAGATCAACTACCGCCTTCCTGTAAAAGAAAAGCGGAGTAAACGATGATGGGGTCGCGGCTGCGCGGCACGGCGCTCATTGCCGTATTCACGCTCGTGCCCGCGGTGTTGCTGGGACAAGTGCGCGATGAGCGAGCGGTCAGAGCCGCGTTCGTGTACAACCTGACGAAGTACGTGGAATGGCCGGATTCCGAAGGAGATATGACAATCGCCTACATTGGCGAACCCGACGGCGGCGCGACTCTGAAGCAGATGCTGGATGGCAAGAACAGCGGGTCGCGGGCGATTCGCGTTCTGCTTTCGCCTTCCGACATCGACCTGGAGCGGTGTCAAATTCTCTACGTCGCAGAGCCGTCCACGAAAAAAGTCCACGCGCTGCTCGAACGCGTGCACGGGAAGGGCATTTTGACGGTGGGCGATACGGACGTCTTCGTGCGCGAAGGCGGCATGATCGGGCTGGTCATGGTGGGCGAGCAGATTCAGATCCAGGTGCATCTGGAAGCGGCGCAGGAGGCGCAGCTCAAGATCAGCTCGCGGTTGCTGAACATTGCCAGGTTGGTTCGGCTGGGCGCGGAGGTCAAAAAATGATGCGCATGCCGCATACCAATAGCCTCGTTTTCCGAATGACACTAGCTGTCGTGCTGGCCGGCAGCACTGCGCTCGCAACCCTGACGGCGGCAATACTCGTGGGGGATCGCATCAGCTCCCGCAGCCTTCTGCAACAGCGGCTCTCCTCACTAGCCGAGGTGATCGGACAGAACTCCACGGCAGCACTGAACTTTGACGACGCGCCCGCGGCCGTTGAGGTTCTGGACGCGCTTCGCGCGGAACATGCCGTGGTATCCGCGTGCCTATACGGCACGGGAGGACAATTATTCGCGCAATATGAACGCCAGCGCGGCAACCCGCCTTGTCCTCGCGAAATGCAACCTGCCCTCCAAACTTCCAACGACCCGACTCGCGTATTGCGTCCAGTGACGAGACGCGGAGAGCTGGTGGGAACACTCGTTCTGACTTCGGATTTCCGGGATTTGGAAGAACGGCGAAAGCGAGTGCTTACCATATCGAGTCTGCTAGCCCTCATCGCCCTGGCGGTCGGCGGGATCTCTGGCGCTTTATTGCAGCGCAGGGTTTCGCGGCCCATTTTCGAGTTGGCGAAGGCCATGAACGCGGTGACAGCGTCAACGGATTTTTCGGTGCGGGTTAATCCCAAGGGCGCCAATGAGATTGTGCAATTGGGCCGTGGGTTTAACGCCATGCTCGCGGAACTCGAGCGCCACCAGGCGGCGCAAAAGACCGCCGAGGAAAAGTTGCAGTATCAGGCTCTGAATGACGCCTTAACGGGTCTCCCCAACCGGCGCCTTCTGGCGGACCGGCTTACGCAGCTGCTGGCGCGGGCCACGCGCGAGTCGCGCATTCTCGCTCTTCTTTATATCGACCTCGACGGCTTCAAGCTGGTCAATGACAGCCTGGGGCACTCCATCGGCGACCTGCTGTTGGTTCAGGTGGCGGCGCGGTTGCAGTCGCGAGTCCGGCAGTCGGACACTTTGGCGCGTCTGGGCGGTGATGAGTTCACTGTGGTGCTCTCCGACTTGCATCAAAAAGACGAGGCGGCGCTCGTGGCGCAAAGTCTGCTGGAGGCGCTGGCCGGTCCCTTTGTGATCGAGGGCCACCAGCTCACGATCGGCGCAAGCATCGGCATAAGCATTTTTCCCGACAATGCGAAAGATGCCGTTACCCTCACGCAGCAGGCCGACAACGCAATGTATGCCTCGAAGCGGGACGGCCGAAATCGGGCGACCTATTTCACGCCCGAACTGGGCTCGCTGGTGCGCGAGCGGCTGACGCTCGAAAACCAATTGCGCGGCGCTATGCGGCGCGGCGAGATCACGGTCCATTACCAGCCCGAATTCGACATCGAAACGAAGCGGCTGGTCCGGTTCGAGGCGCTGGCGCGCTGGAATCACCCGACGCTCGGCTCGATTCCGCCCGACAAATTTATCCCCGTCGCCGAAGAGAGTGGGCTTATCGTCGTACTCGGGGCGTATGTCATGGAGGTGGCGTGCACGGAGGCTTTGCGGTGGCAGGAGATTGCGGGCCATGGCATTCAGGTCGCGATCAATGTTTCGACACTCCAGTTCAAGCGCAGCGAATTTGTCGAGGAAGTGGCCGAGATCCTCCAGCGCACCGGATTGCGGCCCGAACTACTGCAGCTCGAACTTACCGAAACCATCATGATGACTGGCATTCACCGTGCCTCGGAGACGATGCGGAAGCTGCGGGAACTGGGCGTCGGCTTCGCCATCGACGACTTCGGAACCGGCTATTCCTGCTTGAGCTATCTGCCAACGCTGCCGTTCGATTCGCTGAAGATTGATCGTGCGTTCGTCAAAGACCTTGAGCAAAGGCCCGAGAGTCAGGCGATGGTGAATTCGTTGGTCGCGCTGGCACATAACCTTGGCATTCGCGTGATTGTCGAGGGCGTGGAAACGGTCGGGCAGTTGGATTTGATCCGCAGCTTCGGCGGCAACGAGGTGCAGGGCTATCTGACCGGCCGTCCCACGCCCGACCCGATCGGCCAGTTGCCGAAATTACTACAGCGGGGAATTGACGTGGAGGAAAAGCACAAGATTTCCATCCAGGTCCCAGAGCCGCGCGCAGTCAAGTAGCACGGGGAGTGACCCTCGCTCTGGTCGTTGCTCCGGTCACACTCGATCCAGCAAGCTAGAACTCCGACAACTCTTCCATCGCCCGGAACAGGTCGCTGGCCTGAGGAAGAATTGCGTCTTCGAGAATAGGCTGATATGCCACGAACGTGTCTTTGGCGGCGACTCGCCTAACCGGCGCATCCAGATGCTCGAAGAGTTGCTCGGCGATACGGGCGGCGATCTCCGCGCCGTACCCCCAGCTCAACGAGTCTTCGTAGGCGATCAGCACACGATTCGTTTTCTTTACCGAGGCCGAGATGGTTTCCCAGTCGAAGGGATTGAGCGTGCGCAAATCGATGAGTTCGACGCTGACCTGATGCTCGCGCTCGATCTTCTGCGCAGCTTGTAACGCGCGCGGCACGACCGCTCCGTAGGTGAGCACCGTAAGGTCGCTGCCGGCCTGCACAATCTTTGCCTTGCCGAACGGAATCATATAGTCCGGCCCGGGATAGGGCGCGCGGCCAAACGTCTCGCGGTATAGCCGCTTGTGCTCGAGGAAGAGAACCGGATCGTCGCAACGAATTGCAGTGCGCAGCAATCCCGCGGCGTCAAGCGCATTGGATGGAAAAACCACGCGAAGGCCGGGGATATGCGTGAAGATGCTCTCGCCGCACTGCGAGTGGTAAATCGCACCGCCGGTCAGATATCCGCCGATGGCGACGCGCACAACCAGCGGCGACGAAAACGCATTGTTCGACCGCCAGCGCATGAGCGGTAACTCGTCGCGCAATTGCATCATCGCCGGCCAGATGTAGTCGAAAAACTGAATCTCAACGACGGGCTTCAATCCGCGCGTTGCCATGCCGATGGCGCGTCCCACAATATTGGCCTCGGCCAAAGGTGAGTTAAATACGCGGTCGCCGCCAAACTCGCATTGCAAGCCCGAAGTCAGCTTGAAGACTCCGCCTTTGCCCTTGACCAATTTTTCTCTGACGTACTGTTCGCGGCTGCAATCGGCAACGTCTTCGCCGAACATCACAATGCGTTCGTCACGGCGCATCTCGTCGCGCAGCGTGGCATTGATAAGATCCGCCATCGTCTTGGGCTGAGAAGCCGCGGGGCGCTTACCGTCTCCACCAGTTTCCGGCTGCGCAAATGCCGGATGTGTTTCGAATGCAGGCGACGTCGGATCGAGGTCCGGCGAATAGACAAAGTTGTAAATTGTTTCAGGCTGAGGCAGCCGCGCTTCGAGCGCCCGGTCCGTGGCCGCCTGAATCTCCTCCTCGACCTCAGTCTCAATCTTGTTGATGCCCTTTTCGTCAAGGATGCCTTCGCGCAGCAGGAACATCTGCAGCCGCGGAATGGGGTCGCGCGCGGCATCGCGTTGCCGCTCGCTATCGGGACGGTAGAGCCGCTCGTCGTCGGAGAGCGAGTGCGAGTAAGGCCGGATCACATGCGCATGGACGAAAGAGGGCCCATGTCCGGCGCGGCAGTATTCAGCCGCGCGAGCAAATGCGGCATAGGCAACGACGGGGTCCGTCCCGTCGATTTCCTCGAAATGAAAATTAGGGAACCCCGAAACCAGCCGCGAGATGTTGCCGCCGGCGGTCTGCACCTCCACCGGCACTGAGATGGCGTACTCGTTGTCCTGAATGCAGAAGATCACCGGCAGTCGCCGGTTGGCAGCGGTGTTTAGCGCCTCCCAGAATTCGCCCTCGCTCGTGGTCCCATCGCCGAGCGAAACGTAGCTGATCTCATCCCCTTGGAACTCGACATTCTTGAACTGGCGATAGTCGCCCTGCGCCTTATTGGCCGCCGTTGGATGCTGAGAGAAGTATCGCCCCGCCTCCGCGCAACCGACGGCCTGCAGAATCTGGCTGCCGGTCGGCGAAGATTGTGTGACCACATTCAGCGCCTGAAACGCCCAGTGCGAAGGCATTTGCCGCCCGCCGGAACTGGGATCGTCCGCCGCTCCTACCGCGCCAAGCAGCATCTCATAGGGCGTCGCGCCCAAACCTAGGCACAGCGCGCGATCGCGATAATAAGGGAAGAACCAGTCGTAACGGGACTTCAACGCGAAAGCGGCGGCGACTCCAATGGCCTCGTGTCCTGCGCCCGAGATCTGAAAGAAAATTTTCTGCTGGCGCTTAAGCAAAATCTCACGGTCGTCGAGCCTCCGCGAGGTGAACATAATGCGGTAGGCGTCGATAAGTTGTTGGCGGGTTAGGCCCTGGTAGCTGGGGGATTTCTTGGCGGTGAGTTTAGGATCGACTTTGGTTGTAGCCATGCTTACAGATCACCCCACGGCAGCGCCGTGCCGAAGACTATTGTAAACGAGGTCAGAGGTAAGAGGTCAGAGGTTGGAGGTAAGAGGTTTACGCGCAAATATTTGCCAGCGCTCCAAGGATTTTCGCCTCTGACCTCTCACCTCGAACCTTTGACCTCGAACTCCACCCGCCTCGATCATTTATTCTGTAGATTCATGATTCGCTTTCTCCGGCGCTTCGATCCGCAGTCCATCCGCCTGCTTGTGTTCGACCTCGATGGGACGCTGATCGATTCGCGCCTTGACTTGATTCACTCCGTCAACGCCATGCTTCGCCATTTTGAGAGGCCCGAACTGGACGGGGAGATGATCGCCAGCCTGGTTGGCGATGGAGCGCCTGCGCTGGTCCGGCGCGCACTGGTCGCAGATGGAGGAGCCGGCACGGAAGAATTTTTCCGTAGCGCGCTCGAATATTTTCTCGGCTACTACCGTATGCACAAGCTCGACCACACCGTGGTATATCAGGGAATTCCCGAAACCCTGGCCGCGCTGGCAGGCTCCGGGAACGGAAGAAACGATCTTAATGACGAGCAGCCGCCCAAACCAGCCGGGGCAGACAAAGACGCCCGCCCTACGCGTCTGATGGCCGTTCTTTCGAACAAGCCGGTGCGTCCGTGTCAGGACATCGTGCAAGCTCTCGGCCTGGGCGACTACTTCGTGCGCGTCTACGGCGGCAACAGCTTTGCTACCAAAAAGCCCGACCCGCTGGGCGTAAGCACGCTCTTGGATGAGACAGGTATGGCGCCGGAGCAGGCACTGATGATCGGCGATTCCTCGATTGATGTGCAGACGGGCCGCAATGCAGGGATGTGGACCTGCGGGGTCACCTATGGGTTCGCTCCGCATTCGCTCGAAGAGGTCTGTCCAGACGTGCTCATCGACAGGCCGCGAGAACTGGGAGAGCTTTTGATTTCCACCTGAAAACATGACCACTGTCAAGAATTGGGGCTTCACGCCTGCCGAACTGCGGAAACTTCGCTCTCTCCGGAATCCATACGGCATCCAGCGGGCCCTCGATGCCATGCCCTATCACTTGGCCGACACGGCTTGGTCTCCGCGGCGCGTCCTCCACGAGAATACCTCGCATTGCTATGAGGGCGCGCTCTTCGCAGCTGCAGCGTTGCGCGTCAACGGCTATCCGCCGCTCATCCTAGACTTTGAGGCCGAACACGACACCGACCACGTGCTCGCAGTCTACAAAGTCGACGGAGGCTGGGGAGCGATTGCGAAATCGAACTACACCGGATGCCGCTACCGCGAACCTGTCTATCGCACTCTGCGCGAACTCGCGCTTAGCTACTTCGAGGTCTATTTCAACCTGCGGGGAGAGCGCACGCTGCGCAGCTTTTCGCGGCCGGTCCACATGAAGAGGTTCGACCACTTCAACTGGATGACGACCGAAAAGCCGGTCTGGTTTGTGGCCGAGTATCTGCTGACCATCTCGCACACGCCGCTGATAACTGCTCAGCAAGCCCAGCGCCTGCATCGCCTCGACAGCCGATCGTTTCGTGCGGGATGCCTCGACAAAGCAGAGAAGCGATAGTAGCGCCGCCGTCCCGCCGCCGGTTATAGCGGCGTCTCGCCGCCAGCCGGTGAAACTTCTTGACCGCATCCGGGTTAAAAGGACCGCGGGCGCCGTTTGCGGTAAGCTCACCTGGACCTCATCCGTTCGGGGCTCGTATCAAGAACATGCCTTTCCTCCGACACGTCGCGTTGATTCTCTTTGCCGCTTCGGCCCTGGCCCAAACGCCAGAAGGCTCCCCAGCAGTCGCAGAACCACCCGTTGCCCTCGTTCCCGAAGCTACCGGCTCCGTCCCTCCCGAGCAGATGCGTACTCTTCTCCTTCACGCCGAAGATAAAGATCTCGAAAATGACAGGCGCTTGCGCGACTACACCTACACGGAACGCCAGGAAGAGCACAAACTCGATTCGAACGGCAACGTTGCCAAGACCGAAATCCGCACGTCCGAGATTTTGCAGATTTATGGCGAGTATGTTGAAAAACTGATTTCCAAAGACGACAAGCCGCTCTCCGCCGACGAAGCGAAGAAAGAAGACGAGAAGGTCCAGAAGATCATCGACAAGCGCAAAAACGAGTCCGAAGATGCCCGCCGCAAGCGTCTGGAGAAGGAAGAGAAACAGCGCGAAGACGACCGCAAATTTGTGCTCGAAATTGCCGACGCGTTTGACTTTCGTCTGGTGGGCTCGGAAACGATCGACGGACATGACACGTGGGTGCTCGAAGGCGAGCCCCATCCCGGCTTCGAACCCAAGCGCCGCGAGTCAAAAATGCTCAGCAAGTTTCACGGCCGCGTGTGGATCGATAAGGTGGAAGGCCAATGGGTGAAGCTCGACATCACCGCGCTCGACAACATCAGCATCGGGGTGTTCCTGGCGCGCATTCACAAAGGTGCCCGCATAGAGGTCGACTTAACCGAAGTGAACAAAGAAGTCTGGCTGCCGAAACACGTCAAGGCGCGGCTCGATGCGCGCGTCGTGCTGCTCAAGAATTATCGCGAGGACATCGAGCAGACCTTCAGCGCCTACAAGAAATTCCGGACCGATACGAAAATGACGATCCTGGGGGAGACGCAACAATAGCCCCCTGGAACTTTACGATTTTCTCGGCGCCATTCACAAGCAGGACTACTCCACCCGGTATTCGATCTTGATCCCCCGCCGCGCCACTTCCGCCAGGAACGCATCGGCCGGCACATCGCGCTCCTGCAGCACGGCACCGCGCTTTTCGATCGCGCCGGAGCACATCATTTGAAGCACAATCGAAGCCGGAAATGCCGTCGTGCGCATCATCGCACTCATGTCGGTCTTGCCGTCGTAGTTGTCGACCATGGTGAAGCTGGCGACCCGGCCCTTCAGCTTGCCGCCCAAGAGACCGCGAACTCCGGGCGCTTTGATCGACTCGTGCGCCTCAATGCGCATGAGCGACACGTCGGGCCCTTTGCTGGCGAACTTGCCTTCGAAGATTCGCGACATCAACGCGCGCGGCGCGACTTCCGTGCCATTGACCCGCATTTTCTCGCTCGAAAACAGCCCCAGCTCTTTCAGTTCGCAGAGTAGATCGAAATGGCCGGGATAGCGCAGCGTCTTCTCGAAGCACTCGCCAACTTTGCCCTCAAACGTCTCGGGTAGCGTCGAGGTTCCGCCCGACGTATGAAACGCGACCAGCGGAGCAAAGCCATCCATCGTGAAAGGCTCGGGCTCGGTGAGAGGCTCGATGGTCGTGAGCTTGCCCTTGCGCAGAATCCGCGCCGGCTCGACGTACTCGTTGATCAGGCCCTCGACCGAAAACACAAGCTGGTAATGGAAAGGGGGAACTGGTTTCTCCGGCAGACCACCGACATAAATCTTCAGCGCGTCAGCATGTCCATTCAGCCGCCGCACCAGTTCGCCGCCAAGGATCGAGGCCATGCCCGGCGAGAGACCGCAGTCGGGCGCGAGAGCGATGCCTTTCTTTTCCGCTTTCTTGGCGAGCGCCAACTCCTTGCGCACGACTGTGTTATTCCCACCAAGATCGGCAAAGTGACAGCGCGCTTCAACCGCCGCTTCCGCCAGCCCCAGATTCAGAAAGTAGGGAACTGCCGACAGAGCGCCATCGTGGCCTTTCATAAGGCGCGCCGCCTCTTTTTCGCGCGAGGCGTCGACGCTAACGGCGCGCACCTTCTTTGTGCCCGTTATGTGGTTGACGCGAGCGGCAACTTCGCGGGCCCGCTTCAGGTCGCTGTCAGCAAGCGTGATGGATTCAACCGAACTCTGGCTGGCCATGTCGTACGCGGCCGCCGAGCCCATCATGCCCGAACCGAGGACGAGGAGTTTCATAGGTGCTCCTAGTAGGGAGATTTCGACAGAAAAGACACTTCAGGCTAGCGAAAGACAGCGAAAGAAAAAGTGACGTGGCTCACCTTGAAGTGGTGAGACAAAACGAATGAAGCTCCAAGCTCTCAGCTCCAAGCTCCAAGCCTGGAACTCATGAGGTTCTTGATTTTGCTTGGAGCTGTGAGCTGCGGGCTTGGAGCTAGTCAACCGGAGTCGAGCTTTCAACAATCGCCTACGACAGCTGCTTCTTGACCTCGGCCTCGATCAAAGAGAAATCCACCGCCCCAATATGTCGCGCGATGATCCGCCCTTCGCGGTCAATCACAAACGTGATCGGCAAGCCGAGAACTCCGCCGTATTGATCCGCGAGTTTCGGCGTTCCTACGGCCACTGGATAATTCATCTTGAAGTTTTGCTGAAAGGTCCGCACCGGCGGTTCGCTATCATCCATCGAAATCCCCACAACCTGCAGTCCTTGCGCGGAGAGCCTGTTTTGTATATCGATCAACCGCGGGATTTCCCGCTTGCACGGTTCGCACCATGTCGCCCAGAAATCTAACACGACAACTTTGCCTCGATAGTCGGAAAGCCGCAGCGGGTGTCCCGAGGTATCAGTGAGGGAAAAATCAGGAGCGGGCTTGAGAGCAGCGCTGCCGCCCGAAGAGGAGTGGCACGAAACGACCACTCCCACCGACAGCGTCACAGCAATGCTGAGAAATAATTTCTTCATCATTCGCCTCTGGCCACCGGATATCCCTTATTCACCCAATCTGTCCCGAAGTTGTAGGGAAGATACAGTACCTTCACATTTGTAAATCCCAATTTCTCGAGCGCCGTATACGCCGGGTTAACATTCGGGCAATGGCTCCACGGACAGCAGCCACAATAGAGGATGATGGGCGTCTTCTTCGGCAGCTTGCTGACTCGGGCACCAAGATTCTGCAATCCCTCCGGCGAGTTTCCCTGTCCAACATATTCCGATCCGGGAATATGCGCCTGTACATACAACATGTGCGAGCCCACCTGCAATAAAAGCGGCTTCGGAGATTTGCTCGAAGAGGAGTTCTTGGAGAGAAGAGCTACCAACTCTTCCGGTGAAATCGTTTTTAAATTGGTGCTGTCGGCAGCAAATGCAAGCGCTCCGGAAATTAATGCACAAAGAACGAGAAGAACGGACGATCTACGAATCAAATAACGAAGGCGCAAGTTTCGATCCCTCCAGATTTCATTATGTGCCGTGAGTTGCGCGAGCGGCAAGCGCGGGTAATTTCCGGCAAAAACAGGCGCGGAAGTCACCAAATGGCACTCCTCTTCGACGCTGGATTTCATCCGTCTTTTCAATCGCTTGCGCGTCCGTGCAAGCACCTCCGTACCGTGTCTAGTACCTTAGTTATGCAGCGCACAGTACCAAGCGGGTGATTCGCGCAAGCAACACAATGGGTTGCAGCCGCTATTTATGCGGCCACAACCTGTATCCTTCGACTGCAAATCGCGCTTTTTCCCTTTCCAGAAAAACCCCATAAAACCCAGTAAAACCGGGCAATTCCCGCATAGAGGCCCGTCGCTCCCCTTGAGATATGCTCAGGACACGAAAACACCACTCGAAGGCAATTTGTATCGAGGAAATGGGTTGCGCGCCGCTTCGATACAGCCGAGGAGAAAGGATTTGCGGGAGCTGAATTCTGTGGAGGACGAAATCGTCATGGCAGAATCGCGAGAAGTGATGAACATTCGCCAGGCCTCCCAGTATCTGGGAGTCAGCCCGGACACTTTGTACAAATACGTGAACGAACAGAAAATCCCCGCTTTCAAGTTGGGTAATCGCTGGCGCTTCAAAAAGTCGAAGCTCGACCAATGGATGGAAGAACAGTCGATGGAGACCGAAGGCTCGCCTAAAAAAAAGGCAAAGGCTGCGGTGAAAGCGGCGGGACAGCAATAAGAGTTTTTGCCGGCTAGGCCGGCCTGGAGAAACCATGTTTGGAGCGAAGACGATCGTTGGGCTGGATGTAGGCTCTTCGAGCATTAAGGCGGTGGAGCTCAAGAAGACGCGCGCGGGGATTGAAGTCGCGCACCTTGGCCTCGAACCCATTGCGCCCGATCTGGTGGTCGATTCCATGATCGTCGACTCGGGCCAGGTCTCCAGTTCGATCGCCAAGCTGTTTACCGAGACGCAGATCAAGTCTAAGGCCGTCGCAACCGCGGTCAGCGGGCACTCCGTCATCGTCAAGAAAATCTCGCTGCCCTCGATGAGCGATCAGGAACTCGCCGAGACCATCGAGAAGGAAGCCGCGCAGCACATTCCCTTCGATCTCGGCGACGTGAATCTCGATTATCAGATTCTTTCTGACGATGCCACCAGCCCGCAGATGGACGTTCTCCTCGTGGCGGTGAAGAAAGACAAGATCCTGAATTACACCAACGTACTCTCGATGGCCGGCAAGACTCCCGCTATCGTGGATATCGATGCTCTCGCTCTGCAGAACTGCTACGAGTTCAATTACGAGCCGGCCCCGAATCAAGTCGTCGCTCTTCTCAACCTGGGCGCAAGCGTGATGAACATCAACATCGTCAAGGGCACCACGCCGCTCTTCCCGCGCGACGTTTCGGTCGGCGGACATCAATACACGGATTCACTCCAGAAAGAACTCGATCTTAGCTTCGACGATGCCGAGCAACTCAAGCTTGGCAAGAAGGCTGGCAGCACGCAGGACGATGCCAAGACGCCAATCCTGCAGCAGGTCACCGAGATCATCGTGCTCGAAATCCAGAAGACATTCGACTTTTTCCGCGCTAGTGCCGCGGGCGAGCACATCGAGAAGATTTATCTCGCGGGCGGCTCGGCCAAAGTGCCGGGCCTGGTTGAAGCGTTGCGCCAGGAGTTCTCGATGCCAGTCGAGTTGTTCAATCCGTTTCAGAAGGTGTTGGCTCCCGCCGAAGGTCCGGGCGCGGAGCTGGTGGAACAGAACGCCGGCCAGCTGGCCGTCGCCGTGGGTTTGGCCCTGAGGAGCTTTGAAAAACTATGATTCGCATCAATCTTCTAGGTGCTCCGAAACCAAAAGGCAAGAAAGGCCCGGCCATCAGCATGCCGAGCCTCGACTTCAACGTCGGCTCGCCCATGATGCAGGTCGCCGCGGTGTTGATTGTCGCGGGCCTGGTCAATGCCGGAATCTGGTACCGGCTGGATCGCGAGAAAAAGCAGATCGCGGTCGCGATGGCTAAGGCCGAGCAGAAAAACCGCGAACTTGCCGATATCAAAACCCGCTACATGGAGCGACAGCGTCAGGCGGATGCTTACAAGCGCCGCGTCGACGTCATCGACCAGTTGCGCAACGATCAGACGGGCCCGCTGAGTTTGCTGGCCATGATCGGCGACACGGTCAATGGCACCGAAGCAGTCTGGCTGAACAGCATGCAGGATCAGGGAGCGAACATTGCCATCGACGGCACCGCGCTCTCCAGTGATGCTGTCGCCAACCTGATGACGAACCTGCAGAAGACCGGCTACTTCAAGAACATCGAAATCAAGGAAACGTTTCAGGACGAAGGCGTCAAGGACATGCAGGCCTTTCAGTTCACTTTGACCTGCGAAAAGGGCGGCAAGTCGTAAGCGCGGAACGCGAAGGCGGAACAAACGATGAATCTCGGCGAGTTAACCGGTGTCAAGCTGTTGGGAACTCTGGTCCTGGGCGCGGCGGTCGTGACCGGCGGGTTGTACTACACCGTCTTCAAGACGCAGCGCGACGAAAACGCGGCGGCGCAGACCAAGCTGGAGAGCAAGGAGCGCGAGAACCGCGAACTGGAAGCTTATCGGCCCAAGCTGGCTGATATCGAGCGCCAGCTGGCCAGTCTGAAGCAGCAACTGGAAATCGAGCGGCGCATCGTTCCCGACGAAAAGGAAGTCGACAACTTCATGCGCATGGTCGGCGGCGAGGCGCGCAAGGCCGGCATCGAAGTCCGCCGTTATACGGCGAAGCCTTATAACTCGAAGGAGTTTTATACCGAAGTGCCCTTCGAACTCGAGTTCGACGGTCCCTACTACTCGATGCTGGGTTTTTTCGATCGCCTCACCAAGGTCGAACGCATCGTGAATGTGACGAACCTGCAGCTGGCTTCGGTGCGCAAGACCGGTGATGCCAAGGTCAAGCACACCTATCAGTACGCGCCTAGCGAAACAGTGGTGGCGACCTGCCTAACGACGACATATTTCAGTCACGATCTGGATCCGGGCGCAGCCGCGGCCAAGCCCGGCACGCCGGTGAAGAAATAGGAGAGAGACGGATGAAGTGGGCGATGACAATTTCGCTTTGCGTGCTGGTCGCGGCAGTGGCCGTCGCGCAAAATCCCAGCGTGATTCAGAGTGCGCGGGCGGCGGTGAGCGGGCAGTCTGGCTCGCCAGCTCCATCGAATACCGCGGCAACAACGCAGACAGCCTCGGGTCAGGCTTCTGCCAAGGCGACTAAGTCTCCGAAAGCGGCTCCTGTTGCGAAGAAATCCGCGAAGGCGACGAACGCAGAGAAGACCGCCGCACCGAAAGTTGAGCCGGCGGCCGAGAAGAAAGTCGGCGAGATCGTGGCCACGCCCGCCCCAACCGCGGCGGATGGAACTTCGCCCGACCAGCCGGCTTCCGAAAAATACAGCGCCAACGGCAGGCGCGACCCCTTTGTGAGCCCGGTCGTCGCCCAGCGTGCCGGCGGTTCCGGTTGCACGACGGGCAAGAAATGCCTCGAGATCGGCAGCGTCAACCTGCGCGGCGTCGTGCACTCCGACAACGGTTTTATTGCGGTAGTCAGCAATAGTTTGAACAAGGCCTACTTCCTGAGGGAGAACGATCCGGTCTTCAACGGCTATGTCGTACGCATCACCGGCGACTCGATCGTTTTCCAGGAAACTTTGCAGGACAGGCTGGGCAAGACCTTTACCCGGGAAGTGACGAAGAAGATCACTGTCCCGGCGGTCTAGCGGGTAAGCAAGCGACTTCGAAGAAACACATGGAGGCTGTAGAGCCTCACATGGGGAGATAGGGAAATGCGAAAGCAAGTGCTGGGTCTCATAATTCCGCTGCTCGCTCTGGCGCTCGTTGCGACCGCGGCTGACGTTACGGTGAAGGCCGCCTCGAGCCTCGAAGGGCTTCAGCTCTCCAACGGCCGCGACGGACTGCGTGTCGAATTCAAGGCAAAGGGCCCGCTTGCGCCCAAGGTGACGACGCTCGACTCCCCGGCGCGCATCGTCATCGACCTCCCAAACACCGTGATGGCCACGTCGCAAAGTTCGATCCCCGTCGGCCAGGACGGCGTGAAGGGTATCCGCATCGGAATGGACGCTCAGCGCAACACGCGCGTCGTCCTCGATGTGACGGGTAATCTCGAGCATCAGTTTACCGCCGCCGATGGCAGGTACGTGCTGACGGTTGCCGCTCCGACCAAGGTTGCCAAGGCCGTTGAGAAGACGGCCACGCCGAAGATCATTAATGTCGCGCAGCAGAGCGTCGCGCCCAAGGCCGAAACTCCCGCTCCGAAGCTCGAACTGGCATCGGCTACCGTGCCGCAGACGTTGATCTCCACCAGCGCTCCCGCTTCGGCCCCCGCGGACAAACCTGCGGACTTTGCTGTGGTCGAGCCCAAATACACGACCAAGCCCGCGGAACCGGCGGTCAAGGCCGAAGAAGCTGCCAGCCGCTTCTCCGACAAGACTGCAGCCGAACTCGTGGCCACGACCTCGAATGCCGCCATGCAGGACGCTGAGAAGGTCACGCCGGCCGTCAACCTGGCTGCCGAGCAGAAAGCGCAGCTCTCGCAAAAACCTGCGGCGAATGGCGCGAAGTATACGGGCGAGCCGATCTCGGTCAACTTGAAGGACGTCGACCTGAAAGATTTCTTCCGCCTGATCCATGAGATCAGCGGACTCAACGTTGTGCTCGATCCCCAAGTGCATGGCACCCTGACCATCGTGCTCGACGATGTGCCGTGGGACCAGGCCCTCGACATCGTGCTCAAGAACAACGACCTTTCGCGCCAGCTCGACGGCAACGTCCTGCGCATCGCGACCATTGACACGCTCAAGCATGAAGCCGAGAGCCGCCGCGCCCAGATCGACGCCGAAGCTCTCGCCGTCGACAAGGTAACCATCACCCGCTTCCTGAGCTACGCGCACTCCAAAGACGTTCTGCCGACAATTCGCAAGTTCCTCAGCCAACGCGGTGACGTAGTCGCTGACGAACGCACCAACGCTCTCATCGTCTCCGACATTCCGGCCGTCCTGCCTGGCATCGACCGCATCATCCAGCAGATGGACCGCAAGACGCAGGAAGTCGAGATCGAAGCCCGCGTGGTCTCCGCCACGCGCAGCTTCGCCCGCGACATCGGCACCCAGCTTGGCTTTGGCTGGGGCAACGGAACCACGCAGGTTGGCGGCGTTCCCGGAAACGCAGGAGCCGGAGCGTCTCCATATAGCGGCACATCTCCGAATCCGCTCTATCCAATGTTTGCCACTGGCAGCAGCAATATCCCGTTGTTCTCAAACCTGGGCGCCCCCGGACCGACCAGCGCTCTCGGTTTCTCCACCGGCTCCAACAACTTCCGCCTCGACTTTGCCCTGACCATGGCGGAATCGCGCGGCTTGCTTAAAGTGCTCTCGCGTCCGCGCGTGGTCACCCAGAACAATATTCAGGCGATCGTGAAGCAGGGTGTTCGCGTACCGGTTGTCACGACTGGACAGTTGGGCGGCCCGCCGACGACAACTTACGTCGACGCTTTCCTGCGTTTGACGGTGACTCCGCAAATCACTTCGGAAGGCACGATCTTCCTGAACGTCGATGTCGAAAATACGTTGCCTGACTTCGGTCACGAAGACCAGTTCGGCAACCCGACGCTGATTACGCAACAGGCCACCACGCAGGTGCTCGTCACCGACGGTGGCACGGTTGTGATCGGCGGCGTCATCCAGACCAATAACTCGCTAAGCATTCTCTCCGTCCCGGTGCTCGGCGACATTCCGTACCTGGGCAACCTGTTCAAGCGCCGCAGCGTTTCCACTTCGACGCAGGAACTGATTTTCTTCATCACCCCGCGCATCGTGCAGACATAGCAACAAACTCAAGGTTGAAGCAAGCAACGCCGCTGGAGTAACCGGAGAAACCGCCGGGGATCCGGCGGTTTCGCTTTTGTGCCAGACTCTCGGAAGACAAATGCCCAAGCTCGCGAATCGACTACTATGGGGTCGTAGCCGGGAATGCCGTTATGCACCTTAACGCCCTTCGTCAAACCGTTCGGCGGCTGCTGAAAAATCGAGGTTTTTCCGCCTCGGTCGTTCTAACTCTTGGCCTCGGCATCGCCGCCACCGTCTCCGTCTTCAGCATCATCGACGCGGTTCTGATCCGGCCTCTGCCATATCCCAATCCCAGTCAACTCTTCCGGGTTTTCCAAAGCAAAGCGCCCAACGACCAATCGCAAATCGACAATTTCTCTCCAGCGAACTTTCTCGATTTCCGCGCGCAAAATCGCTCCTTCGCCGACCTGGCAGCCTCGTGCGGTTTCAACTACAATCTCACCGCAAACGGCGAAGCGAAGCATCTCAGCGGGGTCGCCATTTCCGCCGGTCTTTTCGATATCCTCGGCGTTCAACCCACGCTTGGCAGGAGTTTCCTTCCCGCGGAAGATAGCTATTCCTCGCCGCATGTCGTCTTGCTCAGCAACGCACTCTGGTCCGGCGAGTTTCATGGCGACCAACAAATCGTCGGCCGCGTCGTCTCACTGAACGGCGATCCCTACACCGTCGTCGGCGTCATGCCGCGCGGCTTTCGCTCCCCCGACGGCGAAGATCCCGCCCTCTGGGTGCCTCTCCAGCAGCAGATCCGTCCCGACCGTATGCTCTGGCGCGATCAACACTTCCTCCAGGTCATCGGCAGGCTGCGTCCCGGCGTCACCATCGATCAAGCCCGTGCAGACCTGAACCGCATCGCCGCCCAATTGCACAACCAATATCCCGCCACCGACAACGGTCCCGGCGCGGCCGTCATTCCGCTCCAGGAATCGCTGGTCGGGGACAGCAGAACCTCGCTGCTCCTCTCCTTTGGCATCGTAGTCTTCGTTTTACTCATCGCCAGCGGGAATGTAGGCATCCTCACGCTGGCCCGCGTCACCGGTCGCACGCGCGAACTGGCCATCCGCTCGGCTCTGGGAGCCAGTGCTCGCCAAGTCCTGTCCGATCTCGTGGTCGAGAGTGTCATTCTCGGCCTGCTCGGCGGCTCGCTGGGCATTGCGCTCGCCCTCGCAGCCAGCAAACTAGTCCTGCACTTCGCGCCAAGCTATGGTGTCTTTGCCCTGGTTCAGATCAATCCCGAAGTCCTGGCCTTCGCAGTTGCAGTGTCTGTCCTCGTCGGTTTCGGCCTCGGACTAATCCCCGGTGCCACCGTGCTTCGCTGCAACCTCCAGGACGTGCTCAAGAGTTCCGGCAGCGCGCAAGCCACCGGCTCGCGCCATAGCATCCCCCGCAACATTCTGATCGTCAGTGAAATTTCCCTGGCGTTCGTACTGCTGATCGCAACTGGCCTTGTGTTGCGTAGCCTCATCAATCTCCAACATCAGCCGCTCGGCTTTCGCGCCGAAGGCGTACTGACCGCCAAAATCGCCCTGCCGCGCATCCACTATCAGAACAACGACGATGTCATCAATTTCTTCACCCGCGTCGGTCAGAACCTCCGCAATCTTCCCGGCATCGACGCCGTAGGCATTGGATACCCGCTCCCCATCCAAGGCAACGAGTTCTGGACCAGTTTCACCATTCCCGGCCGAGCCCAGCCTGCGAACGAATACGAATCGGCCTCGCTGCGCTTCATCGACTCCGGCTTTCTCCGCGCCATCGGCATCCCGCTCCTCGACGGCCGCGACATCGTCGACGCCGACGACAAAAATCGCGAAGCCGTAGCTCTCGTCAGCGCATCCTTCGCGCGCCAATATTGGCCCTACGAAACCGCCATCGGCAGATACATCACCATCGACCGCGACCCACCCGTTCCCAGACGCATCGTGGGCATCGTTGGTGATGTGCGGGCCTCCATGGAAGACGACCCGCTTCCCACGATGTACGTTTCCTACAAGCAGATGTCGTTTCCCACGATGGCCATCGTGCTTCAGCCCCGCCAGTCGTCGATCCCTCTGCAGCAAATCCGGCAGGCCGTGCAAAGCGTAGATCCATTCCAGCCGCTCGACGACCTCGAATCGATGACGGCTATCATTCACCGGTCCCTCGAGCCTTGGCGCTTCGCTCTCTGGCTGCTAGGCGGCCTAGCCTCGCTGGCGATTGTCCTCACCGCAATCGGCCTCTTCGCCGTTCTTTCCTATCTGGTCGGTGAAAGAACAAAAGAACTTGGCGTCAGGATGGCCGTCGGCGCCTCCCGCGCCAACATCATCGGAATCGTCCTAACCCAATCTCTGAAGCTCACTCTCTGGGGGATCGCAATCGGCATTTCTCTCGCCTTCGTCTGCGTGCGCCTTATGCAGGCAACCGTTTACAACATCCAGCCAAACGACCCGCAAATCTTCACCGCAGTCGCAATCTCTGTCGCCATAACCGCCCTCGCAGCCGCCTATCTCCCAGCCCGAAGAGCCGCCGCCATTGAACCCTTGGCCGCACTTAGGGAGGAGTAGTTACCCCCGATAAACGGAGAAGGGCGCGTCGGCAGCTCTGCGACTTGCTGAAAGCGTCATCCTCAACCGCCCTGCTAAACTGCCCGCATGGCTCAAAACGCGCGCCTGCGCAGGCTACAATCGGAACTTGCTCCGGCCAAGCTTGATCTTCTTCTAATCACGCATCTCCCCAACGTCCGCTATCTCACCGGATTCACCGGCAGCTCTGCCGCGCTGCTGATCGGCCCAAGTAGCGCAACCCTTTTCACTGACGGCCGTTACGTTACCCAAGCCAAAGAAGAAGTCGCGAACGCCCGCATCGTAATCGGAACCAAAGCGCCCGCCACCGCCGCGGCCGAATTCCTCCTCAAGCGCGCCAAGAGGCCTCAAGCTATTCTCGGCATCGAACCCGAATCCCTAACCGCCGGAGCCCGTGACCGCCTGGCCGCTCTCCTTCGCGGCAAAGCCCGCCTGCGCTCCGCGCCTCCGCTAGTCGAGCGCGCCCGCATGGTCAAAGATGCCGGCGAACTCCGCCTGATCCGCTGCGCCATCGAACTAGGTGCCAGCCTCTTCCGCATCGCCTGCAACACGATCAAGCCCGGCGCACGCGAGGTCGAAGTCGCCGCCGCCATGGAATTCGAAGCCCGCTCCAAAGGCGCCGAAGGCATGTCATTTCCCACCATCATCGCCGCCGGTCCGCGCTCCGCGGTCGTCCATGGACGCGCTTCCGCTGCCCGCATCCCGCGCCGCGGGTTCGTCGTCTGCGACTTCGGTGTTATACTCTCCGGTTATTGCTCGGACCGCACACGCACTGTGCATGTGGGCCAACCTTCGAGGGAAGCGCGCAATCTATATGCCGCCGTCCTCGAGGCGCAGCTCGCGGCCATTGCTAAGGTGCGTCCCGGAGTGACGGCCGCCGAGGTCGATGAAGCCGCGCGCAGCGCGCTGCGCAAGGCGAAACTGGCGCAGTATTTTACGCACTCGACCGGGCATGGCTTGGGCCTTGAGATCCACGAAGCCCCTCGCCTGGCGGTTGGTCAGCAGCAGAAGCTTGAGCCCGGTATGGTAGTCACGATCGAGCCGGGCGCGTACATCCCCGGCAAGGGGGGCGTACGCATCGAAGATGTCGTGGTGGTCACCCCGTCGGGCTGTGACGTGCTTACGCCGGCGGACAAACAACTGGTGATTCTCTAATCCCAAATCCTGCGATTAACTCAGGACGACAATTTCATAATGAATCAAAAAGAGCTGAAGGAACTTATAGAGTTCTTAATCGAAAAGGACATCGCCGAATTTGAGCTCGAGCGCGGCGATGTGAAGGTCAAAATCAAGCGCGCGGCAGAACCGGCGCCGGTCATCGTCCCGCAGGCGAGCTTTGTAACTGTGCCCACAGCGGCGCCCGTGGCTGCGCCCGCCGCTCCGGCCACGGCATCAAAGGGCCCGGGTGCGCCGACTCCAGCCCCGGCTGCCGAGCCCGAAGAGCAGCTTCACATTGTGCGCTCGCCTATCGTGGGCACGTTCTACGAAGCGCCGTCGCCGGGTGCACCTCCGTTCGTCAAAATTGGAGACATGCTGGAAGTGGGCCAGGTGCTCTGCATCGTCGAGGCGATGAAGTTATTAAACGAGATCGAATGTGACGCCAGTGGGGAATTGGTCAAGAAGTTAGTCAACAACGGACAGCCCATCGAGTACGGGCAGGAGTTGTTTGCGTTGAGGCTCAAATAGCTCTCAGCTTTCAGCCATCAGCTTTCAGTCATTGAGGTGGACTTTAGTGTCTTGGGGTTTTCTGAGAGCTGACGGCTGATAGCTGACAGCTATCAAACGTTGCTCGACTTCTCAACATGTTCAAGAAGATCCTAGTTGCCAATCGCGGCGAGATTGCCCTGCGCGTCATTTGCGCATGTAAAGAGCTCGGCATCCGTTCGGTCGCGATCTACAGCGACGCCGACCGCAACTCGCTGCACGTGCGCTTCGCCGACGAGGCCATCTGCATCGGCCCGCCGCAACTCGCGCAAAGTTACCTGAATATTCCAGCCGTCATCAGCGCCGCAGAAATCGCCAACGTCGACGCCATCCATCCCGGCTACGGCCTGCTTTCCGAAAACGCGAACTTCGCCGAAGTCTGCTCCGCTTGCGGCATCAAGTTCATCGGCCCCACACCTGACGTAATCCGCCTCATGGGCGAAAAAGAAAAAGCCCGCGCCGCCATGAAGAAGCACGGTGTACCGATCCTTCCCGGCTCCGACGGGGTCATCGCCTCGGAAGGCGAAGCGATCGAGTGGGCCCGCCAGGTCGGCTACCCGGTCATCATCAAAGCCTCGGCGGGCGGTGGCGGACGCGGCATGCGCATCGTGCGCAGCGAAGACGAACTGCCCGCGCTCTTCCAGCAGGCAACGTCAGAAGCCGCAGCGGCCTTTGGCAATGGCGATCTCTACATGGAGAAGTACGTCGAGAACCCGCGGCACATCGAATTTCAAGTCCTAGCCGACGAGCATGGCAACGTTGTCAGCCTCGGAGAGCGCGAGTGCTCCATCCAGCGCCGCCATCAAAAACTGCTCGAAGAATCGCCCTCGGTGGTGGTCACGCCCGAACTACGCGCCGAAATCGGCGGCATCCTCAGCAAGACTCTCAGCGCGGTCGGCTACCACAATGCAGGCACCATCGAATTCCTGATGGGTGCGGACAAGAAGCTTCACTTCATCGAGATGAACACCCGCATCCAGGTCGAGCATCCGGTCACCGAGATGGTCACCGACGTCGATCTGGTGAAGAGCCAGCTGATGATCGCCGCCGGCGCAAAAATGGCCGACGTCCTTCAAGGCCCCATCGTCCACCGCGGACACGCCATCGAATGCCGCATCAACGCTGAGCACCCGGAAAAGTTCACACCGTCAGCAGGGAAGATCACCACCTTCAATCCCCCCGGCGGCACCGGCGTCCGTATCGACACCGCCGCCTACGCCGAGGGCACCATCCCTCCGTATTACGATTCTTTGATCGCCAAGCTGGTAGTGCGCGGCAAAGACCGCAACGAGGCCATCTCCCGCATGAGCCGCGCGCTCGAAATGTTCATCGTCGAGGGGATCTTCACCACCATCCCGCTCCACCGCAGAATCCTCGCCGACCCCGAGTTCCGGGCAGGGAAGATCGATACGGGCTTCATCGAGAGATTCCTGGCAAAGGGAAAGCGGTAGATCGCTGAATCAGCTTTGCGGCCCAAAATTCTTGCGCAGGATCCCCACCAGAATGATCAGAAAGGCCGCCAGCCGCACGATATAAACCCACGGGCTCGCCTCATTAGGATGCTCCGACGCCAGTAGAGCGATCCGATTCAGCCCCTCGGTCAAAAAGGCAATGCCAAAACACAGAAAGAGCGAGTCGCGCGTGCGTTTCCAGAATTTGTAGAAGAACATACTGGCCGTGATCGAGGACGTCGCGATCACTCCCAGGAGAAAAGATTCAATTCTCATGACTCACCTTCAAAGACGAGCCCGTACAAGAGGATCATCATCGCGACCGCGGCAGTCGCAAGCCGCGCTATGTAGAGGTCTGTTTCAGGAAGCATGACCAGATCGACAAAGACCAGCCCGTTGGAAAGCGCCAACCCGAGAAAACAGATTCCACTCCACAAAAGGAGCTTGGTGCGTGTGCGCACATAACCACGAAGCAGGAGAATGCCGCAAACCAAGGTGACCAGCGCCCCCACAATGTAGACCGCCGATACCATCAACTCTTCTCCTTCGTGTCCTTCGTGAGGCGAAAGGCTCGCGCAAACTGTTCCACGGCCGACGGTGTTTTCGCATGGATCAATTTCGAAATTCGAATGAGTTCATGACGGTAGGTTCGGTCGAGGAGTTCCATGAAATCTTCCCATTCTGTCGATAAGGACCGATACGAGTATTGTCCTGTTCCGGGAGGTTCTTCCGCCAGAAGTTCTTTGTCGACTAGATCCTGCAATACCGCCAGCGTCCCTTCTGCCGAAACATAGATCGCGCCCGACATTTCATCAACCAGCCAAACCTTGGGCCGCTTGTTCCAGATCAGCAGAAGCGCTTCGAGTTGAGGGACGCTGTCGATCTTCTCGAGAATGAACTGCTCGACCCGCGCACTTTCGTCCTTCTCAGCCACCGTCAGTCTTTTTCTGTCCGCATCATAAATTCATGCGGTTGTGCGGCAAAGCAACCGCAGAGTTGGAGTGAGCCCACTCGACTTGAGCCCATACTTTGTAAGTGAACGCTTGCGATCTACCCGTTCAGTGATGATGGAAGCGGAGCAAATGTTGCCTAAGGCGGACGCGATCAGCCCACTTCGCTACGCCGCGTGTAGTACCTGCGGCAGCCAGATGAAGTCGCTATGTCGATATTCGTCCAGCGTATCGACCCACGTGTGCGCGACTGCCGATTGGCAGCGGTAGCCCATCCTCGTCAGCAATTCCCATGAAAATTCACGCCCGGCGTCAGAGCATTCCACAAATAGAATCGGCTTGCTGTTAGCAAGAAGCCCGCGCATCCCCTCAAGCACCATGGCCTCAGCGCCCTCAACGTCAATTTTGACGAAATGAGGAGGCGGAATTTCACCGGCCGCGGCAGGTTCATCGAGCGCCACCGTCTTCGCAACGACCTCGACTGCTCCTTCATCCTGCCGGTGCCAAACCATGCTCGCCATGGAATAGTTTCCGGCGATGCGCAGCACCGTTTCCCCGCTCGCGTTCGACGCAGCCATATCCAACACGCGCACGTTGGCCAGACGATTATCGGCAACATTCTTGCGAAGCAAAGACAAGTTCTTGGGAATCGGCTCGAAAGCGATCACGCGTCCGCCGGGCCCGACCTGCTTTGCAAGCGAGAGCGAGACGTAGCCCTCATTGGCGCCAATGTCGTAGACCACATCTCCGGCCCGCACGTACTTGCGAATCGCGGCTTGCAAATGGGGTTCATGCGTACCGATCAGGTATCCCAAATGTTCGGCAGGCGAGACGAAAATCTTGTAGCCCGAGGCGAGACCGCGAAGGATTCTGCGGGATTTCAATTTCCGCCCAACCAGCAACAAAGCGAACGACCTCGCGAATTGGCGAAGGCGAGACATTTTCCTGCGATGGTGAGCCGAGCTTATACGGAAAAAGAAGAGAAATCAGTTACTACTTTGGTTGCACGAATGTCATCCCGGGCCGAACCAACTCCGCACTTTCCCGCTCAAGCCCGGCCCGCGAACTCCCGCGTCTCCGTCGACACCTTGATCTTCTCGCCTTCTTTGATAAACAAGGGAACCCGAATCTCAATGCCAGTTTCGAGTTTGGCCGGCTTGGTCACGGTGCCGCTCGACGAATCGCCTTTCACTGCAGGCTCGGTATATGTGACATTCAGTTCGACGTGAGGCGGCAAATCCAGCCCAATCGGATTGCCATTGTACTTGTGCAGCTGGACGATGGAACCTTCGACCAGAAAGTCCAAAGCGTCGCCAATCATCTCCGCGGAAAGCGTAAGCGTCTCAAAGCTTTCCTGATCCATAAAATGAAATCCAGTGCCGTCGCGATACAAATAAGACGCTGGCACCGTCTCCAGATCCGGTTCCTTGAACTTGTCGCTGGCCTTGAACGCCTTGTCGAACACGGCGCGGGTAAGCAGGTTGCGCATCTTCAGGCGAACCAAAGTCTGTGCCCCGCGCGCGGTCGGCGTCGAAACCTCAGCCTCGAGGCAAACAAACGGCGCGTTGTCGAATTCAAAAAATGTCTTGCGTTTTACGTCGATCGCATCAATCAGTGCAGCCATAGTTCCTCAAAAAATGCCGGATGTGTTCAGGCGAGTAAACTGAAGCGCTAATAGAATATCAGTAGGCCGCAATCGCACCGCTCGGCTCAAAATCAGCAAGATGCTCATCTCCCGGCTCTATCCAATTCTCGATGTCGCGTGTTTCAAAGAGGCCGCCGCACTGTTTACGGCAGCCGACGAACTAGCCGCCACCAGCATCACGATGCTCCAATACCGCAACAAGTCCGGCAACGCCCGCGAGATGCTCGATCAGGCAAGGGAACTGAAGCGCCGCCTTAGCACTCAAAGTCACGTCAAGCTCATCATGAACGACCGAGCCGACCTGTGCGTTGCCGCCGATTTCGACGGCCTCCACGTCGGCCAGGACGACCTCTCTCCCGAAGCCGCCCGCCGCATCATCGGCCCAGATCGCATCTTAGGTGTCTCCACTCACAATCCAGAGCAACTCGCAGCAGCCGACCAGACAACTGCCAACTACCTGGCCATCGGCCCCGTCTTCTCCACCACCAGCAAAGCCAATCCCGATCCGGTCGTCGGCCTCGAAGGTGTCCGCCGCGCGCGGTCCCTGACCAGCAAACCGCTGGTAGCCATCGGCGGCATTACGCGCGCCAACGCCAATTCGGTGATCGACGCCGGCGCCGACTCCGTCGCGGTGATATCCGACTTGATACGGGATCCCCGCAAATCAGCAGAGGAATTTCTGGCGAATCTAAGGTAAATTCATTGACTTGTAGGAATTGGCAGGCAGGCATCGTATCTAAAGGAATCCAGGACATCGGAGCCTGAGACCTAACACCTGACACCCAACCCATGACCACCGACGTTCAACGTCCATCGCAACCACCGTCCGGCAAGCCCGTCCTCACCGACTGGGAGCGCCACACCCACCAGGATTCCGAACTCGTCAAAGGCCTCGGCCTCACCAGCGCCACCATGCTGGTCATGGGCTCGATGATCGGCTCCGGCATCTTCATCGTCTCCGCCGAAATCGCGCGCGAGACGCAGTCACCCGCGCTGCTGATCGGTGCCTGGCTCATCACCGGCTTCATGACCATCGTCGGCGCGCTCAGCTACGGAGAGCTCGCCGCCATGATGCCCCGCGCCGGCGGCCAATACGTCTACCTGCGTGAGTCACTCGGCCCGCTCTGGGGATTTCTCTACGGCTGGACATTGTTCCTTGTCATCCAGACCGGCACAATTGCCGCAGTGGGCGTGGCTTTCGGCAAGTTCCTCGGAATTTTCTGGCCCGCAATTTCCTCAGGCAACTGGATCGTGCATCTCTGGCACGTCCCGAAAATTCCCATCGGCCCCATGGTTCTCGGCGGAATGGATGTCGGCCTGAACACACAAAACCTGATCGCAATCCTCGTCGTCGTCACGCTCTCGGTAATCAATGTTTTTGGCGTGAAGACCGGCGCGATCATCCAAAACGTATTCACAGCGGCGAAAGTTTCCGCTCTTCTGGGCCTAATCCTCCTGGGCGTCGCCCTAGGTCGCAACGCAAAGGCCATCGCCGCCAACTTCGGCTCGAACTTCTGGACCAACGCCTCCCTGGGCACCTTGCACGACCTCGGCGGAGGCGTTCTAGTCGCCACCCTCACCGCTCTAGCCGTCGCTCAGGTCGGCTCTCTCTTTTCCGCCGACGCCTGGAACAACGTAACCTTCACCGCCGGAGAGGTTCAGAATCCCAAGCGCAATCTCCCCTTGTCCCTAGCCCTTGGCACAGGCATCGTCATTGCCCTCTTCGTCGGATGCAACTTCATCTACCTGCAAGCTCTCCCTCTGGCAGGCACGCCAAACGGGGCAACGCTCCTTGACCGCGGAATCCAGTACGCCAGCGAAGATCGCGTCGCCACCGCTGTTGTCACGCAAATGTTCGGATCGAGCGGCGGCAAGCTCTTGGCCATCGCCATCATGATCTCCGCCTTCGGCTGCTGCAACGGCCTCATCCTCTCCGGCGCGCGCGTCTACTATGCGATGGCGAAAGACAAATTGTTTTTCGACAGTGTCTCGCGCCTGCATCCCACGCACAAAACTCCGGCAGTCTCGCTCATGGTTCAAATGGTCTGGACCTCGATCCTCTGCATCTCCGGCAGTTACGGCCAGCTCCTCGACTACATCATCTTCGCCGTCCTTGTCTTCTACATCCTCACCATCATCGGCCTCTTTGTGTTGCGCCGCACGCACGCCGACGCCGAGCGACCCTACAAAGCCATCGGCTACCCGGTCCTGCCCGCGATTTACATTGTGATGGCCTTGTTCATCGACGTAGTATTGTTACGCTACAAACCGCAGTACACATGGCCGGGGCTTTTCATCGTGCTGCTCGGGATCCCGGTCTACTATTTGTGGTCGCTGCGCGCGCCGGCTGCTTCCAGATGACTCAGGAGACAAAAGACTGATGGCTGATCTCTTTGCGAAAAAATCGCTGAAGGCATTATTCGAAGAAGCGGAGGAACACGGCTCTCATAGTTTGAAACGGACCCTCGGTGTATTTCAATTGACCGCTCTCGGCGTCGGCGCCGTGATCGGAGCGGGAATCTTCGTCTTCACCGGTCTCGGCGCGCACTACGCCGGCCCCGGTCTGATGCTCTCCTTCGTCATCTCCGGCCTCGGCTGCGCCTTCGCCGCGCTCTGCTACGCAGAATTCGCCGCCATGATTCCGCTCGCCGGCAGCGCTTATACCTACGCCTACGCCACGCTCGGCGAAATTTTCGCCTGGATCATCGGCTGGGACCTGACGCTCGAGTATGCGATGGGTGCGAGCACGGTCTCTTCGGGATGGTCGAATCACTTCATCGAACTGCTCAACATCTTCCACATCAAAATGCCGCTCTGGCTCGCCTACGATCACTGGACCGGACTGCGTACCGCCGAAGACATCGTCGCGCGGCAGATGGCCCTCGCTTCCGACCCGTCGCTCGTCGCCGGTACCCAGGCCTTCCTTCTGCGCAAGACCGAAATCCTCGCCGCGCAATCGCCCGATCTGCTTCAGAGAGCGCACGACCTTCTCGGTGCGCCGCATTTATTCGGATACGAAATCGGCTTCAACCTGCCCGCTTTCCTCGTCGCCCTGGTCATCACCACGGTGCTCGTGATCGGAATCAAAGAGAGTGCGCGCTTCAACGCGACCATCGTCACCATTAAAGTCGCGGTCGTCCTCTTCGTCATCGCGCTCGGCGCGCACTACATCAGCTCGGTCAATTGGGGCTCGAGCTGGTCTACCTTCGCACCCTTCGGTTTTTCCGGCATAGGAGCAGGCGCCGCCTACATTTTCTTTGCCTACATCGGATTTGACGCCGTTTCCACCACCGCGCAGGAAGCGAAAAATCCGCAACGCGATCTGCCCATCGGCATTATCGTCTCGCTGCTCTTATGTACAGTTTTGTACATAGCCGTTTCGGCCGTTCTTACAGGAATGGTCCCCTGGCGAGACATCAACATCGAAGCGCCGGTCGCAAGAGCATTTCTGGATCGCGGATTGAATGGCGCATCGCATATCATCACCCTGGGCGCTCTGGCGGGGCTCACCAGCGTAATGCTGGTCATGCTGCTCGGCCAAACCCGCGTCCTCTATTCGATGGCCAATGACGGCCTGCTGCCCAAGACATTCTTCGCTGACATCCATCCGCGGTTCCGCACTCCATGGAAGAATACGATCCTCGTGGGAATGCTCGCAGCCATTGTGGGTAGTGTCACGCCCATCGACGACATTGGCAAGATGGTAAACATTGGCACCCTCCTCGCCTTCGTCATCGTCTGCATCGCGATCATGGTGTTGCGACATACCAATCCCAGCCAGCCGCGCCCTTTCCGCACGCCCTGGGTGCCGTTCGTGCCGGTCATGGGAATTCTCTTCAACGGCTACATGATGTACAAGCTCGGCTGGATCAACTGGGCCCGGTTAATCATCTGGTTAATTATCGGAATGGTAATCTACTTCGCCTATAGCCGCCACCATAGCCGGGTGCAACAGAAATTGGCGGGAAACAAAGTGCCGGTCATGAGCGATTAACGATGTCATCCTGAGCGGAGAATGATCCTCGCGAAGCGAGGATCATTCGGAGTCGAAGGACCCCTATTCCCTCAACGATCGTGTCCTCGAAGCGCTCCGTCGAGTGTCTTCTCAAAAATCGAAGTACTCGTGCAACTCCGTGTGCTCCGTGGTTCTCGTTCTTTTGCGGGAAGAGCCCAATTACCGCGTTGAGCAAGCGGAGTCATTCCACCGCCGCTTTCGACTCCTGTGTCTTCCGGGCAATCGCCGCCACCAACTTTCGCGGCGCGAACCGCACCGACTGCGCCACCAGCCAGTTCTTGAACCCGGAAATGACGACAGGCTTGGCCTCCATCATCCCGCGATACCCATCCTCCGCCACAGTCCGCGCGTCCATCGACCCCATGCTCAGCAATCTCATCTCGGTAGCCTTAGCGCGCTTGTGAAACTCGGTAGCGGTCGCGCCGGGGCATAAGCAAGAAATCGTCACGCCGCTTCCGGCCAACTCATTCGCCAGCGCCTCGGAAAAATGCAGCACATAAGCCTTCGTAGCAAAGTAAACCGCCATCAAAGGACCCGGCTGAAACGCCGCAGTAGAAGCCACATTCAGAATCCGCCCGCGCGCTCCGTCTTGAGCGCGCGAGATCATAGAAGGAAGATAAAGCCGAGTCAGATGCGTCAAGGTAGTGACGTTCAGCTGAATCTGCCGCAAACATTCTTCAAGATCCAGCTCCGCAAAAAATCCATACTGCCCAAACCCGGCATTATTTACGAGTATGTCCACATCAATATCAGCCCGCGAAGTCTGGTCAAGCAAATAAGCGGCCGCCCCCGGATTGCTAAGATCGACCGCCAGAATCAAAGACCGCGCCCCATGCGCCTTCTCCAATTCCGAAGCCAGTTGCCGGAGCTTGTCCGCCGAGCGAGCGACAAGCACAAGATCATGCCCCTCGCGAGCAAACACCCGCGCCAGTTCCAACCCAATTCCAAACGACGCGCCAGTAATAAGAGCAGTTTTGCGTTCAGCCATGTTGAAGGTCAACCATAATCCCAAGCAAGATAGCTTACCGCACACCGCTCACCGGCAGATAAACCTCGTGAATGCGGATGGCGCCCTAATCGAGTCGTGTCCTAATAAGGACGCTACCTGAATACGGATTGTGCCCCACACAACCCGCTTTTCGTTGTGTGGGGATTTTGATCTCAGCAAATTCGAAAAGATGGGCTTGGGGTAGCAGACTAGCTCGCAGAGAATAGATTAGCTTTGAATGCCATAGATCAACTCTTGGGGAAGCAGATTTAGCTTTTGGGTGGCGCAGCGGTTCACCGCTGCGTTCACGCTGCCACCGACATAGCCGGCTTTAGCCGCTGGGGTAGAGACTCTGGGGTTGCCCAATCCTTGTGCATCTGCTTTTGCAAGACAGTGGTCGGACCCTCAGCTCAAGCCGCTATTGCCGCCAAAATCAGTCGGAATAAAAGAAGCCGCCCGCCCATTTCGGAACCCTGACATGCAGGAAATCATGTTTTTGGGTGGCGCAGCGGTTTACCGCTGCGTTAAGGTCGATTTAGCTTGAGCGGCTTTAGCCGCTGAGGTCGGAGAGGCAGCACGCCAGTCACCTCAGGCGGCAATTGGATAGGCGAATGATTCTCCGGAATCTTCGTACTGCGTAGACTCTCTCAGAGGTTGTGGAAAACTCTCAAAACTCCCGCAGGCTGTCACGCCAAGCCCCAAAAGTAAGCCTAACTCTCCCGTCTTCAATCAGTTATCCCCACTCTTAGACTGTACATACACTATTGTCACTATGCCCTTGACAGCCATGCTTTTTTAGCCGGTTTTCGGTTGACACTTCCAAGTGATTGTCAGCCATGAGCTTATCTTTGCAGTGTCCGAACTCTCCCCAATTTTCCCGAAAATCCAACCTATTGCAAGCAGAGCACTTACGCGACTGCCATTTTTCCCCGCGCACTCGCGAAAAAATATTTTCGGCGTAGCTTAGGCGAAAGTGTGTGACGTTTTGGAAAACGATGTGATATCCATCACAACCCGCCAAACGAAAAAATGGCGGGCTCTTTTATCGAGCCCGCCACTTCTGCAATCTGACTTCTAACTTCTGCAATCGCTAAACGAGCGCTGGCTCCAGTTCATACAGAGAGTGCCAGCTCGTCGCCGCCTTCAACTTGCCGTTGACGTTCTCGATGTTCTTCACGCCCTCGGTCTCAAGCCATTTGCGGAAGGCATCCGCGCCCTGCTTCGCGTACACGGAAATGCCGTCTTTCCAGGTCGCGCGTCCGCAGAGAACTCCGTTGAACTTCACTCCCGACTCGCCCGCCAGCTCCAGAGTCTCGCTGAATTCCGCATTGCTCACGCCCGCCGACAAGTAGATGAACGGCTTGGTCGCCGCCGCAGCAGCCTTGTGGAACAGGTCGATCGCCTCTTTTTTCGTGTAAGCCTTCTCGCCCGCAAACGACTTCGTCCCTTCCACGCACTTCATGTTGACCGGAACTTCGACCTTTAGCACGTCGACACCATACCGATCCTTGCTGAACTCGCGCATGCTCTCGGTCACGATCTGCGGCTTCTTTTTGGCATATTCCACGCCCTTTTCATCCGCGCCCTCTTCGTACCCGACGAACTCGAGGAAGAATGGAATATCATTCGCGCGGCACTCGTCGCCGATGCGCTCCACCCACGCATGCTTCGTCTCGTTCACCGCCTTCGGATCGTACGGCGTGTAGTACAGCAAAATCTTCACGCAATCCGCGCCCGCTTCCTTCAACCGCTTCGCCGACCAGTGATCGAGCAGATCCGGCAACCGTCCCGGCCCGGTCTTGTCATAGCCGGTCTTCTCATAAGCCAGCAGCAGTCCGGCATTCTTAGCGCGCCGTTTCGAAGCCGGCAACCCCCACTCGGGATCAAGCAGAATCGCGCTCGCATGAGGCGTCAGAACTTCAGTCACCAGCGACTTGAACTCCTCCATCATCGCGTCATTCACCGCCGAGCCTTTTTCCTTGGCCAGCGACTTCTGCAGCGACCCACGCTGATCCATAGCCGCCGCCGCAATCACGCCGCGCTCATTCGAAACCGCCTTCAATCCCTTAAGTTTCCCAGGCGTAAGCTTCATGAATCCTCCCAAAATGTCGATATGTTTTAAAAGTCCAGAACAGAAATGATACGCCAGAGTGTGATGTGCGTCACCAGACCCCCGCCCGCCTCCCGTCTAAACTAAAACTCAAAACCCCGACTTTTCATTCGATAGGAGAGCAATTATGCCTTTAGTTTCTATGCGGCAACTTCTCGACGAAGCGGCCAAGGGCGGTTATGGCGTGGGCGCATTCAACGTCAACAATATGGAGCAGATTCAGGCGATCATGGAGGCGGCCAAGGAAACCAACTCGCCGGTCATCATTCAGGCCAGCCGCGGCGCGCGCTCCTATTCGCAGGACAAATATCTTTACCACCTGATGCTGGCGGCGGCCGAGCTATATCCCGAAATTCCCCTCGTTATGCACCTCGACCATGGCAATAGCGTCGAGACCTGCAAGTCAGCCATCGATCTGGGTTTCACCAGCGTGATGATGGATGGCTCGCTGATGCCGGACGGAAAGACTCCTTCGAGCTTCGATTACAACGTTCGCGTAACCAAAGAAGTCGTCGAGTACGCGCATCCTCGCGGCGTGACCGTGGAAGGCGAGATCGGCGTGCTCGGCGGCATTGAAGATGGACACGGTGCCGGTGGCAGCGGGCTCGAGCATGTCACGGATCCCGATCAAGCAGTCGACTTCGTGGAGAAGACCGGCCTCGACGCTCTCGCAATCGCCATTGGCACCAGTCACGGCGCGTACAAGTTCACCAAAAAACCAGATGGCTCGGTGCTGAAGATGGATGTGCTCATCCAGATTCACAAGCGGCTACCGAAGACGCACCTGGTAATGCATGGATCGTCGAGCGTGCCAAAAGAATTGCAGGACATCATCAACGAGTACGGCGGCAAGCTGAAGCCAACCTGGGGCGTTCCGGTGGAAGAGATTCAGCTCGGCATTCGCAACGGCGTGCGCAAGGTTAATGTCGATACCGACAACCGCCTGGCGATCACCGGCGCGATCCGCAAAGTGTTTGTGGACACTCCCGAGAAATTCGATCCGCGCGATTATCTGAAGCCGGCCCGCGAGGCCATGAAGAAAGTAGTGGCTCAGCGCATGAGGGAATTTGGCCAGGCCGGACACGCCGGCGACTACAAGCCGATCTCGCTGGCTGAGGTGGCGAAGCAGTACAAGTAGTTGGTGGAGGGAAGGTTCAACTCGGCTACGCCGCCCAGTTCTGCACCTTTAGCCCGCGCACGCGCCGGAACTCCTTTTCGTTATTCGTGACCAGGATTAGTTCCGACGCCAGAGCATGGGCGGCGATCCAGAGATCGTTGTTGCCGATCATTTCGCCACGACGCTCCAGATCGGCGCGAATCGATCCATACACTTCGCCTGCTTTGTCGGGAAGAGATAGTACCGGCAACAGTTCAGTCAGTTGTCTCAGCCGCTCCAGAGCCGGAGCGCGAAGAGAGTTCTTTTCCGCGCCATACAGAAGTTCTCCGTATGTGATGACCGAGAGGGCCACTTCTCCGGGGCGCACTGTGCGGAACCGCCGCAGCACCGCATCGGGACGTCCCTTCCGGATGTAGATGCAAATATCGGTGTCCAGCAGAAACTGCGGCTCCACGGTCACAATCCCTTGCGCCGCTGCGGAAAGTCTTTATGTCGAGTTGGGATGTCAAAGTCGTCGGGCAATCCGGCCAGCAATTCGAAGGCGCGAGCTATGTTGCCTTCCTTTTCCCGCAGAACAACCTCACTCCCGCGGCGGAAGATCTCCACTTCTTTGCTCTTGAAGCGGAATTGTTTTGGCAAGCGGACCGCCTGACTGTTTCCCGAGCGAAACACGCGTGCTGTGCTCATGCGGCTGATAGCCTCCATGTATATACACATAGTATATACAATTGGAGGATCACGGACAAGCCAGGAATCTGATTCCAAACATAAGCTGCGTGGGCTGCTCCGCCTGATTTCCTCACTGACGCAGCGCGAGCGACCCCAGCACAGACTTCTGCTTCGTGATCAGACTCTGAATGCCTTGTCGTGCCAGCGACATCATCCTCGCGAGCTGCGCGTCGTCGAATACCTGGTGCTCGGCCGTGGCTTGCAGTTCGACAATCTTGTTGCCCGCCGTCATGACGACGTTCATGTCCACATCGGCGCGCGAATCTTCTTCGTAGTTGAGGTCGAGTACCGGCTCGCCATCCACAATTCCTACGCTGATGGCTGCCACAAAATCGCGAATCGGCGCAGATGTCAGCGTGCCCGCATCGATCAGCCGCTGCAGCGCGAGGCCGAGCGCAACAAACGATCCGGTGATCGATGCTGTGCGCGTGCCTCCATCTGCCTGAATTACGTCGCAGTCAATCCAGATCGTGCGCTCGCCGAGTCGCTGCAGGTCGGCCACCGCTCGGAGCGAGCGCCCGATTAGCCGCTGAATCTCCTGCGTGCGTCCGCTCTGTTTCCCCTTTGCCGCTTCGCGTACCGACCGCGTCAGCGTCGAGCGGGGGAGCATGCCGTACTCGCTCGAAATCCATCCTTTGCCGGTGTTGCGCAGGAAAGTCGGCACGACTTCTTCGACTGACGCGGTGCAGATGACGCGCGTATTGCCCATTTCGATCAGCGCCGAACCCTCGGCGAGGGTGATGAAATCGGGAGTGATGTTGATAGGGCGCAGTTGGTCAGGAGCGCGGTTATCGTTGCGAAAAATCATCGGAAGAAATTCTAAATGATCGGAGCCAAGCCGTTTCGCCGGGAAGAAAAGTGGTTTTAATGCATCAGGGTTTGCACATCGAACACGTCGCTCAAATCCGCATGACCAGCCAGAGTCTCGCGCGCCTTGCCATCCACCAGGATCCGAACGCGCTGCACGCCCTGAACATTCGCCGCCAGCGTTTCGACCAGCGAATTCACGGTGAGCTGCTCGGTGAGAATCCCCGAGCGGTGTTCGTCCGCGAATGCTGCGTTCAAATCAATCACGGCTAAGCCCGGCTCGACCAGATAAACACTTCGAATGTCCGATGCCGCCGACAAGGGATGCGCCGCTCCCGGCTGTTGATAAACGCGCAAGAGCGCGCGCAACAGTTCTTCTGCCCGCTGCTGGCGCCCGCCGGGCAATGGAATCTGCGCCGACTGCGGTCGTAGGCTGCCGGCAGCGTCATCAGCCACGTAAAGCGTTACCACCTCAGTTCGTCCCGAAACAGGGGGCACAACTGGTAAGGCAGTTGTGGCCGGCGACTCCAATTCCCGCGCCTGGCGCCGCATCCGCCGTGCGTAGATCCCCATCGTGACCACCAGTACGAGCATGACGGCAACGCTGATCACCAGATGCCGCGGGATCATCGCTGCACCCCCAGCCGGTCGCGCACCGAAACGACGCCATCCGCAATCGCCGACGCCACCTGCTGCTGATACGTCGCCGAGCCAAGATCGGCGGCCCCAGTCGGCCCCGGCGCCAATTCCACTGCCACCGCCGGCATCAGCACATTATTCAAGGGACGAAGCGACGCCGCCGCCGCGCCCCCCGCCATCTTCCTCACCTTCAGTTCGTTCACGACCGCAGTCGCCACCATTGCGCTCACGGCCAGCGCCTGCTGCTGCGCGCCATTCCAGGCGCGAAACACTCCCTTGCTTTCTCCTTCTCGCGGCAAGAGCGCGGTGTACACTCGCGCTCCGTTTCCCTGCGAAGTGGCATGAAGTGTGATGAACGCCACGGCTTGTCCCGCATTCGCCGATCCCGCTCTCTGATCGAGCGGGACTGTGGTATCTCCCTCGCGCGACATCTGAACGGCAAATCCGCGCAGCTCCAGTTCATGACGCAGCAGACGCGCAAAGCCTAGCGTTACGTCCTTCTCCGCAAGTTGATCGGTCAACGCCGCTCCCCGCTCGTCGCCACCATGCGCCGCGTCGACAAAAATCACCGGATGCCGAATCGTCGGCGGCGTATTCCCCGGTGGAGGCGTAACCTTCGGAGTCGAAGGCCCGCTCGATACCGCAGGGGGCCCCGTCCCGCCCTGGCCGGCCTGCGTCTCCGTCGGAGCGGCAGCTAGGGTGATGGTTTTCCCGCTATTGCTATACGTCGCGAGTAGTGGGCTGCTGGCCACAACATCGATCTCGGCCGCGCCATTGTTTTCCGAGTATGTCGCCTGCGAGATGATTTTGTCGGCAAAGGAAATGGATTGGCTCCCGGGAGAGAGCACCGGGTCGCGCTTGAAAAGCATGCGCACCCGTCCGGGCTCAGTCGAAATAGTAGGGTTCACCGGCCCATTGAAACTAAGCACGAGCCGCGGCTGCGGCCCCGACTCCAAATGAAAACTCGGCTCAATACCCACCTGCCCAACAAAGAGCCGCCGCCCATTCTGATGAAAGTCAACCGCTGTGCCCAGGAATTTCGGCAACAAATTTCCCAGTGAAGCCAGCGGAACAAACCCGCGCGCATTTTCGATCAGAAAAGGCGCACCCAAATCAAAGTCGCGTCCTCGAACCTTTCCCCGCGATTTGCCCGCCGCAAAATTCCCGTCGACCGAGTTATATCGAATTCCCCAGCGGCCACCAGCGGTCTGGCTGCTCACCCGCCCCAAGGGTTCGAGCAACTCGAGCAAGCCCACGTACTCGTGACCAGATCGATCCAGCACCGGCAACGTATAGGTCGCCACGGGCGCATAGACCGAAAGCTGCTTTTCCTGAACCTGAGGCGCGGTGGCAACAACCGCCGCCATCGCGAAGAAAAGGATGCCCAAGAGCGAGGCGAACGTTTTTTTAGAGATAAAGGGCACTCGTGTTTGATTCTCAGCCCAAAGTCGGAAGCACAAGCGATTTTACTGAGAACTGAGAACCGAGAACTAAGAACTTCTTTTAGTCGAGCCCATACACCGTCAG
>Ga0335069_10000626_pt1 | contig 58093 bp, 65 predicted proteins | sample Lox_Sample_11_FD_206714 | JGI IMG/M metagenome (GOLD analysis project Ga0335069, IMG submission 206714) | Soil microbial communities from Loxahatchee National Wildlife Refuge, Florida, United States - Lox_Sample_1.1 | ecosystem: Environmental > Terrestrial > Soil > Wetlands | place: USA... | reverse complement strand
CCTCAATAGGCATCTTTCCGCTGGCCAGCATAATGTCGTACCACCCCACAAAGAGCACATGGTCGTTCTTGGTGTCGTCGAACTCAGCGATGGTCTCGGCGTCTTGCCGGTCCAGGCCGCCGTGGTCGAGCGCGTGCTTGAAGGCGTTCCAATATCGGGTGCGAATTTTACGAAGCTTGCTTTGAGTTAGGTCCGGCACAACATTGAGCGCGTGTGTCGAAAAAGGCTCTCTTCCAGATCGTTGGGTCAACGTTTCCGCGACTTCGCCACCGCCACAAGCTAAACAATGCACAGAGACGGGGTCGAGGTCGTCCAAGAAGAGGGCGAGAGCGGTTCCGAGTTGACGGCGAGCGATCTGCTCTTTGCCCAAGCTCATAGGCGGTCGTCCCTGCTTCAAACTATGTGCGATTGCATAAGTAACACGACCCCGAGAGCAGACCTTCCCAACTTCAGACATGGGTCGAATTCAGGCGTCGATTCAGCACTCAAGCCCAGCCGAAGCGCCCTAGACATCGGCGACGCCGCCAAAAAGCGTCAGCCTTTTGCGCGGGCGCTTGCTAAGAGCGGCGCATGAGTTCCGAGGCTCCCAGCACCCCTCCGGCGCCGACCCACGCCCAGCTGTTCGTCCAGTTCATGTGGGCGTCGGTGCGCGGCTTTGGCGGGGTGTTCGTGATGGGCCGGCGCATGCTGGTGGAGGAGACGCGCTGGCTCACGCCGCAGGAGTTTGTCGACACCCTGGGCCTGTGCCAGTTCCTGCCGGGCGCCAACATCGTCAACATGTCGGTGGCCGTGGGCGCGCGCTATCGCGGCTGGACCGGCTCGCTGGCGGCGCTGTCGGGCATATTGACGGCCCCGTGCCTGATCGCCGTGGGCCTGACCGCGCTTTATGAGCGCTACGCCGTCCTGCCGGTGGTGGCGCGCTCGGTCCACGGGGTGGCGGCCGCGGCGGCCGGCCTGGTGATCGGCGCCTCGCTCAAGTCGGCCGCGCCGGTGCTGGCGCGCGACAAGGCCGTGGCCGTGGCCATCATCCTGCTGGTGCTGGCGGCCGCCGGTCTGCTGCACGTTCCCCTGTTGGCGGTGCTGTTCGTCGGCGCGCCGCTGAGCATCGCCCTGGCCTGGGCCCGTCAGCGCCGCGCCGGAGCCGCCGCGTGAGCGACCTGTCCCGCCTGCCATCCCTCGGCGCGCACTTCGCCCTGCTGTCGGTGATGGCGGTCGGCGGGATCAACGCGGCCATGCCCGAGATTCACCGCCAGGTGGTCGAGGTCAGCGGCTGGATGAGCGACCGCGAGTTCGCCGACCTCTACGCCGTGGCCCAGGCCGCGCCCGGACCCAACATGCTGATCGCCACGGTGATCGGCTGGCGCGTGGCGGGCGGCTGGGGCGCCCTGGTCGCGACCCTGGCCATGTGCGCGCCGTCGAGTCTGGGGGTCTATGTGGTCCAGGGCCTGTGGCGGCGGGTGCAGGATCGGCCCTGGCGCGCGTGGGTCCAGGCGGGGCTCGGCCCGGTGGTGATCGGCCTGGTCGCCTCCAGCGGCTATCTGCTGGCCAAGGGCGCCGACGCCGACTGGCGCGGGGCCTTGCTGACGGCGGTCTGCGGCGCCCTGATCTGGCGCACCCGGCTCAATCCCCTGTGGCTGCTGGGCGGCGGGGCCCTACTGGGCGCCGCGGGGCTGGTCTAGCGCGATGGGGTCAGGCTATATTCGCCAAAATATAGCTTAGCCGAGGCCGACCTTGCCCTTCATCCGCCGTTCGATCCTGGCCGCCCTGGCGTTCGCGCTCGTGGGCCAAGCCCCCGCCCTGGCCGCCCAGACCCAGGTGGCCGTGGCCGCCAATTTCACCGAACCGGCCAAGGCCATCGCGGCGGCGTTCCACGCCGCCAGCGGCGACGACGCCCTGCTCAGCTTCGGCGCCTCGGGCCAGTTCTATACCCAGATCAGCAAGGGGGCGCCGTTCGAGGTGTTCCTGTCGGCCGACAGCGAGCGCCCGGCCAAGGCCGAGGCCGACGGCCTGACCGTCCCCGGCTCGCGCTTCACCTACGCCGTGGGCAAGCTGGTGCTCTATTCCAAGACGCCGGGCCTGGTCGACGCCAAGGGCGCGGTCCTGGCGGCGGGCAGGTTCGACAAGCTGGCGATCGCCGATCCGACCGCCGCGCCCTATGGCGAGGCCGCTATCGAAACGCTTAAGAGCCTGGGCCTCTACGCCGCGCTCCAGCCCAAGATCGTGCAGGGCGCCTCGATCGCCCAGGCCTATCAGTTCGTCGACAGCGGCGCGGCCGAGCTGGGCTTCGTCGCCCTGTCGCAGGTGATCGACGCGCCGGGCGGCTCGCGCTGGCTGCCGCCCCAGGCCGACTACGCCCCGATCACCCAGCAGGCGGTGCTGCTCAAGACCGGCCAGGCCAATCCGGCCGCCGTGGCGTTCGTCGCCTTCCTCAAGGGCCCGCAGGCCGTGGCCATCATCAAGAAGTACGGCTACGAAGTCCCCTAGGCGGACAAGCGGAGGGGCGTAAGGCGTGGCGGAAGTCGTCTGGACCACCCTGCGCCTGGCCGCGACCACCACCGTCCTGCTGCTGCTCCTGGCCACGCCCCTGGCCTGGTGGCTGGCCCGCCGGCCGGCGTGGTGGAAAGAGGCGGTGGCCGCCGTCTGCGCCCTGCCCATCGTCCTGCCGCCCACGGTGATCGGCTTCTATCTGCTGCTGGCCCTGGCGCCGGACAGCCCCTTGATGGCGCCGCTGCATCCGCTGGGCGTGCGCACCCTGGCCTTCACCTTCACCGGCCTGGTGATCGGCTCGATGGTCTATTCCCTGCCGTTCGCCGTGCAGCCCCTGCGCAACGCCTTCGAGGCGGTGGGCGATGCACCGCTGGAGGCGGCCGCCACCCTGCGCGCCGGCCCGCTGGACGCCTTCTTCACCGTGGCCTGCCCCCTGGCCCGGCGCGGCTTCCTCACCGCCGCCATCCTGGTGTTCGCCCATACGCTGGGCGAGTTCGGGGTGGTGCTGATGATCGGCGGCGGGGTGCCGGGCAAGACCGAGGTGATGTCGATCCGCATCTATCAGCAGGTGGAGTCGCTGAGGTTCGACGAGGCGCACAAGCTGGCGGCGGGCCTGCTCGTGTTCGGCTTCCTGGCCCTTCTGTCGCTGATGCTGATCGAGCGCCGCGCCGGGCGGGGCGGGTCATGAGCGCGGGGCTGGTCTGCCGCCTGACGGGCCACCGGGGCGCGCTCGACCTGGATATCGCGCTGAGCGCGCCGTCCGCCGGCGTCACCGCCCTGACCGGGCCGTCCGGCTCGGGCAAGACCACCCTGCTGCGCGCCATCGCCGGCCTGGAGCGCCTGTCCGGCGAGGTCCGGCTGGGGGCCGAGACGTGGCAGGACGGTCGCGCCTTCACCCCCGCCCATCGTCGCCCGGTCGGCTTCGTGTTCCAGCACGCCGGCCTGCTCGCGCATCTGACCGTGCGGGACAACCTGCGCTATGCCGCACACCGGGCGGGGACGGGCCCGGATGCGATCGGCTGGGACCAGGCGGTCGGTCTGCTGGGCCTGGCCCCTCTGCTGGACCGCTCGACGGCCAAGCTGTCGGGGGGCGAGCGCCAACGTGTGGCCCTGGCCCGCGCCCTGCTCACGCGGCCGCGCCTGTTGCTGCTCGACGAGCCGCTGGCCAGCCTCGACGCCGCCGCCAAGGCCGAGATCCTGCCCTTCCTCGAGCGCGCCTTCGCCGCCTTGGCCATACCGGTGCTGTACGTCAGCCACGACCGCGCGGAGGTCGCGCGCCTCGCCGCCCACGCCGTGGTCCTGCGTCAAGGCCGCCTCGTGGAGGCCGCGCCCGACAGCCTGACGCCCGAGGAACGCCTGGCCCTGCTTAGCGCCGAGGAAAAGGACGCCCTGGCCCTGGCGGCGCTCAAGGCCGGCCTGGGATAAATCGTGATCGGCCTGGATCGGCCGTCACAATTCCGTCCTATGCCGATCCATCGCATCTGTTCCAGGAGTTGCCTATGGCGTTTCCGACCCTGACCCGCCGCCGCGCGCTGGAGGGCCTGGCCCTCGCGGCCCTGCCGCTGCCGCTGTCGCGCGCCTGGGCGGCGCCAGACAGTGCGCTCACCTTCCTGGCGGTGGGCGACTGGGGCCGCGACGGCGCCGACCATCAGCGGGACGTAGCCGACCGCATGGGCGAAACCGCGTCCGAACTGGGCGCCCGCTTCATCGTCTCGGTCGGCGACAACTTCTACGAGGACGGCGTGGCCAGCGTCGACGACCCGGCGTGGAAGACCTCGTTCGAGGACGTGTACACGGCCCCGAGCCTGCAGGTTCCCTGGTACGCGGCCCTGGGCAACCACGACTATCACCGCAATTCCCAGGCCCAGATCGACTATAGCGCCAAGAGCCATCGCTGGCGCATGCCGGCGCGGTATTTCACCGTCAAGCAGACCACGCCCGATGGAGCCAAGGTCGAGATCTTCGTGCTCGACACCTCGCCCTTCATCAAGAGCTACTACGCCGACGGCGCGGTGAAGGTGAAGGTCGCCGGCCAGGACACCGACGCCCAACTGCGCTGGTTCGAGCAGGCGCTGGGCGAGTCGCAGGCCGACTGGAAGATCGTGGTCGGCCACCACCCGGTCTATTCCGGCGGCCGTCCCGGCGCGTCGACAGTGGATGACAACAAGGGCGAATCCACGCCCGGCGGTTCGCCCGACCTGATCGCCGCGCTCGACCCGATCCTGCAGCGCCACGGCGTGCCGCTCTATCTCAACGGCCACGACCACGACCTGCAGCATGTGCGCCGGGGCCTGACCGACTACGTCTGCACCGGAGCCGGCTCCAAGACCCGCAAGCTTTGCGAGACAGAGGGCAGCGACTTCTGCTCGCTCGAATCCGGCTTCGTCGCCTGCGCGGTCGACCGCCAGCACATCCGCCTGGCCTACCGCGACTACGCCGGCATGGAGCTGCACGTGGTCGACATCGACCGCTCGCGCGTGGCCTAAGCCCTACGGATGCTGCCGGTGGCAGTCGAAGGCGGCGTGCTCGATCTGGATCGTGACGTGCTCGATGCCGAAGCGCTTGGCCGTCTCGCGGCACACGCGCTGCAGGAACTGGTCGTCGTCGGCCTCTGCGGCGGGGCGCACCAGGTGCGCGGTCAGGGCTGAGGAGGCCGCGTCCATCGACCAGACGTGCAGGTCGTGCACCTCGGCCACGCCCGGCTGATCGGCCAGGAACCGGCGCAGGGCCGGCACATCCACCCCGGCCGGAGCCGCATCCATCGCCATGTCGGCGGATTCGCGCAGCAGGCCGAATGTGCCGAGCAGCACGATCGCCACGATCGCCAGGCTGACCAGCGGGTCGATCCACAGCAGCCCTGTGAAATAGACGATCGCGCCGGACACGATCACCCCCACCGAGATCAGGGCGTCGGCCGCCATGTGCTGGAAGGCGGCGCGCAGATTGGCGTCGGCCTCGCGCCCCCGCATGAACAGCAGGGCCGTGCCGCCGTTGATCAGCACGCCGACGGCGGCGGTGATCATCACGATGCCTTCCTGCACCGGCTGGGGCGACAGCAGCTTGTGCGCCGCCTCCCACACGATCACGCCCGAGGCGAACACCAGGAGCAGGCCGTTGATCAGGGCGGCGAAGATGGTCGATTTGCCAAAGCCGTAGGTGCGCTGCGCCCCGCCTTCGCGCCGGGCCAGCCAGGCGGCGCCGCCGGCCAGGGCCAGGCCCAGCACGTCCGACAGATTGTGGCCCGCGTCGGCGAACAGGGCGGTGGAATGGGCGCAAAAGCCGGCGACGGTCTCGGCCAGGACGAACGCCAGGTTCAGACCGACGCCCGCGCCATAGCGCCAGTCGTCCGGCGGCGCGTGGTGATGGTGGCCATGACCGTGGCTGTGCCCGTGCGCGTGGCCATGGCCGTGAGAATGGCCGTGGGCATGGTCGTGATCATGCCCGTGATCGTGATCTTCATGATCGTGCGCGTCATGACCGTGATCGTAGGCGGCGTGAGCGTGCTCGTGGTCGCCATGCTCATGATCATGATCATGGTCATGGTCATGGTCATGGTCATGGGCGTGACCTTCGCCGTGGTCGTGCGGATGATCGTGGTCGTGGCCCATGCGCCCCCCTAGGCCTCGCCATCCTTAGGCGAGGTCGCAGGCGCTATACCATGATGGCGGCCAAAATCAGGCTCGGCGGTTTCCTGGCCCGCGTCGATAATGCCGCGCCGGATGGCGCGCGTGCGGGTGAACAGGTCCTGCAGCTTGTCGCCCTCGCCCCAGCGCACGGCGCGCGACAGGGCCTGCAGGTCCTCGGTGAAGCGGCCCAGGATTTCCAGCACCGCGTCCTTGTTGTTGAGGAACACGTCGCGCCACATGATCGGGTCTGACGCCGCCAGCCGCGTGCTGTCGCGAAAGCCGCCGGCGGAATATTTCATCACCTCGGCCTGGGTCACTTCTTCCATGTCGGCGGCCATGCCGACCAGGCTGTAGGCCAGCAGGTGCGGCAGGTGGCTGGTCACCGCCAGCACCAGGTCGTGGTGCTGCTCGTCCATGCGGTCGACGTTGGCGCCCATGCCGGCCCAGAACGCCGCCAGCCGATCCACCGCGGCGTCATAGGCCGCATCGCCGGCCTTGTGCGGGGTCAGGATCACCCAGCGGTTCTCGAACAGGGTGGCGAAGCCCGCGTCGGGGCCCGAATGCTCGGTGCCCGCGATCGGGTGGCCGGGGATCACGAACACCGTGTCGGGCGCCGAGGCGAGCAGCGCCTTGGTCACCGCCGCCTTGACCGAACCCACGTCGGTGATGGTCGCGCCGGGGCGATAGCCAGGCGCCGCCGCGCGGGCCGCGGACTCCATCGCGCCGGGCGGAACGGCGAACAGCACCAGATCCGCGCCCGTCACCGCCTCGGCCAGATCGTCGGTCGCGCGGTCGGCCAGGCCCAGGGCCTTGACCCTGCTCAGCGCCGGCTCGCGCTCGCCCACCACGATCTCACCGGCCAGACCCTTGGCGCGCACGGCGCGCGCCACCGAGCCGCCGATCAGGCCGCAACCGATGATGGCGACGCGCTCGTAGATCGGGCCCGCGGTCATGCCTCGCCCCGCATGAAGGCGCCGAGCAGATCGACCACGGCGCGGTTGTGCGCCTCCAGGCCGATGGTGATGCGCAGATGCCCGGGCAGGCCATAGTTGGTCAGGCCGCGCACCAGATAGCCGTGCTCGGCCAGATAGGCCTCGGCCGCCTGGGCGGTGCGCGGATCGGGCGCGACCGGGAACCGGACCAGCAGGAAATTGGCCTGCGACGGCGTGACCTCCAGCCCCAGTCCGCCCAGTTGCTGCGTAAGCCACGGCCGCCAAGTCTGCACCAGATCCAGCGAACCTTGCTGGAACGCCGTGTCGGCCAGGGCGGCGATGGCGGCGTCCTGGCCGGCGATGGAGGTGTTGAACGGCAGGCGGATACGGTCGACCGCGGCCACGATCTCGGCGGGCGCGTAGGCCCAGCCCACGCGCAAGGCGGCTAGGCCGTGCAGCTTGGAGAATGTGCGGGTGACCACCACGTTGGGCGCCGTCCGCGCCAGGTCCAGTCCGTCCTCGAAACCCGGCTCGGTGCAGAACTCGGCGTAGGCGCCGTCGACCACCAGGATGACGTCCGGGCGCAGGCCGGCGTGCAGGCGGCGGATTTCGGCGCCCGAAATGATCGTCCCGGTGGGATTGGACGGGTTGGCGAAGAACACCAGCCGCGTGCGGTCATCGACCAACGCCAGCATGTTGTCCACATGCGTGACCAGGCCCGGCTCGTCGGCGTAGCGCACCTCGGCCTGACACGCCTTGGCCCCGATGGCGTAGGCGGCGAAGCCGTACTGGCCCATCACGATATTGTCGCCGGGCTCCAGGTAGGTCTGGTTGAGCAGGGCGAAGATCTCGTCCGAGCCGCAGCCGAACAGCAGCCGGTCCGGCTCCAGCCGGAACTGGGCCGCGACCGCCTCGCGCAGGGCGCGGGTGGTGGAGTCTGGGTAGAGCGCCAAGCGCTCGGCGGCCGCCACGGCGGCGGCCTTGGCGGCGGGACTGCAGCCCAGGATGTTCTCATTGGACGACAGCTTGACTGGGACCATGTCCGGGCGCGGACCCTTGGACTTGCCCGGCACATAGGCGTGGATGTCCAATATGCCCGGCTTGGCTTGGGGACGGTCTTTGAGGGGGGCTTGGTCGCTCATGGCCTGCGCTTACACGTCAAACGGCGTGGATGCAGCCCCGATGACGCCTTTCAGCTCGCCCGGCGCCCGTTCAAGCCGCGCGTCGCCGCGCTGAACGAAGCCGGCCAGGGTGAACAGTTTCAGCCCCCCCGCCTGGACCAGCAGATCGGCGGCCAGGCCGTCGCGGGCCAGGGCTTCGACGATCTTCGCGGCGGGCAGGGCGGAATCGGTCACCCACAGGGTCTCGTCGCCGCCCGAAGGTTCGACCTCGACCGCCGCCACGGCCAGGGCCGCGGGCGCGGGCCGGGCCAGGTCGGGCAGGGCGGCGAACACGCTTAGGCCCGGCTCAGCCAGGAGCCGGCCCCACCAGGCGTTGTCGGGCGTCAGCGCCAGCACGCCCACGCCGCCTTGGGTCTTGGCGGCCGCCAGGACCTCGGCTGGTTCAGCCGCCAGCCTGAGCGGCGGCGAGGCGCCGAAGCGCAGGCGCGCCAGCTCCGCCAGGCGCGGGCCGCCCCAGATGCTCAGGTGATAGGGTCCCTGCCGCGCCAGGCTGTCGGCCATGATCTGACGCCAAAGATACACCACGAGTTGGGGCGAGGCGGTGGTGCGCTGGCGCAGCAGGTTGCGCAGCACCTCGGCTTCGCGCGCGGGGCGCAGGGCGAAACCCTGGCCTTCGCCGGCGGCCTTCTTGGCCTCGGCCACCGAATGGGCCAGGCCCGCGCGCTCGTCGATCAGGCGCAACACCGCCGCGTCGATCTCATCGATCCGGCGACGTACGACCTCCAGCGACAGCGGCGACAGCTCGTCCATGGTCTCCCCCAAAGCGGCGCGGACCATAAACCGTCACGCTGGCGGCGCAACCGTGTGGCTCAAAACACGCGCGGCGCCGGGCCGATCACCAGGGGGCCGAGGGCGGTCTGATCATCGCGGAAGGTCAACGTCGCCTGGCTCTTGCCGCCGGCCATCGACACGGGCAGGGCGCCTTGCAGGGCCCCGTCCTGCCCCACGGTCAAGGGCGTGGGCTTGGCGCTCATTTTCAGCCCGCCGAGGTCGAGATCGGCCTGGGCCACGCTCAGCACGCCGCCGGCGCCGATCCAATGGCGCACCGCCGATGGCCAGTCCGGTCCGACCACCTGGCTGAGCTGGGTCAGCCGGCTGTCCCAAGTGATCTCCAGATCGCCGCCGCCTACCGGCGAGCGTCCGCCGTTGATCTTGAGCAGAAAAGCCGCCTGGTCGTCCGGGCCGGGCTGCAGGTGCATCTCCAGCAGATCGGCCGAGGCGATCGGCGCGGGCGCGGCGCCGGGCGCCGGAGAGAAGGTCAGTTTGGTTCCCTGCAGCGACAGGCGCGGCAGGCCCGCGTGGCCAATGCCCACGGCGCTGGCCCGGATCGTCTGGCCGGCGATGCCCAGGTCGCCCTTACCGGGGCGCGTCAGGGTCAGGCCCTGGGGCGCCACGAACACCCAGTTTCCAGGCAGATAGGCGTAAGCTTCACCCTTGAGCTGAGGCAGGGCGAGGGCCCAGCCGGCCCGATCCGCGATGCGCGGCTGGTCAAGGGTCAGGTCAAGACGAAAGGGGAAGCCATCGACGCGCTCGCTGGCCCAGGCCACGGTGTAGCCTTGCTCGCGCAAGGCGGCGGCCTTGGCCTCGAGATGGCGCTCGAGCGCACTCTTTTCGACCAGCCAGCCCGCTGCGCCGACCACCGCCAGCACTGCGATGGCGATATAGGGCAGGAACAGCCACAGACGGCGGGGACGTTTGCGTGGGCGGATAGCGTCGGGCATGTTCTGACCAGGTGAGGAGTGGATGTGTGACGGATAACGGCCAGGGCCGATGGGGGTTCGACTATGTAGAACGCGCGGGGGCGTTGCTCCATGGCCGCCGCCGCGCCTTTTGCATCTATTCGGTTCATCACCGCGGCACCCCGGAGCGGCCGGGCCTGGTTTTGGGACTGGCGCCGGGGGGCTCGGCGCGAGGGGCGGCCTACCGCGTGGCCGAGGCGCAATGGCCCCAGACCTACGCCTACCTGCTGGAACGCGAGCAGCCGACCGAGACCTATGTCGAAGCTCAGGTGCCCGTGCGGCTGGTCGATGGGCGGCGTATCACGGCCCTGGCGTTCCTGTCCGACATGGGCCATCCGCAATGGGCCGGGCGGCTGGACCTGGAGGCTCAGGCTCGGCTGATCGCTTGCTCCAGCGGGCTTTCCGGCCGCAATGTCGATTACCTGCGCGATCTGGTGCAGCACCTGCGCCACGACGGGGTGCGCGACGGCGCCATGGAACGGCTGCTCGCGCGGGTCGAGGCGCTCGAAGCGGCGTCCTGAATACGTCTCGCGCTAAGGCTTGGGCGCCGTGGTCAGGGGCAGGGCCAGCACCGCGTCCGAGTGGACGATCACGTGCCGCATGACCACGCGCGGGCCGCTCGGATCGCTCACCTCGGCGATGACGAAGAAGCTGCCGGCGGGAAGGTTGTCATAAACGAACGCGCCATTAGCGTCGCAGCGCGCCGCCTTGATGAAGCGGCGCATGTCGGGGCTGTCGTTGGCGATCACGCGGCTGCGCACGGTCTCCACCGGCTGGCTGGCGGCTTCGGTCGAGCCGTAAAGCGCGCGGATTCGTTCGCGCGAATAGGGCGTGTCAGGCGTCAGGGCCACAGCGTTGCCCGCGCAGCTGCGGCTGGGGATCGTTGTACCGCGGATGCGAGCCGCGCCGATCGCTGTCGACCACGCGAATTCCTCCGGCCGATAGGGCGTCTGGATCACGATCTGGGCGCGCGGCGGCGGCGGGGGGGGCGGAGGAGGCGGCGGAGGCGGGCCCACGGTTTCGCACCCTGCGACCAGCAGGATCGACAGCAAGCCTAGGGGGCGAAATTTCACGATCTATTTCTCCCAAGCGGCGAGCCGGCGTCTGGGTGACATAGGCCATTTGACCGCAAGAACGCCATTAGAAACGCGCCGCCAAGGCTAAGGTTCAAGACGGGCTCTCGGCCTCCTCGGCCGCCGCCAGCGGGTTGGGCGCGGACGCGGCGACGCGCACCAGGGTATTGCGGTCGGTGTGATGGAACGGCTCGGGCCGACCGGCGACGGTCATCACCGTGTCCTCGAAATAAGACCAGGTGCCGTCGTCGTTGATGGTCACCTTCATGGTGAAGCTGTCGGTGCGGAACGCGGCGTCCAGGAACGGGCCCGAGCATATGCCGTTGGTGGCCGAGCCGCGCTGGGCCGTGACCTCGAAAGTCTTGGCGTCTGCCTCGGCGTGGCCGATGGCCAGCACGATCTGGCCGCGCGGGATGGTGAGGCTGTGAAAGATCGCGCCCGTCGCCGGCTCCCAAAGCCAGTAGCCGACCTGATCGTGATAGGTCTCGACCTCGCCCGGCTTGACGATGTGGGTGTGATAGCGAAGGCCGTAAAGAAGCTGCGGCCCGTTCGACTGTGGGTCGATCAACTCGAGCGAGATGCGCTCGAAATAGGGCTGGCGCCGATCGCCCTCGTAATAGGGGTTCACGTCCAGGCCCTTGGCGCTCTCCCACACCCCCGCCAGCGGCGCCAGGGGACCCAGATTGGCCAGGGCGTCGACGTCCACGTCCTCCTGTTCGGCATAGATGTCGGCGGGCAGATCGGTCATGGGCGGCAGCCTGGCTGAACGGTCAAGTTGCGCCTGATTTGCAAAGACCCGGGCGCCCCGTCAAGCGCGCAGCCGCGCTTGCGCCGGGCAAGTCCATATCAGCCCGCCTTCTGGTCTCATTAGAAAACCTTGTATTCCTATCAAGACCCTAGAGATATAGTGAGGTGCCCGGCTGAATTGGCTGGGAGACAAGGCTGTGAGCGACATCAAACTGAATTTGAACCGCCGCGCGATCATCGCGGCTGGAGCGGGCGGGATCGCCTCGATCGCCGCGCCGGCGGTTCTGCGCGCCAACGCGGCGCCCGCGCCGATCACCCTTCTCAACGTGAGCTATGATCCGACGCGGGAACTGTATAAGGCGGTCAACGCCGCCTTCACCGGCTTCTGGAAGACCCGCACCGGCCAGGACCTGACCATCAACCAGAGCCACGGCGGCTCCGGCGCCCAGGCCCGCGCGGTGATCGACGGCCTGGAGGCCGACGTGGTGACCCTGGCGCTGGCCTACGACATCGACTCCATCGCCGACCATGGCCTGATCGCGCCCAACTGGCAGTCGCGCCTGGCCAACAATTCCACCCCCTACACCTCCACGGTGGTGTTCCTGGTCAAGAAGGGGAACCCGCTGCGGCTGCGCGACTGGTCCGACCTGGCCAAGCCTGGGGTGCAGGTGATCACCGCCAATCCGAAGACCTCGGGCGGCGCGCGCTGGAACATCCTGGCCGCCTATTACTGGGCGCTCAAGCAGCCGGGCGGTTCGCCGGCGACGGCCAAGGCCTTCATTGGCAGCCTGCTCAAGAACGTGGCGGTGATGGACGCCGGCTCGCGCGGCGCGACCACCACCTTCACCGAACGGGGCGTGGGCGATGTGCTGCTGGCGTGGGAGAACGAGGCCTACCTGTCCCAGGCCCAGTTCCCGGGCAAGTTCGACATCGTATTCCCGTCGGTGTCGATCCTGGCCGAGCCGCCGGTGGCCGTGGTCGACAAGGTGGTCGACAAGCGCGGCACCCGCACCGTGGCCCAGGCCTATCTGAACTTCCTCTACAGCCCGCTGGCGCAGGACATCATCGCCGCCAACCACTACCGCGCGCGCAACGCCCAGACGATCGCCAAATTCCAGGCCAACTTCCCCAAGCTGCCCCTGGCTTCGATCGACGCGGACTTCGGCGGCTGGCGCAAGGCCCAGGCGACCTTCTTCGACGATGGCGGTCTGTTCGACCAGGTCTACAAGTCTTGACCGCCCTCAGCCTGCCCAGGCTGCGCGAGCCGAGCGTCCTGCCAGGGTTCTGGCCGGCGCTCGGATTCACGGTCGCTTATCTCAGCCTGATCGTGCTGATCCCGCTGGCGGCCCTGGTTGCACGGCCGTGGGAGCACGGGCTGGACGGGTTCTGGCGGACGATCTCGAACCCCCGCGTGCTGGCGTCGCTGCGGCTCAGTTTCGGCGCGGCGTTTGTGGCCTCAGCGGTCAATCTGGTGATGGGCCTGGGCACGGCCTGGGCTCTGACGCGCTATGACTTCCCCGGCCGCCGGCTGCTCGACGCCCTGGTCGATGTGCCGTTCGCCCTACCCACCGCCGTGGCCGGAATCGCGCTCGCCACCCTGTACGCGCCGCACGGCTGGATCGGCGGCCTCCTCGCGCCGCTGGGCGTGAAGATCGCCTATACCCCGCTTGGCGTGTTCGTGGCCCTGATCGCCGTGGGCCTGCCGTTCGTGGTGCGCTCGGTCCAGCCCGTGCTGCAGGACCTCGACGCCGAGGTCGAGGAAGCGGCCCTGACCCTGGGCGCCGGCCCCTGGCGACGTCTCGTGACCGTGATCCTGCCCGCGCTCGGCCCGGCCCTGGCCACGGGCTTCTCCCTGGCCTTCGCCCGAGCGGTGGGCGAGTACGGCTCAGTGATCTTCATCGCCGGCAACCTGCCGATGAAGTCCGAGATCGCGCCCCTGCTGATCGTGATCAAGCTGGGCGAGTTCGACTACGCCGGCGCGGCGTCGGTCGGCCTGGCCATGCTCGCCCTGTCGTTCGCCGCGCTGCTGGTGATCAATGTGGGCCAGGCCCTGGTGTTCCGGGCGGGCCGATGAGGGCAGTCACCCCCGAAAGGCCCAAGGGCGCCGCCTGGCTGATCGTCGGCGCGGCGGTGCTGTGGATGGGCCTGACCATCCTGCTGCCGCTGGTGTCGGTGTTCATTGAGGCCTTCCGCCAGGGCGCCGGCGCCTATGTCGCGGCGATCAAGGACCCGGACGCCCTTGCCGCGATCGCCTTGACCCTTCGGGTGGCCGTGCTGGCGGTGCCGCTCAATGCCGCCTTCGGTCTGGCGGCGGCCTGGGCCATCGCCAAGTTCGAGTTCCGCGGCAAGGGCCTGCTGCTGTCGCTGATCGACCTGCCGTTCTCGCTCTCGCCGGTGATCTCGGGCCTGGTGTGGGTGCTGGTGTTCGGCGCCAACGGCTGGTTCGGCCCGCTGCTGGACCAGTGGGGGGTGCGGATCATCTTTACCTACACCGGCATCCTGCTGGCCACGATCCTCGTCACCTTCCCCTTCGTCGCGCGTGAACTGATCCCTCTGATGCAGGCGCAGGGAACCGACGAGGAGATCGCCGCCGTCACCCTTGGCGCCGGCGGGCGCGACATTATCGGGCGCGTCACCCTGCCTAACATCGCCTGGGCGCTGGTCTACGGCGTCCTGCTCTGCAACGCCCGCGCCATGGGTGAATTCGGCGCGGTCTCGGTGGTGTCGGGCCACATCCGCGGCCTGACCGACACCATGCCCCTTCATGTGGAAGCGCTCTACAATGACTACAACTTCGTCGCAGCCTTCGCCGTCGCCTCGCTCCTGGCGGGACTCGCCCTCGTCACGCTCGCGGTCAAGACCGTCCTCGAATGGCGCTTCGCCAGCGAGCTCGCCCACGGCGCGCGGCGCTGACGGCCGCGCCGAGGGCCTCAAGGTCCGCGACGTCGCCAAGCGCTTCGGGCGTTTCCCTGCGCTTAACGGCGTGTCGATCGACGTCGAGCCGGGCGAGTTCCTGGCCCTGCTGGGCCCCTCCGGCTCGGGCAAGACCACCCTGTTGCGCGTGATCGCCGGCCTGGAGCGGCCTGACTCTGGCGCCGTGTCGCTCGATGGCGAGGACTTCCTGGCCCAGACCCCGCGACAGCGCCGCGTGGGCATGGTGTTCCAATCCTATGCCCTCTTCCGGCACATGACCGTGGCCAAGAACATCGCCTTTGGGCCCACCGTGAGGCCCCAGGGCGAGCGCCCGTCTAAGGCCGAGGTCCAGGCCAAGGTGCAGCGTCTGCTGGAGCTGATTCAGCTCGCCGATCTGGGAGGCCGTTATCCGCGCCAACTGTCGGGCGGTCAGCAGCAGCGCGTGGCCCTGGCCCGGGCTCTGGCGATCGAGCCGCGCGTGCTGCTGCTCGACGAACCGTTCGGGGCCCTCGACGCCAAGGTGCGCAAGGAGTTGCGCTACTGGCTGCGGCGCATCCACGACGAGACCGGCGTGACCACCATCTTCGTCACCCACGACCAGGAAGAGGCGATGGACCTGGCCGACCGCGTGGCCGTGCTCAAGCAGGGCCGCATCGAGCAGGTCGGCGCGCCCGAGGCGCTGCACGAGCACCCAGCCTCGGCCTTCGTGTTCGATTTCCTGGGCGAGTCCAATCGCCTGCCGTGCCACCTCGCCGGAGACCTGGCGACCTTCGACGGCTTCGCCGCCCCGGCCGTGGCCGCGCCCGGCGCGGCCGCCCAGACCACGGCGTGGTTCCGGCCGCACGAAACCGAACTGGCCTTCGACGGCCCAGGCGTTCAGGCCGTGGTCGAGGGGGTGCTGAACCAGGGCGGCCTGGTGCGGGTCGAGGCCCGCGCCGCCGACGGCGCCGGGTTCACCGTCGATCTGCCGCGCGTCCTCACCCCCGCCGGTCTGGGCGTCGGCGTGCCGGTGCGCCTGCGCCCGCGGCGGGTGTTCGTGTTCGCCGAGTAAGCCGCATCGGCTTTCCCCCGTGGTCAGGCGGCGGTAGGGTGGCTTCATGCACATCGACCTGACGTCAGACGACCTCGAATTGCTTGATCGCTATTTCGATTGCGTGCTCATCCGGCACGCGGAGGGGATTTACGATCTGGACACGGCCCGGGGGGAACTGGCCCAGGTGTCGAAACTGCTCTCCCGCGGCGATCCCTCCTTCCGCGATCATCTCCACGCCGTGCTCGACGCTGGCGACGAAGCCTGACTTAGGGCGCGCCTTGGCGCGGCCAAACGCCTCATGGTCCTGATGAGCATCACGGGCGCAGCCTGCGCCTGGAGTCGCAGATTCCGACCAGTCTCAACGGATCGAATGTCCCGCACAACAGTTGCCGCTATGGGCGCCGGCGCGCCCATGGAGGATGTCATGGACGAAGACATTGACGTCGAACAACGCACCCGGCTGCGGGCTTACGAGCTCTGGTCACGCGACGGCAGGCCCGATGGGCGGTCGGACTATTATTGGGAGCGGGCTCAAGCCGACCTTGCGGCGGAAGGCGAGTCCAGCGCCGATCCGCCGTCGGCCCTGAACGTTGTGCAGTCTCAGGGCGCGGGGCGCACCGCCCCGACCGGCATGGAACCCAGCGTGGTTCATCCTGACCTGCCGAACGATCTTCGCCCGGCGCAGCGATCAAGGGATCGGTCAATCCGGACCGCGCCCCGCGCGAAGCTCAAAGGCGGCTTGGCCCCAGCCTCGTTACCGGACCGGGACGCATCGGATCCCTCGGCGGCCGCACAGCCTGTCGATGGGTGATCGTGCTCGCCGGTTCGCCTTAACGCCGGCGCTGGGCGTGGCTGGTGCGGCTGGCGGCGAGACCCTGCTCGGGGATGACAGTCAAACGGAGAACGATGGTGCGACATATCGAAGTGGCCCGCGAAGAACGGTCATGGGCGATCGATCACGATGAAGGATATCTTGGCCTTTTCCCGAGCGAGGAGGAGGCTGACGCCGTGGCGGCGCTGCTGCGCACGTGGCGCGAGGACTATTCCGCGTCAGACGACCTGCACATCGCCGATCTGATGGCGGAGTGGCTGAGTTGGCCGATTCCCAAGGGTGCGTAACTTGGAGGGGGTCAATGCTCGGCGCATTGACGGTGTGCAGTAACGCTCTGGTAGCTGGGGGCGGGATCGAACCGCCGACCTGTGGGTTATGAATCCACCGCTCTAACCATCTGAGCTACCCAGCCATGGGCGCCAGAGCGAGGGCGGGTTTATAGGGGCGAGGGCCGTCCTGTTCAAGCGGGTTGGGAAGCGGGCGTGAAGCGGCTAAGTTGGCCGCGATGAGCGTGCTGCAACTCCTGGGCTCGGCGGGCGACGGCGGGGCCGAGACCTATTACCTGGCCCTGGTCCAGGCGCTGGCGCAAGACGGCCTGCGGCAGGCCTGCGCTATCCGGCCCCACGCGGGGCGCGAGGCCCGGCTTCAGGCTCTGGGCGTGCCTTTTGTCACCGCGCCCTTTGGCGGTCCGCTCGACTTCGTGTCCCGGGGCAAGGTCGCCGCCCTGGCCAAGCGCCATGACGCCCAAGCCCTGATCGCCTGGATGAGCCGGGCGGCGCGGTTTTCGCCCAAGGGCCCGTGGGCCCGCATCGGCCGGCTCGGCGGCTACTACGATCTGAAATACTATCGCGGCTTTGACGCCCTGGTCGGCAACACGCGCGACATCCAGGCCTGGATCACGCGTCAGGGCTGGCCGGCCGAGCGGGCGCTGTACATCCCCAACTTCGCCGAGCCCGGCCCCGAGCCCGCCGTGGACCGCACCAGCCTCGACACGCCAGCCGACGCGCCGCTGTTCCTGGCGCTTGGTCGTCTGCACCCGGCCAAGGCGCACGATGTCGCCCTCAAGGCCCTGGCGCGCCTGCCCGAGGCCTGGCTGTGGATCGCCGGTTCCGGGCCATTGGAGGCGGACCTCAAGGCCCTGGCGGCCGAGTTGGGCGTTGCCCCGCGCGTGCGCTTTCTGGGTTGGCGCGAGGACGCTTCGGCCCTCTACCGCGCGGCCGACGCCTGCCTGTTCCCCTCGCGCTACGAGCCCCTGGGCAATGTGGTGATCCAGGCCTGGGCCCACGGCCTGCCGGTGGTGGCCGCCGCCAGCCAGGGTCCCAAGGATTTGATCGCGCCCGGTGTGGACGGCTTGCTCGCGCCCATCGACGATGACGAGGCCCTGGCCGTGGCCGCGCGTCGACTGATCGAGGAGCCGGCCCTGGGCGCGCGTCTGGCGCAGGCCGGCGCCGCGCGGGTGTCGGGCGAGTTCTCCAGGGCGCGTGTGGTGGCGGAGTGGCGCACGCTGCTCGGCCGGTATGGAGTGGCGTGAATGTGCGGTATTGCGGGCGTGATCGGCGAGGCGGGTGAGGGCCAGATGCAGGCTCAGGCTCAGACCATGATCCGCACCCTGGCGCACCGGGGGCCTGACGGCATTCGCGGCGAGACCCTGATGGGCCGGGGCCAGGCGTCCGACCGACCCCTGGCGGCCCTGGCCCACGCGCGCCTGTCGATCATCGATCTGGAGGGCGGCTGGCAGCCGCTGCACGCCGCCGGCTGCACCGTGATCGGCAACGGCGAGATCTACAACTATCGCGAACTGATCGAGCAATTCGGGCTCAAGGGCGAGCTGACGACCGGCTCGGATTTTGAGCCCCTGCTGCACATCTATGCCCGCGAGGGCGAGAGGGCGTTCGATCGCCTGCGCGGCATGTACGCCTTTTGCCTGATCGGCCCGGACGGACGGGTGTGGCTGGTCCGCGATCCGTTCGGCATCAAGCCGCTGTACTACCGCCAGCAAGGCGGCAAGCTGGCGTTCGCCTCCGAGCCACGCGCCCTGGTCCTCGGCGGCAAGGTCGAGATCGACCTGGAACCGCTAGAGGACATGCTGGCGCTCAACTACGCCCCCGGTCGCAACACCCCGTTCAAGACCGTGCGCCAGCTCAAGCCGGGCGAAGTGGCCGAGGTGGTCTACGGCCGCCTGGCGCCGCGCCGGGTGCGCCCGCCTATTCCTTCCCCCCTGCCGGGCGCCCGGCCGCCGCGCGGCGAGGCCGAGGCGCTGGAGCAGCTCGACAAGGTTCTGGAGGACACGGTCACGGTGCACCAGCGCGCCGACGTGCCCTACGGCCTGTTCCTGTCCGGCGGGATCGATTCGGCGGCGATCGCGACCATGATGAGCCGCCTGAACGCGCGGCCGGTCACCGCCTTCACCTGCGGCTTCACCGCGCCGGGCGGCCATGCCCCGGTGCGCGACGAGCGGGGGCAGGCGGAAAAGGTGGCCCGCGCCCTCAATCTGGACTGGCGCGAGGTCAGCTTCGGCGAGGACGACTTCTGGCGCCTGTTGCCCGAGGTCGCCTGGGCGCTGGACCAGCCGACCGCCGACTACGCCGTTCTGCCCACCTACAAACTGGCCGAAGCCGCCAAGGGCGTGCTCAAGGTGGTGCTGACCGGCGAGGGCGGCGACGAGCTGTTCGCGGGCTACGGCCGCTATCGCCGGGCCCTGCGCTCGCCCCTGCTGGGCGGCCGGCCCGCGGGCCCCCGCGCGGACACGCCCTTCCTGCGCGACCATGGCGCGGCCGCCGTCGCGCGCTGGCGCATGGCCACCGAGCCGCCGCCGGGACTGGATCGCCTGCAGGAGATTCAGCACCGCGACATCGCCGGCTGGCTGCCGGCCGACCTGCTGCTCAAGCTCGACCGCTGCCTGATGGCGCACGGGCTGGAGGGCCGCACGCCGTTCCTCGATCCCGAGATGGCGCGCTTCGCCTTCCGCTTGCCCGAAAACCTCAAGCTGCACGGGCGGCTCGGCAAATGGCTGCTGCGCCGCTGGCTTCAGCGGCACTGCCCTTCGGCGGATCCCTTTGCGCGCAAGGCGGGCTTCACCACCCCGGTCGCCAGCTGGATCGCCCCGCGCGCCGCCTTGATCGGCCCGCGCGTGGCCGAGGTCGAAGGCGTGCGCAAGCTGTGCGACGCCGACCAGGTGCGCGCCGTGTTCCGCGACCCCAAGTCCGCCGCCCACCGCTGGCCCCTGCTGTTCCTGGCGGTGTGGTGGGGCATCCACGCCGAGCGCATGGAGCCGGCGGCGGCGTTAGCGCGCCTGACGGACTGATCCGTGAAGCGGCAGTAAAAGGCCTAACCACGAAGGACACGAAGACCACGAAGGAAACGCCGCGCTTTCGCGCTCTTCGCGCCCTTCGTGGTTCCATTTTTTCGGGCGCTGCGCGCTGCTACGGTAGGCCCAGTCGCGCCGCCACTTCGTCGCCGATCGCCAGTGAACTGGTCAGGCCCGGGCTTTCGATGCCGAACAGGCTGATCAGGCCGGGCAGGCCGTGCGTCTCGGGCCCGTCGATGCGGAAATCGGGCTGCGGCTCGCCCGGTCCGTGCAGCTTGGGGCGGATGCCGGCATAGTCGGGCGACAGAGCGCCGTCGGGCAGGGCTGGCCAGAAGTGGCGCACATAGGCGTAGAACTCGGGCGCCCGGGCCGGGTCGACGTCGTAGGTCTCGGTCTGCACATAGTGCAGGTCCGGCCCGAAGTGCGCGCGCCCGGCCATGTCGCGCTTGTAGTGTATGCCCAAGGCGCCGGGCGTGGGCGGCGGATAGACCAGGCGCTGGAACGGGGCCTTGCCCTTGAGGGCGAAGTACACGCCCTTGCCGTAGTGCAGCGCCGGGATATTGTCGGCCGGATAGCCCTCGACCCGGGCGGCGCAAGCCTGGGCGCCCAGGCCTGCCGCGATGATCAGTCGACGGACGGTCACGCTCGCCGGCTCGGTCCCGCCGATGCGGATGCGGAAGCCCCGGGGCATCGGCTCGGCGCGGGCGAGCGGCGCGCCCAGGGCCACCACCCCGCCCTCGGCCTCGATCTCGCCCTGCAGCGCCACCATGTAGCCGTGGCTGTCGAAGATGCCGGTGTGCGGGGAATAGAGGCCCATCACCGCCCGCGCCTGCGGCTCCAGCGCATGAACTTGCTCGGCGGTGAGCAGCGCCAGGTCTTCTACCCCGTTGGCCACGGCCTGGCGATGCACCGCGTGAACCCGCTCGACCTCGGCCTCGCGGGTGGCGACCACGATCTTGCCGCATCGTTCATGAGCCACGCCATGGCGCTCGAGGAAGGGATAGAGCGCGCGCCGGCCGGCCACGCACAGCCGCGCCTTGAGCGAGCCAGTGGGATAGTAGAGCCCCGCGTGGATCACCTCGGAATTGCGCGAGGAGATGCCCTGGCCGATATGGCGCTCGGCCTCCAGCACCACGGTCGACAGGCCCGCCCGGGCCAGGGCGTAGCCGCACGCCAGGCCCACTGCGCCCGCCCCGACCACCGCCGCCTCGAAGTCGAACGCCGTTTGCACAGTCGTCTTCATGCCGACACCCTAGCCTTTGTCCTTGCGCCGGCCAGCCCCCTGGGCAGGATAACCCGGCCGTTGGAGGGCCGCCCATGATCGAACTGGTGATCGACGCCGTACGCAAGGACCTGGGCGGTTTCGAGGTGGGCCGCATCCTGCCTTTCGCCAAGAAGCGCATGGTCGGCCCGTTCGTGTTCCTCGACCATTTGGGGCCGGCGGCCTTCGCGCCCGGCTCGGGGATCGACGTGCGCCCGCACCCGCACATCGGCCTGTCCACCGTCACCTATCTGATGCAGGGCCGCATCTTCCATCAGGACAATCTGGGCTATCGGCAGGCGATAACGCCGGGAGAGGTCAATTGGATGACGGCCGGGCGCGGCATCGTCCACTCCGAACGCACCGAAGCGCCCTTGCGCGAAAGCGGCCAGGCGATGCACGGCCTGCAGGCCTGGGTCGCCCTGCCGGTGGAGAACGAGGAGGACGCCCCCGCCTTCCATCACCACGGGCCGGAGGACCTCCCGACGTTCGAGGACGGCAAGCTGTGGGGGCGGCTGGTCGCCGGCGCGGCCTATGGCTTGGAGGCGACGGTCAAGACTCACTCGCCGCTGTTCTACGTCCATTGGGAGATGCAGCCGGGCGCGCGGGGCGGCCTGCCCGGCGGTCACACGGAACGCGCCGCCTATGTCGCCGCCGGAACCGTGAGTGTCGATGGGCGCGAATTCTCAACCGGCCAGATGGTGGTGTTCGGCGCGGATGCGGACCCGGTGATCGAGGCGGTGACGCACGCCACGGTCATGCTGTTGGGCGGCGAGTCCTTGGGCCACCGCTACATCTGGTGGAACCTGGTGTCCCACAGCATGGACCGCATCGAGCAGGCCAAGGCCGACTGGAAAGCCGGCCGCTTTTCCTTGCCCCCGCAGGACAATCAGGAATTCATCCCCCTGCCCGAGACTCCGCCGCCGCCAGCCCAGTCGCTGTAGCCCTTGAAGGCGCCTAGCGATATGACGTGCGGTCAGTCGTCGCCGACCGCCACATGCGCCTTGTGCCAGTACTGGAACCCGGTCCACAGCGTCAGGGCGGCTGCGATCCACAGCAGGGCGTGCACGGCGTAGGTGACCGGGCCGAGCACGGACGGGTCCGAGGGCAGGGGCCACGCCGCCCAGGTTCCGACCAGCAGCTCGCCGCCCACAGCCACCAGCTGGATCACCGTCTTCCACTTCGCCAGCAGCGTCACCGGCAGGCGAATGCTGCGCGAGGCCATGCTTTCGCGCAGGCCGCTGATGGCGAACTCGCGAAACAGGATCAGGGCGAAAGGGATGGCGATCTCCGGCTGGGGCCCGAGCGCCGCCAGGCCCAGGATCGAACCGCAGATCAGGATCTTGTCGCCGATCGGGTCGAGGATCGCGCCCCAGGTGGTGACCGCGTCGAGCTTGCGCGCCAGCCAGCCGTCGAAGAAGTCGGTCAGGGCGGCGACCACGAACGACACGAAGGCCCAGCGCTCCAGGTCGAACTGGGTGTCGGGCGTCAGCCGTTCGCTCAGCACCGGCACGCCGCCGGCGGCCGCGGCCAGCAGCAGGAAGCTGATCACCCCGGCCGCCACGCGCGCGCCCGTCAGATAGTTGGGTATGTGTTTGACGAACGCGGTCATGGCCAAGTCCTTGTGCGCTTCAATCTGATCTGAATCGCCGTGCCGACGCGAGCGTTCCGATTGGCGAGACTTTAGGATGGATGGAAGAAGCCGTATATCCGTGCCGCCAGGGCTTCGGACACCCCCTCCACCTTGGCTAGGTCGGCGGGCGCGGCGCGCGACACCCCCCGGGCCGAGCCGAATGCGTGCAGCAGGGCGCGCTTTCTCGCCGCGCCCACGCCCTCGATCTCGTCGAGCGGGTTTTTGGCCATCTCCATCTTGCGCCGGGCGCGGTGGCTGCCGATGGCAAAGCGGTGCGCCTCGTCGCGCAGGCGCTGCAGGTAGTAGAGCGCCGGGCTCTTGGGCTCGAGCATGAAGGGCGTCTTGCCCGGCATGAAGAACCGCTCCAGTCCCGCGTCGCGGTCCGGTCCCTTGGCCACACCGACCACGGCGATGTCGTCGACGCCCAGGTCGGCCATCACCTCCAGCGCCGCCGCCAGCTGGCCCGCACCCCCGTCGATCAGCACCAGATCGGGCCGGGCCACGGTCTCGCCCGCCGCCTCGTCCTTGACCATTCGGCCGAACCGTCGGCGCAGCACCTCGCGCATCATGCCGTAATCGTCGCCGGGGGTGAGCTCCTGCGAGCGGATGTTGAACTTGCGGTACTGGCCTTTCTGCAGGCCTTCGGGCCCGGCCACGATCATGCCGCCGACCGCATTGGTTCCCATGATGTGGCTGTTGTCGTAGACCTCGATCCGCTCGGGCGACCCCTCCAAGCCGAAGGCCTCGCACACTGCCGCCAGGATCTTGGTCTGGGCCGAGCTCTCGGCCAGCTTGCGGCCAAGCGCCTCGCGGGCGTTGGTCAGGGCGTGCTCGACCAGCCGCCGCTTCTCGCCCCGCTGGGGCACGGCGATTTCGACCTTGCGGTCCGACTTCAGGCAAAAGGCCTCGGCCAGCAGAGCCTGGTTGGGCGTGGCCGCCGACAGCAGCAACAGCCGGGGCACCGGCTTGTCCTCATAGAACTGGCCCAGGAACGCATCGAGGATGTCGCCCTCGTCGTCGTCCTTGTCGACGCGCGGGAAATAGGCGCGGTTGCCCCAGTTCTGGCCGGCGCGGAAGAAGAACACCTGCACACACGCCTGGGCGCCCTCGGCGTGCACGGCCAGTACGTCGGCCTCCTCTACGCCCTCGGGGTTGATGCCCTGCTCCATCGACACGGCGGCCAGGGCGCGGATGCGGTCGCGCAGCCGCGCCGCAGTCTCGAATTCCATCGCCTCGGCCGCTTCGGTCATGGCGTCGGACAAGGTCTTGAGCACCGCGCGGCTCTTGCCGCTCATGAAATCATGGGCCGCCTCGACCAATTCGCCGTAGGCCGGCGGCGAGATCAGGTCCACGCACGGCGCCGAACAGCGCTTGATCTGGTGCAGCATGCACGGGCGCGTGCGCGTCTCGAACACGCTGTCCGAGCATGAGCGGAGCAGAAAGGCCTTCTGCAACGCCCCCACCGTGCGGTTGACCGCCCAGGTCGAGGCGAAAGGGCCGAAATAGTCGCCGGGAATGGCGTGGGCGCCGCGATGCTTGCGAATCTGCGGCGCGGGATGATCGCGGCGGATCAGGATTTCGGCGAACGACTTGTCGTCGCGCAGCACCACATTGAAGCGGGGCTTGAGCCGCTTGATCAGATTGGACTCAAGGAGCAGGGCCTCGGTCTCGGTGCGGGTGGTGGTGAACTCCATCGCCCGCGTCAGATGCACCATGTGGGCGATGCGCTGGGTGTGGAAGCGACCCTGGGCGTAGTGCGTCACCCGCTTCTTGAGCGACTTGGCCTTGCCGACGTACAGCGCCTCGCCGCCCTCGCCCAGCATGCGGTACACCCCCGGCGCGTCGGGCAGCCGGCGGGCTTCGTCCTGAATCAGGGCCATGCCGCTCAGGCTGGGCGCTTCGGCAATGACGCGGTCGTCGGTCATGCCGTGCATATAGGACGAGTCCGCGCCAAGCTCACCCCGCAACCGGCGCGGACCAGACGCCTATGCGCGCTTACTGCGGCGCGTGGCCCGAGTGCATGCCGTGCGCGCCGGCGAAGCCCTGATGGCGAAAGTGATTGCCCGTGTCGCGCGTATAATGGCCGTCCGGTCCGTGGTAATAAAAGCCGCCGTCAGGCCCCCAGTACCCGTCGCCCACATCGCCGTAGAAACCGTCGTAATAGACGTCGTACCCAGGGCCCGGACCAAAGCCCATGCCGTAACCGCCCCCATGGCCCGAGGCGCAGGCCGACAGGCCCAGGGCGGCCGCCGCGCACATCGCCAGGGCCATTTTCTTGCTCGATCCAATCATAGTCGTCTCTCCTTTGTCGGCCGCCCTCGACTAGGGGAAACAACGCGGATTGCCCCAGTTTGGTCCAAGTCCAGCCCAGGATGAGCTGGCGCGGACATTGCAGTGTCTGGGCTGGAACGCCGCGCGGCGCCTGGCGTTAGGTGTCAAGCAGTCCTTCGCCGATCATGGCGCGGGTCTCGCGGGAAAGGAGTGTTCCGATGGCGGTTGCACAAACTCCCCGACACGCCGGTCGTCCGGTTCTCGAAGCCACCAAGGCCCGGTCGGGCAGCAAGGGTCAGGACGTCCTGTGGGTCCTGGTCGTGTCCACCGGTCTCATCTCGGTGGTGCTGCTGGCCATACTGGCGCTCGATGCGCCCGGACTGTCGGGGCCCGGCGGTCAGGTGCGCACCGATCGGCCGACCATCAGCGCGCCGCAGTCGCCGGTCAAGCAGACCCTCAACGGCTAAGGACCCTTAGGCCTAATGCAGGCGCGGCGTCTTTAGGAAGGCGCGGCGATCCCTGGACTTGATCGTCATCGCAAAGATGTCGCCGTCGCGCGCTAGCGTCAGCGGCACGTCCACGCCGGCCGGGCCCAGCGCCCAGACCGCGCGATAGAATTCGGCGAGGGTGCTCACCGCCTCGCCGTCCACCGCCATGATGATGTCGCCCTGCGCTAGGTCGGCGCGATCCGCCGGCCCGTTCTTGGCCGAGCCCACAACCACCACACGCCCGCTGATCTCCTCAGTCAGCACGCCCAGCCACGGGCGCGCCGCCGTGCGCCCGCCGCGTGACAGGTCGTTCATGATCGGCGGCAGGAGCTCAATGGGCACCACCATATTGAGTGGCGCCGTCTTGCCCTGGCCGGTCTGCTGCAGCATCTGCAGCGAGCCTATGCCCACCAGCTTGCCGGTTGGGCCGATCAGAGCCGCCCCGCTCCACATAGGATGGCCGGGCGCGGTGAACAGCGCATCGTCGAGCACATATTCCCAATAGCCCGCGAACTCGTGGCGCGCGACCAGGTGCACCGCGACCGAGCGCCGGGCCAAGCCGCCGCCGGCCAGCACCAGCTTGTCGCCGGGCATCACCTGGCGCGAGTCGCCCAGTTCCAACGCCGGCACGCCCAGCGGGTCGAGCGCGCGGATCAGACCGAACCCGGTGACCGCATCCACGCCCAGCACATGGCCGGTGATCGTCCGGCCGTCCCCCGTCTGCAGCCACACCTGCTCGGCCTCGGTCACGAGATAGCCGATGGTGAGCAACAGATCCTCGCCGATGGCCACGGCGTGGCCCACGCGCAGGGTGCCCAGGGTCTGGGCGGTGAAGGCGTCGTCGGGGACATGGGCGCGAAGGCTGACGGTGGCGAGCACCGCCCAATCCAGATCGAACGGATAGGTTTCCGGCCGGGGTTGCAGCCGCCCCGCCACGCTCCACTCTTCGAAATCGTCGGCCATGGGTCGAGCATCGCCTCCTTCCACGTCTTTCATATGACGCCATCCGAACAAGGCCGAAAGAGGGACGGCCGCGGGGCGTCGGCGAAAGCGAATTCAAGCCAGATGCAGCGCTAGCCACACGGTGATCTGGTCCCGGGCCGTCCAATCGACGCGATGGCGCCGCCCCGGCGAGATGAACAGGCTGTCGCCGGGCGCAAGCACGATCTCGGCCGGGCCTCCGGGCTCGCCTGCGCCTCCGTCCTCGAAAGACAGTCCCGCGGCGCCCTGCAACAGTAGCACCCACTCCGCCTCGGCCTGGCTCAGCCAGGTCCCGGCCGGCGTCGCCTGGCCATTCGAGACGATCCGCTCGAGCCGCACGCCCGGGCGTTCGATCAGGCTGTCGAACTGTTCCTCGACCAGGCCGCTCGGAAGGTTGGCTAGGAGATTGAACGGTGCGCGGGTGGGTGTCGGTGGGCTCATATTGCGCGCCAGGGTGCAGCATCCGGCCCCGTGCGTCACCCGTTTGTGCGGCTGGCGCTTCAGGCCGCGCGTTCGGCGCGCGCCTGTCCGCGTCCGTTAACGGCCTCGACCATCGCCGTGAACAGGGCGTCGGGTCGGATAGGCTTGCCGACAACCGCGTTCATGCCCGCGGTCCGATAGTCCGCCGCGTCCTGCAGGTCGGTGTTGGCGGTCAAGGCGATGATCGGAATGTCGGCGTGCGGCGAGTTCGATCCGCGAATCCGGCGGGTCGCCTCGAACCCGTCCATCCCCGGCATGTGGATGTCCATCAACACCAGGTCGAACCCGCCGCTCAAGGCCGCCCGCACCGCTTGCTCGCCGTCCGCCACGCTGCTGCAGTCACACCCGAACATTCCGCACAGCGTCTCGGCCACCAGGCGATTGGTCGCGTTGTCATCGACCGACAGCACCTTCAGGGCCGGAAGCTTCGCGCTGACCGCGATCTCGGTGCTGGATGTCTCCGAAGGCGGCGCGGCGGCCTCAGCCTGTTCCAGCACCGCATCGAACACGATGGCCAAGCCGCCGCCGGGATTGGCTTCGGCGCGGATCGATCCGCCCATGAGCTCGATCAGTTCGCGGCAGATGGACAGGCCCAGCCCCGTTCCGCCCATGTCGCGGCCGGCTTCGGTCTGGACGAACTGTTGGAAGATGGTGTGCAGCTTGTCAGCGGGCACGCCCACGCCGGTGTCGCGCACCTCGCCGTATAGGCGGACACGGCCCGGCTCGACCCTCGCGGTCAGCCGCAAAGCCACCTTGCCGGTTTCGGTGAACTTCAGCGCATTGCCAACCAGGTTGTTGAGCACCTGCTTCAGGCGAATCTCGTCGCCCAGAACCTGCAGGCCAGCGGGGCCGTCGTAGCTCGCGGACCAAGCCAGGCCCTTGTCCTCGGCCTTGGCCGTCCACAGGTTTGATACGTCTGCGACCACCGCTTCCAGGTTCAACGGTTGGCGCCGCAGGTCGAGCAGACCCGAGCCCATGCGCGACACGTCCAGCACGTCGGTCAGCATGCGCAGCAGCGCCTCGCCGGACTGCAGGATGGTCCGCACGTAAGGCCTCAGCTCCTCCTGTTTGAGTCGGCGGTCGAGGATTTCCGCCACCGACAGCACGCCGTTGAGGGGCGTGCGCACTTCGTGGCTCATCACGGCCAGGAATTCAGATTTGGCGCGCAGGGCGGCCTTGGATTCGGTCTGCGCCGCCTGCAGAATCTCGGCCAGCCGGGTCATCTCCAGGGCGTGGGCGCGGTTCGCGCGGCTGGTCGCCTGCAGCAGGCCCAGCGCGCTGCCCATGCCGTAATAGGCGCCGTCTTTGACCACGATGAAGCCGTGCATCAGCTCCGACGGCCTTTCGGCCAGCACTTGGCCGGTGAAGGCCGCCAGGCTGACCCCGGCGTCGACCACCACCGGCTCGGGGTTCATCAGCATGGCGATCGGGCGTTGCGCATAGAGCGCCCGGCCGTATTCCGCGGCCATGCGCAGGAAGAAACTGTTGCGCTCTACGATGCCGACGGGCCGTCCGTGCGCGTCGACTACGGCGATGGCCAGCACGTCCGGCTCGCGCTCGAACCGTTGATAGACCGCCGCGCCCGCCATTGTCGCAAGCGCCGGTTCAACGGGTTCAGCCAGGTCCGCCACGTACGCCATAACGCCTCCGCGGACTCATTTAAACGAAGCCGAGATAACGGCCGGTTAAGCGCAGGCTGTCACAAATCTATTATATATCATGTCCTTAAGCGGTGAATCACAGCGGGGCGTCGACCGGCCCGGCGGGCTGGTAAATTTCCCCGCCGCCGGCGCGGAACTTCTGCGCCATTGCGTCCAGGCCGCTTTCGACGTCGGTCTGCAAGGCGGCGCTGGCGCGGATGTCCTGGCTGATTTTCATGGAGCAGAACTTGGGCCCGCACATCGAGCAGAAGTGCGCGGTCTTGTGCGCCTCCTTGGGTAGGCTCTCGTCATGGTACGCGCGCGCCGTTTCCGGATCGAAGCCCAGGTTGAACTGGTCCTCCCAGCGGAACTCGAAACGCGCTCGCGACAGGGCGTCGTCCCAGGCGCGGGCGGTAGGGTGGCCCTTGGCCAGGTCGGCGGCGTGGGCGGCGATCTTGTACGCGATCACCCCCTGCTTGACGTCCTCGCGGTCGGGCAGGCCCAGGTGCTCCTTAGGCGTCACGTAGCAGAGCATGGCCGTGCCGAACCAACCGATCATGGCCGCGCCGATCGCGCTGGTGATGTGGTCGTAGCCCGGCGCCACGTCGGTGGTCAGCGGCCCCAGGGTATAGAACGGGGCCTCGCCGCAGTGCTTCAACTGCTCGTCCATATTGGCCTTGATCTTGTGCATCGGCACGTGGCCGGGGCCTTCGATCATGGTCTGGACGTTGTGCCGCCAGGCGATCTGGGTCAGCTCGCCCAGGGTGCGCAGTTCGGCGAACTGGGCTTCGTCGTTGGCGTCGGCGATCGAGCCAGGCCGCAGGCCGTCGCCCAGCGAGAACGACACGTCGTAAGCGCGCATGATCTGGCAGATGTCCTCGAACCGCTCGTAGAGGAAGTTCTCGCGGTGGTGGGCCAGGCACCACTTGGCCATGATCGAGCCGCCGCGCGAGACGATGCCCGTCACCCGCTTGGCCGTCAGCGGGATAAAAGGCAGGCGGACCCCCGCGTGGATGGTGAAGTAGTCCACGCCCTGCTCGGCCTGCTCGATCAGGGTGTCGCGGAACACCTCCCAGGTCAGGTCCTCGGCCACGCCGCCAACCTTCTCCAGCGCCTGATAGATCGGCACCGTGCCGATGGGCACGGGGCTGTTCCTCACGATCCAGTCGCGGATGTTGTGGATGTTGCGCCCGGTCGACAGGTCCATCACCGTGTCGGCGCCCCAGCGGATCGCCCAAACCATCTTATCGACCTCGTCCGAGACCTGCGACAGCACGGCGGAATTGCCGATGTTGGCGTTGATCTTGACCAGGAAGTTGCGGCCGATCGCCATCGGCTCCAGTTCGGCGTGATTGATGTTGGCGGGAATGATCGCCCGCCCGCGCGCCACTTCGCTGCGCACGAATTCAGGCGTGACGAAGTCGGGGATTTCGGCGCCGAAGGCCTCGCCGTCACGGATGGCGCCGTCGTTTTCCTGGCGGCGCAGGTTCTCGCGGATCGCCACATATTCCATTTCCGGCGTGATGATTCCGCGGCGGGCGTAGTCCATCTGGGTCACGCCCGCGCCGGCCCGGGCGCGATAGACGCGGCGAGGCGCGGTAAACTGGGGCGCCAAATGTTCGCCCTTGGCGAAGCCGTTGTCCTCCGGCTTCACCGCGCGCGGATTGTCGACGATCTCCACATCGCCGCGCGACGCCACCCACGGCTCGCGCGTGCGCGGCAGGCCCTGGTCGATGTCCACGCGCTGCGCCGGATCGGTATAGGGGCCCGAGGGATCATAGATCGTCACCGGCGGTTCATTCGCCGAAGGATGCAGGGCCACCTCGCGGAAAGGAACGCGGATGTCGGGCCACAGCACCCCGGGCTGATAGACCTTGCGCGAGCCCGGGCGCTCGCCGGTGGCGATCTTGGAAACAGGCGTCTGGATGTTCACGGCGGACCCTTCCTCGAATGGTCGGGTCTTGCGACGAAAATGAAAATCGGGGCGCCGAGGCCCCTGACGGGCTCCACGCCGGTTTCCATCCCTTCGCCGGCATGACCCGGATCAGGTTCAACGGGTCACCGCTCCAACGACGCGGTATCTCAGCCCCTGTGGCGGGACCCCCCGGAAAACAACGCGGTCAACCTAGACCAACCGGTCGGCGATGCAAGCGCCGCCGTTTCAGCGGTGGACGGGCGGCGCCACATAGGGCTGCGGCTGGAAGGGTTGGCCCTGGGCGGCGGCGGCCTGGGCGTTGAGCTGCTCCTGCCGTTGGGCGGCCTGTTGTTGCAACTGGTTCTGCTGCTGTTGCTGCTGCGCCTGTTGCAGCTGTTCGGTCTGTTGTTGCTGCTGTTGCTGCAGCGCCTGGGTTTGCTGTTCGGAGGCGCTCAGGCCCCGGGGATAGGTCGGCTGGGCGACTTGTGCGCTAGCGGTGGAGGCGAAGGTCAGAAGGGTCAGGGCGAGGGGGGCGATCAGGGCGCGGGATGCTGGGCGGATCATGGCTCACAACCGAGTCTGAGTCCGGCCGGGCTGCCTGCCCGGCCTGGGCCGTTGGGGGTTAGGCGATAACGTCCGCGCGATGCAGTGGTTTCTGACTCTCAGGTTAAATCGTTTTAAATCATATACTTATTAAGATATTGCCGCTTGCCCAAAGGCTCACGGCGTCGGCGGCTTGATCGATTGCTGCAGCTGTTGGCGCTGTTGCTGCTGCAGCTGCATCTGGGTTTGCAGGTTCTGTTGCTGCTGCTGGCGCAGTTGGGCCTGGTTGGCTTGAAGCTGCGCCTGCAGCGACGCATCGCCCGGATGCGAGGCCAGGGCGTTCTGCTGCATCTGCAGCTGCTGCGCCTGTTGCTGTTGGGTCTGCAGTTGCTGTTGCTGCAGGCCTTGGGCGGCGGGGGTCTGGCCGGGGGCGTAGGTCTGGCTCCGCGCGGCGGGGGCGAGGGCCAAGGCAAGGACGAGGACGGCAAGGATGAAGCGCATGGTTTTGAGCCTCTGCGCCTATCCTGGAGTCCTGGGCGCATTGTTCATACGGCCCGCCCGGGCGACAGGTTCCCGACGGCGGTCGATTATCCCTAATGGAAATCGCGTGAAGGCGGCAGCACCCGTACATTGCGCGGATGGCGATGGCGGACGACTGGGGCGGTTTCCCTTCGCGGCTTCTCGCGCGGGTCGGGCGAGCTCTTGGCCGCGTCGGCATGCAGACGCAGGCGCTGGGCGTTGAGCGGCGGCTGCGACAGGGTCTGCAGGTCGTCGGTCACGTCCTCCAGGTGCTCGCCGATCAGATGGATCACGCCCTCAGCGCGCTGCACCACCCCGCGCGCCAGCAGCAGGCGCGCGCCTATCACCACCGGGCGGAATCGCTCGAAGCGGTCCTGCCACAGCACCACGTTCACCACGCCGGTCTCGTCTTCCAGGGTGATGAAGCACACATTGCCCTTGCCGGGCCGCTGGCGCACCAGCACCACCCCCGCCACGCTCACGCGCCGGCCGTCGGGCAGGTCGCCATAGGCCTTGGCGCTGATGGCCCCGCGTGCGGCCAGCCGCTCGCGCAGGAAGCCCACCGGATGGCCCTTGAGCGACAGGCGCTGGGTCTCGTAATCGCTGACCACCTCCTGCGCGGGGCTGGGTTGGGGCAGGGCCTGGGGCGGTCGCCCGTCGCCCTCGTCCAGCCCCATGGCGGCGAACAGCGGCGCGGGCGCCGCGCGCGGCAGGCCCTTGGCGGCCCACAGGCCTTCACGGCGCGACAGCTGCAGCGCGCCGAGGGCGTCGGCGGCGGCGAGGGCGTCGAGGGCCGCGGCGGGCAGGTCCGCGCGGGCGCGCAGATCGTCCAGGGAGGCGAACGGCGCGTGCGCCCGCGCCGCCATCAGGCGCTCGGCCCAGGCTTCGCGAAAACCGTCGATGCGGCGCAGGCCCAGGCGCAAAGCCTTGCGCGGCGGATGGCCCGGCAGGGCCGGCGGCTGAAAAGGCGCGCGATCGACCGGATGGCGACTTTTGGCGGTTGTCGCGGGCGCCGCCTGCAAGGTGCAGTCCCAGTCGCTGAAGCCCACATCCGGGGGCAGCACCGTCACGCCATGCTGCGCAGCATCGCGCACAAGTTGGGCGGGCGCGTAGAAGCCCATCGGCTGGCTGTTGAGCAGGGCCGCGCAGAACACCTCGGGGTAGAAGCACTTGATCCAGGCCGAGACATAGACCAACTGGGCGAAGGCGGCGGCGTGGCTTTCAGGAAAGCCGTATTCGCCGAAGCCCTTGATCTGGTCGAAGCAGCGCTGGGCGAAATCGGCCGGATAGCCGCGCTCGACCATGCGCCCCACCATCATCGCCTCGTAGGTGTGGATCGTGCCCATGTGGCGGAAGGTGGCCATGGCGCGGCGCAGGCCGTTGGCCTCGTCGCCGGTGAATCTGGCCGCCACCATGGCGATGCGCATGGCCTGTTCCTGGAACAGCGGCGTGCCCAGGGTCTTGCGCAGCACCGACTTCAGCTCGTCCGGCGAGGCGGGCGGCGCGGGGGCGGGGAAATCGACCTCGAACACGCCGCCTCGGGCCTCGATCTCCCGCCGCTCCTTGCGCGCCTTCAGATAGGGATGGACCATGCCGCCCTGGATCGGACCGGGGCGCACGATCGCGACCTCGACCACCAGGTCGTAGAATTCGCGCGGCCGCAGGCGGGGCAGCATGGCCATTTGCGCGCGGCTCTCCACCTGGAACACCCCTACTGAATCCGCCAGGCACAGCATGTCGTAGACGCGAGGGTCCTCCTTGGGCAGCGAGGCCAACGTCAGGGGCTCGCCGCCCCATTGATCCGGGTACTGATCGTGGATCATGGCGAAGCTCTTGCTGATCGCTGTCAGCATGCCCAGGGCCAGCACATCGACCTTCATGATGTTCAGGGCGTCGATGTCGTCCTTGTCCCATTCGATGAAAGTGCGATCGGGCATGGCTGCGTTGCCCACTGGCACGGTCTCCACCAGCGGCGCCTGGGTCAGGACGAAGCCGCCCACGTGCTGCGACAGGTGGCGCGGAAAGCCGATCAACTGCTGCGTCAGCTCCAGCGCCAGTTTCAGTCGCGGCGATTGCCGGTCCAGGCCCGTGCGCTCGACGTGGTCCTCGGCCAGGCCCTCGCCCCATGAGCCCCACACGGTGCCGGCCAGGGCGGCGGTGACGTCCTCGGTCAGGCCCAGCGCCTTGCCCACATCGCGGATGGCCGAGCGCGGGCGATAGCAGATCTGGGTGGCGCAGATCGCGGCGCGATGACGGCCGTAGCGGCGATAGACGTACTGGATCACCTCCTCGCGCCGGGCGTGCTCGAAATCGACGTCGATGTCGGGCGGCTCGCTGCGCGCCTCGGAGATGAACCGCTCGAACAGCACGTCCTGCTTGGTGGGATCGGCCGAGGTCACGCCCAAGAGGAAGCACACCACCGAATTGGCCGCCGAGCCGCGCCCCTGGCACAGGATGTCCTGGCCGCGCGCCCATTGGACGATGTCGTGAACCGTCAGGAAATAGTGCTCGTATTTGACCTTGCCGATAATCCGCAGCTCCTTTTCCAGGGTGTCGGCGGTCTTGGCGTCCAGGCCCTCGGGGAAGTATTTGCGCACCCCTGCCTGCACCAGGTCGCGCAGGTGCTGGGGCGCGGTCTTGCCGGGCGGGACCGGTTCGTCCGGATACTGATATTTCAGATCGTCCAGCCGGAACCTGCAGGCGTCGGCCACGTCGAGGGTGCGCGCCACGGTGTCTTCATGGCCGCGAAACAGGCGCAGCATTTCGCGCGCGTCCTTCAGATGGCGCTCGGCGTTGGCCTGCAGCGTCAGGCCCGCCTGGTCGATGGTCACGCCGTGGCGGATGCACGTCAGCACGTCCTGCAGCCGACGCCGCTCATAGGCATGGTAGAGCGCCGCGTTGCTGGCCAGCATGGGCGCGCCCGTGCGGGCCGCCAGCGCCGCCAGGGCGTTCAACCGCGCGCGGTCGTCCCCGCGGTAGAGCGGCGCGGCCAGCAGATGGAGCGCGTCCGGCCAGGCGGCGCGCCAGGCTTGCAGGCGGGCCTCGAACGCCGCGTCGAAGATCGCGGACGCCGGGACCAGGCCGATCAGTCCCTCGCCCAGGGCGCGCGCCTGCTCGAAGGTCAGCCGGCACTGGTTCTTGGGGATGGCCTTCCAGGCTTCATCGCTGGCCGCGCTGGGCAAGTCGGCGGTGTCGGCGTCGATCTCGGCCTTGCCGATCGACAGGATGCGGCACAGCCGGCCATAGGCGGCGCGGTCGCGCGGATAGACGATCAGTTCGGCGCCGTCCGTGAACTGCAGTCGGGCGCCGGTCAGGACCGGAATCCCTTCCGTCTTGCCCGCCTGCCAGGCGCGCACCGCTCCCGCCAGGCTGTTGCGGTCGGCCACGCCAATGGCCGCCAATCCCAACCGCTTGGCCTCGAACGCCAGTTCCTGCGGATAGGACGCCCCCTCCAGGAAGCTGTAGTGCGACCGGCAGTCGAGTTCGGCGAAGGGGATCAAGATCCCTCTCCCTTGGTGACTTGGCGAATGATCGCGTTCAAGGTCGCGGAACCAATGGCCGAAGTGATCGTGGATCGGACCGTCGAGTTCGACGACGGCGGGGCAAGGCAGGCAGGCAAAGTCGACAATGTGTCGGCGGCGCTCATCCCCACACCCCGTGCAGGCGCCACGTCGGCAGGGCTTCGCCTTCTACCCGGTCGTACAGCCCTTCGCGGTAGAGCCAGAAGCGGCGGCCGGCGTCGTCTTCCACCATGTAGTAGTCGCGCGTGCGTTCGGGCGGGCGGCCCTCGGGCAAGGGACGCCACCATTCGGGGCTGATCCGTTCGGGGCCCTCCGCCTTGACCACCCGGTGCGCCGCGCGCCGCCAGATGAAGCGCGAGGGGGCCGCGTCGGGCAGTTCGGCGATCGCCTCTACCGGCTCGGCGGGTTCGAACAGCAGGATCGGGCGCGGACGTCCGGGATCGGTCTCGGTCTTGGCGGAGGGGGGCTGGGGGGCGGCGCGCCGCCAGCGCTCGCTGCGCTCGGGCAGATGGCTTGCGAACGGTTCGGGCCGGCGCACGGCGGCCTGGCCCAGCCGGGCCTGCAACCGATCGATCAGGCCGGCCAAGGCGTCGCTGCCGGCTTGCGCCGCGGTCCGCGCGGCGGGTCCGCCGGTCGCGGGCAGGGCGGTCTGTCGCGCGGCCAAGGGCTCGGCTACCAGGGCGCTCAGCATCAGGGCGTCGGCGCCAAAGCCGAGATCGAGCCGCTCCAGGCCCTTGTCCTGCAACAGTCGCATCAGGTGGGCCGGCGCGCGCGAGGGCGCGCTGAGCGACGCCGTCAGCCGCAGGCGCCGGCCGTCGGTGCGGAACGCGTCCAGCGCCAGCACCCGCGCGCCCACGCCGTCGCGCGCGAGCTGGTCGGTCAGGGCCTCGGCCAGGGCGGGCAGGGCCTGGGCCACGCCGGCCATGTCGATCAACGGCTCGACGAAGCTCTGCCAGGCGCGGTACTCGGCCGGGGCCTGCTGGGGATCGAGCGGTTCGGCTTCGATTCCCAGCGCCTGGTCCAGCCGGCGCACCAGGTCCAGCCCCGCCGTCCTGTGCACGCCGGCCCCGCGAAACCGGCGCGCCAGGCCCGAGCGCGGCAGGGCGTAGAGCTCGCCAATCTGGCCCAGGCCCAGGCGCGTCAGAAGCTGGACGCTGTGAGGCTCCAGCCGCAGCGCCTGGACCGGCAGGCCAGCGATGGCTTCTCGCGCGCGGCCGGGCGGGGCGATCACGCACGCCCGCCCGCTGTGACGGGCCAGGGCCCAGGCGGCGCCCGGCGTGTCGGCCAGGGCGGCGCAGGCGGGGACGCCGGCCCGGTCCAGCCGCCGCACGATCTCCTCCAGCAGCGCCGCTTCGCCGCCGAACAGGTGCGCGCCGCCGGTCATGTCCAGCATCAGGCCCTCGGCGCCCGGCGGTCCCGCGTCGACGGCCACGGCGGGCGAAAAGCGTTCGAACCATCCGGCCAGGGCGACCAGGGCGCGGCTTTCCTCATCCGGCTGGGCGGGCGCCGCGATCAGGTTCGGCGCGATGGCGCGCGCGTCCGCGTGGGTCTGGCCGGGATGCAGGCCGAGGCGCCGCGCCGCCGCGTTGACCGCGTGCAGCGTCAGGCCCCGTCCGGCGCGGGTGGTCAAGGCGAAAGGCGGATCGGCCGCTTCAGGCGGCGCGGGCGTCGCCGTCCCGCGGGCGCGGCGAAAGGCCGTGATCGGCCAGTCCGGCAGCCACACGGAAACCATGCGTCTCATGATCCTGCTCCAGGGTGAAGACCCCGCCCTGGCCGGTGCGGCTGCGCACAAGTTCGGCGGTCAGCCGCGCGGCGCCGGGGGCGCGCGGATCCAGCGGGTGGGGGGCGGAGGGCGCCGCCGTAATGGCCCAGCGCAGGCGCGCCGCGCTGAGATCGGCCAGGGGGCGCGGGCGCAGCACCAGGCACTGCGACCGGCCGGCGCGCGCGGCGAAGTCCAGCCGGCGGGTGGCCAGGAACGAGGGCGCGGCCACCGGGGCCAGCACGGCGCACACGGCCGAGGACTTCAGCGCCTCCTCCATCGCCCACAGGGTCTCGGCCTCACGCGCGGCGGCCACCAGGATCAGCCGCTCGTGGGGCAGGCCCAGGGCTCTGCAGCCCCAGCCGAATGGATGGCCATGCTCGTTCATCCACGCGCGGGCGGCCACGAACGCCAGGGGACGTGGATCGTCCTTCGCCGCCGCCACCGCCCGCGCCAGGGCGAAGGCCGTCGCCGAGGGCCCGTCGGGAACCGACGCCGGCGCGATCTCCTCCAACGGCTCGGGTGCGGGCAGGCCCTGAGCCTCGGGCGCCTTCACGGGCGCTACAGGAAGGGGAGTGAATATCATGTTCACTTTTTGTTCTCATAACGGAGTAGAGTCAAGCGGCGCAACCCAATCATTTCGGGCCTGAAAACCGTTCGCAACGCGTTGATGTGCGAGCGTCATGTCTTTGACAAAATTACTGCGTCATTCTGCCGCACTGGGTCGAGCCGATTGGGGCCGGGGAATGTTGAGCGACGCGTTTCGTCTGGCCGTGCGGGATGTGCAGAGCGATCTGTCGAGCTTTCACCTGCTGAAGTACAGCCGCCAAGTCGACGGCTATCTGTTCTCGAGCAAGAACTCGGGCACCCACTGGCTGCGCGCCATGCTCAGCGCCGCCATCGCGCACAAGCTGGGGCTCGATCCGCCGGCCTATTCCAACGGCCCGGCCGCCGACGCCTTCATCTGCCATCCCAAAAAGCCGCGCCAGCGGCCCGACGCGCCCAAGATCGGCTGTTCGCACACCATTCCCTCGCGCTTGACCCTGATCCCCCTGGCGCTGGGCGTGGGCCGCCTGCCGCCCACCGTGGTCCTGGCGCGCAGCATTCCCGAGGCGCTGTCGTCCTACTACGTCAAGTGGGGCGCGGACGGCGCGCTGGGAACCCTGTCGGACTTCATTCGCCGGCCGGCGCCGGGCGAGAAGCGCATCGACGACCTGTGGTGGTATGTGCGTTTCTTCAACCGCTGGGGCTGGATCGCCGAGAAAGACCCCAAGGCGGTTCTGATCGTGCGCTACGAACAGTTGCAGAGCGATCCGGCGGATGTGATCCGCCGCGTCTGGGCGCACTGGGGCGTGAGGTTGAGCGCCGCCGACGTGGCCGCCGGCGTCGAGGCCGGGTCGCGTCAGAGCATGACCGCGCGCATGGACCCGGTATGGAACGAGGCGACCGTCTCCGATCCGCAGGCCCGCGCCAAGGGTCGGCTGTCGCCGTGGGACCGCGCCTTCCTGTGGCGGCGGCTGGCCAAGCACATGCACTACACCCTGTGGCCGACGCCAGCGGACGCCGGCGCGCCGGCCATGCCGCCCACGGTGCGGCCCGCTCCGGCCGGAACGCTGTCGCCGGCGGGCCCCTAGAGCAAGGCCGCCGACGCCGCGTCGATCCGGTCCTGCAGCAGGCGCATGAATTCGCCGCGCTTGAGGCCCGGCGGCAGGGGCTCGAGGATTTCCACCACCACCACGCCGGGCCTGAGGGCCACGCCGCGCGGATCGAGAAAGACGCCGGAATTGGTCGCCACCGGCACGCACGGCAGGTCGAGCTCGCGGTAGAGGGCGGCCACGCCGGGCTTGTAGCTGGTCGCCGCGCCGGGCGGACTGCGGCTGCCTTCGGGGAAGATCAACAGCTGACGCGGTTCGGCCATCAGGCGCCGGGCGTCGGCCAGCATGGCCATCAAGGCCTTGGCGTGGGCCTCGCGGTCGACCTCGATCATGCCGGCCTTGCGGCTGAGCCAGCCGAAAGCGGGAATCTGACCCAGCTCCTTCTTCATTACGAACAGGGCGTCGGGCGCATAGAGGAACGGCGAGACGATGTCGAACCAGCTCTGGTGCTTGGCCGCGATCAGATAGGCGCCCGGCGGCAGGCGCTCGGTCCCGCGAATCTCCAGCCGAACCCCGCCGATCCAGCGCATGCCGAACACCATCAGCACCGCCCACAGCTTCAGCCCCCCGCGCATGGCCGCGCGCGGCAGCAGCAGCAGGGGCAGATAGAGGATCATCAGCAGGCCGGTCACGCCGAACAGCCAGGCGGCGTGCAACGCCTTGCGCATCTTGGCCGTCATGCGGGTTGGCTCGAGGGGCGCGCATCCGACGGGGGCGCGTCCGAGGCGGCGGCGGCTGGAGCGCCCCCGGGCGCCAGGCGATGGACCGTCTCACGGCCCAGGATGATCAGGTATTTGGTGTATTCCACGATCATGCGTCGAGCGTCCTGCTGGCTGCGCCACCATCGGCGCGCGTTCAGTTCGTTGGTCGCCACTGGATAGGGAATCACCGTGATGTCAGGCAAGGCGCTGCGGATTTCGAGCAGGGCGCGCGGCATGTGGTAGTCGGCTGTGACCACGATCAGGGTGTCATAACCCCGGGCCTTGACCCATTCTGCGGTCTCGCGCGCGTTGCCGATGGTGTCGACCGCCTCGAAACCCAGGTCCACACAGCAGTTGTAGACCTGCGCCGAGGTGGCGCGGGCCGCGCGCTTGATGTCCGCTCGGGTGGCGCCCCGGTTCACGCCCGAAACCAGCATGCGCTCGGCGCGACCCCTACGTAAAAGCTGCATGCCAGCCTCGATCCTCTGGCTGGAGATGCCGGTCAGCACCACCAGCCCCTCGGCCTTGGGCGGCATCGGCGCGGGCGTGGAATGGGCCACGCGCGCGGCGAAGGCGAGCAGCCCGCCGCCCCACAGGATCAGCGCCAGAAAGACGACCGCCAGGATCCTCACGCCGCACCCATGCCTAACCCAACTCCTTCAGCAATCGTATCGCCGCCGCCCGCGCCGTCGCCCCGGCGATCACGGCGGCCGCCAAGGGGCAGATCGGCAGCACCAGAAGATCGGTCCAGGCGACCGGCAGGATCGGCGTCAGGCCGCCGTCGCCGCCGAGCGCGCGGGCGATCGCGCCAATCATCGCCGCCGCCGCCGCGGCAAACAAGCCCGCCGCCGCGGCCAAAAGGGCGAAGCGGCGCTGGATAAGGCCGGCGATGAACCCGTCGTCGGCGCCCGACACGTGCAGCACCTCCACGATCTGCAGCCGCGCGGCCAGGGCGGCGCGGGCGGCGAAGGCGATCACTGCGGCGGCGGCCGCGGCCGTCAGGGCGAACAGGCCCAGCGCCGCCAGCCGGGTCAGGGCCCCGGCCTTGAGAATGTCGCCGATCCACAGGCTGTGGTCGTCGACCGTGGCGTCCACGCCCTGGGCCTGAAGGGCGTGCTCAAGGTCGGCGGCCGAGGCGGGATGGGCTTTGTCCAGATCGACCGCGACCAAGCGGGGTATGGGCAGGTCCTCGGGCAGGGCGTCCTTGCCGATCCAGGGCTGCAGCAGCGCCACGGCCTTGTCGCGTCCCAGAGCCTGAACCTCGCCCACGCCCTTGACCCCGGCCAGGGCCTCGGCCGCGCGCGCCGCGGCGGCGTCGGCCGTTTCGCCGCCGGTCGGCCGCACCAGTACGGTGGCGGAGTCCTGCAACTGGGCGGTCCAGCCGCGCGCGGCCCGGTCGCCGGCCATGGCGGCCAGGGCGGTCAGGCAGGCGAAGAAGCACAGCACCGCGATGACGAAGGCCAGGGCCCCGTCGCGGGCGTCGCGCGCCGGCAGCAGCGGGCCCGGGCGCCAGTGGCGCAGGAAGGCGGCGGTCTGGTCGGTCATGGGGCGTCCCCTCCGACCAGCCGGCCATGATCCAAGGTCAGCACCGGCATGCCCGATCGCGCCACCAGGTCCTCGTCGTGGCTGGCGATCAGCACCGTGGCGCCCAACCGGTTGAGCTCGACGAACAGCTTGAGGATGCGCAGGCTCAGGGCGTGGTCGACGTTGCCGGTCGGCTCGTCGGCGATGATCAGGTCGGGCCGGGCGACCACGGCCCGCGCGATGGCTAGGCGCTGCTTTTCCCCGCCGGACAAGGTCGCCGGCATGGCGTGCAGCTTGGCGCCGAGCCCGACCCACCCCATCAACTCGGCCACGTCCAGCCGGTAGTCCTGGGGCTTGCGCCCGGCGATCCGCAGCGGCAGGGCGACATTGTCGAACGCGCTCAGGTGATCGAGCAGGCGAAACTCCTGGAACACCACGCCGATGCGCTGGCGCAGCTTGGGCAGCGCCTTGCGCGGCGCGGTCGACAGGTCCTGGCCGAACAGGTTGATCAGCCCGCGCGAGGGCCGCTCGGCCATGTAGATCAGCTTAAGCAGCGAGCTTTTGCCCGCCCCGGAGGGCCCGGTCAGGAAATGGAACGAGCCGGCGGCCAGGGTGAGGGAGATGTCGCTCAGGGTTTCGGGCGCGCGACCGTAGCGCATGCCCACGCCGGTCAGGCGCAATATGGGCGGCGGCGCGACGCCGGACGCCGTCTCGGCGTCGGCGCCCTCGGCGGAATCAGGGAACTGGAGCGCGTTTCTGGACATGGAGGCGGAAATCGGCGACGTCCAAAGGAGTAGCTGGAGCGACCGATTCGCGGGCCATGATACTGACCTGTCCCAACTGCGCCACCCGCTATTTCCTGCCCGATGAGCAGGTTGGGCGGACCGGGCGAACGGTCAAATGCACAAGCTGCGCATCGACTTGGCGCGCGGAGCCGGCGGCCGAGGAGCCGCTGGCCCTGCAAGAGTCGCCGCCCGAGCCTGAACCGCCGCTGCGCATCGACAGCGACACCCTCGCGGGCCTGCCCGCCGACCGCCTGTCGCAAACCTTCCGCGCGCGCGCGCTGGAACAGCGTAAGGTGCGCGAAGCCGCGGCTACGGGCGCCATCTGGGCCGGGCTGGCGACGGCGCTGGTGCTGATGTTCGCCCTGGCGGCGGTGTTCCGCGTAAGCGTGGTGCGCCTGTGGCCCAAGACCGCCAGCGCCTATGCCGCGGTCGGCCTGGCGGTGAATCCCACCGGCCTGATCATCGAGCAGGTCAAAGCCGCGCCTGGCGCCGCTGGCGGGCATCCGGCGGTGATGGTGTCGGGCGTGGTGCGCAACGTCGCCGACCGCTCGGTCAGCGCCCCGCCGCTCAGGGTCAGCCTGCTGTCCAAGGACGGACGCTCCGTGGCGCGCCAACTTGCCGACGCGCCCGCGCCCGATCCGATCCAGCCGGGCGACACGCGCCGCTTCGCCGTGGCCCTGGTCAACCCGCCCCAGACCGCCAGCGACGTCGAAGTGACCTTCGCCCTCGACGCGGTTCCCGCCCATCCGACTCCGCCGCCCAAGCTGCGCGGGCCCCTGGTCGGCCCGCCGCCGGCCGCCAACGCCGCGCCCGCGCCAGGACCGACGGCCGGCGCGCCGCCGACCTCGCCTGGCAAGCCGCCGTCCCCGGCCATGCTCAGCGCCGCCCCGGAGGCCCGGCCCCTGCCGGCCGGATCGCCCTACGCCCTGTCGCCCCACGCCTCAGTCGAATGACATGAAACCCAGCTTGCTCGCCGACCCCGAAGTCCTGCTCAGCGCTGAGGACATTGCCGCGCGGATCGAACGGATGGCCGCTGACATCGAGCCGTTGGTCGAATCCGACACCGTGGCCGTGTGCCTGCTGACCGGCGGCCTTTGGTTCGCGGCCGATCTGACGCGGGCCCTGGCGCGCCGGGGCAAGCATCTGCCGTTCGACGCCCTCTGGCTGACCTCCTACGGCGAGCATCGCGTGTCGAGCGGTCGGTGCGAGGTGCGCGCGGGCCTGCAGCGCCCGGTCGAAGGGCGCAAGGTGCTGCTGATCGACGACGTGTTCGATTCCGGCCTGTCGCTGAGCGAGGGCGGCCGCATCGTGATGGAGCATGGCGCGCGCGAGGTGTTCTACGCCGTGTTCGCCAGCAAGCCGTGGCCCGAGCCCCGGGCGCTCAAGCCGCATTTCGTCGGCTGGGAGGCTCCGGCGCGTTTCCTGGTCGGCTACGGGATGGACGCCGCCGGCGACTGGCGTGGCCTGCCCTACATCGGGGCGCTCGACTAAGCGCGTGATCGGCAAGCTTCGCGGAACGCGGGGCAGGACTTAGGGGTTGTCTTGGCGATGACAAATTTCGCCGAAGGCAAAGCCATGAACCTCGTCCGCTTTGAGAAGACCGCCCGCCGCGAACTGGACCGGGCGCCCGCCCGCGTCACCGACCTGGTGGACGAAAGCTCCGACTACCTGCGTCACAAGCTGGACGAGGCGGTCGATCTGATCCGCGGCGCCGCCGCCCAGCTGGCCGAAGAGGGCGAAAGCCTGATCAAGGCCAATGCGCACCGCGCCGCCGTTCTGGCCGAACAAGGCCGCCAGCAGGCCAAGGTGGTTGGCGACCGCGCCCGCAAGGCGGCGGCGGAAAAGGCCGAGGAGTCCTACGCCGACCTCACGGCCCTGGCCGGGCGCAGCCCGCTGTCGGTGGTCGCGGTGGCCGCCGGCATCGGCCTGACCATCGGCGTCGCCATGACCCTGGGCATGATCCTGCGCGCCCGCCGCGAGGCCGACACCCGCGCCCTGGATCAAAGCCACGAGGCGGTGACCGCGCGTGAAGCCGCCAGTGTCGCCCGCCGCGCTCCGCGCGTGCGCAAGCCGGCCAAGCCCCAGGCGGCTCGCCCGACCGCGCACTAAGCTCTGATCAGCCCTGGCGGCTTAAAGCCAGGGCGCCAGCGGTTCGCGCGCCAGCATCTCCTCATAGGAGGGACGCGGGCGCGTGACCGCGAAGTCCGCGCCCTTGACCAGCACCTCTGGCACGAGCGGCCGGCTGTTATATTCGCTCGACATGGTCGCGCCGTAGGCGCCGGCGGTCATGAACGCCACCAGAGCGCCCGGCGCCAGCGGCGGCAGGAGCCGGTCGCGGCTGAAGGTGTCGCCGGTCTCGCACACCGGGCCGACCACATCCATCGCTGACAGGTTGGCGCCCGCGCGCGGCGTTTTCACGGGCCGCAGGTCGTGAAAGGCGTCGTACATCGCCGGCCGCATCAGATCGTTCATCGCCGCGTCAACCACCAGGAAGCGCTTGCCTTCGGGCCGCTCATGGATGTGGATCACGCTGGCCAGCAGCACCCCCGCGTTGGCGGCGATCACCCGCCCCGGCTCGAACACCAGGTCGACGTCCAGTCCGTCCAGGGCCTCGGCCACCGCCTTGGCGAATTCGGCCGGCGAGGGCGGATCGGGTTGGTCGAAATAGGGCGCGCCGAGGCCTCCGCCCAGGTCCAACCGTTCGACCGCAAGGCCGCTCTCGCGCAGGGTCTGCACCAGGCCGCGCATCTTGGCGAAGGCCGCGCGCATGGGGGCCAGGTCGGTGATCTGGCTGCCGATGTGGCAGGACACGCCGATGGGATCGAGCGAAGGGGAGGCGTGGGCCTTGGCGTAGAGCCGCTGGGCCTCGGAGAACGACACGCCGAACTTGTTGTCGCTCTTGCCCGTGGCGATCTTGGCGTGTCCGCCCGCGGCGATGTCGGGATTGACGCGGATGGTGATCGCGGGCCGCGCGCCCATATCCGTGGCGATCTCGGCCAGGCGGTCCAGCTCTGGCTCGGACTCGACATTGATTTCCGACACCCCGACCTGAATGGCGAAGGCCAGTTCGCGCGCGGTCTTGCCGACGCCGGAAAAGACGATGCGTTCGGGCGGCACGCCGGCCGCCAGGGCGCGGCGGATCTCGCCCTCCGACACCGTGTCCGCCCCGGCGCCCAGCTTGGCCAGGGTGCGCAGCACCGACAGATTGGAGTTAGCCTTGACCGCGAAGGCCACCAGCGCCCGCCGGTCGGCGAAGGCGTTCTGGAACACGGTGTAGTGCCGCTCCAGGGTGCCGGCCGAATAGACATAGACCGGCGTGCCCACCGCCTCGGCGATGCGCGCCAGGGGCACGTCTTCGCAATAGAGCTCGCCGCCGCGAACCTCGAACAGATTCATCGCGTCAGGTTCATCGTGTCAGGGCCGCTCGGCGAAACGTCATCGCGCCTATCGTCATCGGGGCAGCGCGTTCGGATTGGCCACAGGATCCTGCATCAAGCCGCCCGAGTTGGGATTGCTGAAGGGATTGCTGGCCGCGCCGGGCGTCGGCGCGGCGCGCGCGGGATCGAGCGTCGGGTCGCCCTGACCGTAGTCGGGGGCGGGCGGGGCGGGATCGCCGCCCTTGTCGCCGGCGCGGTTGGCGCGGGCCTGCATCTGCTCGCGCTTCTTTTCGGCCGCGTACTCGGCCTTGTCCTTGCGCCCGAACAGCGGCGCAGGGCGGTCGAGCGAGCCGACCTTGCCGCAGGCGCTGAGCGCAAGGGCGCCGAGCAGCGCGGCGCACAAGGTCAGCTTGCCGGTGGTGTCGAGGGCGGATGCGGGCATCAGAGGCGCTCCTTCCAGCGTTGAATCTGCGCGCGCACCTGGACCGGCGCGGCGCCGCCATAGCTTTTGCGGCTGGCGACCGAGGCCTCGGGCGTGAGGAAGGCGTAGACCGCCTCGGTGATCCCCGGTTCGATGGCCTTAAACTCGGCCAGTGGCAAGTCCGGCAGATCGAGGCCCAGGGTTTCGGCTCGCTTCACCGCCGCCCCGGTGACGTGGTGGGCCTGCCGGAAGGGCAGGTTCAGTTCGCGCACCAGCCAGTCGGCCAGGTCGGTTGCGGTGGAATAGCCGGCGCCGGCGGCCGCGGCCATGCGCGCGCGGTCGGGTTCCAGATCGTGGATCATGCCGGTCATGGCCAACAAAGCCAGCTCCAGGCTGTCGAAGGCCTCGAACACCGGCGGCTTGTCCTCCTGCATGTCCTTTGAATAGGCCAGCGGCAGGCCCTTCATCACCGTCATAAGCGCCACCAGCGAGCCGAGGATGCGGCCGGTCTTGGCGCGCACCAACTCCGCCGCGTCGGGATTGCGCTTCTGCGGCATGATCGACGAGCCGGTGGTGAAGGCGTCCGATAGCTTGATGAAGCCGAACTGCGGCGTGACCCACAGCACGATCTCTTCGGCCAAGCGCGACAAGTGGGTCGCGCAGATGGACGCCGCCGACAGGGCCTCCAGCGCGAAATCGCGCGCCGAGACGCTGTCGAGCGAATTGGCCGTGGGCCGCTCGAACCCCAGGGCTTCAGCGGTCATGCGCCGGTCGATGGGGAAGGGCGATCCGGCCAGGGCGGCGGCGCCCAGCGGGCTCTCGTTCATGCGTGCGCGGGCGTCGGCGAAGCGGCCGGCGTCGCGGCCGAACATCTCGACATAGGCCATCAGGTGGTGGCCGAAGGTTACCGGCTGGGCCGGCTGCAGATGGGTGAAGCCGGGCATGATCGTGTCGGCGTGGGCCTCGGCCTTGGCCAGCAACGCCTTTTGCAGTCCTTGAAGCTGGGCCGCCGAACGCTCGCACGCCTCGCGCACCCACAGGCGGAAATCCACCGCCACCTGATCGTTGCGCGAGCGGGCGGTGTGCAGTCGCCCCGACGCCTCGCCGATCAGCTCCTTCAGCCGCATCTCCACGTTCATGTGGATGTCTTCGAACTCGTCGCGGAAGGGAAAGGCGCCCTCGGCCATTTCCTGCTCGATTGCTTCCAGGCCGCGTAGGATGTCGGCGCCGTCCTCGGGCGAGATCACGCCCGTCGCGATCAGCATGGCGGCATGGGCGCGCGAGCCCCTGAGGTCCTGGGGCGCGAGGCGCTGGTCGAAGCCGATCGAGACGTTGATCGCCTGCATCAGTTCGGCGGGCTTGGCCGAGAAGCGTCCGCCCCATATGGTCTGGCCGGCGTCCGGAGCGGCGCGGGCGGTTGTGTCGGAGGCGTCGTCGGTCATATGAGCGAAGGTCCAGCGGAGCCGGTGAAAGCGAAGGGGCGGCGTGGGCCGTGGCTGATCGGCTTGGCCGTGGTCGTCGTGGCGGCGGTTCTATACGTCATCGCGGGCCCTGGTTTCAAACCCGCAGGCGGCGATCTGAAGGCCCTGGCCGTCGGACCCATGGCCAAGCTGCAGATTCCGGCCGCGCCGCGCGGCGAGCCGGCGGCGGCCTTCGTCGGCCCGGATGGCCAGAGCGTGCATCTGTCCGACTTCAAGGGCCAGGTGCTGGTGGTCAACTTCTGGGCCACCTGGTGCGCGCCCTGCGTGCAGGAGATGCCAACCCTGGCTAAGCTGCAGGCCGCCTACGCCGGCCAGCCGGTCAAGGTGGTCGCGGTCAGTCTCGACCGGGCCGAGGACAAGGCCTTCGCGCAGCGCTTCATCCAGAAGCACGGCCCGCTGCAATTCTATCAGGATGCGCCGTTCTCGGTCCTGTCCCAGCTCGACCCGCGCCCCGAGGGCGTGCCGGTCACGGTGATCATCGACGGCGCGGGCCATGAGCGCGCGCGCCTGGAAGGGGGCGCCGACTGGAGTTCGCCCCAGGCCAAGGCGGTGATCGACGCTGTTGTGGCCACGCGCAGCTAGAGCAAGACGGGGCGGGATCGCCCCGTCCGAGTGCTGAATTCTGCTTTTGAGTCTTGGGGTTGCATGGCGTTTGAGCACCGGCTCCGCATACACTTCGGCTTCGGGCGTCGTGACGCCCTTTTCGGTTGACCAGAACTGAAGTCCGGGGTTTTCTACTTGCCGCAATCGGCGTTCTTGGCTTTCGCTATCCTTCTGCGCAGGGGTCCAAACCCTGTTTTCCGGACTAGCCTTCCAGAATTGAGATTGTCTTCGGGACCGTCGAAATGGCGGCCCAAAAAACTGGAACGGCGCGTCAGGGAGAAGGACAGATGTCCAACGGAACCGTGAAGTGGTTCAACTCGACCAAAGGTTATGGGTTCATCCAGCCGGAAGACGGCGGCGCAGACGTGTTCGTCCATGTCAGCGCGGTCGAGAAGGCCGGCCTGCGCGGCCTGAATGAGGGCCAGCGCGTCAGCTACGAACTGCAGAAGGAACGCGGCAAGACCGCCGCGGTCAACCTCAAGCCGCTCTAGACTGAGGTCGGCGCGAACCCGAGTTCGCGTCTGAGATCGGCCGGCGTGACGCCGCGCGCGCGCATGTCGACCAAGCTTTCCGACCCGGCGCGCTTGGCCAGGCGTTCGCCGTCCGGGCCGACCAGCAGCCGGTGGTGGCGATAGACTGGCGTCGGCAGACCCAACAAGGCCTGGATCAGGCGCTGGATATGAGCGGCTTCGTGCAGGTCCTCGCCTCGGATCACGTGGCTGACGCCCTGCAGCGCATCGTCGACCGCCACCGCCAGGTGATAGGCCACGCCCACGTCCTTGCGCGCCAGCACCACATCGCCGGCCAGTTCGGGCCGGGCCTTGATCACGCCGTGCTCGCCGCGCGGGCCCAAACCTTCCTCGACGAACGACAGGGCTGCCCACGCCTCATCGCCCAGGCACACCCGCGCCGCGTCCAGCGATAGGCGCCAGGCGAAGCCCTCGCCCGCGTCCAGCCGCCGCGCCTCCTCCGCGGGGACGAGCGGGCCGCCGCGCCAGGCTGCCTGTGCGCCGTGCGGCGCCTGGCCGATGTCCTCCAGCAGCTCGCGGCGCGTGCGGAAGCAGCGATAGACCAGGCCGCGCCGCGCCAGGTCGTCCAGCGCCCGACGATAAGCCTCCATGTGGTCCGACTGTCGGCGCACCGGCGCCGCCCACGTCACGCCCAGCCACCCCAGGTCCTCAAGGATCGCCGCCTCGAACGCCGGCCGCGCCCGCGTGCGGTCGATGTCCTCGATGCGCAGCAGGAACCGTCCGCCCGCCGCCCGCGCCGCCTCGAACGCCGTGAGCGCCGAAAAGGCGTGGCCCTTGTGCAGCCGCCCGGTCGGCGAGGGGGCGAAACGGGTGACGAAGCCGCCTGTCATGCACTCATACTCGTCGGGGGCGCCGTTTTTCCAAGACGCGTCATGGAGGTGTCTTCGAATCTCGCCTATGATTCAAAATACGGGCAAGTCCTTGATTCCGGCTCCGGACTCAGGTTCCGTGTCCGTAGCGTATGGAAGGAGGCCCGTCTTCAGTCCAGTCGTTCACATATTCCGTGGCCTGAGGGGCCGCAGCAAAGGGCCGAGCCATGCAGGTCCTTAGGCGCCCGCCGTCGGGCTGTCCCGCCCTCGTGCTGAACGCGGACTACCGTCCGTTGTCCTACTACCCCCTGTCGCTGTGGCCGTGGCAGGAAGTGGTCAAGGCCGTGTTCCTCGACCGGGTGGATGTCATCTCCACCTACGATCAGATGGTCCACTCGCCCTCGTTCGAGATGAAGCTGCCGAGCGTGGTGTCGCTCAAGCACTATGTGCCGCTCGACCGCCCCCCGGCCTTCACCCGTTTCAACCTGTTCCTGCGCGACAGCTTCACCTGTCAGTACTGCGGCTCGCCCGACGACCTGACCTTCGACCACCTGATCCCGCGCTCGCGCGGCGGTCGCACCACGTGGGAGAACATCGTCACCGCCTGCGCCCCGTGTAATCTGGTCAAGGGCGGGCGCACCCCGCGCGAAGCGGCGATGCACCCGTTTCACACCCCGCGCCGGCCCACCAGCTACGACCTGCAGGAAAACGGCCGCCGCTTCCCGCCGGGCCACCTGCACGAAAGCTGGCTCGACTACCTCTATTGGGACATCGAGCTGGAGGCTTAGGCCCTGCTATAGCCGGCTTGGGCGACGCGGCCTTTTCACCGGCCGAGCAGGAGCGCGGCGGCGCGCGATATGCTATCGCGCATTTTTTCTCCAGGGAGGGCCGCTCGGACGGCCGGACGTTTCAGTATGGCGAAGATCACCTACATCGAGTTCAGCGGCCAGGCGCGCACGGTGGACGTGAAGCCCGGTATGACCGTCATGGAAGGCGCGGTGCGCAATGGCGTGGCGGGCATCGAGGCGGAGTGCGGCGGGGCCATGTCCTGCGCCACCTGCCACGTCTATGTGGATGAGGCGTGGCTCGACAAGACAGGCAAGCCCAAGAGCGACGAAAGCTCGATGCTCGATTTCGCCAGCGACACCCAGCCGAACAGCCGCCTGTCGTGTCAGATCAAGGTCACCGACGCCCTCGACGGCCTGATCGTGCGCGTGCCCGCCAAGCAGGGCTGAGCCGTCCCGTCCGGGCTGGCGCCGCTCGCCGATCGTTCAGTGGTCGTGCTTGGGACGATCCTTGCCATCGACGATGTCGCGCAGGTCTTGGGGCGCGTCGTCGAGAGGACCGTCCTTCGTTTGGCGCGCTGTCCGAGCGGGCTCGAAAGCGCGCGGTTCGAGTCCGGCGGTCGGCGCCGGGACCGGGTCGGTGAGGCCCGACGCGGCGGACGGCGTGGCCTGTTCCTGGGTTCCGGCGCTGGACCCTTCGCCCGCGGTCGCCGCGCCCGTGCCGCCCGTTTCCGGACCGATGTGCGACGCCGGAACGCCGGTGGAGAGGTTATGGCTGGACATGGGTGTCTCCTCCTATGGACAAGGAAAACTCATGCGCGAGGCCGGCCGTTCCCCCGGATTCGCGGAACGCCCGTGCGCGGCGGCGCGTTGGCGATTGAGTCATGCCGCTCGATGTCAGCCCCAAGTCGATCGCCCCGACCGCCCCCTGCGCGGACATTCCACTAGGCGACCTGGTCTATGTGACGCCCGAGGCGCCGGGCCTCAGCCGCATCCGGCGGGGCGAAACCTTCGCCTATGTGGACGCAGACGGGCGTGCGGTGAGGGACGCTGTCGTCCTCGAACGGATCAAGGCTCTGGCCATCCCGCCGGCCTGGAGCGCGGTGTGGATCTGCGCGGACCCCAACGGGCATCTGCAGGCGGTCGGCCAGGACGAGAAGGGCCGCCGTCAGTACCGCTATCATCCCGACTTTAGGGCCCTGCGCGAGGAGGCCAAGTTCCACCGCCTCGCCTCGTTCGCCGAGTCCTTGCCCGCGCTTCGGGCGGCGATCACCCAAGACATGGCCGAGCGGGGCCTGAGCCAGCGCAAGGTTCTGGCGGTGGTGGCGCGTCTGCTGGAGACCACCCTGATCCGCGTGGGCAACCGCGCCTACGCCAAGCAGAACCGCAGCTATGGCTTGACCACCCTGCTGTCGCGCCACGTCCGCGTCGAGCACGCCGACCTGAAGTTCCAGTTCAAGGGCAAGAGCGGCAAGCAATGGCGGCTGCAGGTGCACGACCGGCGCATCGCGCGCATCGTCAAGTCGTGCCAGGAGCTGCCGGGCCAGCACCTGTTCCAGTACCGCGACGCCGAGGGGCGAGGCCAGGCGGTGACCTCCGCGGCGGTCAACGCCTACCTCAAGGCGGTGTCGGGGGCGGACATCACGGCCAAGGACTTCCGCACCTGGACCGGCACGGTGATGGCGGCCCTGGCGCTGGCCGAACTGGGCCCGCCGGCCAGCGCCACCCAAGCCAAGCGCAACCTTTCCGCCGCCATCGCCCAGACCGCCGCTCGCCTGGGCAACACCCCGGCCATCTGCCGCAAATGCTACGTCCACCCCGAGGTGATCGCCGCCTATCTGGAGGGCGCCTTGACGCTGGGCGACCTGCCGGACGCCGACGAGGCCAGCCGGGACTGGACCGGTCTGCATCCCGAAGAGGCCCAGGTGCTCGCCTTCCTCAAGGCGCGGGGCGTATGAAGAGGGGTGCTCAAGCCCGAAGCCCTGATCTGCCCGCGGCCTGACGGCCTCTACTGCCCGCCCGGGGATTTCTACATCGATCCGGTGCGCCCGGTGACGCGCGCGGTGATCACCCACGGCCATTCCGACCACGCGCGCGCGGGGCATGGCGCTGTCTACGCCACGCCCGAAACCCTCGACATCATGGCGGTTCGCTACGGCGAGGATTTCGCCGGCCAGACCCAGGCCTTGGCCTACGGCGAACGGATCACGCGCGACGGGGTGGAGGTGACGCTCGTCCCCGCCGGCCATGTGCTGGGTTCGGCCCAGGCGGTGGTGCGGTGGAAGGGCCTGACCGTGGTGGTGTCCGGCGACTACAAGCGCCGGCGCGATCCCACCTGCGCGCCGTTTGAGCCCGTTCCCTGCGACGTGTTCGTCAGCGAGGCGACCTTCGGCCTGCCGGCGTTTCGGCACCCGCCGGCCGAGCACGAGGTCGCCAAGCTGCTGCGGTCGGTGCAGCAGTTCCCCGAGCGCGCCCATCTGGTGGGGGCCTATGCGCTGGGCAAGGCGCAGCGGGTGATCATGCTTCTGCGCGAGCAGGGCTATGACCGACCGATCTATGTCCATGGCGCGCTGGAGCGGCTCAACGCCCTCTACCGCCGTCACGGCGTCGACCTGGGCCCGATCGAGCCCGCCACGACCGAGGCGCGGGTGGATTTCGCCGGCGCCATCGTCATCGCCCCGCCGTCCGCCATCGCCGAACGTTGGTCGCGCCGCTTCCCCGATCCGGTCGCGGCCTTCGCCTCGGGCTGGATGCGGGTGCGCGCCCGCGCCCGCCAGCAGCACGTCGAACTGCCCCTGATCATCTCCGACCATGCCGATTGGGACGAACTGACCGCGACCGTCGACGAACTGGCGCCGGGCGAGCTGTGGATCACCCATGGGCGCGAGGAGGCGCTGGCGCGCTGGGCCGAGCTGCGCGGCGTGCCGGCGCGGCCCCTTGCCCTGGTCGGCTACGAAGACGAAGACACCTGAGGGCTGAATGCGCGCCTTCGCCAATCTGCTGGACCGGCTGTCCTACACCGCCTCGCGCAACGCCAAACTGGTGTTGCTGCGCGACTATCTGAAGGCCGCGCCCGACCCCGAACGCGGCTGGGCGCTCGCGGCCCTGACGGGTGAGCTGAGCTTCGACGCCGCCAAGCCGGCCTTTATCCGCAAGGCGGTTGAGGCGCGCATGGACCCGGCGCTGTTCGTCTGGTCCTACGATTACGTCGGCGACCTGGCCGAGACGGTGGCCCTGGTGTGGCCCGCGCGGCCCGGCGCCAACCGCGAGCCCGAACTGCCCGAAGTGGTCGATGCCCTGCGCGGCGCCTCGCGAGGCGAGGTGCAACGCCTGATCGAGGACTGGCTCGACGCGCTCGACGTGGACGGCCGCTGGGCCCTGCTCAAGCTGCTGACCGGCGGGTTGCGCGTGGGCGTCTCAGCCCGTCTGGCCAAGCAGGCGGCGGCGGACATGGGCGGGCGGCCGGTGCCCGAGGTCGAAGAGGCGTGGCACGCCCAGGCGCCGCCGTATGACGACCTGTTCGCCTGGCTGGAGGGGCGGGCCGAGCAGCCCAATCCACACGCCCACGGCCGGTTCCGGCCCGTGATGCTGGCCCAGCCGATCGACGAGGCGTCCGATTTCGCCAAGCTCTCGCCGGCGGACTACGCTGCCGAATGGAAGTGGGACGGCATTCGCGTGCAGGCGGTCAGCGAGGGCGGCGTACGCCGGCTCTACACCCGCACCGGCGACGACATCTCCGCCGCCTTCCCCGATCTGGTCGAGGCCTTGGACTTCGACGGCGTGCTCGACGGCGAACTGCTGGTGTTGCGCGAGGGCCGCGTGGCGCCCTTCAACAACTTGCAGCAGCGGCTGAACCGCAAGACGCCCGACGCCAAGCTGCTGGCGGCCCAGCCGGCGGGCCTGCGCGCCTACGACATCTTGGCTGAGGCCGGCGAGGACGCGCGCCATGAGCCGTTCGTCAAGCGCCGGGCGCGCCTGGAGCGCTTCGTCGACGCGCTCAAGACCAGCCGCATCGACCTGTCGCCGCTGCAACTCTTTGCTGATTGGCCCGCCCTGGCCGCCCTGCGCGCCGACCCGCCCTCCGGCGACGCTCAGGCCGCCGAGGGCCTGATGCTCAAGCGGTGGGACTCGATCTATGAGGCGGGCCGGCCGCGCGGCCCCTGGTTCAAGTGGAAACGCGATCCGTTCCTGATCGACGCGGTGCTGATGTACGCCCAGCGCGGCCACGGCAAGCGCTCCAGCTTCTATTCCGACTTCACCTTCGGCGTGTGGAGTCAGGGCGTCCTGACCCCCGTGGGCAAGGCCTATTTCGGCTTCACCGATGAGGAGCTGAAGCAGTTGGACAAGTTCGTGCGCGACCACACGGTCGAGCGCTTCGGGCCGGTGCGCTCGGTGCGGGCCGACCGCGACTTCGGCCTGGTGCTGGAGGTGGCGTTCGAGGGGCTGCAGCGCTCGACCCGCCACAAGTCGGGCGTGGCCATGCGCTTTCCCCGTATCAGCCGTATCCGCTGGGACAAGCCGGCGCGCGAGGCCGACGAGCTGGCCACCCTCCAGCACATGCTGGCTGCGATCGAGGCAGGGCGGCCATCGCCCGAAGAATCGCAAGCTTTGCGCTGAACCAACCGGCCGCTCGCGCCTTTCCGATGACCTGTAACGTCGACGGAGCGCTAGGTGGATCGGGATGGCCGGATCACCAGGGAGGCCCTGGCCTTGTGGATCGCCCTTTACGGCGAACCTCCGATTGTCGAGGCGAACGGATCGCAGTTGATCGACGCGATGGTGAAATGCATGCCCGTGGCGCCTTACAGACCCCCTGGCGAAACGCCTGACGAGGACTGATTGCGCTGCCGCCGCTTGGCCTCGAGCTTAGTCGCCGGCGGTCAAGGCCTGGACGACCGCCTCGGGGTGCTCTTTGACTGTCAGGGTCTGGCCGCCGACGAAGTTGATCGTGGCGTTGCCGAACATCTCGATCGCGGGGCGCGCGACGAAGGTGACCACTTCGGGATTGACGTAGACCGGGCTTTCGCCCGCGTCGGTAAAGATCACCAGCTTCATCATGGGCTTTCCTTTCGGCGGGGGGGCCGGCTCTTCATGGGGCGCCGTTCAAGCCAAGCGCGGCGCGCGCGCGCGGGTTCCCGCCGGGCGCCGGGTGCGCGGCAGCGGCCAGTGGTCGAGGACGGCGAAGGCCGAGCCGGTCCAGCCCATGACGTGCACGTCCAGGGTCTCGTCCTCCACGTCGATCATGGTGAAGCTGGGGGGCGCGCCGCGCGTGCGCAGGGACAAGGTGCCCGCGCCGATCGCATAGGCCGGCCGCTCGCCGCCTTCCAGGGGCAGCACGAAGGGCACGTGGGTATGGCCGCTGAGGATCAGATCCACGCCCGCGCGCACGAGGCGCTGCGCCGCCTCTTCGCCGCCATGCACGCCGCCGCCGACCGGCATGTGCGGCGGGTCGATCAGGGGGTGATGGCAGGCGAACACCTTCAAGCCGGCCGGCCGCATGGCAAGGTCCGCAGCCGCCCGCCCGATCTCGTCCAGATCCGCCACGCCCTTGGACCAGTCGGGCCGAAGCTGGAAGCCGCGGGCGCTGTTGAGCGCGCGGGCGCTCAGGCCCGGCCCTTCGTAGGCCTCCTCGTCAGCGGGGCCGATGAAGCGCCGATAGCGCCGGAACGGGGTGAAGGTGCGCAGGGGCAGGTTCAGATACGGCGTGTCGTGGTTGCCCGGGGTGATCAGCTTGGGCCGATCCAGCCGCCCCAGCCAAGCGCGGGCGGCGGCGAACTCCCGGGTGCGGCCGTCCAGCGTCAGGTCGCCGGTGACGGCCACCAGGTCGGGCGCCGCCGCCATGACCGCCTCCAGGCACGCCTCGATCGCCTGCGGATGCTCGGCGCCGAAATGCAGGTCGCTGACGTGGGCCAGGCGCAGGCTCATGAGGCCGCCTCCGCGGCGGGATTCGGGGCGGGGACGAGGGCGTTGAACGCCAGGGGATGAAAGCGGATCACGCTCATGCGCTCCAACCAGCACATCTCGCCGTCCAGAAGGCTGGGGATACGACGGCGGGCCCACGCCCGGCCCTCCACGCATCGCTCGGTGATGACGGAGGGGTCGCGCCGCCAGTCCGACAACAGGTTGTTCAGCGCCAGGCGCAGCAGGCTGACCATGTCGTTGACGTTCAGCCCCGCCGCTTCCAGCCAATCCTGGCCGGCGGCCGTGCGCGACACCAGCGGACAGATCAGGCTGAGGGCGACCGTCTTGTGTTTCGATCCGCCCGCCACCTGGAACCTCAGGCGGGTGGAAAAGGCCCGGCGCAGGGCGAACAGAGCCTGGCGCCAGGCCGCGGGCAGGTCGTTGCGCCGGGCCGCTTCGCGCGCAGGCTGCCACAGGGCGGGCGAGCCCAGGATGGCCGCGCAGTAGAAGCGCCGGCCGCCCACCTCGCCGCACGCCACAGGCTGGACCACGCCCTGGCTGAGGCAATCGTTCAGCGCCTCGACCCAGGGCTTGGCGCCGTAGAGCGCCTTGGGCAGCATGTTCAGGCTGCCGCCCGGCAGGGGGGCCAGCAGAGGACCGTCGGCGCCGACCAGGTCGGCCGCCCGACTGATGGTGCCATCGCCCGCCAGCACGATCAGCAGATCGGGCTGGGCCTGCAGCGCGTCCTGCAGCGCGCGCTCCAATTCGGCGGGCTCAACGCTGGCCACGCGGTTTTGCAGGCCGAACCGCTCGAGGATCGCCTTCATCTCGTCCGCCGCCTTGGGGCCGACGCTGCCGGAGGCCGTGTTGATCACGGCCTGGACATGTTTGATCGCGATCTGGGAAGCGGCCGAGGCCGGAGATTGGTCCATGCCCTCTGCAACGCTCCGGCAAAGCTCGGGTTGCGCCGGCCCACGCAGGTCCGCAACGCTTGCCCAGGACAGGCGTTCGGTGTGGCGGGAGATTGGACATGGGCCATCCGCACACATCGGGCCGATTCTGGCCGATAGCGCTCAGCTATTGCGGCGTGAGCCTGGTCGGCTTTGTCGTCGACGTCGCGATGGTGCGCCTGATGATCCGGCTGGGCCTGGAGCCGGCCTGGGCGCGTGTGGTGTCGCTGCTGTGCGCCATGCACACGACCTTCGTGCTTAACGGCCTGCACGTGTTCCGCCAGCTGCAACTGCGCACCCTGCCCGGTCAGTGGGCGCGTTACATGCTGTGCAATGGGTTCGGCAACCTGTGCAACTACTGGCTATTCGTGACCCTGGTCTCGACCCACTGGCCGGTGATCGCCGCCCCGTCGTTCGCCGTGGCGGCCGGTTCGGTCGCCGCCTGGGCGATCAATTTTGCGGCGACCCGCTTTGTGGTGTTTCCCCACCGGCCGTCGCGGGCTTCGCCCCAAGATAACGGCCCTTCACCAACCGGACCCGAATCGGCTCGCCCGTGACCGCCTTGGCCGACCAGGTCGAGTGCAGACCCGTGCTGGGAATAGGCGTGCAATAGGACCCGAACGGCAGGGGACTGGACTGGTGCAGGCACAGCTTGCCGCCGTCCACCTGCCAGTGGCCGCCCGAGCTGTCGCCCCGCCGCCCACGCGCGGTGTAGGCGCCGTCCGGCTTGAGCCAAAGCTCGGCCGTGCGCCCGTCGGGATAGGTCGAAACGATGGTCGAGCCGAAGGCCGCCTGCACGGGCGACTTGTCCGCGGCGATCAGGAGGCCGGCGGCGAGGATGACGCCGAGTCTTGGAAGGATGGGGGCGTGGCGGGGCATGAGACTCTCCAAGGTGTCCGTCATCAACGCGGTAAAACGACAAAGGCGCCCGCCCCTGGGGGCGAACGCCTTCACGGTCGTCCAAGGCCGTGGCTTGCGCCCGTCAGTGCGGGTGGATGCGCGTGATCTTGGTGCCCTGCAGCGTCAGGTCCGCCATCAGGCCCTTGCCGTTGAAGGGAAAGGCGACCACGTCCTGGCTGACGGTGGTGGTGTCGGCCGCCGCGGCCGCGCCCTTGTTGATCACGGTGATGCTGGGGCCGGTGCCCGCCGCGAAGCCGTCGCTCTTCCTCAGATAGTCGAGCGAGCCGGGCGTCATGAAGAACAGGGCGTAGGCGAAGTCCTGGCCGCCGACCTGCAGGCCCCAGGAACCGCCGCTCATGTTGTAGTAGCCGGCGACCTTGCCATGCTCGAACAGCACGCCGTTGCCGGTCTCGCCGCCGAACACGAAGCCGGCCTTGAGAATCGAGGGGAACACCAGAACCGCCGCGGCGTGCTTGGCGTAGAAGGTCGAGCGGGGCTCGCTGGCTTCCAGCTCGTGCAGCGCGCGCATGCCCTGGGCGGCCAGTTTGGCGCGGTCGTCGGCGTGGGCCGCGGGGGCCAACAGCGGGCCGAACGCCGTGGCCGCAGCCACTGCCGCGGCGGCGATTGATCGACGGGTTAGGTTCATGGAGGTCTCCTTCAGTTTGGCGTCGGCTGTGACAGCCGGGTGCGCCGGGTACGGTCAACATGCGCGGGCGGGGGGGGGGCGGCGGCGGGCCCCCGTTGGGTGAAAGGGGGGGGGGGGGGGGGAAAAACACCCCCCCCGGGGGCG
>Ga0335069_10000625_pt1 | contig 58100 bp, 39 predicted proteins | sample Lox_Sample_11_FD_206714 | JGI IMG/M metagenome (GOLD analysis project Ga0335069, IMG submission 206714) | Soil microbial communities from Loxahatchee National Wildlife Refuge, Florida, United States - Lox_Sample_1.1 | ecosystem: Environmental > Terrestrial > Soil > Wetlands | place: USA... | reverse complement strand
TCGCTACGGGAGGGCCGGCCGGGTCATGTTCATCGAAGAACCGTCCGGCGGCCAGCGCGACCTGCAGCGTTGGGAAGTACTTCGGGTCAACCCGGCGGAAGAACCCGATCCGTTTCTGTCCCGGGGGAAGTGGCGCCGCGCCCTCGACGATGATGGACTCACCGCTCTTCGAGTGGCTGAAGGGCAGGTGCGAAACCATCGCCGCTGACTGGACGCCGGGCGTGTGGTTGAGCCGCTCGAGCAGCGCGCGATAGAAGCTGATCTGTTGCCCGGCCTTCGCGTAACCTTCACCCGGCAGACTGAGGTTGGCCGTCAGCACGCCGTCGGGGCGAAAGCCTGGGTTCACGGCCTGCAATCGCACCAGGCTGCGAGCCGTGAGCGTGGCGCCGATGGCGAGCAGCAACGCCAAGGCGACTTCCGCAACCACGAGACTGGCGCGCAGCCGGTGACGCCGCGTGCCCTCTCCCACGCGTCCGCCCTCCTGGAGGTGCTGCGTCAGATTGGCTCGCGTCGCGGCCAGCGCCGGCATGAGGCCGAACAGCACCGTGGTCAGCAGGCACGCGAGCAGCGTGAATCCCAATACCCGCCCGTCAATCGCCACGGTCTCCTGGAAGGGTAGATAGCCGCCGCTGGCCACGAGCACCTGCACGGCTGCCCAAGCTGCTGCGAGGCCCACCACCGCTGCGATTGCCGCCAGCAACCCGCTCTCGGTTAGCAGTTGACGAACGATGCGGCCGGGGGCGGCGCCCAGTGTGCCGCGGATGCCGATCTCCCGTTCACGGGCGGCAGCTCGCGCCAGCAGCAGGTTGGCCACGTTGGCGCAGGCAATCAGCAGCACCAATCCCACCGCCACGGCCAGAACCACCACGCTCGCACGCACGTCGCGCACGGCGTAATCGTGTATAGTCCAAACACGTGCACCCCAGTCTTTAGGATAGTGAGTTGACGCAACCCATCGGCGGCACAGCCCGTCGATTTCCGCCTGCGCGGCGGCGACGGAGATGCCCGGCTTCAGGCGCGCATGGACCCCGACCGAAGGCATGCCCCCCACGCGCGCCGAGGTCGAGGCAATGGGCGAGTAGACATCGGCTTCGCGATCGTAGAACTCAAAGCCTGCGGGCAGCACTCCCACGACCGTGTAGTTCTGACGATCGAGCAGGATCTCGCGGCCCAGCACCGTGGGGTCGGCCCCGAAGCGCTTCTGCCACAGCCGATGGCTCAGCATTGCCACGCGCGGCGCGCCCAACTGGTCCTCCGCCGCCAGGAATTCCCGGCCCAGCTCGGGCCGCACGCCGATCATCTCGAGGAAGCCCGCATTCACCCTGTATCGGAAGAGCCGCTCCGGCTCGGAGTCCGACGTCAGATTTACGAAGTCCGGCGTATACGCCGACATCGATTCGAAAGAGTTATTCTGCGCGCGCCAGAAATCCACGAAGGTGTTGTATTCGACAAACGCACCGTAGATGTTCAGGGAAGGGATCTGCGCGTGAATCGTCACGAGACGCTGCGGGTCCTTGTAGGGCAAGGGACGCAGCAGTACGGCGTTCACTACACTAAACATGGCTGTGTTCGCGCCAATTCCCAGGGCCAGCGTGAGGACGACGATTGCGGTGACGCCCGGGTTTCTTGCCATCGTGCGAAATGCGTAGGAAACGTCTTTGAGCATGAAGTACCTCGTGTAGGTTCACTACGACCGGAACAACGTCAGATGCAAAAAAGGGGTCTGCGCGCGGGGCGCGCCAATCCGGTACCGCCTATGAGAACCGATAATTGTCTCTGGCACAATAGACAATCGTCCGGCGGAAGGAGTTCCAAAAAAAGTCGCGGTTCGCCACGGCCAATGCGTTGAGAGAGTCACTGGCTTCGGCGCGGTGGCAGCGGGAGTATAATAATCTTCATAGGGCCGTGTGGTACGGGTTACGGGCGGCATTTTGGTCATGGCGACTCTTCAGGATATTCTTCAAGCTAACGTTCGCGAGGGCGAGCTTTACGAGAAGCTTGACCGCGGCTTCGTCCGGTGCTTTGCCTGCGGGCACTGCTGCCGAATTCCGGAGGGGCAGCTTGGCGTGTGCAAGGTGCGCTTCAACCGGGGAGGGAAGTTGCAAGTCCCTTGGGGTTACACGGCCGGCATGCAGTGCGACCCCATCGAGAAGAAGCCGTTCCACCATGTGCATCCCGGCGCGCTGGCCTATAGCTTCGGGATGCTGGGCTGCGACCTGCATTGCTCCTATTGCCAGAACTGGGTCACCTCGCAGACGCTGCGCGACACACGCGCCGTCGCAAGGCTGATGCACGCGAGCCCTCAGGAGATTGTGCAGGACGCGGTCGCGCAAGGGGCGAAAGCCGTCGTCAGCACTTACAACGAGCCACTAATCACGAGCGAGTGGGGCGTTGCCGTCTTCAAGGAAGCGAAGGCGGCAGGCCTTGTGACCGGCTACGTCTCGAACGGCAATGGCACGCCCGAGGTGCTGGAATACTTGCGGCCCTGGACGGATCTCTACAAGGTGGACTTGAAGAGTTTTGACGGCCGCCACTACCGGCAGCTCGGCGGGCGCATTGAACCGATCCTCGAAACCATTCGCGCACTGCACGCGATGGGCTTGTGGGTCGAAATCGTCACGTTACTGGTTCCGGGCTTCAATGACTCTGAGGAAGAGTTGCGCCGGCTTACGGAGTTCATCGCCGGCGTTTCCCGGGACATTCCCTGGCACGTCACGGCGTTCCACAAAGACTACAAGATGACGGACCCGGCGGACACTCAACCTCGCGACCTTGCGCGTGCGGCGGCGATCGGCAAAGCGGCAGGACTCAGATTCATCTACGCCGGGAACTTGCCGGGCCAAGTGGGAGAACTCGAAGACACCCATTGCCCAGGTTGCCAAGCGTTATTGATAGAACGCTTCGGCTATCATATCCTGAGTTACCGTCTCACGCCCACAGGGACTTGCCCGGACTGCGGCGAGACGATCCCCGGACGCTGGGCCGCGAAGTTCGACGGGCAGATCGCGGACCTGCCGTTCTTGCCGCGGTTGCGGAAGAGGGCACAGACAGCCGGCAGTAAGCAGTAGTGCAGGGAAGTCAAACGTCAAAAGGCAAAGCGCAAAAGCCAAAGCCGGGTGTGCTTTCACTTTTGACCTTTGCCTTTTGCGTTTTGCCTTTTGACTTCCCCCCGGCCTGCCCTACCGCAGTCCGTAGAACAGATACCCCGGCCCGACACGCATATGATGGATGAGCGCCTCCGGCGAGATGGCGGCGAGCAGCAGCCCACCCACCGCTTGCGCCAATGCCAGCGGATAGATGTTCCGGTAGCGGGCAAAGGCTTCAGAAAAGACGAAGCCCGCAACGAGCGTCGCCACGGTCAGAATGGGATTCGGAATATGCGCGGCGCTGAACATAACAGCGACCAGGGCGGATGTCACGTGTCGATTGCGAATTGCCAGCATCAACCGATTGTGGAAATAGGATTGGGCAAGATATTGCTGGGCCACGCACCAGATCCCGTAACCCGCAAAGAACAGGAGTGAGTTCCATCCCGGCCGCAGCAGCCTCAAGCAGTGATGTCCAAAACCGTAGAGAAGCAGAGGCAGATAAAGGATCAAGGCTAACGGCAGGATGATCTGTGCGCTCGAACGCAAGCCGACTCCGGCCAGTCCCAGGTCTTTGAAGGTGTCACGCCGAAGCGTGTGGCTGGCTAGCACCACGGCCCAGAGTGCCAGCCACACGTGCGGCCAAGTATGGTGCCAGCGCCAGATGTAGAGAAGTATGGCGGCGAAAACGAATGCCACTTCGAATCCGGCCACAAACGCAGGTAGGGCACTCAGTTTGCTTACGGTTGGTGATGAGGCTGTGTGCCCCACATCTTTCCCCTTTGGCCCATTCTACCTTGTGGAGAGATGCGGGGATATACCTCATGCGAAGCTTTCGCGGAGGGACTTTGGCAAACGGAGGTGCGCCCTTAGGTTGTCGTCGCGACCCTCACAGCAATGAGAGCGTGGGACCCACCGCCCGCCGTGGCCGGCAAAGGCGCTGGCCGCGGTCCACTCAGTCCCGCAAAAGGAGAGGGCGCACACGTGGGTGCGCCCCTACGTCGGGGCACCGGTGCCGTAGGGGGAGACCCATGTGTCTGCCCCCCTGTGTCTTCCTAACCCTCTCCCCTTGCGGGAGAGGGTGCCCGACGAAGGAGGGTGGGTGAGGGGTTCTGTTCGTGTCCCGACGAATGCGATTTCGTATCAGCGGCGTGCTCCGGCGCAATATGACCACTCGCTGGCCCACGTGGCGACGCGGAACCAATACCTTCCCCACATGATGATCTGCTGGCCGAAGAAGAGCAGTGCCAGGATCAGCGGCTCTCTCATGTGGGACCATGCGGGGCTGCCCAGCGCTGACTGGATATGGCCCCAGGGTGTCACAAGACGGTACACTCCAAGCAGGGCGAGTCCTAGCAGCGAAGGAACGGCATAGACTGCCAGGGCCTTGCCGAAGCGTCCGATCGAAAATCCCAGCGACGAGAAGAACGCTGCTATCGCACTGGTTTCGTCCTTCCACACCAGCGTCACGCGCGCGTAATCCATCACCAGATTGACGAACAGGAGTCCCAGCAACATTACCGCGCTGATGCCGAGGTTCACCCAGAAGACCGGGCGGTCGTCCAGCGCCTCCGACATCCAGTGCCGTGTGAGCCGTTCGAGTCCCTGGGTCGTCGCGAGAAACACCAGCCAGTAGCCGATCAGGCCGATGATCATCAGGCGAATCATGCGCCAGGCGTAGCGGCCCGCGTCGCGGAAGAAGTCGAGCGGGCCTTGCGTGAGCTCAGGAGTCCGGAAGTGGGCGAGCACGCCGCCCGCAAGCAAGCTGTTCAGCAAGATCGACAGCAGCCCCACGTTGGCGATGGTGAACGCGTAGCCTTCCCAGGCGCCGGGCTTGGCCATGCTGAAGTCCGTGAACCAGTCGGTGGAAAAGCCGCGCAGCAATTGGCGTGTCATCAGGCTGTGCCCCGTAAAGCTCAGAATGTCGCGGTAAATGGGCAGCGCCGCCAGGGCTGCAAGCGCGAGGTTCGCAAGGAACAGAATCCAGACGCCCGTGCTGGCACGGCGCGCGACGCTGAACCCCTGTTTCAGGGCTGATCCGATGCTCATCTTTCTTCTCCCTGAGGAGGCCGGGCGGCCTTCCTCCAGCCGGCGTCGTCAACTGAAGAAGCCGGCGGCAAAGAACAGGTTCTCGAGCCAGAAGATCCATCGCACGTACCACTGCGCGGCGGCCCGATTGTCTTCTTCCGCAGTCCTGCTGTTGTTCGTGAAATTGGCTTCGAGTGCCAGCTTGCATTCAGGATCGACCTCGGCGGAAACCGCTTTGGCGGACTTGAGGTAAGTGAATCGCGTCCAGCGATACTGGCCGTCCCAATGCTCGCGAACGGTTTCGCCATTGTCGAAATGGACGACGACATCAACCGGCGCCAGCGCCTCTCCCAACCTGCGCACCGTGATCGTTGAGCGGTATTGCTTCGCTGCGCCTTTCGCCTCTTTCGACGCATCTTTCTCCGTGAAGGTCTGTTTCTTCCCGTTCACCTCGTACACACCGAGCTTGCCTTCCACGAGATCGCTGCGCACCTGGTCGATCGTGTAATCCGCGACGTTGGAACTATAGAAGAACTGCTGGAAGAACCAGTTCATGTCGCGCCCCGAGACTTCGTTGACGGCAGCGATGAAATCCGCCAGGCAGGGGTGGCGATAGCGCCAGCGTTGATGGTAGACGCGCATGACGCGCGCCATGGTTTCCGCTCCCAGGTAGCTTTCGAGAGTACGCAGCGTGAGCCCTACACGCCCGTAGGAGTTCGTTCCGTAGCTGGCTCCGCTCAGGTATTCCCACCCATAGCGCACCAGGTCGTCGTCCTTGGCGTTCCAGAGATACCCCTCGCGGTCGATCGTGCGCTCGGGATTCTGGACGCAGGAGAAATATGACCCCACCGGGATCGACGGCGCGTGCGCAAAGGGAAACGCCGGCAAGGGAACGTTGAGCCAGGCGAAGCTCGCGACCGGCATCCCCAGCACGCGCTCGTAGGAACACGACGCGCCATACGCCGTCTCCAGGACTTTGCTTGTCGAGTAGGTGTTGAAGCCCTCATCCAGGAACGCCTCCTCGAATTCGTTGTTGCCCACGAGACCGTACCAGAACTGGTGGCCGAATTCATGCACCGTCACGCCTTCCGGGTTGAAGGAGTGATCACCCGGCCAGAAGCCGGTAGCGACCGTGATAAACGTTGGGTATTCCATGCAGCAGGTCTCGGAGTTCCGCGGGACATCCACAAAGGTCATGGTGTCGTAAGGGTATTGTCCGTACCAGAGCCCGAAGTATTTCAGGCCGTTGAAAATCGCGCGGAAATAGCGGTCGGTGATGTTGGCGTGGCCCGGGCGCACCAGCAGCGTGACACTCACATCGCGCAGCGCTTCCTGTTCCGGCGTGACATTCACGAAGTTCGCCCACTTCTGGATCTCCGCGGGGCTCACTTCCTTCTGCCAATCGAACGTGCGCGTGACTTTCACAAAGCGTGGGCACGCCGTCCAGGCGAAGTCGTGAACGTCTTCCTGGTATTGGTGGTAAGTGGCCGTGCCGTCGGAGTTGCGCTGCTCGCTGAGGCGGACTCCGGTCGATCCCACGACGTAGTTCGAAGGCGCGGTCAGTTCGACGTCGTAGACGCCGTAGTCGGCATAGAACTCTGTGTTCGCGTGGTACTGATGGCAGTTCCAGCCACCGGTTTTGCGCCCACGCTCGCCGGCTCCTTCGTAGACGCCGATTTTCGGGAACCACTGTGCCATCAGGAAATAGTCACCCTCGAAACCGTTGCGAGCCACGGCGCGCGGCAACTGGCCGGTGAAGTCGACCGAAAGCTCAATGGTGCCATGCGGAGGAATCGGCTGTGGCAGCGCCACGCGCATGACGGTCTGGTCCCGGTCGTTGTCGTCATCGGGATGCACGAACGTCATGTTGGAGGTAAGGTCCACGCCCCCGGCGATCTGAAGCTTGTCGACGTCAACCCAGCCCCAGCGATCTTTCTCCGGGGGCTGTTCCTCCTCAGACCGCCGGTGTCCACTGCTCAAGGCAATCTCGCGCGAGAAGGTGCTGTCGGAATTCTTGAAGGCGTTCAGGTAGAGGTGGAAATAGAGGTCAGGAACCGCGTCGTCCGTATGATTCCACCACGTGAGCGTGTAGTGGCCTGTGAGCCTCTTTGCCGCAGGATCAAGCCGGGCCTGCATTTTGTAGCGGACGATGGGATGGTCAATATGGGATTTGTAGGTTTGGGCGCCGGCCACCCCCACTGACAAGACCAGGGCACTCAACAATCCCAGAATGGTTTTCATTGTCCCTCCCCGTCAAACAGCAGGGAAGCCTGGCGGGCTTCCTTAGTTCCGAACCTCGGGCGGCTTGGTTCGGCGAAACGGAAACACGTGCCGGAACGTGAGGTAGAGAAGCGAGGCGAGCGCGATCCCGACACACTCCAGCGTCGCGATTCGCAGCAGGCGGCTTGCGGGCAGGCCAAGGCGCGTGCGAAGCGCCGTCCACAGGCAGTTATCGTAGAGGTAGGGGCCCACCGAGCAGTCGCGTGTCGCAAGGTCGGCTGCGTAAAGCGCCAACCCGACCACAACGATACCCGCGGTGATGCGGGCAGCTTTTTCGACCGGATGCAGAGCCATCGCGCGCCACCAGATTTGTAGACGGCCTATAACTGATGCGGTGGAATTGTACTCGCCTGCTTTCCTGTAGGGAAGGGAAATGAGGGACGACGGGGGGGGCTGCCAGATCGCACTGAGGCGCCGCGGCAGGCTTGATGTGGCCCGTCATGTGGATGCTGATTTCGACGGTGTCGCTGACGCGCAGAATAAACGTACTGGGATTCTTGAGTCCCCAACTTGCGTAAGGTACGGGGAAGTGAGTGTCCGCTGTGATTTCGCCGCCCGCGACGTGAGCTTGCATGGTCAGGGTCAACGGATGGCCCGCGCCGTGCAGGTTGAAGGTTCCCTGCACCTGGACCTGTGAATCACCTTGCGGTGAGACTGTCCCCTGGATCTTCTCCGGCCGGAACGTAATCTCGGGATATTGCGCGCTCTCCAGAATCTCCTTGTGCATCTTGTGGTCGCGCGCGTGGCTCCCGCTGTCACCGCTCGTGGCGTCGACGACGACTAGGCCACCGGCCTTGCCCGTTGCGGGATCGTACCGGACGGTTCCTGCCTTCAGCCTAAATGTGCCACGCACAGTGTGCAGAACGTCACCTAGCGTGAATTCCACACGTGTCTTTGTCGGATCGAGTTCCACGACGGCTTCTTCCGCACGCGCGCCAGTGGCGGCTGAGAACGCAAGCGTCGCGGTTGCGAGGCAGAACAGAATGCGGGGCAGCGCTCTGTGAAAATGCATGGATGGTGAGTTCCTTTGGATTGGTTTTCAGCCCTGTGCGGCCAGAAGCCCGCGCCCGAGTTTCAAGGAGTTTCCGATTCCGAAATCCAGCGGCGAGGATGACCCGACGTGCGTGGCCAAAAGCCGCGCGAATAGTTGCGGCTCTTCCGCCAGAGTCCTCCACATGCGATGGCGGAGTCCTGCGTGTCGCTCGAGAAGAAGCAGCAGCCTCGACATGAGCACCGGCAAGCGTCGAATCTTTCGATGCTCGGCTTGGTACAATGCAAGATCGTCCCGGACGAGCGCCGCCACCAGAGCCGGGGCTTGTTGGAACGCCAAGCCCAAGCCTTCGCCCGTCAGCGGGTCAACCGAACCGGACGCGTCACCAATCAACACAAAGGGATCGCGCGAGACTCTCTGGAGGACACGCAGCGCCGCGATCGCCCCCAGATTCTTGCTGAGGGCCGGCGCTCCTTCCAGCCGGTGTGCGACTTCCGGGAACTCAGCCAGCGCCGATTCCAGCCGCAACTGCGGTGAGGAGGAAGTGACGGCCACGCACACCTCCGCGGGACCGACGGGAGTGGCGAAGACCTGGCAGTTCCTGCCCCAATGCACTTCCACGAAATCGCTCCAGGGAGCAACACGAAAGTGTCGCCGGAAACCGTACCGAACGGGATGCAGGTGGCCTCGATCCAGACGCGCCCACTTGCGGACCTGGGAGTTCCATCCGTCTGCGCCGGCAATCCAGCGGCTCGATAACGTTGCGGTCCCGACATAAATCTCGCCGGTTGCCGATCGTGTTACCCGTGTTCCCCAGCGAAGCTGCACGCCGGCTGCAGCAGCGCTTTCGACGAGGGCGTTGTGCAAGATGGTCCGCCGGATTCCGAGCCCGTGCCCATGGGGGAAAGCAGCCTTTGCCGACACTCCCGCTTCGATGAAGTTAATTCCGCGAAAGGGCACGACCTCTTCCGTTCTGAGCTTCACTCCGAGTTCTTTCAACGCGGCGACGGTGTTGGGCATTAACCCTTCGCCACACGTTTTATCGATGGGTGGCCACGCCATATCGGCGACCACCACGTCCAGCCCTCTTTGACGCGCGGCAATGGCTGTGGCGAGACCCGCGGGACCGCCTCCTACAACGAGAATGTCACACGTGGGCGAACGAGGGACTATTACCATTTGAGCAGCACCAGTTCTGAGCAGAAGCCCGGGCCCATCGCGGCCAACAGCGAGTACGTGCCTGCCTCCGGCCGCCGCCGTTTGAAAACCTCCTCGAGCACCAGGAGGACGGATGCTGAGGAAAGGTTTCCGACCTTGCGCAGACATTCCCAGGAGGCATCGAGGGCTTCGCGGGGAAGCTCGAGCGCCGTAGCGGTGGCCTCAAGTATCCGGGGCCCGCCGGTATGGAGAATCCAACTGCCGATGTCGCTGCGCGCGAGGCCGCAATCCGCGAGGAACGAGGCCACGTCCCCGCCCAGGTGCTCCACGATCAAAGCCGGCAGCTCCGGGGACAAGACAATTTGAAAACCCTTCTCGGAAATATCCCAGCCCATGATGTGTTCGGTCTGGGGATAGAAGACCGAGCGCGTGGCGATGATTTGCGGGCCGCCCACGGCTCTCTCGGCTCCGTTGACGATTACCGCCGCCGCGCCGTCGCCGAAGAGGGCGGACGAAATCAAGTTCGCCATCGAGACGTCCCCTTTCTGGATCGTGAGAGAGCACAGCTCCACCGAGAGGAGCGCCGCCGAGTGGTTAGGAAAAGCCCGCACGTAATCCGCGGCGCGCGCGATTCCAGCCGCCCCCGCCACGCAGCCGAGTCCGAAGATCGGAATGCGCTTGATGCGCGGTGCGAGACCCAGGCGGTTGACCAGCCGCGCATCGAGCGACGGGCTGGCAATGCCCGTGACGGAAACCACAAACAAGGCGTCGAGGTCCTGCGGAGCGAGTCCGGCGCCCGCAAGCGCGCGGCACAGCGCCTGCCCGCCGATGTCCTGCGCGCATTCGATCCACGCGTCGTTGGCTTCACCCCACGTCTGGAGTTTGTAATAGGCATCGGTGGGGAGAGCGAGATAACGGCCGTCGACGCCGGAGTGGGCGTGCATGCGGTCCAGCACCTCGGGACGATCGGTCCGGCCGTCCCAGAATTTCTTCAGCGCTTCGCACAGGACGGCTTGCGGATAGTAGTGTTTCGGAAAAGCGCTGGCCACACTCGAGATTCTCATGGTTTCACCTTCCCTCGCGGTTTCGTCATGTGTGGATGCACCTATGGGAGCCGCGAGAGTTCTCTCCTGTAGAGCTGGTTGTGAGGAAATTCCCGTGCGAGATCTTGAAGCAGGTCCCGGGCCTGATCGCGATGCTTGTCCCGCAAGGCTGCCACCGCCAGAAGGAGCCGAGCGAAAGGCAGCAGATAATGCCCCTTTTCCGCCGTGAGTTGCAGTTTCTGAATGCCCAGTTCCTTGTCCGCCTCCGCTCCATACAGCCGCAGGAGCCACCGCACCGGCGCGGGGTTGAGGCCCAGAATGTAGTTCTCAACGCCAATGGCCAGGTACGCGTCGAAGCATTCGGGATCAACAGCCAGCAAGCGCTTGGCGGTGAGTCCCGCACGCTTGGTGTAACTGAGGGCGGCCACATCGCGTTTCTCGACCATCGCCAGGTAATCCGATTGCATTCCCAGGTTCAGGACCGTGGCAAACAGGGCGTTGCCGTCGCGCGGCGAGCGCTGGAGGATCGTGTCGGCGCTCTTTTGGCTGCGCGCAATCGCTGCCCAGAACCGGCCGCGTGTAGCGGGGTCGGGTGTGGGCTTCCGCCTCCCTTTGAACTTTTCGTCATCCAGGAAGAGCTCGGTTTGCAGAACCCCCAGGCGGTCGAATTCTGCAAACAAGTAAGCCGCCGCATCCGAGGTCGGGCCTAACGGATCATCCGGGTGGGCTTGCTCGTAACTCTGAAAAACCTGGTGAGCCGTGGTGAACTCCAGGTCGTACATATCGCGAAAGCCCTTATCGAGCGGCAGAACAGGCGGAAGCGCCGTGCGGATGGGGCCCCAGGACCCTTGCGCGAGTGCCAGGAGAAGCAGAGGGATGGCTGGTAAGCCCATAAAGTACGGCTGTCGCTGAATATGCCAGCTCGGATGTTTGTGTAGCCTGCTAGACGTTCGCGGCCCGGCGCGCCAACCCCAGCGCCTCGGACCAGAAGGTTGTCGAAGCGTGGACCTGTTCCACAACCTCGTCCAACTTCCTGACAAACTCTTCGATGTGCTCTTCCCGGACGACCAGCGGCGGAGCCACCTTGAGCACCAGGAAGTTGTTTCCGCAAATCTGAGTGAGGATGCCCTTTTCGCGGAAGAGCTGCATCACCAGCATCTGCCCAAATATGCCCGGATGGATCCGCCGGAAAGCCTCAAAGGACGCGCGCAGAGCAAGGTGCCGCGGCGCCCGGAACTCAACCCCGCAGAAAAGCCCCAGGCCGCGGACTTCTTTGACCATTTCGTATTTGCCAAGTGTTTCCATGAGCCGCCGGCGCAGGAGTTGGCCCAGGACTTCCGCCTGCTGGTCGAGTTGTTCTGACTCCAGCACCTCCAGCGTTTCGAGGCCCGTGCGCATTGCCAGGTTGTTCTCCGAGAACGTGGAAGTGTGGATGATGGCGCGCCTGAGAGAACTGTAGACTGAGTTGTAAATGGCGTCGGTCACGAGGACCGCGCCCACGGGGACCAGACCTCCACTCAGCGCCTTGGCCAGAATGACGGCATCCGGATCGAGCCCGAAATGCTGGGCGGCGAGAAACCGGCCGGTGCGATACATTCCCGTCTGCACTTCGTCCAGGATGAACAACGTGCCGTATCGGCGGCAAAGGGTTTGGGCACCGTAGAGATATTGTGCCGAAGGGATGCGGATGCCGGCCTCGCCCTGGATCGGCTCCACGATAAACGCTGCGTAGCGCTGGGTTGTGAGTTCCGCTTCGAGGCGCTCGATATTTCCGAAGGGGACCTGGCTTGCCTCCGGGAGAAGCGGCCCGAACCCCTCGTGCCAGAAGCTGTCGCCCATCAAAGATAGGGCTCCACATGTAAGCCCGTGGAACGCGCCTCCGGCGAAGAGCAGCCCCGAGCGGCCCGTGTGAGCGCGCGCGAACTTGATGGCGGTTTCCACACCTTCGCTGCCGGAGTTCGTGAAATGGACTTTCGCCAGTCGCCCCCCGGCCCGCGCGAGGAGCCGCGCGGCAAGCTCGCCTGCGAGTTCCGGCACGTTGCTTTGCAGCATCACGGGCCCGTTCCGGCCAAGTTCTTCCTGAAGTGCGCGGACGATCCGCGGGTGGTTGTGACCGGTGTTGTGGACGCAGTATCCGGAGAGAAAGTCGAGAACCCGTTTGCCGTCTTCGCGCCACAGTTCCGCACCCTCCGCGCGCACGAAGGGCACGTTCATCTGCAGCAGATCGAGAAGCCGGACCCATTGCGGATTGACGGTTTCCGCATACACGTTGGCCGTTGCAGCCAGAGGTGACATCTCCTGCCTACCCCTTCTTCTGTAATCAAAGTGATCAGCAAATCCCTGAGTCTTACGCGAACGTTGGTAGGATGCAGGAGGCTGCTTCCGGGTTGGCAGACCTCGCGCAGGGAGCGAGTTGGGCAGGCTTTAAAGGTTCGCTTGCCAGGTTTGGCCGCCGTCTTCGGATATCCAATGCTCTCCGCCTTCGGTGGACGCCGTGAGGTGCTGAGGGTCAGACACTTCGATGCTGACGACGGTTTCGGTACTGTTCAGGTTCATGCGTTTCCAGGTACTGCCCGTGTCGGAGGAATGATAGAGAGTGCCGCCCGCGCCTCCGGCCCAGACTTCGCTGCCTGCCGTAGCCACCGCGCTGAGCTTCACGCCAGGCTCGATTGAGATTTCCGCCCAGGTTCGCCCATCGTCGTCAGAGCGCTGCAAGATGCCTTCGTTGGAAATGGTCCAGCGGGGAAGGGGCAATGCTGCACGGGCCTTGATCTGGCGCCGGGCCACGGCGCCAGATAACCCTGCGGTGTGGGACTCAACGCGTACGCGCGCGGCCTGCGGTGGTGCAACGGCGGCGTCCGAAGCGGCGCTCCCCTTGGTGAGAGGTGCAAGAGAAACCTCTGGAGCAGCTTCACGACCCGCCGCCATCAAGGCCGGAGTAGCCTTGCTTTCGGCTTGCACCAGAGGACTGTTGGTTCCCCCGGCCGTTGCGGTTGCGGGTTCCGTCTTGGGTGTTTGAATCTCGCGCGGCACGCGAGACTCAGTGGGCGTGGCGTTTCGAGGTGCGCCAGGACTGACTTTCTTGGCCGGAGCCGTGGACGGGGCGGGAAGTGCAGGCCCCGGCGCGCTTTGAATCGTGAGCGGTGTCGTTCTCGCAACCGTCACCCGTGGCCGCGAAGGGAAGCGGTGCAAGAATACGAGGATCGTCACCGATCCCAACGCTGCCGCGAACGCCCCCCAGCGCAACCATGGCCAGAGCCCCCACCGCGCCGGAGCCGTGGCCCGTGCGGGTTCTTCGGCTTGGACTTCTGCGGGGAGGGCAAGCGCCACAATCTCCCGGCACTCGGCGCATGTGGAAAGATGGTTCAGAGCTTGAGCGCGTTCTTTTTCGGCTAGCGTTTTCTCCACGAAGGCCGACAGCAGATTGGCATCCGGGTGTGCGGGGTTCTCCTTTGGCGGTTGGGGCGCGGACGGCGCTCTCAGGCGTGCGAGAACGATTTTGGGTAATCTCGGCATGGTTCAGTTACAGTACCGGCTCCCGCCACCGCCTTCCCGCGATAAGACGGACTGCGGCAGGACGTGTCCCTTCTACTAGAGAACGCTTGGCGATCCCTTTTCTTGCATCAAACGGCGCCGCACGTCGAGAGTAATCCCGGTGACCTCGACATCCATCGACTGCTCTGCTTCCTCGCGGCTCATGCCGCGCTTCAAAAGGCCGTCGCGGATCGTCTTGCGAGTTGAGGACGTGATCTTCTCCAGCTTCCGGCTGACTGTCGATTCGTGCACTCCCAGAGCGCGGGCGATATCGGCCAGCGTGCGGCCATCCAGGTAATAACTGGCGAGAATGAACTTGTCTTCGCCAGGAAGTGCGGCAAGCGCCTGGTCTGTCACTTCCGCCAAGCGCGCATCCGGCATCGCGGTGGGATCGGGTTCGTCGGCGGCGAATTGAGCGCCGGCCTCCGTCTGTTCTTCCAAGCTGGTCGTGCGGTGCTGGCGGCGGTAGCGGTTCACGTACTCCTGCGCCAGCACCGCTCGCAGCCACCCTTCGAGTGAGCCGCGGCCCGTGTAGAAGTCGAGCTTGGAAACGCGCCGGCCGTCTTCGGCGCGCGTGCCATAGAGATCAGCGTAAAGAGAATCGGCCAATTCGCGGGCGGCGGACTCTTCGCGGGCAATCGAATAGGCTGCGTAATAAAGCTTCTCGCGATAGCGAGTGAGAAAGTCTTCCCACGCCGCCTCGTGCCCTTGGACGCAGGCCCGCGCCAGGGCCAGTTCTTCCAGGCGGAGGCTGGTGAGGAATTTCAGGACTTCAGACGCCGAAGCGTCCGCGGCGAGATACTTGGCGCTGACTTCGCGCAGAAGGGTTGCAAAGGCCGGCTCGGTGAGACCGTATCGCGCCGCCTGGGCCCGGCGAAAGAGGTCGGCCGACACGGATTCGGGAATCTCCGGTGTTGCGGCGCGGCGTGTGGATTTCAAGCTACCAGCCATCGGACTGAGTAACGCAAGCGATGTAGGTCTTTCATCAACCTACAAAATCTATCACGAACGAAGAGCAAATTCCCGCCTTGGTGGCGCGGGCGTCTCGCCTGCTATGGCGGGGGTATCCCTTTGCTCTGCTCAGGGCAGGCGCTGCCTGCGCTTGGTGCTGTAGCGGCGGTCTATGACCGCCGACTGTTCGGCGCTCATAGAGCGCCGCTACAGTGACGTCTGGGGCGGGACGCCCCCGCGACAGCGGCCGGGGCCGGAACGTAGCGCCGTCCTTTAGGGCGGCACATGCCGGGCTAAAGCCCGGCGCTACACCGAAATCAGGCTGCTATCCAGATGTTGCGGCCTTTTGTATTTCGCCTCGTGAAGTGGAGCACTTTGTGATGTACGAATTCCTGCGCACCGCTGGCGCGCGGATAAGCTGATCGACGAGAGTTCAGTACATGGCTTTAGTTGAGTTGACGCTGCAGACGAAGCAGCGGGTGGCGTAGCCGGCTACGGTCCTGCAATCCTATTCGGACCAGCTCGAAGGTCATTTCCTGGGGCCGGGCTTCTCGCACCAACACGTCAGCGTGGATATGGCGGAACCCGCTGCGTACTTCCAGTCCGACCGAGCTTCCGGGCCGGATGTGGCACTGGCTCCGCGCGACGCCGCCGCCCAGGCTGAGTTGTTGCACCGCGACGCGGTAGTTGCCCTGGGAAGTGTGAACGGCGCCCTGCAAAGGAGAGGGAAGATCCATGCGCACATAGCGGCGCTGGCGCAACCAAGGCGTATCGGGGTCGGGGTCCAGCGGCGCCAGCTTGAGTTCCGAGAGGCTCAATCCGCATCGCGGCAGGAAGTCCTGTGCCCACTCGGGATCGATTCTGAGAAGCGCCTGGAGAGCCGTGATCCGCAATTCGCGAGGATGCTGCCATTGCCAGAAGCGCTTGCTTTCCGCCAGGGGGCGCAGCAGCGGGCTGGCGCTAGACTCACGCAGCCGCCCCAGGGCCTCGATGGCCTTGAGCTGCAAATACGGCTGAGCGGACTCCGAAGACTCCCTTTCGACAATCCGCATCAGGCGCCGGGCGGGCGCGCGGTCGCCGCACATGCCGATTTCATCCACGGCCTCGGGGAGGACGGCCGCGTCGAGGAGATCGAAGATTTTCTCGAGCAACCTGCCCCGCTCGGGCGCGCGGCTCGTGGCCAGTTGCCGGACCACCTGGTCGTGCGCAATCGGGTCCCAGTCGCGCAGCCGCAGGGGGAGCAGTTCTTCCAGGGCACCAGGCTCTAGCCGGCTGAGCAGTCCTACCTTGGGGGCGGCTTCCTGGGCTGGCCGGTTTTCAAGAATCCTATGCAGGTGGGAAATGGCTTCCGGCCCCACTCCCTGCGCTAACTCCAACAACCGTTCCCATTCCTCGCGGCGGCTACAGTGGGGCGTGCGGCTCGCTACCTGATCGACCGCGGCGTGCGGGGTGTGCCGCAGCACTTCCACCAAGCCTCCGGGGATGCGGGGAGCGTGCAAAGCCTCTTCAATGAAAGCGGGAAGGGGATTGCCGACCTTGACTCGTGGCCAGAGGATGCGCGCGTGTCCCGGCTGGGTTCTTCCCAGTGCCTCGATCGCTACCAGGGCTTCCTCGACCGCCGCGTATTGGCGCCGCGCCGCTGCCTCGTGGCTGTGGCGGACAAAGGTGGCATCGAGCAAGGTCTGCATGTCGGCGCTGGTCTCCTGCCTGAGTTCCTTTCCCAGGTGCTGGAGGGTTGATTTCAGCAGGGAGCCGTCCCCGTGGGAGTAAAGGTCGGCGAGATCCGTCAACCCCATCGCGGCCTTCCGGCGGGCATCTCCTTCCTGCGTGTGAATGCACGCCGCGTAGTTCTCCAGAATGTCGCGCGCCAACTGCCGCTCGCCCTGGTTGAACAATTCCCCCACAAACTGCCGGATGTTCCGGGGAGGAATGGCCCAAGCTTCCGGCGACAGCAGAATCTTGCGCTTGGCGTGGGCAGGTACGCCTGCCCAGAACTGCCGGTCGAGGATTTCAGCGTGCGATTCCACATCGAGACCCGCCCGCCCCATTTCTTCTTCATGGACTTTGAGGATCTCGCGGAGGGAACCGATCTCGCGTTTGAGCCGGCCTAGCAATTCCACCACGGCGTTGGTCTTCACGTCGCCGCGCTCGTATTGTTCGAGAGCGAAGCGGATGGCAACTCGCTCAGCAAGCTGCAGCAGCAGGGGAGCGTCGGGCCGCGGGGGCTCGGATTGTGAGGCCAGGCTGGTGAGCGCCTGCGTCAGCGCCGCTTGGCCGGGAAGGGGTAGTTGGCGAACTTCGGATTCGACTTTGCCAGCGGCATCGGGCGTCTCGGGTTGCTGAGCCGTCTCGCCCACCCGCGACAGCCAGCGCAGGACTTGCAGAACGTCGTCTTCCCGGGCGGGAGGCGCAGACGGCCATGGCTGCCGCGCTGCCGCAGGCCCCGCGGCTGGCTGGCTCGTCGTTGCCGGGATCACACCGCCAGGCCCGCCCCCCAATTGGCTGTGGGCGCCTTCCGCCGCCGCGATGAGTTGGAGCAGGCGCTGGGGATTCTCCAGCCACGACTGCAACTTCTTCACATCCGGTCCGAGCGAACGCGCTGCCAGTTGAGCTGCCAGGCTGGCGTCGGGCAGGGAAGCATCCTGGGCGACGAAGCGCACTTCGTTCACGCGGATCGTTCCTTTGTCGCCTCCCAGGGCTGCTTGCAGTTCCGCCACGAGAGCGCCGGCCCGGGGAGATCGCGACGCAAAGGCGCGCACAAAACGCCAAAAGTCATCTGCCGTCACCCGCGGCGAGAAGTTGATGCTGGCAAGGCCCGCCGAAGAGAGCAGATGCGCGAAACTGCGGTCCGTGGGGCGCTTCTCCAGCGGCACGCCGTCCAGCAGTACCTGCGTGCCTGAAACGCCCAGGAGCAATCCGGTCTTCCCCGCTTCCTGCAAGGCTGCGCACAGGTCTTCCCATGCGGTCCCGAGCAACGTCGTGGTCCGCTCGTGTTCCGCTCCGTAGAGGCGGACCGTCTTCAGCAGGATGTTAAGGCTGCGAGTGAAACGTCGCGCCGCCTCGGGGTTGGGTGAGTCCGTCATAGACCTGCTTCCGGCAGCCTGCCAGACCGAAAATCTCCCTGATCGCTACGTAAGTACCATTTTTGCAAGCTTTTGGCTACGGTACAATGGTACTAAACGCCGGTTGAGAAAGTGTCACTCGTACCACAGAATTGGAGTCTGGCACCCCCACCCGCGTAGCGGGCATGATATTTGTTCACCTTGTTTATTTTCAATCACATATTTTGGCGTGCCCGTATTTCGTGGCGTTCCTCGGTGTCGTGCCCACTGCATTCTGAAACGGCGAGCGAAACAACGGAATATCCGCTATAATCATCAGGATAGATTGAATCAGCTCTCAATTTGGGGATGAGGTGTATGGACAAAAGCCAAGAAACTCCCGCCGGTTCTGAGTGGAAGGTGCGCCGGGTGGGGACGGTGACCTTCGCAATCTCGAAGCCGAAACGAAATCGTCGTAAGCTGCGTCAGATGCGTTTGAAGAATCGCCGGCGGTCCCGCTAGGCACTTCTTGCCGGCCGGGCGGGCTGCCGTCTGGGTGAGGCAGCGGCGCACGCGGGAATCCTTTGTCCCGGGCCTGGGGTTCTAACGCAGGGCTACCCTCCTGAAGTGGGCGAAATGATAGCTCATATTCTCCGCCACTACGGGTACTCGTTTGTGTTTCTGGTGGTCTTCGCGGAGACCCTGGGGCTGCCGGTTCCGGCATATCCGGTGATCCTGGTGGCTGCGGGCCTCGCCGCCGATCTGCATTTCCGGCTGCCGGGGATCTACTCTCTGGCCACGCTGGCGGCGCTCGGTGGGGACTCGCTTTGGTTTGAACTGGGCAGGTTACGCGGACGGCCGATCCTGCGCAAGCTCTGCTCCCTTTCCTTCTCTCCGGACTCGTGTGTCAGCCGCACTGAAAGCTTCTTCCAGCGAAACGGCGTGAAGTCCTTGCTGGTTTCCAAATTCATGCCCGGACTCAATACCATTGCCGCGCCGCTGGCGGGAATGCTGAGAGTTCCGAGACCGCGCTTTCTTGCTGCGGATCTGGCCGGGACCACCTTGTGGGCGGTTTCGGCCATCGCGCTGGGGCGCCTGTTCAGGTCTCAAGTTGAATGGATGATCGTGTGGCTGGCCGCGTTTGGGCGAACCGGAGTGCTGATCCTGGCGATTCTGCTGGCGGGTTGGGTGCTGCTGAAGTGGGTCCAGCGGTGGGAGTTTTACCGCCGCATTGAGCGGGCCCGCATTTCTGCGCCGGATCTCAAACAGCGTCTCGACCGCGGCGAGCGAATCAGCATCGTCGATTTACGTTCTGACCTCGGCTACCATGCCGATGGGGCGAAGCTTCCCGGCGCACTTTGGATCCCTCCGCGGGATTTTGAGAAGCGTTACCAGGAGATTCCGAGCGGCCATCCGGTCGTCATGTACTGCACCTGCCCGAACGAGGCAACCAGCGGTAAGTTCGCCCGGTTACTGATCGCGAAGGGCTATGAAGCGGTCTGGCCCCTCCAGGGCGGGTTCGACGCGTGGCGGGAACTTGGCTATCCCACGGAGATTGTCGCCGCACCCGAGGTGGATTTGACCTTGCTGGCGGGTTCGCTGTCAACCTAAGCGAGCTTGCCATCGTCGTATCCTCTGTTGGGGCGCACGGCCGTGCCCCTTGCGACGTTGGAAGCGGTAAAGTCCTGTTCTCTTGGGTGGCAGGGGTCACTCGGGATGGCAGCAAGGGGCAGGGCGGGAACTTCCGGGGCAGCGGCTCCGGTTGGACTCGAGCCCGGCGGCTTTCGATGCAACTTTTGCAGCCTGCGCAGCCTCTATCCATAAGAGACGCTTTGGAAGTGCCGGGCACGATCGGCAGCGAGCCGGTTCGGTCTCGGCGAACGGTGGCTAGTGAGCGCCGTGTTTGCCCTGCTCCACCCCTTCTGTTGCTGCGGGAGGTTGCTGCCGCGGACGGGCCAACTACACGATATGGGAATCGAGCAATGAAATCCATTTCGAACGCGGCCGGGAAGATTCTGGTGGGGATTGTTCTGCTGTTGGTGGCAGGTGGTGCAACCTGGGCCGCGCCACCGGTGGAGCGCCCTCTTTCTCCGGACGATGTCTCGTTGTTGCTGCTGGCGAGCTCATCGAGTGAGAAGGTCATTCAGGTTATCGAGCAGCGCGGCATTGATTTCCAAATGACCCCGGATTTGGCCAGGAAGTTTCACGATCTCGGGGCGGCCGACGCCGTGATCGATGCGCTGCAGCGAGCGGGAAGTAAGGCTGCGACGCCGGCGGCCACTGCTCCGGCCGAGGCCGCTACGGCGAAGCCGAACGCGCCGGAAACGGCGGAACCCCCTGCGGCCGAAACCCCGCGGAGCGGCCATGACGTGTCTGCTACGCCCCCCGCTGCGCCGCCCGCAAAGGAAACCCCGGCTGCGGCTCCGGCTGAGCCGGTGTCCGCTGCGGAACAGAAAATCCAAGGGACGGTGACACGTCTCACCAGCACCACGGATGCCCCGCAGGCTCCCATTTTGCGCCTCCAAGACATCAACGGCCGCAAGTACGGGCCCGACGATTTCAAGGGCAAGGTTGTGCTGGTCAACTACTGGGGAACGTGGTGCCCGCCTTGCCGGGCGGAGGTAGCCTCCCTGGTGCGTTTGCAGGGGATGTACCGCGCCGAGGGCCTACAGGTGGTGGGCATCGCTGTGGACGACACCGCTCGCAAGGTCCGGGAGTTTGCACGCGAGAACGGCATCAATTATCCCGTGGTGGTTGGCGACGCTGCACTGAAGACACTCTTCGGCGATCTGGGTGGCGTGCCCACCAGTTTCCTCATCGGCCGCGACGGGCGTGTCTATCAGAGAGTTAATGGCGCGCCGATGGATGTCAAGGTTTTTGAGCAGGGTATCAATGCCTTGCTGAAAACCCCCGCGACCGAGAATGCCCAGGTGGCCTCGGCGCCGCCTCCTGCACCGCCCGCTCCGGCCAAGAGTGATCCCAGCCCTGCGGCGGCGCCGGCTCAGACCGCGCCAGCCCCTGCTGCCGGTGCCAAGCCTGACGCGCCGCCTGTTCCGACTGCCAGTGCTCCCGGTCTCAAGGATCCCAGCCCTGAAGAAACCCAACATATCATCCAGGAATTTGCCGCTAAGGAAAAGGTCTTCCGCGCGGCCCGTGATAACTACACTTATCACCAGATCAACAAGGTGGAGGAACTGGGTAACGACAACGAGATCGTGGGCACCTTCCAGCAGGAGTGGGACATTCTCTATAACGATAACGGCAGCCGCATCGAACACGTTACGTATGCCCCCACGCCTTCGTTGAAAGGCCTGATTGTGACCAAGGAGGACATGGAGAATTTTCGCAACATTCAGCCCTTTGTCCTCACCACGGATGAACTGCCGGAATACGATGTGAAATACCTGGGCCACGTCAAAGTGGATCAGATCACGGCCTACGTGTTTTCAGTCCGCCCCAAGGAAATCCAGAAGAATCGCCTGTATTTTCAGGGTGTCGTGTGGGTTGACGACCGCGACCTGCAGATCGTAAAGTCGGAAGGCAAGACGGTTCCCGAACTCAGGGGCAAACACGGCCAGAACCTGTTTCCTCGCTTTACAACCTGGCGCGAGCAGATCGATGGTAAGTTTTGGTTCCCCACTTATACGATGGCGGACGATACGCTGTACTTCGAGAATGGTCCCCCCGTCCACATGAAGGAAATCGTCCGCTACACTGACTACAAGCAATTCAAGTCCGGCACGCGCATCCTGAGTGTCGAAGGGCTTGATAAGCTGAAGGACCAGAGCAGCACTCCTGCACCAGCCACGAAGTAACTTTCGTCCTGAGCGGAGCGAACGATCCCGGCATTGACCGCTCGCTGCAGGCGAGCTTTGGAGTGCGGCGGCTTGCTGCCGCACTCCAAAGCGCTTCGCGCAGCTCGACTAGGTAACTCTGCAAGGCGTGTGCGCTCCCTGCTACAATCCCCGATCATGAAGACTCTGAATCTGGACTGGCGCATCGTCCTGGTGCGCCCGCGGAACCCTCTCAACATCGGCGCTGCGGCGCGGGCCATGGCGAATTTCGGCTTGGCGGACTTAGTCGCCGTGGACCCTTTCGGTCCCACTTGGCAGGAAGCTCGCACGGCGGCCGTCGGCGCCGGCCCTGTGATCGACGCTGCGTGCGCTGTTCCCGCGCTGCTTGACGCCGTCCGCGATACAACGCTAGTGCTAGGAACAACCACGGGCGAGCGCCGTCAACTCGACCGCGGTCTTCTTTCTCTGCCGCAGCTTGGTGCGTGGCTCCGCCGGCGAAAGGCGAGCGGGCGCGTGGCTCTGCTGTTTGGCTCCGAAAAGACTGGTCTTTCAAATGAGGACTTCAGCATGTGCCACGCGCTCGTCCGCATTCCGACCGGTGCGGGTTGCCCTTCGATGAACCTTGGGCAGTCGGTGGCCGTGTGCGCATACGAGCTCGCCCGCGCGGGACTTGTGGCGGCGCCTCCGGCAACCGTAATCATGGGGGATTCTGAACCGGCGAACCTCCAAACGCTCGAACACATTTATGAGCGTGCCGTCGAGGTGCTGGACCGGGCGGGGTACATCCAGCCCAAAAGCCGCGCCGCCACGCTGATCAACTTGCGCCGCCTCCTGCTGAATCTGGAGTTGAGCCGCCACGACGCGCGCATCCTGGGCGGCGTGGTGGCGCAGGTGCAGTGGAAATTGAATCAGGGAACGCCGGGAGGGAAGGGACGCTCTGTTGTTGACTAAACTTGTTATGGTTGCCAAGTCGAGTCTGAGTGGCACCTCAGTGCTCCCCGTGGCCGGAAAAGACTTAACACAGAGTTCACTGAGGCCCTCCGTGTGCTCTGTGTGCAAGCTTGGAAGACACGGAGTACACGGAGAGTCGTAGCTTGCGCGGTCACAGAGCTCTACGAGACAGTTTCACGCGAGGCCCGGAGGGTGGATCTTACTCCTTGCCTCCGAGGTGTTCGGCGAAGAAATCCGCCGCAGCCTGGAAAGCTGTGAGCCAGTGTTTGTGTGTCAGAAAATCATGAATCTCGTCGGGAAAGACGATCTGGCGAAACTCCACATGCTGTTTTCGCAGCGCCTCGACAAGCTGCACCATCTGCGAGAACGCCACATTGCGGTCATCGTCGCCTTGGATCAGTAGGACCGGCGAGCGCCAGCCGCTGATGTCGGCGAGCGGCGAAGAGGCCAGTGCCACGCGGGCCCACTCTTCCTGCTGCGCGTGATTCTCGGCATTGACCGTTCCCGAAAACTCCAGATTCCAATCATGCACGCCGTGCAGGTCCACGCCGCAGGCGAAGAGGTCAGAGGCGCGCGCGAGGCCCATTGCCGTGAGGTAGCCCCCATAGGAGCCGCCCCATAGGCCGATGCGAGCCGGGTCAACATCCGGCCTTGAGCGCAGGTATAGGCCCGCTGCTTTCACGTCCTGGAATTCGGTGCCGCCCGTGGCACCGTAAGCGAGTGCCTCCCGGAATTCCATTCCGTAGCCTGTTCCGCTTCGATAGTTGACCGACAACACGATATAGCCACGGCTGGCAAGGTACTGATTCAGGGCATAGGTATTATGGTAATACTCCATATGGTGCCAACCGAGCAGCATCTGGCGCCGCGATCCTCCATGGATGAAGATGACGGCGGGGTGCCGGCCGGCAGCGCGCGAGCCTGTGGGGAGAAATATCTGGCCGTGAATGCGCAGCCCATCCGGCGCGGTGAATTCGACCGGCGCGGGTATGACGAGTTGTGCTGCCGGGAAATCGCCGGGTGCTGATGCCAGGTCGTGCAAGGAACCGTTGGGCTCGATCAGTGCGGGCCGCGCCGGCCAGCGCGCGTCGGAGCGAAGCAGCACGATCCGGCTGTTACTCGTGATCACAGGCGACCACTCGATGCCCTCGCCGCGGGTCACTGGGGTGGGGCCTGGCGTTTCCGCAGAGACTCGCCAAAGGTGCCGGCGTTCGGGGTCATTCTGGTTGGAGGTGAAGACCACGTCGCGCCTGTCGGGCGTGAGAGTGACATTCTCCACTTCAAATTCTCCCGGCGTCAGCAGCCTGGCGTCGCCACCTGCTATCGGCACCGAGTAAAGATGTGTCCAGCCGTCTCCTTCCCAGGGAAACACCAGACGGTCTCGCGCGGCCCAGAACAATTGTGTGTCCCCGTCGATTCCCCGGAACACGCTCCCGCGTCCTTCACCGGTTTTCCACACTTCGCGCCCTTGGCCGGTCTGGAGGTCTGCCACGCGAATCGACCAGGGCTCACCGGATCGCTTGGGACCAAACAAACTAGCTGCTTTCGATGCCGGCAAGCGCAGGAAGGCGAGCTGCTTGCCGTTCGGCGACCACACGGGCTCGACGTCACGGTCGACGCTGGGATCGAGATAGCGGAGTGTGCGGGTGGAAACACCGTAAACACCAATGAAGCTGTGATCCTCGCGGGCACTCACGAACGCGAGGCTCGCGCCATCCGGCGACCAGCGCAGCGACTCCGCTCTGCCGCGCGCGTGAACAAACTGGGCCACCTTTTCATCCCCCGCTAGGCTCACCGACCAAATCTGGTCTTTCAAAACGAACGCGGCTCGGTCACCTTTTGGCGAGACCACCGCTGAATGCCCTTCAGCCAGCTTGCGCGGTGCGCCGGCTGCAAGCGAGACTTCCCAGACTGCCTGTTCAGAGCCCAGCGGGTTGCTGCGAGGGTTCGGGGCGTAGGGCGCGAGTTCGCCGCCACGTGTGAACAAGATACCGCGCGCGTCGGGCGTCCAGGCGAGTTCCGTGATTTCCTGGCCGTCGTCTTCCGTGTAAGAAGTGATGGCTTGGGGCCGGTAGTCAGGGGACTCCGCGACCCAGATATTCCGCACGCCTCGGGCATTTGCGACCCAGGCCACCTTGCCACCTGCCGGCGCAGCCACGAGGCCCGATGGGAAAGGCGCGCTCATTACTTCTTCGAGCGTGAACGGCCGCGACTCCGCCATGGTGAGCGCCGAACTGAGTAGCGCGACGGCCAGTATCCCGGTTGGGTAAGATCGATGGCGGTCAGGCATGTTGGGTTCCTCCACAGGGTTTCGGAATGGGGATTTTAGCAGGCTGTGGAGGAAAGACCACCTGTCATCCTGAGCGCAGCGAAGGACCTCCGTAGTCCCTGAGGTCAGCGTGCAAGCAAACTACCGGGATCCTTCGCTGCGCTCAGGATGACAATGAGCGTGGTTGTCGCGCGCGTTGCTGGCTCACCGATGGGCTGCGACTTGTCCGGGGGCGGGTGGAAGGATTCGCTTCAGAGTGGCCTCCACCTCAGCGGGCTTAAATCCATAGGGACCTGGCCGGCTCTTGTAGGCGACGCGGCCCTCGCGGTCGATGACGTAAAGCCGGTCGGGCCATGCGGTGTAAGCTGCCTCCGTCGAGTTCGCGAGGTCGTCAATCACTGCGGGAATGCGCAAGGCCAACTTGGTGGCGCAGGTGTCTGCCACCGCGCAACGTTCATCGAGCGTCGAAGGGCTCGAAACAGCTACCTTCTCCTTCTGGTTATCTTCGGATTGCCAAGCGTCCAGCGGGTGCGCTTCCAGAATGTAGACCACATAGAACGCCGCGCGGTCCTGGTACTGATCGTAGAGTTTGTTAAGCGCGGGAACCTCCCGGCGAAAGGGCGGTCAGGTATAACTTCCGAAAACCAGCACCACCGGGCGGTTTCCGCGGAAGGAAGCAAGTTCAACCCGCGCTCTCTTATCGCGAGTTGGCAGATTGAAATCCGGGGCCGCGTCCCCAACGCGCAGATGCCCGGCACGCGCCACAAACCAGAGTCGCCGGAAGGGCAGGACCATCATCAGCGGTTCCGGGACATGCCGCATAACCTGGCCGAACACGACGGGGCGGCTCATGATGGCAAACAAGCCACCGAGGAGGGCCCCATAGACGACGAGCAGACTGCCAAGCAAAACGCTCAGTTTGCGCATAGGTTTTTCGGGAGGCCCACAGATGAATTTATCATAATCGCTGGGAATCTTGAACCGAAAGCGCGAAGGGTGTCCGACTATGCTGTAGCGGCGCTCTATGAGTGCCGTTCGGCGGTCATAGACCGCCGTTACAGATGCGAAACTGTGACGCTACCCGTAAAGTGGAACGGTTTCCTTTGGGACTCTACAGGTCGAGGGGGGCGAGCAGCGCTTCGATGCCGGTCTCATTCACCAGCAGGTTCAGCGCTTCATTCTGCAATGACTCAAGCTCGTCGAAGGCCTGAAAGAGGCGCATCTTGGCTGCCGCGTAGACTTCGTTGGACGCCAGGTCGCGTCCATGACTCGCCTGCCAGGCGCTGAGGGCGCGGTCAGGGACAAACACGCGCAGGGTGAAGGGCGGCGCGGTGCCGGGGGCGACGACAAAAACAAAGTCGCTGCCGGGGCCTTGTCCCTCCGGACGCGTCACGCGCCGGCTGCTGGCGAAGAAATACTGGTAGGAAATGCCGGTTTCCGCCGTGTACTGCTTGTAGCGACGCGCCATGGCAGCCTGGCTTCAGTGGCCCTTTACGGGGTTGCGCAGGAAAATAGTCTGGCCCGTGCCAATGACGATTTGGCTGACGTGTTGCGGGAGCGGGATAGGTTTGCCGAGATCGAACTTGTAACGTGGCTGAAGGTAGTTCTGCACCACGAAGTCCACCAGCCAGCCTGGCACTTTCATGGATCCCACCTTGACGCTTTCGATCTCGACCCTGGCCTGCCCGTTGTCCGACTGGACCTTGCCCGTGGCGATCACCTGCTGAGTCCCTTTGAACATCGCGGCCAACACTTTCGGGCCCCAGTCATTGGGATTGGAATAGATGCGGCTGAACTCTTCGAAGTTGACGGCGGCGAATCCCGTCACGTGCTCGGGTTCCATGCGCACGCCGGGATTGTGCACACCGGCAGGCAGGAAGTCGCGCCCGTGCACCTGCAAATAGGCGTTGGCCTCATTCTCCGTGATGATCACCGGCGGGTAGGAAGAGGCCGGCCGGGCATTGGGAGTCTGGAGAACCCGGAACTTCGACTCCAGGCGTTGGGCTGCGGCGCGGGTGCCCTCGGGCGTCGAAACGTTACTCCCGCGTGGCGGAGCGGCAGCCTTGACGGCCAGCACCACGGTGGCGGCGACGGTGGCGCTGATTACTGCAGTGAGTCTGCGCGTGGCCTTCGGCGAGCGTCCGTGGGTTACGGGCATAGTTCCTATTCTCGCACACGTGAGGCTTCCACTTGCGGGACAATCGTTGGTTTTTCGAGTGACCCCGTCAGGTGAACAGCCGCAGACGCGGCGCCGGGTCGCGGCAGGTCCTCACGCACGAGCCAGCGGCGGCGGAGTCGCCGCAGATCGGCCCGCACATCCAGATTAAGGTTCCCACCCAAAGCATAAGTGCCGCTGAGCTGGAGGGTGGCGCCTCCGAGTTCGACCGTCGCGTTGTCGAGTGCCAAACGCCGATTGGCGAGGCTCAGGCTGAGCATCACCGAACGCGCGGTTACGGAGTTTCGGGAAGGTTCGAGCGTTCCCCAGTGGCCTTCGTGGGCCAAGATCTGAAGCGGATCGAAGTCGCCGAGCGAAAGTTCCCGCGAATGCAGGGTCACTTTGCCCGTAAGATTCCTCGCGAGGTCGTCGCGGGCGAGGCCGCTGGTCTCGAAATGAGCGTTCGCGTTCGCGGCCCCGCGCAGACGGGGGAGAGAGACGAGTAAGTGGGAGGCCAGCGGTTCCGCGGCCAACCCCGCCAGCGATACGTCGGCCGTCAAGCGGACCGGCATACTCGAAAAATCCGCCAAGCCGCTGGATTCGCCATGCCCGCCGCCCGCCCGGAACGTGGCCTTCTTGATACGTACGGTCCGCTGCGCGATCTCAATCCGGCTCTTGAAATCCTGGAGGACGATGCCCCGGTAAGTCAGCTTCGGAGTGGCGAATTCCCCTACCGCGTTTAGTCTTCCAAATCGCTGCGAGGCCGCATCGCGGCGAGCCGCGAAATTGGCGAGTTCGGGCAGCCGCTGCAAGAGCGGGAGCGGCCGGCGATGCCCGAGCGCATCAAACCAGAGCGCACCCTGTTCCAGGCTCAGGGCGTTGGCGTGGACTTCAAACTGCCAGGGCTGGCTCCACGCTCCGTGATGGCCCAGCTTGGCGTTAAAAATACTCGTGCCGAGCACCGCTACCAGCGGCTCGACCGTGACTTGGCTATCCCGGGCCTCGAAGCTGGCGTGGGGGATGTTGAGCGGCTCGGTCAGTCCCGGAATCAGCAACCGCGCCGCGCGCAGCTGGCCATGTGCCGACACGGTGGGCGGGGTCCACGGCCAGGCGGCGCCGCTGAAGCGAACCGTTCCGGCGGCGGAGCCGGTTGCGTCGAGTCCCTGAAAAGTGCGAATGCCCAGGCCGCGCCCCAACGCCAGCGCGTCGCGCAGGGGGATTCCCTTGGCGGCAATCTGCAAATCGTAGCTGGGGGTTGCGTCTCTTCGTTCGATGGCGCCTTCAGCGGTCACCGCCACGTGAGGAGACAGCGTGATTCTTGCCGGCGCGAGGCGTGCGCCACGGTTCGTAATGTGCACCGCCAGGTCCGAAACCGGAAACGACCCGGAAGCGGTCTCCAGACTGACGCCGCGGGCGCCGACGAAGCCGCCGTATTTTCGCTCGTTCCAGGGGCCCTGAAGCGTGAGCATGCCATCGACACGGCCCTTGAGGGTCACAACGCTGGGACCCGGCCACAACCGGCGGACGACGACCTCGAAGTCTTCCAGGCGGGAGCGTTCCAGCGCCGCGACGAGGTCGAGCTGGGGTGTGGACCACAGATGATCGATGGAACCTGAGACGTGCAAATGGGAATCGGCGAAGCTGGCCTCCAGGTTTTCCATCAACACCCGCTGCTGGTCGGCCAGCAGGTGGCTGCGGAATCGGAACGTGCAGGGCAGGGGATCGGCGCTGGAGAGTTCTCCCCAGCGCTGGAGCTGGGTTAGCCGGGACTCTCCTTCTACAGTTAGCTTCAGCACGGACCCGCTGAGGTGCGCGTCGGTATCCACGACGCCGTACACTTCCGGATTGTGACCAGTGAGGATGGGAAGCCAGTCATAGAGCAAGGCTCCGCGCAAGCGCACGCGTGCGTCGAGAGGGCCTTGCAGGTCACGGCCGGGCGTCCAGGAACCCTCGGCTTCGACGGGGCCCGGGGTGGGCATGGAAAGGTCCGGGCGTACGGGGCTCGCGACGACGTTGAATTCCACCAGGCCGCGGGCGGGATTAAAGTGCAGCCGGGCCTTCGCATCCGTCAGGGCAAAGGGGATCTTGTTGACTCCGACTTTGAAATCCACGCGGGTGTCTTCAGCTTCGAGGTCCAGCGGTTCGCCGGTGTTCAATATCGTGCCGTCCGCAGAGCTGGCGGGCGCTGCCACGCCGCTTTGGCGCAGTAGACGCCCGGCATTCCATTCTCCCTGCCGATTGAGGACAAGGTTGAGGCTGGGACGCTCCAAGCGGAGACGCGAAAAGTCTTTGCGCGAGTGCCACAAGCTTTGCCAGCGCAAGTCGCATTCGATGCGGTCCACGCGTGCAAAAGGCTCCAAGCCAAAATCCGGGTCTTCTTCCACCTCGGCGTTCTCGATGGAAAAACCCGGGCGTGGTATTAGACGAAACGCCACGGCTCCGAATTTCACGCGGCGGTGCAAAGCACGTTCGAGGCCGGCTTCAAGACGGTGGCGATAGCGTTCGGCGCTGAAGTAGGAGGGGACAATCCAGGCTGCCCCCGCCGCGAGGAGCACGGCGAGCAACGCAAAGCGTAGGCGCCGGTGGTTGCGAAGGCTCATCAATGCGGAAACACCAAGGTGCGCCGCCAACGGGTCTTCGTCGGGAAGTGGATGATCAGGTCGAAGATCTGCGAGATGCGGTCGCCCAGGGAGTTGCGCAGGTACTCGTCGTGCGGCGTCTCGAAAGACCAATAGATCACGAGCGGCCGGCCGCTGACCACACTGCGCGGCACAAAACCCCAGAAGCGGCTATCCCAACTCTGCTCGCGGTTGTCTCCCATGACGAAATACTTCCCCGGCGGCACCACGATTTCTCCGTTGTGAACGTAACTCGCCATCTCTTCGCCCCAGGCGGTTGTCGCACCCCGCAGGTACTCGGTGTCGGGGGGCGGGAAGTCGTCACCCGGGCGGAGTTCATCAGCATAGCTGTGATGGATGTAGGGCTCGTAGAGAAGTTGTCCGTTGACGAACACCTGGCGATGAAAGATGTGAACGCGATCGCCCGGCATGCCGATGACGCGCTTCACGTAGTGCTCGCCCGGCTCTGTCTGCTCTTCCGAGGGGGGGAACTTGAAAACGAGAATGTCACCCCGATGTATGTCACGCCGGGGCAGCAGGCGAGCCAGCCAGCTGTTATCCTGAGCGAAAATAAACTTGTTCACCAATAGGTGATCGCCAATGAGCAGGGTGTTCTCCATGGAACCTGTTGGGATCTTAAACGCCTGCACAACGAAGGTCGTCCCGAAGATCGCCAGGATGACGGTGACCACCAGGGACTCAAAGGTGTCGCGAGTTGAAGATTTCGTCTGTGGTTCAGCCATCCGTCCGGCTTTCCTTTTCCATTTCGTCAATGATAGTCCTTGCGGCTTCCTGCTCGGCAGCTTTCTTGCTTCCGCCCTTGCCGCGCGCGGCCAGGTTATTACCCGTCACGACTTCGACCGTGAAGGTCTTCTGGTGTTCGGGGCCTGATTCTTCCACGACGCGGTACTCGGCCGGGGGCAGACGATCCGCCTGGAGGCGTTCCTGAAGTTCCGATTTGTAATCGATACGGAACAACTCATCGGCATGGATTTCCGACTTGTCAGGCACGATAAAGCGCTCGATGAACGCCTGGGCTGTTGCCAGGCCGCCGTCCCGGTACAAGGCCGCCACCAGCGCTTCCAGGGCATTGACCAGTAAGGCCGGTTTGCCGCGCCCCCCGGTCTTTTCTTCACCGCGGCCCAAGCGCAGGTACTCACCCAGGCCGAGCCGGCTGGCTACGACGTGCAAGTGGGGCGCTGCCACCAGATGCGAGCGCGCCCGGGTCAGCTTGCCTTCCTCCCAATCGGGGAAAGCGTCCGCCAGAATCACGCTGACCACAAACGTCAGCACCGCATCGCCCAAGAACTCTAGCTGCTCATTATCGCGCGGCCGTTCCAACGATTCTTGCGCAAACGACGAGTGCGTCAGGGCTTCCAGCAGGAATTGCGGTTGCCGAAACTCGTGGCCCACCAGACTCTGCAATTGGTCGAGGGAATTTTCCACCTGGCTCTGCCCTGAAATGACTTGTTGATGCCCTGCGCGGGGCGCGCCCGGAAGTCCGGTGACCGCCGCCCGGGTTAATGCCCAGCCCGTGACGTTACTCACGCTACCGAACTCCAGGGCGCCTCACTCATCCGTTGGTCGGGGGACCTGCCTCCGGGAAGCAGTCCCGGTTACTGTTTTGCAGGGGCCGCCGGCTGCGCCTTCCGTGCTTTCAAGTTCTCGATTTGCTTGTCCGCGTATTGCTTGATGGCGGTGCCTTGGCCAAGTTCGCCGGCCTTGGTGAAAGCCTCGATGGCTTGATCGATCTTGCCATCCAGATTGTAGGCTTCGCCCAGCCGATAGTAATCACGGCTGTCGGGACGGGTCGTGCTTGTAACGGCCGTGTTGTATTCCTGTTCTGCTTTCGAAAGTTCGTCCTTATCGGGACCGGCCAAACCCATCTCCGAGCGGTCCAAATGGACCATGCCGAGTCCGCTGTGGATGCCGGCAGCGTATTCAGCCTTGCGTTTGGCAAAGTCCGCATCCGATTCGTTTTCCTGCTTCTTCACCTGTTCGTCAATCAGCTTAAGTGCGTCCGTAGCATACGTTTCGCACAGTGACAATTGTTTTTCCTTGTCGGCTTCATGCTGATTGAGATATTGCGGCTGGGGCATCATCGACACAATCATGATTAAGCTCATCAGATTGTCTTTCTTAAGCTCCAGACTCTTCTCGCATAGCGTCACGATCTTCCCGACATCGCCCTTTTGCTGGTAGGCATTGGCCTCAAACGCGTAAACGTAACTCAGTCCTTTGCCGTCCGGGTACTTCTTGGCATAGTCCTCTGCCATGGCGATCGCTTTATCCGGGTCCAGTTCGTTGCGGAGCGCCGTGAAAGCCTTTTCCTCTTCGGCCGGCAGCTGGAGTCCGCCACCGGCTCCCATCGCGGCAGCCTTAGCGGCTGCACGGGCCTTCGGGCCAGCGTTGGTCACAGCTTTGATGGTTTCATCTGACGCGTTAGCCTTGTGCAGTTTCTTTTCGATCTCTGGACTCATATCGAAATCGGTGCCGCGCTGGCTGAGGTCCTTCTGGAGTTGTTCGGGCCCCTGTTTCTTGAGCTCTTGGATGACCTCTTTTTCGGTCATCGCCGCGGGGGCATTCTGACCGCGGGCGTACACGGCGCCCGACAAGACCAGCACGGCTCCCATTATTAGTCCCATTCTGCTTTTCATGTTCGTTCTCGCTCTCCTTAAAATGGCAAGCATGCCAGATTGTAATTGGCCCGCAGGGTTGAGCGTACCGGAAAGGGTTCCGAGTGTCAATCAATGGGGCTTTGCGCCAAAGGGCGCGGCCATGCCGCTTTCCACGGCGCGGATGGCCAAAGGGTAGGCTGCGGCGGTCAAGGACGCTGCACGGTATTGCGCCACGGCATCTTCACGCTTGCCTTGCAAGTCAGCTAACCGGCCCAGGTAGATGTGCGACCAAGTCACCAGCCGCACGTCGCGCGCCGTGGCCAGCGTCTTCTTAAAGTATTCCTCGGCCAAATCCGGCTTGCGCATGTTGGCGTAACTGACCGCCATGCCGTACAGAGCGCGCTCGTTCTTGGGATCGATCTTCTCCAGCACCTGCTGATAGGCGGCCTTGGCTTCCGGATACTTGGCCTGGAAGAACTGGTTGTCGCCCTCGTCCAGGAGACGGTCCAGTTCGGAGCGGGCCGGTGAGACCTTGGCCACGGGAGCCGGGGGACGCGGAGCGAAATGGACTCCGAACAGGCGTTTCTGCTCGGCCCTCGTATCGATTCCCTCGATCATCGGCTTGTAGTAAACCGTCATGGAGGCGTCCTGCCGCTCGAAGTCCCCCAAGGCTTCGTAGAAATGCCTGACGAGAATCAGTCCCGCCGCGGTCATTTCCGTGAGGCTCTTTTCGGCCTCCGCGGCAGGCCGCTTGTCGAGGCGCAGTTCCGTGGCTCGAATCAGGCACTCGGTGACCAGCAGGGGAAAGTCATCTTTGAAATCCAGCGACAGCGTCGGCGCTTCGCGGGAGATGGCACTGAGTGCGACCTTTTGATTAATCTCTCCCGCATACTTCGCTGCCAGAGGATCGAGGAGGAAATGCAGGTACTGGTGACGGATTTCGTCGATCTTCGGCTGGCGGGAAGGCGTCACCACCAAGTAGTAGTTCATCCCGTATATGCGGGCCTGGACTTGCTCCGGTACGCCCATCAGGTCAATGTAGACTGCGTAAGTCCGCCCGAGGTAACCGGCGGTCGAGAAACGGAAGTAGGCGTCTGACACGACAAGCGCCCGCCGTACCGAGTCGGTGTAGCGCTCCACGGCAGCGTCATAGCGTGGCTGGACTTTGGCCCAAAGCTGCAACAGCCCCGCTTGGGTGTAAAACGTGCGGAGGAGTGGAACCAGTCCCACCAGGTCGCGCGCGTCGGGCGGCAGTTCGCCTTGCGGGACAGTGAAGTTGAAGTCCGGAGGCGGGCTTAACAAGAGAGCTAGCGAGAGATATTGTCCCAGGTCCGCGCCCGGGTCTCCTTCGACCCGGTGCTGGCTGTAGAACTTCGCGAGCTGCTCAACGACCGGAGCTTTCTTGGCTTCCAAGAACTCACGCACTTGGGCGCGCGTATCGTCTCCGGCGCTGGCTCCCAAGCCCGTATCGTATCCGGCGGCGTTTAACGCGGCCAAGACACAGAAGATCTGCTCGTTGGATTCCAGGAGTACATTCCCCTGCGTCTGCGCCCAGGCCGGACGCGAGATCGCCGTCGCCGCCAGCACGAACACCACGACCCACCCCGCCCGGCACGCGGAGAAACCACCCCCACGGCGCGAGGGCGCGGGTACACCGGGCCAGCCGTGTTGTCGATGATCTTGGAAGTGCAAAGGCAGGACCTAATTTACGAGCCAGCGGATCAGCCGCGGACGGTGATTCGCCTCAAGGATAGAACTACCTCACCCCCTGTGGGCATTCCGAAGGTCGTTGCAGGCTGGAAGACGCTGAAGTAAACAATCCGATCCAAACGCTGCATCAACTCCGGCGATTTCTCACCGGAGAGTACGCGATACCCCGTGGCGCGGCCCTTGGCGTTCACCTCTGTGACCAGTACGACAGGATTTTCCTCGGCGTTGAAGTCGACTGGGGCAAGAATGTTTACGCGCGCCGGGGTGAATATCTGCAAAGGTACGTCCGGGCTGTTTGTCGCCGGAACGACGCCCGCCCCCATAATGAGGCAGAAGCTGATGACCGCCGTCAATACGCCACCTACGGCGGGGAGCACCAGGGGATTGAACAGATTCTCCAGGCGCAGGCACAACTCTTTTACCGGGTGCCGGTGGAGTTCCTGTGACATTCGTACGCGCAAACGGAGAGCCAGGTCGGAGGGCACCCGCCGGCGCGGAAGTGCATGAAGGTCCGCCTGCATGGACTCCCAGCCTTCCAATTCTTCCCGGCAGGCCGCGCAGTACCCCAAGTGGAAACGCAGGGATTTCCGCTCTTCAGGGGTGCACACCCCATCCAGGTAATCGGAGTAATGAGACCGAATTTCAACGCAGCTTTCAAACATGGCACGGCCTCACGTAGCTCGCCAGCTTGCGGCGGAGCAATTCGCGCCCTCGCAGCAAGCGGGATTTCACCGTTCCCTCGGCCAACCCCAGCACTTCAGCAATCTCCTCGTACGACATCCCTTCGATTTCGCGGAGCACAACGACCGTCCGATAAGGAGGAGACAAGCTGGCGAGCGCCCGTTTCACTATGGAGTCGCGCTCGGCCTGCTCTAAAGCCTGGTAAGGATCACGGTCGCTGGCAGCAGCTTCTGCCGTTGCTACGGCCGAGGGTGACTCCTCGTCGTCCAAAGAAAAGGGCTCCCGCCAATGTCGCCGGAACCAACTCCGGCGATGGTTCGAGGCCTCGTGAACTGCAATGCGATAAATCCAGGTCTTCAGGCTACTTTCGCCGTTAAAGCTCCGGATTCCCTTGAACACCTTGATGAAGACGTCCTGAAGAACGTCCGCGGCGTCCGCACGGTCCTCCAGAACGTGGGAGACCAGATTGAATACTGAATTCTGGTAAATAGCTAGAAGGTAAGCAAATGCTTCGTGGGACCCCGCCTGCAATTCCCCGACGAAAGCCGCTTCCTCGTTGACAGCCGGGAGCGTTCGCTCAAGCGTTAATCCCAACGACCGCGCGGTGCCCATCACGCCCTCAAGATAGCAGTTCTACCGGCGAACTTCAATACCGCGCTTGCCTACTCATCCCTTACACCAAGATAGACACCCAAAGTGGGGGATTTGTTCCAAAAAAGGTTGCGCAGTTTGAGAATTAGTTCCTTGCAAACTTGCTCGTTTGTGTTCTCGTGCTTCCGAGCCAACTCAGCAGGACTCTGCTAGCCCGGGGGAGCGTCTTCCGGGCATTACTTTAACGCGCTGAAAACACTACTGTAATCATCAGTCCAGGCATGCCGCCCGCCGGAAGCGAGAATGGCTCCGGTTCGCTCGCTCTCTGCCTTGCCGGCAAAGCCTTGGGGATCCCCGGCCAACACCCAAATTGCCCGATAGATGCCGCGTTGCCCGTCGGCCTGGTTTTCCACCCTAACTGCTTCCTTCCCAAGTCCCAACGCAGTGGCGGCGACAACGGGAGCGAGATCCAGGTACTGGTTGGAAGCGTGCACGGCCAGCACTCCGCCGGGCTTGAGATGGCGAAAGTACAACTCCAGGGCTTCCCGTGTTAGCAAATGGACAGGGATAGAGTCTCCGGAAAACGCATCGACGACGAGCACATCGAACTCCTGCGGCTCCTCCCGCTCCAGCGACAGCCGCCCGTCACCCAGCACGACGTCGATCTTGGCTGCGGAGTCCCGCAAGAAAGTGAAGTCCTGGCTTGCAAGTTGGGCATCCAGCGGATTGATTTCATAGAACTTGTAATGGTCGCCCGGCCTTCCGTAAGCTGCCAGCGTGCCCACTCCTAATCCGATCAGCCCTACGTTTAGCGGTTTGGCCGCCCCGGCCGCCTTGAGCGCGATTCCCGCGCCGGACTCTGGGCCGTAATAGGTGGTTGGTTGGTCTCGTAGCGCCGGCGCAAGGAATTGCAGGCCGTGGTCAATGCTGCCGTTCATCAGTTTCTCGCAACGGAGGCTGGCGCCGCTGCTGGGCATAGGCCTTCCCATGACCGAATCCCCGTCCGGCGCGGACTGCTCCACGACACGCAGGACACCGTAGAAATTCCGTACCATCACGCGGGCGCCCTTACGTTCCTCATGGGCTGTCATGCCGAGGCCTACGACGACGGCGACTGCCAGCGCGACGACCAGCAGCCACGAGAGCTGCCAGCGCGCCCGATAAAAGGGGCTGGTGGGGTCGCGATGCAGAACCACCAGCGCCAGTACGGCGCAACACCCCAGAGCGATCCGCAATTCGTAGTCCCCCGAAAACAGCCACGGGGTCACTAGAGCAACCGCGAGCGCTCCCACTGCTCCACCGAGAGAGCACATGAGATAGAAGCAAGTCAGTTGTCCGGCAGGAGGCTTCAGCCGGGCGAGTTCCCCATGACAGAACATGCAGGCGACAAACAGGCCGCAGCAGAAGATCGGAATTGACACCATGAGCGGCAGCCCGGCAAAGGATGGCGCCAGTGCGTAGGCCATCGCGCCCACCGCCACGCCAAGCAGCCGCAGGAAGAAGTCTCGCCGGTACCACTTCTCGCTTTCAAAGCACAGGATGAAGGACAGCAGGTACAGCGCGAGAGGAATGATCCAAAGCAGCGGGACGGCCGCGATGTTCTGAGTGATGTGATGGGTGACGGCCAGGAGCAGCGCTGAGCCGCACGCGGCAAGGCTCAGCCACAGAAGCTGTATCTTCCAGCCGGGGGAGGGAAGCGCTGCAGATTCGTTGCTGATCTCATCCTTGCGGCTAGTAGAAAGTGCAAGCAGCGCGCACAAGACGGCGACGCCAGCGTAAGCCCACGACCATCCTCGTCCTTGATGGGAAGTGGCGGCCCAAGGCTCCACCACGATCGGATAACTGATCAGCGCCAGCATCGAGCCAAGATTCGAGATGGCATAGAACCGATAGGGTGTGCCTTGAGAATTCTTCCGCGCGTACCACGCCTGCGAAAGGGGGCTCGTGGAAGATAGAAGGAAGTAAGGCAGGCCGGCGGTGACCGCCAGCAGGCAAAGGATATGAAGTGCCGGGTGAAATGGAGTTGCCGGCTTCCATGAATCCCTGGGGACGATGGGCAACGCGAGCAGGCTCAAAATCAGCAGCGCCGCGTGGATTCGCCCCTGTGTGCGCGCGCGAAACCGGCCGACCAGCGTGTGAGCGTAGAAGTATCCGAGGAGCAGTACGACTTGGAAGAACAGCAGGCAGACGACCCAGACACTGGCGGAGCCGCCAAACCACGGCAGGATCAGCTTTCCCAGCAGGGGCTCCACCTGGAACAGCAGGAACGCGCTCGCGAAGATCACGAGCCCGTAGGTAAGCTTGGAAATCGTACTCAAGCGCGTGGGCGCCGCGTCAGCCGCCATATTCGTTTTCAGGTCTCAGACAAATACGGGCGACCGGACTTGGGTGTCCCCGGTGGCGGGGCCAGCGACGTCCGAGGTCGCCGGCCCCGCCGGGGATCTAGCCGGTCAAGGGAGTGCTTCCTCGTGCGGAGGAAGACGGGAACAATGCCAAGTTGCGAAGCTTGGCTTGCGTTACAAGCACTATGCCTTGGTCAGGAAAATGGGCAAGGCGCGCTTGTTCGAATAATTGGCCTGGTATTGCCGCGTGTCGTACATGGCTTCGACGTCCACATGGCGCGGCCCCAGCTTAGGATCCGGGATAGGAGCCATGTCGTAGCAACCCTTGTTAATGGCCGTCATCAAGCCGTGCTCACCCTTCTCAATGCAATCCATCGCCATGCTGGCAAAGGTCGAGGCCACGAGCTTATCGATGAAATCGGGGCTGCCGCTTCGCAGTTCGTAGGTCAGGTCGCTGACGACGGTTTCAAGCCCCTTGGCCTTCTTGAGTTCGTCGCTCAGGTCCTCGCCCACATTGGCCTTCTTCCGGTGGCCGAAGGCATCGGCTTCTCCGTACTCGCGGACGCTGTAACCTTCCCACTCGGCCCCTTCGGAAAGGACCACCAGGGAGTAGTTGCTGGGGTTGGCCTTTTTATCCTCGACGAGCAAGTCGATCATCTGCTGCAAGTTAAACTTGTATTCCGGAATGGCGCAGCGCAAGCCGGAGACATAGGCCGTATAAAGCGCCGTATAGCCGGCGTCGCGGCCGAAAACACGGAAGACGCCCACGCGCTCATGCGAGCCCACCGTTGTGCGCTGCCGGTCAATGGCCTCCATGGCGCGCGTGACAGCTGTGGAGAAACCGATGCAGTACTCAGTGTTCCGCACGTCGTTGTCCATCGTCTTGGGGATGGCCACCACCTTGACGCCCTCCTTGTCGAGGCGTGCCGCGTAGCTGAGCGTATCGTCGCCGCCAATCGCCACCAGGTAGTCGAGGCCCAGGGTGCCAATGTTCTTCAGAACCTGAGACGTCACGTCATAGACAATCGAGGTCTCCCCTTTCTTAGTGGTTTCGCGCTTGGGGAAGTCCCCGCCGGCCAAAATTGGGGGCAACTTCTTCATCTTGGCGGGGTTCGTACGCGAGGTGTGCAGAAAGGTGCCGCCCGTGCGGTCGATGGTGCGAGTGTTGAAGCGGGTCAGGGGGAGAATATAGCGGGCGCGCTCGCCGGGATTGTTGAGGTCGACGTGCGTCAGACCTTCCCAGCCCCGCCGGATGCCGATGACTTCGCAGCCAAGATCCGCTCCGCGGTAGACCACCGTCTTGATCACACTGTTCAATCCGGGGACGTCCCCACCGCCCGTCAGGATTCCGATACGCTTTGCAGCCATGAGTGCTCCTTTATCAAAACAATTTGACCTCTCCCGCAGCTCCGGGAGCGTCCCCCTTTTCAGGGAATAGAAAGTTTACACCGGGCCACCAGATTTGTGAACGCTGGCCCGGCGCCGGCACGGCCCATCCAGAACTGGAAAAAGCCGGGTCTCTGGGTTATAGTAAGATCACAGTGAGTCGAGCGGGAGTAATTCAGCGGTAGAATGCCAGCTTCCCAAGCTGGACGTCGCGGGTTCGATTCCCGTCTCCCGCTCCATCTTTTCAATCAGTTACGAGAACCCCTTCAGGATGGAGTCCATTAGGAGTCCGTTAAGCACCAATCGCCTTTTCCAGGGCGTTTACCGCATCCCTACGGCGACTGAGTGATGTGATTGTGTACACGTTTTCGTTCACGTCGATGGTGTGCCCCATTTGCTCAGCCCGTACCTGCGGGTCAACGTCTAACTCTTTTAACAGCGAGCTATGGGTGCGGCGCATAACTTGAAAGTTCGCCCAAGCCAATCCGAGCGGTTTGAGCTTGGGCAGGAAACACCGCCGCCAGCAATTATCCTTAGCCAGAGGCGTTGTAAGTTTCTCTGATGGGAAGACCCACGCATCGGCACTTGCGTCGAGCGAAATCGCCCGCCATTGGTTAATCGATATAAGCAACCCGTCTGAGAGAGCTGCAAATCGCACCGACCGGACCGACTTGGGTGAATCCACATCTCCCCGATAAACACGCTGCCGGATGTCCGCGTAACTGGCTTCCAGCCTCGCCCACTTCAGACCGAAAATCTCGCCCGGCCTCATCCCGGCGAGTAACGCGAGTTTGGCAACTAGCCGCTCCCGCACGTCCAAAACACGAAACATCCGTCGCACGTCATCTACTGTCATGACCAGTGCCACAGACCGCTTGCATTCTCTTGGCGTGAACAACAAGGATGCCGGGTTCCTTGGCAAATATCCCTCTGCTACTGCCATATCGAATATCTGCTTCAGGTCCCATCGCAAGTGATCCACGACGCTGAATGAAAGCGTCTGGCCCTTGCGATCAAGCAGGGTTTGCAGATCGTCCCTGGTGAAGCTACCGAGGGATCGAAAAGCGAATTCCGAAGTGAGATGATGTGCAAGCCGATCCTCATTCGTCATTGCAGTTGTGCGCTTCCATTTTCGGCGGTAGAACGGCAAATAGACGTACTGAACGAAATCACTGAAGCCTTTTTGCTCCGTTGCCTGGTCACGCTGGTTGTTGATCGGGCCGACGATCGCGGCTAGGCGGGATAAAGCTAGCGCTTTTGTCATCTGTGAAATTCGCCCTAACGTTTGCGCTTTGCGTTTCCCGCCCTGCCACCATCGTGCGACCCATGAGCCGCGATGCTTCCGCAAACTGCCTTTCTGATACCGTCTACGCATGAACCGTCTCCTTCATGCGTCCAACGGTGTCGATTGCTGACGACTGCCCTATTTTATCATTCCCGGTGCACCCTTCATTCGCCGTTATCCATTGCTCCAATGCCGCCCGTCGGACCAGCTTTCGCCGCCCCATGAAAATCGCGGGCAGGCGGGACACGCCGCTCACCTTCCCGGCAATCGCATTGTATACGTGTGCCTTCGAGCAACGCAGTTCAGTTGCGACTTCCGCGACGGTCAAGATATCTCTCGCGACCATCCGTCACCGTGGAACCCAGACCTCTTTGCCCCGACAGCGAAGAGAGGCCATTTTGGCGTTTTTGGCTGATTCCTCGCAGCCGTGCGACTTTTTCCAAGGGCAGCCCCAACTTTCATTATAAGTGTCTCGATACGAGTGTCAATACAAACTTGCAATCGTCCAAATCCTATGTCAGAATGGCGCTATCTGAAGTGCGGAGAGTTGAAGATGTTCAAAGACCGGAAAGGGCAACAGCAGACCTTATCCATTCGGGTATCCGACAGCGTGCGCGCGTTCTTGGACAGGGCTCGTAAACAATTCTCAGATACCAATGGGGAATCCATGTCGATTTCCGACGTAGCGAAGTCGCTGTTGGAGAGCGCCATTGAGAATCAACTGGACGACCGCCTCGAAACCACCGACCTGCTGGCCCATCCTACGGAGACGCTGCTGAAGATTCGACGGAAGTGGGAGAACCGTCTGGACCTCACGCGCGCCGAGTGGAGTGTGCTAGCACAGTACGTTCAACTCGGATGCGAAGAACTTTCCGTTGATCCCGAGTTACCAAGCCGTGAGTCCTTCGCCCAAGTTCTTGAAGCATTCCTCGCCCTTCGAACTGTGTGGGTCCATTCCGCCTCCGTGAAGGACCGCTACTATCTCGGAAATCTGTCAGGCTGGAGGGAGCGAGTCGACAACGCCCCTGCAGTTGGCGAGAGGGAGGCCGAGATCATCCCCGTCGTCATCCAGCGGATGGTTCACGATCTGCGGGAGTCTCCCAACTGCGAGAGGCCGTCGTTTTCCGCCCGCAATCTCACCGTCGCACTTCGAGACGAGCGTTTGAAGGGAGCCGACAGCTTGAATCGCGCACTCGCGCCGTTCCTGCCACGTCTCTATCAACTCGCTGCTCGTGGGCACTGGCTGACCGAGCAACAGCCCATCCGCCAATACCGGAAGCCATGGGAAACCTTGGAGTGGCTTCCCGATGATGTACCCGACGTCAAGTCCCAAGAGTTCAGGATATCCAGTGTTGTGACTCAAGAAGGCGAACTGCACATGATGCTTCACATGAACTCGCACCGAATCTCTTATGCGATGGGGCCGTATCCCCGCATCCGGGAATTCCAGGCAATGCTCGGGAAGGTGGGTCCCCATCGGACGTGGAATGGCCGGCACTTTTTCTCGCACACCGGTGAATTGATTCCGCCGCATCGTCGGAAGGGAAACGCCGACGACACTTTCTATTTCAGCGAGCACACCAAAGGCGTGCTGGTCGAGTTCACGGTTGCTGAGTGGGAAGAGTTGAAAGTCCTCTTTCATCAGGCCATGAATCTGCCGGAGTTGAAATTCACTGTAACGGAGTTGTCGCTGCAATATGGCGAGTTTTGAACGCAATTCAGGCCGGCGGTGCTGCGCACCGGCTTTAGCTTTGACACGTCACCCCTTCCAGGTTGGCGTATGCGAGCATGCGCTTCCATATGCGAACGTGTTTGCCGTCAGCCGGTTGCGCAGGCCGTGATTTCATATGCGATCTTGCTTCCATACGTGGTTTTACGGCGCTGGGTTGCTCCCGATCCAGCCCGAAGCACGAGTCTGATTCGATGGTTGACCGCAGTCACTACCGCACCAAAAGCATCGGCGTCCGCGTCACCGAGGCTGACTTTGCCCGGCTTCAGGCAAGGGCGGATGGCGACGGTAAATCGCTTGGCGAGTGGTCCCGCGATGTACTGCTCGAAAGGGTCGAGAACCCAGGGCCGACGCGAGCCGAGCAGACGATGGTTTCGGAGGTCCTCGCGTTGCGGACCATACTCCTCAATGTGCTTTTTTCCATTGCCAAAGGGAAAGTGATCTCCGAGGCAGAGATGTCCGACCTAATTGAACGGGCGGACGCCGAGAAGTTGAAAAGAGCCATTCAGCGCTTGGGGCAGGCGTGTCCTGGCGATCAGGAGGGTGTCAGATGAGCAGGCAATGGGGCAGGGTGGAATTCGGCGCCGAGTGGCCGAGCGACAAGCCGGTCGGACTCATTCTCGCTCTGATCGCTGCCGTGGTGAGCATGGGGGCGATCTTCTACTACCAGTACCAGCGAGACTGGCCCTATGTGGAGCGGCTCTATCTGAAGACTTATGTCGCGACGGGCTTGGCCGGAATCGCACGCCCAGCGAGTTACTACGCCTTGCCGCTTATCACTGACCGGAAGGGCGGCTTACGCTTGCCTGTTATAGGCGAGGTCGTACCCGCCGCGTTGCCTAACGGACAGGCGGGTATTGCCCTTACCGAATGGGCGGTGAAGCACGGCGCAGTGCGCTTGGAATGGCAGGAACACAGGTACGATAACGGCCACCTGCACGCCTTGATTCGGCACTGGGTTTTCGAAGGCCAGACGTGGTGGGACTTGACGAAGCAAGCCTGCTATGGAGGGCTGGGGGTGTTACTGCTGGGTTTGTGCGTGGGCATCCCTCGGGACAGGCGAGCAACCAAGGAGCGACGACAAGGGCGGTTGGTACGCGGGCCGCTGGTAGTGACGCGGGACCAGTTCAACCGCAAGCGGCAGGACCGAGGGCGCACGGATGGCATCGGGTTTATGACCGCCGAGCCGCAGTCGCTCCGGGAACGCTTGTTCATGACGTACCGCTACGGTCCGGTGGTGCAAATCCCCAGCGAGGACGAGACACGGCACTACTTGTTCATGGGCACGACAGCTTCCGGTAAGACGACCGCAATTAAACAAGTGATGATCCAGGCCCGCGACTTTGGCCAGACGGCCATCATCCATGACCCCACACTGGAGTACATCCGCAGCTTCTATGATCCCCGCCGAGGGGACATCATCCTGAATCCCCTTGACGAGCGGGCACCCTACTGGAATCCCGGTGACGAGGTACGACATGACGCCGAAGCGCTCACCATTGCTCACGCCCTTTTTCCCGATCAGCCGAGAGAGACCCCCTTCTTCTTGAACAGCGTGCGCAAACTGTTCGCGCACTTGCTGCGTTTCCATCCCACACCGGAGCAATTGGTCGAGTGGATGTCGGACCCGAGCCAGATCGATGACCGGGTTAAAGGGACACCTTATGCGGCAACGGTCCGACAGACCGCACCTGGACAACGGGAGGGCGTGCTGGGAACCATGAACAACGTCGCCGATACGCTCCGGCTACTCAAAACGGAAAAGGACGCAACGTCCCGCTGGACCGCGCGGGAGTGGGTTGCACGGCGGCGAGGATGGATTTTTCTGACCAGTACACCGGAGACGCGAGACTCGCTCAAACCTCTCCACAGCCTGTGGCTGGACCTTCTGATCTTGCGGCTTCTCAATCAAGCGGACGATCCCACGGTGCGCCGGGTGTGGATGGTGCTTGACGAACTCGCCACCTTACAGCGGTTGCCGCAACTGGAGACGGCCTTGACCCAAAACCGCAAGGCCAACACCGCGATTCTGCTGGGCCTGCAAGGGAAGGCACAACTTGAAACGATCTATGGACACCTTGCGGAGACGCTGCTGGCGATGCCTTGGACGGGTTTGTTTTTCAAGACCACCGAGCCCGACGCGGCGGAATGGATCAGCCGGTATCTCGGAGTGCAGGAGATCGAGCGCTGGAGGCCGAGCCAGACGAGCGGAGAGTCCGGGCCCGGCACCGGCCCCAAACGAGAGTCCAAGACCGATGCCGAGGAGCGATTCAACCGCCAAGCCGTGAGCGCCTCGGAGATTAGCGGCCTGTCGGAACGAAGGGGTTACTTGAAATCCGGCAACTTCATCGTTCCGCTCACGGTCGAAAGGCAAAACCTGCCCGTCGTTGCCGACCGATTCATTCCGCGCCAGCTTCCCCCGATGTTTCCCGTCAGTTTGGAATCCAAGGGGAAAGAACCAAAGGACGAACCGCCGCGACAGCAGGAACAAAAGCGGCAGTCGGGCCAGGGACGAACCTTCTTTGACTAACCAGGCATCATTATGCTGACGATATCGAAACCGTTGAGCGCTGGCCAAGCGCAGGCTTACCACGCGAAAGAATTCACCAACGCTGAGCAGGCTTATTACAACCAGCAAGGGCAGATTCGCGGCGAGTGGCATGGGAGGCTCGCAGAGGAGTGGGGACTGAAGGGAGAAGTCAGCGAGGAACAGTTCAACCGGCTGGCCAACGGCCAGCACCCGGAGTCAGGCGACCAGCTTGTCAGGCACCGGGAATCCTTCGAGTACCAGAACGAAAACGGCGAGACGGTGAAGACGATGGAGCACCGCGCCGGTTGGGACGCCACCTTCAGCGCCCCGAAAAGTGTCTCGCTTACGGCCCTGGTGGGTGGTGATGAGCGGGTCCGGGAGGCACACCGCCAGAGTGTTGGGATTGCCCTGGACGAACTGGAGCGGTTTGTGCAAGCCCGCATGGGCGGAAACAATCCTGCTGAGACCGCGGGAAAATGGGCCGCTGCCAAGTTCGAGCACGACAGCGCCCGGCCCGTGGACGGTTACGCGGCTCCGCAGCTTCATACTCACGTGGTTTTCTTCAACCTCACGGAAACTGAAAACGGAAAGACGCACGCCATCCAGCCCCAAGAACTTTACAAGAGCCAGAAATTTGCGACGGCCATTTACCAGGCGGAGCTTGGCTACCGCCTCAAAGAGCTTGGCTATGAAGTTGAGCAGGGGAAGAACGGCGCGCCAGAGATTAAGGGCTACACCAGGGAATATCTGGAGGCATCCAGCCCGCGAAGCCAACAGATCAGAGCGCATCTCGAAGAGCACGGATTAGGGGGAGCGGGGCCTGCCCAGATCGCGGCCCATCGAACGCGCGGGGCCAAGAGCCCGATGACGGTTGAAGAAATGCACGAACGGCACCGCGAAGTTGCGCAGACTTTCGGCAATCAGGCGCAACGTGTAGTGCAAGAAGCCCAGGCCCGAGGCGCGCATCAGCATCACGGTAGCGAGGAGAGAGAAACGCGCGCGCGGGAGGCCGTCACCTATGCGCGCGACAAGAACATCGAACGTGAGGCGGTAGTGGACGAGCGCCAGTTGGTGCGCGATGCGCTCAGGCGGTCTATGGGTGAGTCCATTTTCCGGGAAGTCCGCGATAACCTTGAACAGCGCATCCGGTCAGGTGAATTTATCGAAGTGGGCCGGGAGCGTGTCCCAGGCGCAGTCCGAACCCTCACCACCCGCGAAATGCTTGGCTACGAACGCGACAACATCGCGCGTGTGAAGGTCGGACAAGGAGGCCACGCCCCTTTGGTTTCAGAACAACAGCGGCAGGACTTGGCCGGTAAGTTCGATCACCTTTCCGACAGCCAACGCCGGGCAGTTGAGGAAATCCTCAGCAGCCGGGACCAAGTGGTCGGGTTGGAAGGTGTCGCCGGAGCGGGCAAGACCACTTCCCTTTCCGCCATCCGGGAGGCCGCCGAACGCCAGGGCTATCAAGTCGAAGGGTTAGCGCCGACTTCCCGCGCCGCCCACCAACTCGGGGAAGCGGGCATCCATTCAAACACCTTACAGCGCCATCTTGCCCAATCATGCCACGAACACGGCGAGCGGCACCTGTACATTGTAGATGAGTCGAGCTTGGCGAGCACACGGCAGGTCAACGAATTCATGCGCAGGTTGGAAGAACACGACCGCGTGATCTTCGTGGGTGACACGCGCCAGCACCAGGGCGTGGAGGCAGGCCGACCGTTCCAGCAGCTTCAGGAAGCGGGAATGCACACGGCGCACCTTGACGAAATCATTCGCCAGAAAGACCCGGCTCTGAAACAGGTCGTCGAGCGGCTTGCCCACGGCGAGGTCCGCGAGGCGATTGACAATCTCAGGCAGCAGGGTCGAGTGCATGAAATCCCGAACCGCGAAGAACGCCTGGAGGCAATCGCCAAGGTTTATACAGAACGGCCCGACAATACACTGGTGGTATCCCAGGACAACCGATCCCGCCAGGAGATCAACGAGCGAATTCACCGCGAACTGCAATCGACCGGTCGAGTCGAAGACCAAGAACACCGATTGACCGTGCTTGTGCCGCGCCAGGAGATGACCGGAGCCGACCGGCAGTGGGCCGCGCAATACGAACCCGGTGACATCGTGCGCTACACGCGCGGTAGCAACGCGGTGGGCGTTCAATCGGGCGAATATGTTCGTGTCGTCGGCATTGACCGAGAAGAGAACTTGCTCACCATCAAGCGGGAGAACGGTCGACAACTCACCTATGACCCGCACCGCCTACACGGCGTGAGTGTCTACCAGGAAGTCGAACGGGAATTTTCTGCCGGTGACCGCGTGCAATTCACCGCGCCTTACCGGGACGAGCACATTGCGAACCGCCAACTTGGAACCGTGCAACATCTCGACGCGGAAGGAAATCTCAAGGTTCGACTGGACTCCGGCCAGGATGTCCAATTTAACATCCGGGAGCACCCGCATATCGACCACGGCTACGCCGTCACCAGCCACAGTAGCCAGGGAGCCACCGCCGACCGTGTGCTGGTGCATGTGGACACCGAGCAGGCCCACGACCAGCTTGTCAATTCACGGCTGGCGTATGTCTCCGTATCGCGCGGGCGCTACGATGCGCAGATTTACACGAACGACGCGGAGAAATTGGGCCAAGACTTGAGCCGCGATGTTTCGAAGCAGTCCGCACTGGAAACCGAGCATGAAATGCAGGGTAAAGACCATGCCCATCCGGCTGAAAATGCCGAGCTCCAATCAGTGAGCGAATCGCATGGGCACGGCGAAGGCTACGGCATGGCACATTGATAATGCATTTAAGTTCTGCTGGACAGTGGACCGTACGCTTCGCCGATATCTGCAGAGGCAAACGACTCTTTTTGTCAGGACCAATCACTCACATAACACGAAAGCGTTTGACGGCTTGCGAGACTTCTTCCAGCGGTTTATCGCGACAAAGATCGCTTGCCTGTCGATTCTTGTGCTTCTTGCGGTTGCGAAAACAGGCGGTTGGTCAAGACCGCAAGAAGTGGGTATCGAAGGAGCAGCCCAGCTAGACGGCCCAGTGGCCCCGCCTAGCCTTGAGGTCAGTAGACTCCGCCAGATGTGGCTGTTTATGCTCGACGTCCGTACGAGCTGTACTAGGAGCCCCTCTCAGAAATCTACAGTCGGACCGTGGCGATATCGGACGCAATACGGGGAGGCGGGGCATCTTCTGCGGTGAGGTTATCGATCCAGACCCATCGCGGCGAATTTGCGCAACAACAGAAGGAATGCAGCAAGGGCAGCTATTGTACGAATGTCGATGGCAATGAGAAAGCAGGTTCGAAGAATCTTGCCACGCTTCAAAACGGGCCGAGTGGTTGCGTCGCGACAGCATTTATTGTGATGTGGCGTCCGCGATGATTCCCGAGAATTCCGATGGCGTACGCCCATGGCTCAATCGTCAAAGTAGAGCATAGCGGCCGTTGTTTTGCCGCTGACGTGGGGCAGATGACAAGCGGACGCCGCTACGTTATTTGTCCAGTATCTATGGACCGGAAGACAAACAGGTCGAGGTGATTCCGCTTTGTTCGCGATCCGAGAGAGATGACTGTGGATGTCTGAGGGAGAATTCGAATGAATGTCTTATTCTTTTCGAGAGGTCGTGGCAAGGGGCACGCCATTCCTGACATCTCGATCGTGCAAGCTGTTCAGAAGGTTAACGACGAAGTCAATTGCAACTTTGTGTCATATGGTACTGGTGCTGCGACCCTGTCGGAATTTGGCTACGGAGTTGAGGATCTGCATCTGCCTGAAGATAATCCTTTCCTCGAAACATTGGTCAGAAGCTGCGACGTTATTAGGACCTCCGCGCCTGATGTTGTGGTCTCTCACGAAGAGTTTGCCGCAATACTTGCGGCTAAGGTATGCGGGGTCCCAGCAGTCTTTATCACTGACTGGTTTGGGAATGAGCAGCAATTAGCCATGCAGTTGCTGACGTACGCGGAATTGACCATTTTCCTGGGAGAGCGCGGCATCTTCGACGAGCCCACTTTCCTAAAAGGCAAAGTTGCTTATGTTGGCGCATTCACTCGGGATTTTGCGTACCATATTCGGGACCGCGATCGCGCTCGCTTGGAACTGGGGATAAGCGCCGATGTGATTGTCGTATCTGTACTCCCTGGTGGGTGGGCAACAGAGCAAAGGGCACCCATCTTTGACCTGTTGATCCCCGCTTTTCAGGGACTAAAGATCCAGAGAAAGTTACTTTGTTGGGTGGCCGGTGATGAATTCGAACAAATGGCAGGGCGCACCAAAACAATGTCGGACATTCTGGTTCTGAAGAACCCGTGGCCAATCGAACAACTTGTCGTCGCAAGTGACCTGGTAGTTACCAAGGGGAATAGAATTACCATAATGGAGTCGGCAGCCTTGGGGGTACCGTCTGTTTCCCTGTCCCACGGTCTGAACCCCGTTGAGGATTTCATAGTCCCTAGAATCAAATCGAACCTCGCGTTGCGCGTTAAGGGCGTGAATGCCGAATTCTTGTCAAAATGCTTTCACGACATGCTGAATTGTGAGAAGTCGCAACAAGAGGACTGCTGCGGTTCCCACGGTGTTGGGCTCGTTGCGGGCGTGCTGTTAGAAACAGTCGTCAGGCTAGGACACCATGGGACGAGCCCGGCGAACTTGGGCGACCTTGTGACCACAGACGTCTGAAGAATAACCGCGTGCCTCACTGCGCTGGGGAGACTGAAGTCCTCGTTGTTGGGTAAGGTAAGGACCTCTACAAGAAAATGAGCATTCGCGGTTCACCTGCGGGGGGAACGGCTTCGGACATGGAAACTCAAATCACTGGAAATGCTGGGCAATTGCGCCCGATCAACGATGAGCGGCGCGCACCAAATCGAGAGTGGTGTGATTTGGCGAACCGAAAGTTCCTCATTGTTCATGCGGATGACCTTGGGCTGGCACATTCTGTAAACGCTGCAGCAACAAAGGCGTTTGAATTAGGTGCTGCTACTTCAGGGAGTGTAATGGTCCCATGTCCGTGGTTTCCTGAGGTTGCTGCGTACGGACGTTGCCATGCGGGCATTGACCTCGGTGTACATCTGACCCTGACGAGCGAGCGGTCGAATTACCGATGGGGACCGGTCGCTTCAAAAGACAGGGTTCCGTCCCTATTGGACGAATCAGGGTACTTCCACAAGAGCCCTGCGGACGCAATCGAAAAGCTTGATCCCGACCAAGCGGAGACAGAGATGCGAGCTCAGATCGAGAGGGCTTTCGCGTTCGGAATCCGACCCACACATCTGGATTCTCACCAATTTGTTCATTACTCCAGCCCTGCTTTGTTTGCGCTGCTAAGTCGACTGGGACGTGAATACGGCATCCCCGTATTCTTATCGAGAAGCTTGCTTGTACGTTTCCCTCATATATCAACTTCTGGTGCCACCGCACCGGCCCTTGAAAGGGTTATCTCGATTGGGTCCGACATTCACCCATTGCAGTGGGAATCCTATTACCTTACGACGGTTGGATCAGTCCCTGTAGGAATCAATCAGTTGATTGTCCACCCGGCATATGATGATAGCGAGATGCGCGCAGCAACGAGCGACAGACCAACCTGGGGGGCAGCTTGGCGCCAGCGGGACTTTGATTTCATAACGGGCAATCCATTTCAAAAATTGCTTCAAAGTAACGCGATCCAACTAACCAGTTGGGGCCAAATAGCGCGTTGTTTGCCCCGGCATAGTTAATTTTGCTCGTCATACGAATTCTGTGTGTCTTCGCGATCGACTATGGCAGGTTCCGGATGCGAGACATCAAAGAACTAGAACTCCATGTCGCAAACGCCTGCAACTTGGACTGTGAAAGCTGCAGTCATTTTTCAAATCATGGCCATCGCGGGATTCTGAGTTTGGAGGAAGCCGATTCATGGATGCGCCTATGGAGCCGCCGCATTCGGCCCAAGCTTCTTTGTCTTCTGGGTGGCGAACCAACTCTAGATCCTAGCCTGGCCGATTTAGTCCTCCTGGCCGGCAAAAATTGGCCTGAGTCCTGAGTCTATGTGACAACAAATGGGGAGACGTACCCGTTGCTTTCGGTGGATTGGGACCCGGATCTAGGTTATAAGCCGATGGATCCAAACTGCAGGGACGAACATATGGATTCGTTTTTTTCGAAAGAGGAAGAGGAGATATGCAACAGGTGTCCCGCGAAGCGCGCGCCGTTCGTCAACCCGCCACCGATACGGGCCGAACAAGTCACCCGAAGCGTTGCCGATCAAGCTCATGTACGTAGTGCATGGTAGGGGAACCCCCCGATCGTGTTTCGCAGGTCGACAGATAAAGAGGACACTAAACGCCGTCGCCCACGGGGCCCGCGGTGGCCGCACCGCTCAGTTTAAGACACCAGCCGCGTATCGGTGATTGTTGGCATAGGGATGAATTATGAATAATCCGTGACGCGGGAGCCAATCATGATCAGCAGCCCCGATATCAGTGTCTTGATCGCGACAAGAGATCGAGATCGTTTGCTTGAATCGACCTTGCTCAGCTTTTGCAAACAGACGCTAAGCAACAAGCAATGGGAAGTAATTGTTGTAGATAACGGGAGCCAGGATGAGACGCGCAAGGCTCTATCATGCTTTCTGAATCGTCTCCCCCTCACGGTCCTTTACGAATCGACGCCTAGCAAGACGCGTGCCCTCAATAGGGCCATGCAGATTGCGCGAGGGAGAATGTTCGCATTCACCGACGACGACGTGGAAGTATGTAGCACGTGGCTTGCGGAAATATACAGGGCGTCCTCAGAATGGGCGACTGATAAGATTTTCTGCGGTCCGATCCATCCGATCTACCCACCGGGAACTCCCCCCTGGCTAATGGCACCGCCGTATTCGGGTTACGCCTACGGCCGCTTTGAACTAGGTGCAACGGAGGGACCTATCGGCAAGCTGCCGTTCGGAGCGAATTTCGCCGTGCGTGCAGACACGATGGAAAACGTAAGGTTCTGTGTAGAAGTTGGGCCGTCAGGACGGACGTATCGGATTGGGGGTGAAACCGAACTGCTTCAGCGCCTGACCAGCCGCGGTCTGCGAGTGATTTATCTCCCTTCGTGCTCGGTCAATCACTTCATTCGGAGGTGTCAGGTAAGAGAAATGTGGCTATATAAACGTTCATTCTGTTACGGGCGCGGAATGCAGTACCTGCATGGGAATGGGCAGGACAAAGATCTTGTACTGGGTCTTCCACGTCGTGGCATTGTTTTGCTTCAGACGTTAGCCAAAAGGTTCGCCCGCAGTGTATTTCGAGGAAAACATGAACGCTATAATGCGGGGAGCCAACTAGCTTATATGCTCGGAGTGCTGTACGAGCACCGGCTCAAGGCGCACCAGCTATTACGAGGCGCTGCTTTCTGTAACACACGGAGCTAGATAGATAGCCTTCTTGTTAGGCAGCTGCGTCGAACGGTATATGAATCCACATGCATAGCACAGATCCGTCTGCGACATCTGATAGGAGTCTGGGATCTTATTGCCCCCGGTTATGGAATGAATGCTATATTGACAGAAGTGGACTGGTGTACGCCTGCTGCCATAACCGGCCGGCACCTCTGGGTAGTATTCAGACCAGATCTCTGAGAGACATCCTCACAGGCGCGGTGGCAGAGGAATTTCGAAGGCGATCTCGATCTGGCGATCTTGAGTGTTATCGTACGTGTATCTTGCTTTACAAACGCGAGGAGCCGCCCCCCGGATTAACCGATAAAGCATCGTACAGTGACTTCTGCCGTCTCAAGGTCCTCTTCGGGGAACTATGCAACATCAACTGCATCATGTGCTGGCAGGACCATCGCGACAATACGTCACTTTCCTACGAACTAATTAAGGACCGAGTCGACCTCACACCCTTCCATGAAATCGATATCCAGGGCGGCGAACCTTTGGCGATCAGGAGTGCGCGGGAGTTTTTCAAACATGCGACAGAGCATGGGAAACGCGTGTCATTTCTCACCAATGGGTTGTTAGTGAACGACGATTGGGCGCGGCGAATTGCCGTTGGCTCCTTCATGGTTCACTTTTCCCTGAACGCCGCCACAAAGGAGACACACGAGAGCATAAATCGAGGCTCCAACTGGGACAAGGTATGGGAGAACATCAAGCGAGTAAAGAAATTCAAGTCGCAACTCGGATCTCCTGTTAAGATTATCGGGCATATGACCATAGTTGAGCGTAACTTGTACGAGATCGCTCGATTTATTGACACGATGCACGTAGAGTTTGATGAGCTCAACTTTTGCTATGACCGGCGATTGCCAGGCTACTTACGAAAGATTCCAGAAATTCAGGCGGAAATCAGTGGTGATCTAGCGAGGCTTGGAGAAGAAGCGATGTCGACTGTCAGTGAATTCGGGCGGGCACGACTTCGCGATCTCGGGCTGCTGAAGTAATTTCGGATACCCTGACCTCATTTGTTCCACTGGCAAGGGCGTTGGTCGACTCAACACCCACGGAACACTCAGTCATACCTCAGCGACACCATCGGATCAACCTTCGTCGCCCGGTGGGCGGGGAGAAAGCAGGCTAGCAGTGCCACCGCAATGAGCACGAGAGCTGCACCGGCGAACGCCGCAGCGTCCGTGGCATGGATTTGAAAGAGCATGCTCTCCAGCGCGCGGGCAGACGCCCACCCACCTGCCAACCCCAGTGCAACTCCGGTCAGAATGAGGCTGAGGCCCTGCCTGAGAATCATATCCAGCACATCACCCCTGTCCGCTCCGAGCGCCATGCGCACGCCGATTTCGTGGGTCCGGTGTACAACCGAGTAGTTGAGCAGTCCGTACACTCCCACCGCAGCCAGAGTGAGGGCGAGCGCGGCAAACGCTAGCACCAACAGCATGTAGAAGCGCGGAAGCCTGACCGAGTCAGCGAGCAGGTCTTCAAGAGGAGACATCTTGGTGATCGCAACGCTCTTATTCCAGGAATGAATCTCTTTACGAACGGCCCCCGCCATACTGAGAGGCGGAACGGCGGTCCTAACCAGTGCATACACAGAACCGCTCCAACCATCCTGTAGGCGTGAGAAATAGATGTTGGGCATCGGTTCGCCTTCCAAGCCGAATCCTTTCGTGTCGCCGACGACTCCGACGATGGTGTACCAAATCTTGCTCCCACGCCGGATGTGTTTGCCTATGGGATCCTGTCCCGCGAAAGAGCGGCGCGCCAGAGCTTCGTTGATGACGGCCACCGGCGGTGCGGCAACCGTATCACTTGCGGTGATGAAGCGGCCTTCACGAAGGGGTATGCCAGCGGCCCGGAGGTAACCCGGTGTCACTTGTGTCTCGCCGGCGTCGACTTCTTTGCCCGCCGCCGCGGGGCGGTCTTCGACCTCCATCGGTCCCCACGAGCCGGGTGGGTCATAAGGAAATTCCGTGGCCGCTCCCGCGGATTGGACCCCGGGCAGAGCGCGGAGACACTCCAATAGTTCATCGACACGCGGATGGACAGCCCAAGGCAGTTCGACCGCCAAAACGCCTTCAGGCTGGAAGCCCAGCGGCACACGGATGCGCTGAATGAAGCTGCGCAGCAATAGGCCTCCGCTGGTCAGCAGAACCATCGAAAGCGCGATCTGGGCAATGACCAGGGCGCTTCGAACCCGCGCGTGGGGGCGTCTGTCTCCATGACGTTCAGGACCCTCCTTGAGTGCTTCGTTGAGGTCCGCTCGCGACGCCCGCCAAGCCGGTCCCAGACCACAGACCATCCCAGTTATAATTGCTGCCAAGAGGGCAAAGAGCAGCATGCTGGGGTTGACGGCTACCTCCTGAATACGCGGGAGATTGACAGGATCAAACGCCACCAAAGCATGCACACCCCAGTAAGCTCCAGTAGCCCCGAGCCCCCCCCCTACCACTGCCAGCAATGTACTCTCCGCCAACATATATCGAGTCACTCGCCAACGACTGGCACCAAGGGCCAGCCGAAGCGCAAATTCCCGCTGCCGGGTTGTTGCGCGCGCCAACAACAGGTTTGCGGCGTTCGCGCAGGCGATGAGCAGCACACAACCCACGGCGGCGAGCAATACTAGAAGGGCGCGCCTGACTTCACCGACGGTCTGCTCTTGGACTGAAACTACGTTTACACCGATACCCGGGCTGCCGTTTTCCTGCGGGTACGTTTGACGCAGACGGGCGGCGATCGTGTTCATTTCGCTCTGTGCCTGAGCAAGGCTCGCGTCCGGCTTCAGCCTGCCGACGACCTGGAGGAAGTGGTTATCCCGCTGCAGCCCGAGGGCGTCCTGTGCCAAAGGAAACCAGACGTCATCATCTGACGGGAAATTGAATCCCGGCGGCATGATCCCGACCACCGTCCAAGGTTCTTGGCTCAATTGACTGGTCTTGCCAATCTGAATGCTCTTGCCAACAGCGTTAGGGTCCTCACCGAGCCTGCGCCACAGCGAGTCGCTGATGATCGCTACCCGGAACCCCGGGTGGTACTCTTCCGGAGAAAACGTGCGACCGCGAAGCGGTTTTACCCCGAGCACCTCAAAAAAGTTGCGGGTTACACTCACAGAGTGTATCTCCGTTGGCTCCTCTTGGATGGTTACCAGCCTCCTGCCACCCGCCATTCCGGCCATCTGCTCGAATATCTGGCTTTGTTCCCTCCAATCTGCGAAGTTGCCGGGAGAAACTACGACACGGTTCTGGCTAGGCTTCGCCCATGTTTCCCAAAGCATTGCCAGCCGCCCCGGATCCTTGAAGGGCAACGGACGGAGCAGCACCGCATAGACGACACTGAAAATTGCGGTATTGACCCCGATACCGAGTGCCAGAGTCAGTAGCACCACGATCATGAAACCAGGGTTCTTGGCCAGTGTGCGGACAGAGTGTTTTACATCCTGAAAGAACGTTCTCATCGTTCACCTCATGGCTGCCGCTCTCGGCAATCAGCTCTCAGCTTCCAGCTACTCCTACAGAGTGGCACTTGTTTCTGGCAGACTGCTGGTTCCTGAAAGCCAACCCTACCACTACGGCAGGACGCGGCTAAGACCGTCTCACTCCGACAGACAAAATAGTATGATCCCAATACCGGACCGCAAGACCCTCACGATTTGCGCACAATCTTATCACTGCACGGCTTCCACCATTCTTCGACATCATCTAATGCAATAGGATCAAGGGGCTACACAGACAGGAGAGAGACCACTGGGTGGAAGTGATGTCCGGTTATGGGATTAGCCTGTGCGATATCGACCAACACTAAACAAGTTAGGGCATCATGTCGGTGTGCTCCGAACGAAGCTCCATGTGTGAGCAGCGGGGGCCACAGCCAGTCAAAGATGTTCCACTTCCTCTTCTTTGGAGCACGCAATACCCCTTTCGCTGGCCATTCACACCGTCTTGGGTTGACCTGTGGTAACTTGGCGACCTGTTTTTGCGCTGATCACCGCCCAACTCGACCAAAGCCGTGATTTTATTCGTTTTGCCCTTGAGTAGTATGGACAAAGGCCATTTTGGACAATCTACTCACCCACCTTACCACGTATGCAGAGATACTGACCAGAGGTACCACCGTGACTAGGACGCGGATCAACGACTTTAAAGTATGGAAGCACAATCCGCCGACTTCAATTTGGAGGATGGCATCCCGCAGTATGAACGGCACCGACCTGACGACGAAGGGTACGTAGCTCCGGCATAACCTGAACAGGACGTAAAAAACTGAAATAGTACTGCCCAAGTAGTACCATAGATACAACGTCCGCAGCCGACGCGGTTCTATGGATAAAACGTGTGGACGGGGCCTAGCGCGACCGCGTAGTCGGTGAAGGAACCATGTCGTCAGTTGTCGATTCGCGGTCATGAGGTTCGGCACCCCTAAGGCGTCACTGATGATCCAGTAGCCATCCATACGGATGAAGGGCCAGAGGCTGACCCAGACTGTCGTGTGATAAACTGCAGTTAATACAGCGTAAACAGGTTGATGGGTAAAGAGATACAGCATCGCAGTGGCTGTTGCCGCGAGGAGGCTCATATATATTCCGCCAGCATCTACTACTACTCTTTGCCGCCGCGGAAGTCTCCACGCGTCGGTTACGTCTGCAAAAAATGTCGGAAACACAAGATATAAACCAAAGCCAATAGGGCCGTGTCGAACGCCGCCCTTTACACAAGCTGAGGCGTGCCCGACTTCGTGTAACAGAAGGGCCAAATAGTTGCCAACGAGGAGGAGAAAATAGTCTGACCTCTGCAATGATGACAACAGTCCGCGGAATTTTCCAAAGAAGAGACAGGATAAAATGATATGGACTAATAATAATATAGGTAACAGCCATGCGACATATTTATCGTGGAACAACGGCGCGAGCCGCGAGGTGATGGGCCGTATCATTCTTTCCGAGAGCAGAGGAATGCGGAATAAGAAATAGCCCCGTGCACTTGAACTCTTAGCCCCATTGTCTGACTCGTCTGAGCTTGTTCCGGGTGCCGTTTGGACAATTCCTGCCTCTGCTAAAGCTCTGAGCGCCATGTGGAGTTGTTCGCTAGGTGGGGGGGCCATAGCATTCAGGGACAGAAGCGTGGCCACATGATTCTCTTTCGCCCTCTGTTTGCCCAAGCAAACGAGCACTTCTTTGGCGACACCAGAGACCTGAAGATGCTTATTCCCTAGAATCACGAGCAGGGGCTTTGTCGGCAATGACGTGTCCAGATCGAGGACCTCGCAACCCGGCGAAAGCCTGTATGTTTGTTCCATAAGAAGACCATTCTGAAGCTGTCTGCCACCCGTCGGACTGGAGGCACCCCCCAGTCCTGTAGATCTTGTCATTTCGCGTTCCTGTCCCGCACCCTCCCATGTCAGCACGCAATGTGGAGAATCGGGGCTAGTTCTCCTTCCCCTGCCGCGCACCCGCCGCCGACGAGTGTGTCAGATGCCGCGATCAAACAGCCTGGGCGCAAAAGCATCGCGCTGCCCCGCGTCCAGGCTGTCCGTCCAACCTCCCCGTTTCAGACCGGTCGCCCGTACACTCAACAGCAGCCCGTATTTGTGCATTGTGAGCCGCATGGGTTGCCGTTACAACCGGGATTGTGACAGTTGTTGCCCGAATCATTTGGGATCATCAGGAGCGGGTCAACCGCCATGTCGAGCCTTGCGTCCAACTCGGTAATCTCGATTTCATCGAATCGATCATCCACAGGTTCAACACTCACAGTCTCACCTCCCTTCTGTACAGATTTGTGGGCCGGAGTCGACAATTACTCCTGTGTCCCTTGTCTCTTTTAGCCCCCCCGCATCTCCCCAGACACGCCAACACGCACCCCTTTTCTGTTGCGCACGGTCGTTGCGGAGTCCGTCGAATG
>Ga0335069_10000624_pt1 | contig 58281 bp, 56 predicted proteins | sample Lox_Sample_11_FD_206714 | JGI IMG/M metagenome (GOLD analysis project Ga0335069, IMG submission 206714) | Soil microbial communities from Loxahatchee National Wildlife Refuge, Florida, United States - Lox_Sample_1.1 | ecosystem: Environmental > Terrestrial > Soil > Wetlands | place: USA... | reverse complement strand
CGCGACCGTGGCCGCCATCGGCAACGGCGCCGCCTTTCGTCGCGGGCGCGACTTCGCCGCTTGGCTGGGAGTCGTGCCACGGCAGTACTCCACCGGGGGCAAGCAGAAGCTGTTCGGCATCAGCAAGTGCGGCAACATCTATCTGCGTCGCATGCTGATCCACGGTGCCCGCGCGGTTCTGTTTCGCGTGAAGTACGACACCGGAGGATTCGGACAGTGGGTGCAGCGACTGGCCCAGCGTGCGCCGCGCAATAAGGTCGTGGTGGCAATTGCCAACAAACTGGCGCGCATCGCCTGGGCCGTGCTGTCCAGCGGCAAAGACTATCGACATCAGCCGCTGCTGCAGCTGGCGGCGGCCTGATGGCCGTGGAAAAGACGCTACGCTTGGAAAGCACAAAACGCTTTCCACTTTTCCACCGCCACGACGACGAAGCTTGAATAACGTTCTACCCGGGTCTGCGGAGGCGAGAAGGAGACGAAAGCACAGTCCAACGGCGTGTCGGAAAACCTGGTGGCGAAAATGCGTCCCTAGTGACCGAGGGATTTATAAGGACCGACGCGTGCGCATCATCATCGAGTGCCCGGAGAAGCGATTCTCCACTCAGAGGCCGGATACATTTACGCGGACTATCCTTTCGCCCAACTTCAAACCTCTTGCAGTTCGGCGGCGGACCATACATTATCGTCATTTTGATTTGATTCAACGAAAGAGCCGCCTGACCTAGCTGCAAAATTTGCCATTAGGATCGCGTTCCGTCAGCCACGTTCTTTCACCTCGTGGGATATCCGACCCAGCGACGGCCATCGCACCCTCGCGTTATTAGGACTTCCGACAAACGACTTTCAGTGACGATGTTCTCATCTCTGAGAAAAATCACATCGTTGATTGCAAACTGCCCATTTCTCGACACTACGACAGCTGCAACCTGCCAATTCCACGGTCTTTTCGCCGGACCTTCTGTTAGCCTCACGTAAACGCGAAAAGAGCCAGCATCCTCCGATTCCGTTTTGTCAATCTGGAATGCATATGGATGACCTCGATCGTCGGGACCCGAGAAAAGTCCGAATTCCGTCCACGTTGACGGTGCTTTTCGTCATTCTTCGGGTGCAGGCGAAACCAATCATCGCGACAGGCACGTGCTTGGCTAATCCTGTGGAGCAACGAACTGCTGAGATAAGGGGAAAGAGACTTCATTCTCTCGGGCGTCGGAATTCCGCCCATTGGCCTAGACACCAGTTGTTGATAAAACCTCCTTACCGGGATCTCAGCCAGGCTCGATCTATTAGCGTGATGATGTTCTTGCGCAGCACTGTCATGGCCAAGCAGCGGCAGAAGCGCGCCCGAAAGAGCAACTGCAACGAGCAGATTCAAACTAGCTCGCTTCATTGAAAACCGTCAGCAGCATTATGCGACAGTTTCTCAACTGTTGAGAACAGGCGATTTCACTCACAACTCCTCCACCCCGTAAATTATCTCGCTGATACCATACCGCTGTGGCTCTGCTGCTGGATGTCCGTAACCTGACCATCGAATTTTCCCAGTCTCATGACGGGCCGGCATTCCCTGCGGCTGCCCGCAGGGCAGGTTTGGCCGCCGCGCGAAGCGGGACTCCACCGTCAGGTGTCGCAGCCGTCCGCGACGTTAGCTTCGCCATTGCGCCGGGCGAAGTGCTTGCGCTAGTTGGCGAGTCGGGATCGGGGAAGTCCGTCACTTCACTCGCAATCATGGGTTTGTTGTCGCCGACCGCTTCCATTTCCGGCGACATCCAATTTCAGAATGGCAGCGGGGAGGCCGCAAATCTACTCCAGCTTCCTCCAGACTCCATACGCAGCCTGCGCGGCTCCAGCATCGCCATGATCTTCCAGGAGCCGATGACAGCACTGAATCCGGTAATGAGAGTCGGGGATCAGATTGCCGAGGCGGTGCTGGCACACGGGGCGCCTGCTGAGATTCATCAACGAGCATGGGATCAGATACGCAGCGGGGACCGTCAGCTTTGGAATGAGTGGTATCGGTCCGCACATCTCCTGTTCAAAGCGATCACCCCAGCATTTCGCCTCGTGGCGAACACACTCGGTCGCAATCGCAGCTGGGGGCTCTTTTATCAACTGCGTATCCGCCGCGAAAGAGCCTATGCCCTGGCTATCGAGGCTTTGCGGGACGTTGCCATCCCCGAACCCGAAAAGCGCGCCCGAAGTTATCCGCACCAGCTTTCTGGCGGAATGCGTCAGCGGGTGATGATCGCGATGGCGATCGTGAATCGTCCACAATTGCTCATCGCCGACGAGCCGACCACTGCGCTCGACGTCACGATCCAGGAACAGATTCTCGAGTTACTCAACGATCTGCGTCGCAAGTTTGGATTAGCAATGCTGTTTATCTCGCACGATCTGGCTGTTGTGTCTCACGTTGCTGACCGGGTTGCCGTCATGTATGCCGGAAGCCTTGTCGAACGAGGCACAAAATCAGACATCTTTCATGCGCCCGCTCACCCTTACACGCGGGGGTTGCTGCGCGCGATCCCCACCCTATCAACCGACCGCACTCAACCGTTAGCGACGATCGAAGGAGCAGTGCCATCCATCGCGAATCTTCCTGCCGGATGCCCGTTTGAGCCGCGCTGCGAGCATCGAGTAGCGGATTGTGCGCGAGAGCTTCCGCCCCTTGTGGAAGTCGGCCCCGGGCATTGGGCCCGTTGCCCGGTTCTCAATACCAAGTGACAGGTCACAGGCAACAGGTGTCAGGACACGCGTCTGGAGCTCAACCCGAAAAAGATTGCACGCAACTCGAAGCTCGTAGCTCGAAGCTGGCTCACGCTATAATCCTCGCTTTGCCGTGCGGATCCTACTCCTCAGCGATATTCACAGTAATCTGGAGGCGCTCGAGGCCTGCCTTGCCGCTGCGCCCTCCTACGACCTCGTGGTCAATTTGGGAGACACGGTCGGTTACGGCGCGAATCCTAATGAGGTAGTTGCCCGGTGTCGAAAGCTGGGCAAGGTCTTTGTTCGCGGCAATCACGACAAAGCTGTCAGCGGGCTGATGGACTTGTCGGAATTCAACGCCGCTGCCGGGCTGGCCACGCTGTGGACCCGAGATCAACTCACGCCCGAGAATCTCGCGTGGCTGCGAGAACTGCCGCATGGACCGGTTCAAATCACCGAGTTGCCGAATGTTCAGTTCGTGCACGGATCATCGCTCGACGAGGACGAATACCTGGTCAGCGTACGCGATGCCATCGAGCCATTGATGACCGATTCGGTGCCGCTCACATTTTTTGGCCACACGCACCTGCAGGGCGGCTTCATGGCGCAGGGGGAGATCAGCGAGATCTACCGCCCGGGATATCGGACGGTGGGGCAGCCAGAGTCATCGGATTGGCCTCTGCGTCGCGACCGCCATTTCCTGGTCAATCCCGGCTCTGTCGGGCAACCGCGTGATGGCGACTGGCGGGCCGGCTTCGCCGTGTTCGACAGCGACGCCTGGATCGTTACGTTCTACCGCGTTCCTTACAACCTGCGCGTTGCCCAGGAAAAGATTCTCGCCGCGAAGCTTCCACAACGGCTGGCCACACGGCTGGCTACGGGTCGATAGAAAACATGCACAACCGCTTCCGTGTTCCCATTCTTGCCCTCGTCACATTGGCGTTCGTCTTCACTGTTGCTGTGGGACAAGGCCAATCGCAGTCCACGCAGCCTTCACGGCGCGAGCGGCGCAAGGGCGCCAACCCCGACGATCAGAAGCGGGAAATCAACGTCGATGGGACGAAGCGACAGTATTTGCTATATGTTCCGGCGGCGGCGGCGAAGGGAAATCCGATGCCGTTGCTGCTCGTCTTCCATGGCGGTGGCGGTCACGACTACAACATGCCGCGGTTTACCGGCTTTGACGACATCGCCGACGCACACGGGTTTATCGTGGCGTATCCGGACAGCGTGAATCGTCATTGGAACGATGCGCGTGAACTATCGACCGCCGATGACGTGGGATTCATTCGGGCATTGATCTCGGATGTGGAGCGGACGTATTCCGTCGATGCCGCCCGCATCTATGCCACCGGCATCTCCAATGGCGGATTCTTCTCGCAGCGCCTGGCGTGCGATCTGGCTGATCGCATAGCGGCTGTCGCCTCGGTCGCGGCCACCATGCCCGAGCCTTTGGTGCCGATCTGCAAGCCGTCGCGGCCAGTGTCCGTGATGTTCCTGCAAGGCACAGATGATCCGCTGGTCCATATCAACGGCGGCGCGGTCGCGAAAACGCACGGACGAAACATCTCGCTCGCTGATTCTGTTCGCTTCTGGACCGATCACGACGCAACACGCAAGAAGCCTGAGTCGTCCGACTTGCCTCATCACGATCCCAACGGTACCAGCGTGCACCGTGATGTTTATTCCGGTGGGAAGCAAGGAACGGAAGTTATCGTTTACACGATTCAGGGTGGCGGGCACACCTGGCCCGGCGGTGAGCAGTACCTGCCTGCGTTTCTCGTCGGGAAAGTGAACCACGACATTGACGCGAGCCATGTGATCTGGGAATTTTTCTCGCGACACAGCAGGTAGACCAGCTCTCAGCTGTCGGCTCCCAGCTCTCAGTTCTCAGGAAGTCGCTTGCAGGTTGAGGATCAACTTGGATTTAGAACCTGAGAGCTGCCAGCTGAGAGCCGACAACTGCTCTGCGTTACACTCGCTGCATGGCTCGCAGCACGGAATCGTCCGGGCAACTGTTCCCCGCCGCACCTAAACCAAGCGCCGACGCATACACCGCTCACATTGACGGCGGCGCGCGAGGAAATCCAGGGCCCGCGGGTTATGGTGTCGTGATTCAGAATACAAGCGGACAGAAGGTCGCCGAACTCAGCGAATACCTCGGTCACCGCACTAACAACTACGCCGAATACCAGGGCCTGCTGGCGGTGTTGCGATACGCGCTGGCGCACGACCTGAAAGCACTCAAGGTGGTCAGCGATTCGGAACTCATGGTCCGCCAGATTAAGGGGATCTACAAAGTGAAGCACCCGGAGCTGCGCAAATTTCACGAGGAGGCGCAGCAAATGGCGCGCAAGCTTGAGTACTTTGAAATCCGCCACGCGCTCCGCGAGCACAACCGCGATGCCGATCGGTTGGCGAACGAAGCGATGGACCAAGGAAGATTGCAGAAGTAAGATTTCAGATTGCAGAAATAAAAATCGAGTTTACTGGCGGTCGACCTGGAACTGAAAACTGCGAAACTGAGAGCCGGTTTTCACTTCTGCATTCTGCAATCTTACTTCTGCAATTCTCAGTTCTCTCCCGCCGAATGATCGTGCACGATCCGCCAGCCTTCGGGGAATTTGCGAAGAATCAGAGTAAACAGACCGTGCGGTGTTTTGCCGTCGGACATAGTCAGGTGGAATTCGCCGCGCACAAAGGCCGCCTCTTTTCCCAGCATCTCGATGCGCAGATTCGCGAACTCCAGCTTACCCATCTCGTGGCCTGCACCCTGGTAGGTCTTCTTATAGCGGTCGACGGCCGCCTGCCAACCTTTCGATTCGTGGGCGCCTGAGAAGAACGTGAGTTCAGGCGAATTCCAGTAGCCAGTCATGAATGCCTCGAGGTCGCCGCGGTTCCAGGCCGCCTGCTGCGCTTCGATGACCTTGCGGATGGCGCCCGGGCTGGCGTCTGTCGCCAGCAGCGGCAGAGCCAAGCAACGAAGTATCACAATGCTGAACAGGAAGGTGCGCATGGCGCACCAGTGTCGCACAAGAAGGTATTTCGCGGCGATGCGATGTTTTTCAGGCCCGGCTTTTTCTGGTCGCGGCGGCTGCTTTAGCCTTCACCTGCCATGGGCGTTTCGGCCGTTCGACTTCCGGCTTGTCGCGGTCTTTCACGCGGTCGTAATGGTAGGACTCGCTGACCGTTCCCAGCGACTCGTTGTAGAGGCTGGGCAGAGCCAGAGCCTCTTTGAGCTCTTCCGAGAACTGATGCAAAGCCTTGAGATGATCTGCAGTGGCAGGGACTTCTGTCTTCGTTGTCTTGAGGAATTGCTGGTAGCCTTTGTTGACAAGCTTGGAAATCTCGCTGCCGATCAGGTATCCAGGGTAGGCAAAGAGTTTGGCTCCGCCGTCGTCGGTCTTCTGGATCGCAGCAGAGACGTTGTACTTGCGGAGGAAGACGCGGTTCTGCGTGCCCGGCGCTTCCGTGAGATCAAACCCGTGGTCGCGCAGCCAGTTGACTGCGTCTTCGTAGTTTCGTTGTTCGACTTTCGTTGCCATTAGCGTTCGCTCATTCCCACTTTCGAGGTTAGATGCAGTTCACTCGCTCCGAGTGCTACCTGATTGGCTGGAACCGAATCCCCCTCTCCTGAATCAAAGGACGATAGTATAGATATACCTTTTTCGGGGTACGGGGCACATTACTCTAGTCATTCGAGTTTCGCAATGACAGCTGCCAGTTCCAGTTCCGCGCCGCTGCCGAATATCAACGCCTCCGATGCAGCGAGGGCGGGCGCGAGTCTGCTCGATCGCATCGGCAACACTCCGTTGCTGCGGCTGGAGACGCTGACGCGCGATCTGCCCAGCGTGCAACTTTTCGGCAAGGCGGAGTGGCACAACCCGGGAGGATCGATCAAGGATCGCACGGCCGCCAGCATCGTGACGGAAGCGCGCCGTTCTGGAAAACTCGTGCCCGGAAAAATTCTTCTCGACTCCACCAGCGGCAACACCGGCATCGCCTATGCCATGCTCGGCGCCGCGCTCGGGTTCCCGGTGACGCTCTGCATGCCCGAGAACGTCTCGCTGGAGCGAAAACGCATTCTACAGGCATACGGCGCAAATATCATCTATACCGATCCTGCCGAGGGATCAGACGGCGCGACGCGCGTGGCGCACCAGTTAGCAGAGAAGCATCAGGATCTGTATTTCTACGCGGATCAGTATTCGAATGACGCGAACTGGCGGGCTCACTACAAGACTACCGCCAATGAGATCTGGAAACAGACGAAAGGACAGATCACACATTTTGTTTCCATCATGGGGACGACGGGAACGTTCACGGGTACCAGCCGCCGCCTGAAAGAATTGAACCCCCACCTGCGTTGCATTTCGTTGCAGCCCGATTCGCCGTTCCACGGGATCGAGGGGACCAAGCATCTGCCGTCGTCGCTGGTGCCGGGCATCTATGATCCGAAGCTGGCCGACGAAAACCTAGAAGTTGCAACCGAAGATGCGTACAAGATGGTCAAACGTCTGGCGCGCCAGGAAGGACTGCTGGTCGGAGTTTCTGCCGGTGCGGCGCTGGTGGGTAGTCTGAAGGTTGCCGAGCGAGTGAAGAAAGACCAGCGCGCGCTGATCGTGACGATCCTGTGCGACTCTGGAACCAGGTACCTGAGTGACAGGTTCTGGGACGAGGGATGATTGCAGAAGTCAGAAGTCAGATTGCAGAAGTGAAATTCAACGCGCGCTAGCTGTTATGGTACTTCTGCAATCTGACTTCTGCACTCTGCAGTTTTTTCCATGCTCAAGCTCTCACAAGCCCACTACGACTCGCTCCGCCGCCACGGCGAGGAGACGTATCCGCATGAGTGCTGCGGCGTGCTGCTCGGGCAATTCGCGGACGACGGATCAAGGACCGTAACCAGCATCGCACGCGCTGGCAACACCCGCGAAGACTCTCCCCACAATCGTTACAACATCGATCCCAAGGAACTGATTCGCATCCAGCGCGAAGGGCGCGAGCGCGGTGAAGATATCGTCGGCTTCTACCATTCACATCCTGACCATCCGGCGCAGTGGTCGTCGACCGATTTGGCCGAGGCGCACTGGTTCGGGTGCTCGTATGTGATCACGAGTGTGGAGAAGGGGAAGGCGGCGGCGACGAATTCGTTTGAGCTGATGGGGGCGGAGGAAGACAACAAAAGACTCCTCGATGAAACGGTGTCGATTGGCTAGTCTGATCGTCCGTTGACCGGGACGAAATAGTTCCTTATTCCGCGTCGTGTGAGATAGACGAAAAGCGCTCCCGCAATGGCCACGCCGACCGCGCCCTTCCACCCTTCACCGAAGAAGATTTGACCCAGGTCGCCCAGCATGTTGATCGTAATGATTGTCACGCCCAGGACCCAGCCCCAGCGGCGCCGCCTGAACCATCCAATGGCTGCCAGAGCCAACGCCGGCGAAAGCGCGCAGAAGGGAACTGCGGCCCAACGGCCCAGGTGGGCGAGTGCTTCGTGTCCGTGGGGGTTCAGCCTCCACAGGGCGTCGAGAGCGGTTCCCGGGATCAGCAGCGTAATCGCCGCGTAGGCCGACATCACCGCGCCAAAGACAAAGAAAGCTCCGATCGGTACAAACCCTTTCGGCCGTCGCAAGTCCGAAATTGAAGATGTTTTCTCCGTGTCTCCGTGCCTCCGTGGTGAATTCTCCTGTGGAATGAAAAAAGAATTGCGCGTATCCTGGCTTGCACACCTGAATCCCAGCCCGTTACCATAGCATCACTTACGACATATGCCGCAGATACAGATACCTGGACCACTTCGCCAGTACGCGGGCAAACAGGCGAGCGTTGACGTTCCTGCCAAGACCGTTGGAGAGGCTCTGGCGAACCTCGTCACCAGCCATCCCGACCTCAAGAAACATCTGTATAACGAAGACGGCAAGCTGCGCGCCTTCGTGAATGTGTACGTCAACGATGAAGACATGCGCTACCTGCAGAAAGAAGCCACCGCATTGAGCGACGGCGACACGATTTCGATCATCCCGTCGATTGCAGGCGGCGCGTAGCAATTGTTGATTTTTGATTACTGATTGGATGATTGATGTACGATTAAGGCAATGAACATCGCTATCCAGTACTCCTGTCGAATGTCGCGCTCTCTGCGCTGTTGTTGATTTGGGCTGCGAATATTCCTGTTTTTAATCGGCAATCGAAATTCAATCATCGACAATTTCCAAGGATCCTATGAGCCCCGTTAGCGAAGTTGCCAAATCCGAAGCCATCCTGAGTAACGACGAGATTCTGCGCTACTCGCGCCACCTGATCATGCCCGAGGTCGGCATGGAAGGACAGCAGAAGCTGAAGGCTGCCAAGGTGCTGTGTATCGGCGCGGGCGGGCTGGGATCGCCGCTGTCACTCTATCTGACCGCGGCTGGTGTGGGCACGCTCGGCATCGTGGACTTCGACGTCGTCGATTACACGAATCTGCAGCGCCAGATCATCCACACCACCGACGACGTGGGCCGGAAGAAGCTCGATTCCGCCGCCGACAAGCTGAGGGCGATCAACCCGTTCATCAACCTGCGGACGTTCGAAACGAAGCTGACGAGCGCCAATGCGCTAGATCTGTTCCGGGAGTTCGACATCATCGCCGACGGCACAGACAACTTTCCGACCCGCTATCTGGTGAACGATGCTTGTGTTCTGACCGGCAAGCCGAACGTTTACGGATCCATCTTTCGTTTTGAAGGTCAGGCTAGCGTATTCGCAACCGAGGATGGCCCCTGCTATCGCTGTCTCTATCCCGAACCGCCACCGCCCGGTCTAGTTCCATCGTGCGCAGAAGGCGGTGTGCTCGGCATTCTGCCCGGACTGGTCGGTGTGATTCAGGCGACGGAAACGATCAAGCTGATTCTCGGCCAGGGCGATTCGCTGGTGGGGCGACTGCTGCTGGTTGACGCGCTCGGCATGAAATTCCGCGAGCTCAAGCTGCACAAGAATCCGGATTGCCCGGTGTGCGGCAAGAATCCGGTGGTCAAGGAACTGATCGATTACAACGAGTTCTGCGGCATCCGGGGAGAGGAAGGTCCGGCAGCGAACGACGTACCGACGATCTCGGTGGAAGATCTCAAGCAAAAACTTGACGCCAAGGCCGATATTTTTATCCTCGACGTGCGCGAGCCGCACGAATACCAGATCTGCCACCTGAACGGCTATCTGATTCCTGTCGGCGACCTGCCGAAGCGCGTGAACGAACTCGACTCAAGCCGGGAAATCATTGCGCATTGCCGGTCAGGAGTCCGCAGCGCGCGGGCGGTGAACTTCCTGCGCCGCGCTGGGTTCAAGAAGGTTTACAACCTGACCGGTGGAATCCTGGCTTGGGCGGATAGGATCGATCCCACAATGCCGAAATACTGAGGGGAACGGTCCTTACTTAAGCCCGGTTTCAAGAGTCGGGAATCCCATTCCGGAATTGGCGACGGGCAGGTTGGTTACCTATGGTGACCGATCTGCCCGCTTGTTACTTGCAAGCGGACAACCTTCCTACATCCACCCGGTTCCAACTCAGTGAGTCAGTCCAGTCTTGTCCAAACACGTTTCTTGGGACGTGAGGTGAGCCAAATGAGATATCTGCTATTGGGTTGCTTCGTTTTGGGATCGGTGGTGTGGGGAGCGGCAGCGGACAAGCCACGCGTCTTCATCACGGACAGCAAATCCTGGGAGATCGGCGGCGGAGTCGGGGGAACGTCTGACGGTTTTGGAGGCGGCGCCAAGGGCGGCGACCGGCCGCAGACCGCCGAGATCATCAAAACCTTCGGCGAGCGCTGTCCCGCCGTAATCATCAACAACAAGAAAGGAAAGGCCGACTATATCGTGTTGCTCGATCACGAAGGTGGCAAGGACTCCATCAGCCGCGACAACAAGGTCGTGGTCTTCAACCGCGACGGTGATGCGATCATGAGCCACTCGACCCGCATGCTGGGGAACGCGGTCAAAGACGCATGTGCTGTGATCGCCGCCGACTGGCCGAAACAGCTCATCAAAGCTGCCAACGCGGCGGACGTTGACACTGTCGGCGGAGATGCGACTGCCAAAAATAAGTAACGCAGGAAAGGCTGATTGATCGGGAAGGAGGCGGGAGACTGTTCCTGCTTATTGTTCGCAGATGACTCAGCCTCATCCATCGGGTGGGGAATAGCGCAATCAATGAACCAGCTCCGGGCGGAAATGGTCCGGACAACCTACCTCGGGCACTATGGTGCATTGCAACTCGCCGCTCGAGCTTCTAACCAGGACAAAAAAAGACAGGGGAGAATTGTTGCCCTCCCCTGTCTGCCTCGTTCGTTCAGGGAAGTTTGCTCGACTCACCCATCTGCGCTCTCTCGCTGCCGATGGCCAGCGTGTACTTCTTGCCGGCAAATCGGACTTCCTTAATCGATGGCGTGCTGCCGCTGCGATCGACGATGGTGGAGTCGTTGGAAGAAGCCTGCTTCTGTTCGACGATCTGTGCCGGAACGGTAGCGATGACCTTCTTGCCTTGCATCACGCTGACCTGCACATTTGGCCCGGCGCCGTCCCACTGCAGCTTGTATTCGCCGGCTGGAACTGCTTGGCCGTTGATTTGTGCCGCCTCACTGATGTGCAACGTACCCTTGTTGCCTGCAAACGCGCTGGTGGCCGCCAACACGGCCAGTGCCAGAAATGCGCTCTTTGCTGCCTGATTCCACTTCATGATTCACCCTTTCTGCCCGGCTGTGGCCGGGAGTCCTGCAGGGCGGCTGGTTTTGGTCTCCACGTAGGACTTGCCTTTTCACGAGAAAGTCCTACAATGCGCGTGTCAGGGTGACGCAAAAAGACGCGGGCCGCGAACTCGTGCTCTTTGCCTGGACTCGTCTCACCTGGGCCGCCAAACCACGCGTGAGTCTGTCCCGTCACCCTGCAGAATTTTTTGGTGTCAGTAAGTCAAGGTTGCCTCTCGCCCCACCCCTCCTTGGTTCGCGCTCTGATACGAATCTTCCTGGGACGAAGTTCCCGTTTCCGCTGCGAACTCACATTTTTGGACGAGCCGCAGTACGCCGGGTTAGCAGGCATCTCCAGCCCTCCATCACATTTCAACAAGGCGAGAATGTTGTGTATTGTGAGAAGGCGGAAATTTGCCTCTCGTTGCCTGCGTTTACGGAATTCGCAGTACGATTTTGCCGTAGTTTTTCCCTTCCTGCATGAGCGAGTAGGCGGCACGCGCTTCGCTGAGCGGAAACACCTGCCCGATCACGGGATTCAGTTTGCCTTCCTTGAGCCACTGCGAAATCTGCTTCCATGCGGCATCCATTACCGGACGGTTCATACTCAAGTAGCTGAGCCACAGGCCATGCACGCTGGCGCCTTTGGCATACAAGATCCGGGTGTCGAGCAGTGGAGTTTCTCCCGTTGCAGCACCATAAACGATGACACGGCCCAACTCGCGGAGACATTTCACACTCTTGGCTACGTGTTCGCCGCCCAGCATTTCGAAGACGGCATCCACGCCCTGGCCTCCCGTCAGACTTTTGATCGCGTCCAGATAATCCTGTTGCTTGTAGTTGATGCCGTGCTGCAAGCCGAGTCCGCGCACGCGGGCCAGTTTGTCGTCGGATGACGAGGTTCCGTACATTTCGACACCGAGGATTTTCCCGATCTGCACGGCGGCCGTGCCGACTCCGCCGGCGACAGCGTGGATCAAAACGCGTGCGCCTTCGGGCTTGTCGATAAGCCCCGCCTTCCAATATGCAAAGTAGGCAGTGAAGAAGTTCACCGGGAACGCGGTTGCCTGCTCGAAGGAGAAGCTCTCGGGTACGGGCCAAAGCAGTGCTCGCTGGGCGGCAGTTTTCTCGGCGAACGCGGACCATTGCGTGTAGCCCATGACGCGGCGACCGCTGGAAACCTCGGTTCCCGCGAATTCGCGTCCGGCGATGAGCGGAGGCTTGGGAGTTCCGTGATAACCGCCGCGTGCGGTCAGCAGATCAGCAAAATTCAGCCCCGCGGCCTCAACCTGGATAAGGGATTGATCCGGCCCGACGTGAGGATCGGGTACGTCCTGCAGCTCAAGAACTTCGGGACCGCCAAAGCGCGTGATCATGAGGGCTTTCATGGGAGAAGTGTAGCAGTTGAACTTCGCCATGGGCCGCGCCGTTTGGTGGCCAAGGATCTGTTGCCGACGACGTTTTTCGTGCATCTATAATGCAGTGACATTCGGCTGGAGCGAAGGGGATAGGGCATTTCGAACGTCCAATAACGTGACTTTGAGCGACAAATTCGGCCGTTCCATTCACGACCTGCGGATATCCATCACTGACCGCTGTAACTACCGATGTGTTTATTGCCGCACGGGAACGAACGGCGCAGCGTTTGCCGAGTTGCCCTTTGCCGACTACCTGCGGATGGCGCGCCTCCTGGTGGGGATGGGGATTACCAAGATTCGTCTTACAGGTGGCGAACCGCTGTTGCGCAGGGGCGTTGCCGACTTTGTTCGCGACCTGTCACAGCTGCGCACGCAAAAGGGTGACAAGCCTGAGATTGCGCTGACCACCAATGGGCACCTGCTGGCGGAGATTGCCGCACCGTTGAAAGATGCAGGGCTGGATCGCGTGACTGTGAGCATAGATGCCGTCGATCCAGATCGTTTTGCGCGCATCACGCGCGTGCCGAACGGGTTCGACAGTGTGCTGGCCGGCATCCGCGCAGCACGGCGCTTTGGTCTCGATCCGGTCAAAGTCAACTGCGTGTTGCTTCGCGGGTTCAATGAAGACCAAATCATTCCCTTCGGAATGTTCGCGCGCGAGGAAGGCGTGGTCGTGCGCTTTATCGAATTCATGCCGCTGGAAGAAGACCGGGTGTGGTCGCCGGAAATTGTCGTAACGCTGGACGAGATCGTCGCGCGGATGTCGGAGTACAAGCCGCTGGTGGAAGTTGGACACGCACGCAGTGAGACAGCGCGTCGTTACACGTTCGAAGACGGCGTGGGCGAGATTGGGATTATCGCGCCGGTCTCGCATCCCTTCTGCGGCCATTGCAGCCGCATTCGGATCACCTCGGATGGCAAGCTGCGGACGTGCCTGTTCTCAGTTTGGGATCACGATCTGCATGAACTCATGCGACGCGGCGCAAGCGACGAAAAACTTTCTCAGTTCATCCTAGCCGTAGTTGCGAAGAAGGAAGAACGTCATCATATCGGTGAGCCGGGCTTTGTCCCCGCGTCGCGAACGATGGTACACATCGGTGGCTAGCATGTTCCTGCGGCGAGGGGCGGTTGGGCTGCTCTTTCTGGATCTAGTCGCTCTGCTGCTATGTCAATCTGCGCGCGCTTCTGCACAATCTTCCTTTCTTGGTTTTGACCGCAACGAGTATCCGGGCGACGACCAACTCGCCGTTTTGCACAAGACTTTTGCCTACACGGGATACTGGCTGAACGATCCTCCCGGCGCGAAGACCAACAGCTGGACTGGTAAACGCAGCAAGGTGGAGGCCGCAGGTTTCGGATTCCTTGTCCTGTTCAATGGGCGGCTCTACTCAGAACTACGGAGCGTTACGCGAGCAACTACTCTGAGCCAAGCCGATGCCCGGGTTGCCGCTGAGGCGGCCCGTCGCGAAGGTTTTCCGGCTGCCACCATTATTTTCCTCGATCAGGAAGAGGGCGGACGTCTCTTGCCTGAACAGAAAGCCTACGTGTTCGGATGGATCGACGCGGTGAATCGTCTCGGGTTTCAGGCAGGAATCTACTGCTCGGGAATCGCTGCTATCGAAGCTGGCGGAACAAGCGTAATCACTGCCGAAGATATCCGGAACAATGCGGGCAGGAGAAGGATTGTCTACTGGGTAACGAATGACGCGTGCCCGCCGTCACTGGGATGTACGATTCCCAATCAGGCGCCTTCTCCTGCATCGAGTGGTATTGGTTTTGCCGAAGTATGGCAGTTTGCGCAGTCGCCCAAGCGTAAAGATGTCGCCGCGAGATGCACTGGCTATCACGCAGACGGAAGTTGCTACGCTGGATCAAACAGTTTGGATCCTCGTCACTTGGATCTCAATACAGCAACGTCTGCCGACCCATCACATGGCAGGTTGCACTAGAAACGTTGGTGTGGAAGTGTTCCTGACACCTGTCACCTGGGACCCGTGACCTGCCTCAGTAGAACGCGTCGTACTTCGTGACGTCCCACGCGCCGTCCTTATCTTCCAGCGTCACCGAAAACAGGTCTTTGTAGGTTGATTCTTGCGCGGGACTCGAATAACGCTCCCCTTTGTAGTGCAGGATGATGAGCGGCGGCGCATCTTCCCATTCGATCAGGTTCCACGAGATCAGCGGGTGCTGAGTTTCCGAATCGCAGATAAAATCGGCGCGCTTTTTCCGGTAGTCCTTCTTTTTTTCCCACCGCGACAACGCCTTGTGGCAGTTTCCATCGCGCATCTCGGCGATGAACTTGTTGGCAGTCCGCTCGAGGGTGCGGTCGCGGAACGGATTCATCGTGATGCTTAGCGGCATGTGCGTGAGCGGATCACGCTCCTCCGAGCGGGCGAGGACCGGCGGCTGATTGCTGAGCCACAAAAGGAAGCCCAGGAAGATCACCACCAGCAGTCCGCCAGCGCTGAGTGCGATCGCGAGATGGGTGCGTGAAACCTGCATGGATGGAAGTGTGATTTAAGAGGTAATCCGCCGCAAGGTTACGAGAGAAACCGGGGTAACGCGGCCGAACCGTGGAGGCACTTTGCATCCATCCAGCCCGGCGTCCTGACGCTTGGAGCCGAAATGACACGGGAGAACCCCGACCTGCCCGTCGGTTTGTCTTTTCCCGGCTGCAGGCGTATAGTTCTGAAAGAAACTGTTGTGTCGTAGTTCTGAGGAATTGTCGAAGCACACCAGTGGGCGCAAGCCCACTTTTTAGTTGGGCTCGGATTGGCGCGCGGTCAAACCGTAAGCTATTGAAACAATGGCTTTTACAGAGGACAGGGTCCGCGAGATTGCGGAGCGTGTGGCCGCTTCGAGCGGGATCGAGGTCGTTGCCGTCGAGCTTCTCGGTGGCGGCAAGCACCGGATGCTGCGAGTTTTCATCGATCGCCCGGGCGCGATACCAACGCACGAGCATCCGGACGGCGTGACGCACGAGGATTGCTCGAGTTTCAGCCGTGAGTTTGGAACGATTCTCGACGTCGAGGATGCGGTGCCGGGCGGATCGTATGTGCTGGAAGTTTCGTCGCCGGGGCTGGATCGAAAGTTGGCGAAAGCAGCGGATTTCGAGCGCTTCCGCGGCCATCGCATGAAACTCATGACACGGCAGCCGGTGAACAACAACCGACACTTTGAGGGGACGCTGGAAAGTTTTGAGAACGGCAGGCTGGTGTTGGATCTGACTGCGGCCCGACGCAAGATGCGTCCAAAGCACGGCGAGTCGCCCAAAGTGGAAATCGAATTGGCCAATGTGGAGAGGGCCAATCTGGTGCCTGAGATTTAAGTGTCAGGTGTCAGGTGTTGGGTGTCAGACTTCAACCCTCGGGATTCTTCCTGAGAGGACACCTTAGACCTGAGACCTGTCCTTATGGCAAGCGAGCTCTACAACATCATCGAAGGGGTCAGCCGGGAGAAAGGCATTGATCCGCAGATCGTAGTCAGCGCGGTCGAGGACGCGATCGTGGTCGCGACACGCAAGTACTACAAGTCTCAGGAGAATCTGCGTGCTGTGCTCGACAAGGAGACCGGCAAGATCAGTGCCTACGCGGTGAAGGCAATCGTCGAAAGTCCCGAGCAGGTTGAAGATCCCAACCTGCAGGTGACGGTCGAGCAGGCCCGCAAGCTTGATCCCAATGCCGAGGTCGGCGGGGAATTGATGATTCCCAAGGCCACCGAGGGTATTCTCGGCCGCATTGCGGCACAACTGGCCAAGCAGGTCATCTTCCAGAAGGTGCGTGAGGCTGAGCGCGACACGGTCTACAACGAATACATCGGTCACGTCGGCGAGATCGTCAATGCAACAGTCAAGCGGATCGAAGGGCCGGATGTCATTGTGGACATCGGCAAGGCTGAAGCACGGATGGGCCGCAAGGAGCAGTCGCGGCTGGAATCGTTCGCCGTCGGCGAGCGCGTGCGAGTCGTGATTGCGCGAGTGGAAAAGGCTGCGAAAGGCCCGGGAGTGGTTGTATCCCGCGCGGCGCCGGAACTCGTGCAGCACCTGTTCCAGACTGAGGTCCCGGAAATCTATGACGGCACGGTGGTGATTCGTGCAATCGCGCGCGAAGCGGGCGAACGCACCAAGATTGCCGTGATGTCGAAAGACAAAGACGTGGACGCGGTTGGCGCCTGTGTCGGCATGAAGGGCATGCGCGTGCAGTCCATCATCCGCGAGCTGCGCGGCGAAAAGATCGACATCATCGAGTATCACGAGGACCCGGTGACGTTCGCCGAAAAGGCGCTGCAGCCAGCCAAAGTGAGTCGCGTCACTGTCGTGGATGCGGGCGAAAAGCATCTCGAAGTAGTCGTCGACGATACACAACTCTCGCTGGCGATCGGCAAGAAGGGCCAGAACGTGCGTCTGGCCGCGAAACTACTCGGCTGGAAGATCGACATCAAGAGCGAGGAAGAGAAGCGCCAGGAAGTTGAGCAGCAGATGTCGGCTCTGGTCACGCAGACGACGACACCGCTGGAGAATGTCCCCGGATTGGGCGAAGGCCTGGTGGAGAAGCTGAAGGCGGCTGGTGTTTCTACGGTTGAGTCTCTGGCGGACATGACGCCGGAGCAACTGGAAGCGATCGAGGGTATCGGCCCGAAGACGGTGGAAAAAATCAGCATTGCGGTCAATAATTACTTCTCCAGCCTGGAAGGCGGCGAGACGGTCGCGGCCGCGGAGTCCGAGAGCAGCGAATCCACGGAAGAACCGGCGAGTGGAGAAGTTCCGGCGGAGGCTTCGGGCGCAGCCACCGAACCAGCGGCCGAGACTGAGCCCACGGAGGCGGCTTCCGAAGAGGAGACGGCAGAGATCGCCGTCAATCCGGAGCCCGCAGCCAGAGACTCCAACGAGGAAAAAAGCTGAGGGGCTGGGGAGTCGGCCGGGTGCTTCCCGGCTGGTGGAAACATTGTGCGCTTAGGGCCCCGGCAAGTCACAGCTCAAATCTCCAAGGTGAGCCCGTGAGGTTGACATGAGAGCTTAGGCGGAAACCGGTTACGAGAAGCGAGAGGGTGGATGAGTAAGATTCGAATCAACGATCTAGCACGCGAGCTGGAAGTCAAGAGCAAGGCGATTCTCGACGCGCTCCCGGAAGTCGGCGTAACCGAGAAGAAGACGCATTCCAGTTCCCTGGAAGAGCACGAGGCGGTGTTGGTCCGCAAGCATTTCAGCGCGCATGCGGAAGAGACCCCGACTGCGAGGTCTTCCCGTGCCGCGCGTCCCGAGAGTGAGATCAAGACGAAGATCGACCTCTCGCACATTTCCCGGCCGGGAGATGTGCTTCGCGCGATCCAGCAGAAAGAAGCTGCCGCCCAGGCTCCTCCTCGTGCGATACCGAAGCCGCCTGCTCCACCAATTCCGCCGGCTGCCACGAAACCGGAAGTCTCGGTTGCGCCGCCACCAGCCAAGCCTGCCGCTCCGGCAAAGCCAGCCGTCGAGCCTCCGGCTCCCAAGTTCGTAACACCCGCTTCGGTTGCCGCCGCGAGGCCGCCCGCGCCAGTGGTGATTCCACCGAAGCCTCCAGCCGCGCCGCCCGCGCAACCTCCGGCTGCGATCGCGACGCCGCCAGCGGCTGTCGCGATTCCGCCGAAGCCTGCTGCGCCAGGTCCTCCTGCTGCGGTGATGCCGCCGCCCCCTCCGGCCGTGCCGGTTGAGGTGCAGGCCGCGGCCACGCCGAAGCCTCCCGTAGCAACGCCGCGCGTGATCATGCCGCAGACAGGACCCCGGCCGGTTTACAAAGCTCCGCCGGCGCCGGCAAGAACAGCTCGTCCGATACCGGGCCGCCCCGAGCCGGGCAAGCCGATCTTCCAGCGTCCCCGGCCTCAAACCGCGGCGCCAGGGTCGCGCCCGCCGCTGCGCCCGGGCGAACGACGCCCGATGCATCCGACAAGGTCGTCGCCGACGGGCGCGCGTCCATTAGGTGTCGGGCCGGGAGGCGCGTTGCCGCCGCCTGGACCCACCCGCCCCGGCAGCCGCCCTGGTGGACCTGCGCGTCGTCCCGGCCAGCGATACATTCCGCGTGGCGTGAAGGAAGGCCCAATGAAGGGCTATGTTCCGCCGCCGCGGGTCACGATTTCCAATGAACCGCTGCCGATTACGCGGAACATCACGATCACGGAAGGGATTTCCGTCAAGGACCTCGCGGAGAAGCTCGGCATTCGGGCCAAAGATCTGATCGCCCGCCTGCTGGCGCGCGGGGTCTTCGCGACGATCAACCAAACGCTCGATGCTGAGCTCGCGACCGAAATGGCGCGTTTCTTCGGCGCCGATACGGAAGTCATTACCTTCGAAGAACAGGCCGCGAAAGATATGGCCGAAACGGCCGAAGGCTCCGACGAGAGCGCCGAAGCGGTGCCGCGTCCGCCGGTTGTCACCATCATGGGCCACGTCGATCACGGCAAAACGACCCTACTCGATGCGATCCGCTCGACCAATGTTGCAGAAGGGGAAGCCGGCGGAATCACGCAGCACATCGGCGCATATAAAGTCCGTATCAACGACACCGATTCGCCAGCTTATGGACGCGAGATCGTGTTCCTCGACACGCCCGGCCACGAAGCGTTCACCCGTATGCGTGCGCGCGGCGCCAAAGCCACGGACATCGTTGTGCTTGTCGTCGCTGCCGATGATGGCGTAATGCCACAGACGCTCGAGGCCATCGATCATGCGCATGCCGCCGAGGTTCCCATCATCGTCGCAGTCAACAAAATCGATAAGCCCGAGGCGATGCCCGACCGGGTGAAGAAACAGCTAGGCGATCGTGGTCTGTTGCCGGAAGACTGGGGCGGCAAGACGGTCTTCGTCGATGTTTCAGCCAAGAAGAAGACGAATCTCAATCTGTTGTTGGAAATGATCTGCCTGACGGCGGACCTGCAAGAATTGAAAGCGGTTCCGGGACGCGCGGCCAACGGACTGGTACTCGAAGCCAAGCTAGATCGCGGACGTGGTCCGGTCGGCACCATCCTGGTTCAGAACGGTACTCTGCACACCGGCGACAATTTCGTCGTCGGCAACGTGTACGGGAAAGTGCGCGCCATGTTCGATGACCGTGGTGCGCAACTGCAGGAAGCGCCACCGTCGACGCCGGTCGAGATTCTCGGCCTCGAAGGTCTGCCACAGGCCGGGGACCAGTTTGTCGTCGTCACGGACCGCGAGAAAGCGCGCGACATCTCCGATTACCGCGAGCAGAAAGCGCGCGAAGCGGCGCTGGCGAAGAGTTCCCGCGTTTCGCTCGAAGGCCTGGCTGAGCAGATGAAGACGGCGGGCATCAAGGAACTGAACATCATCCTCAAGGGCGATGTGCAAGGCTCCGTCGAAGTGCTCAGCGACCTGCTCTCCAAGCTCTCCAACGACAAGGTGCGCCTGAAGGTTCTGCGCGCCGGAGTCGGAGCGATCACCGAAGGCGACGTGTTGCTGGCTTCGGCATCGAACGCGATCATCATCGGCTTCAACGTACGGCCGGAGCGTAAGGCGCAAGAACTTGCGGAACAGGACAAGGTCGACATTCGCCTGCACTCGATCATTTATGAGCTGCAGGATGAGATCAAGCGCGCGATGAGCGGCCTGCTCGAGCCGACCTTCAAAGAGACCTACAACGGGCGCGCGCAGGTGCTGGAAACCTTCCGCATTCCGAAGGTGGGAACGGTGGCGGGCTGCCGCGTCATCGACGGCTTCATCAAGCGCGATTCCGAAGTCCGCCTGCTGCGCGACAACGTGGTCGTGTTCAAGGGCAAGATCGGGTCACTGCGCCGCTTCAAGGACGATGCCAAAGAAGTGCACAACGGCATGGAGTGCGGCATCGCCATTGCCAACTACGGCGACGTCAAAATCGGCGACGTGATCGAAGCGTTCGTAACCGAGAAGATCGCGGCAGAAGTGATCGCGTAACCCAGTGGTTAGCGCTTAGTGTAGTGCCTGATTGCTCAGCAGAGAACTCGACTGCTGAGCCCTAGCCACCCATCACCAACCACTTTTCTTGCCTACGGTTTGGTCTGGATCGTGAACGCGCCCCCGATATCCACTCCATCGTCCGCCTGCAGGATATAGCCTGAATTCGCGGACACCATGTACATCAGCAGATTGTTGGAAAGGCCGGTTACCGATGCCGTTGCTCGCCCGTTCGTGGGGACGGAATAGGTCCCGGAGAGATTGTTGACCGTGGTGCTGCCAAGAGGCGGCACGGATGGAAGGTAGCCGCTGGCCAGATAGCTCGTGGAGACATTTCCAGAGCCGTCCGGTGTCCACGTGCCCACACGATCGCGATATGGAAGGGTCTGATTGTTATCGAACCCATCCATGAACAGTGCGTACTGTCCCTTCATGCTGCTGTTGGTGAATGCCGTCGTCGATTGCTTGTCGAGGGTGCCGTCTTCAACGTTGGTTGCGTCGTTCACGAAGAAATACGCCCGTGACGGGCTGACCAGGTACATGACTTTCTGGTTCGTAGCGCCGGTTGAGAGATTCAACGTGGCGACCGCTCGTCCACTCGCGGCCACGGTGTAGGTGCTCGCCACGCTGCCGCTGAGTGTCATGCCGGTGACGGGCGTGCCATCCTGAACTGTATCGAAGCTCCCGCTTGTGAAGTTTCCACCCCCGTCAGCTGCAAACAAGCCCACCGAATGGATTCCCTGCACATTCAATGTCTCGCCGGCACTGCCGAAGGCGTAGTTGCCGCTGAGCGAGGCGGCGGAGAAGGGCCCGCCGGTCTGTGCCTCTGCCTGGCCAATAGAGAGTGCACCAGCGTCGCCGCAGAGGAAACGTATCTTTGAGGAGCTGATGACGTAGTAGGCGTAGGTGCTCGTTCCGGCGTCGTCGGTGATGGATACCACGCCGCGGCCTGAGCTTGTTCCGGGAACTTCCGCCGTTCCCGAGATGGAGACGGGAGAAAGAAGCACGCCACTGACCAGCGTGTCGCCAGTGCCGGTGATATTGCCGCCGGCCCAAGACATTGCTCCAACTCTCGCGGCGCCCGCGACTAGATCGTGGGCCTGATAGACGAACGTGCCGGACGGTATCGCGGAGAATGCAGTCGTGTCCTGCTTTTCGCCCGATCCGCCGCTCGTGCCAAAGCCGTCAGCCTCTTCCATATAGAAGTGGTTTACATCGCTCATCGTGATCTGGTAAAGCGACGCACCGCCACCGGGGAAATTGAATTGGATGGTCCCGCTGCCATCGGGGTTGATGAGGTACACCCCGGTGATCGAATCGGAGAAGGCGGTGAAGTTCTCTACGAAATCGTCCGTGCCGGATGTGATGTTCCCGTTGCCATCAGCAGTGAAGACGCCGCCCTCAACAAAGAAATAGGAGTTAATGGTGTCCGGCGTACCGATTCCGCGGAGCGTGAACGCGTATTGGCCTTTCAGGCTGGTCTTGTTGAATCCTTGATTGCCGCCGCCGCCCCCTCCGCCGTTGTCGTTGCCGCCGCATCCTGTCGCCAGAACTAGAACTCCTGTTGCCGCCATCGCGCCCATAAAACGAAGACACTTCGACAGAGTCATGAGGGGATTCATCGCACACTCCTGTAATGGATAGGATGCTCTTAACACCGGTTCCAGAGTAAAGTTTTCGTAAAGGACGGTTGCCAGAGAGGTTACGCGGTTACGCCTGGGTGACTTCGGCGGGCCGGCGAGTTACGCGCGAACCAATTCTCTTGCGAAAATTCCAGCAATAGTGCGGCGTTTGACGGCAAAGCCTCACCTTAAATGGACGCCACGAGGATCGAAGAAGTTATAACGGACCACCGGCGAGACTAGCCGGGCCCGCGCTGCAAGACCTCTCTCACTTTTCTGGTTAGAACCTGCAAAGTGAAGGGTTTCTGCAGGAATGCCGTGCCGGGGCTGAGACCTCCCTGATGGAGGACCGCGTCTTCGGTGTAGCCCGAGAGGTAAATCACACTCATGCTGGGGCGCAGGAGCAGGAGCCGGCTGGCCAGTTCGCGGCCGCTGATTCCCGGCATCACGACATCGGTGATGAGAATGTCGATATGGCCGGAGTAGTTGGCGGCCACGCGCAGCCCGTTTTCGCCGTCCGACGCTTCCAGCACCTTGTATCCGCGGGCGGCGAGCGTGTCTCGAACCAACTCACGCACGGATGCCTCATCTTCGACCAGCAATACCGTTTCGGAGCCGCCGTTCTCGCGGTCGTGCAACTCCGCAGGACTCAGCTCCTCGGGCGAGTCCTCCACCCGGGGCAGATAAATGTAGAACGTGCTCCCTGCGCCGGGTTCGCTCTGGGCGAAAATGTATCCGCCGCTTTGTTTGATGATGCCGTAGACGGTGGAGAGCCCGAGGCCGGTCCCTTTTCCCTTCTCCTTCGTCGTGAAGAAGGGCTCGAAGATGCGAGACAGGGTCTCCTTGTCCATGCCGTGGCCACTGTCGCTGACCGCGAGTACAACATACCGTCCGGGCTGGATAAAGCGATGCTCCCGGAAATTCGGCCGCACGACGACACTGGAACTCTGGATCGTAATCTTGCCTCCGCCGGGCATGGCATCCTTGGCGTTGACGACCAGGTTCATCAACACCTGTTCCAGCTGTCCGGCGTCGGCACGAGTTCTGCCGGCGTCGGCGGAGAGCCGCGTGAGCAACGCGATATTCTCGCCAATCAATGGGCGCAACAACCGTTCCATGTCGCCGATGACGGTGTTGACGTCGACGACCTTCAGTTCCAGCATCTGCTTGCGGCTGAAGGCCAGGAGCTGGCGGGTCAACGTGGCAGCGCGGTCAGCGGCCTGCTGAATCGACTGCACCTTCTGGTGCAGGGGGGAGTCCAGCTTGAGTTCTTCCAGCAGGACCTCGGTATAGCCGTTGATCACCATCAGGAGGTTGTTGAAATCGTGGGCGACACCGCCGGCGAGTCGTCCGACCGCGTCCATTTTTTGCGCCTGGCGGAACTGTTCTTCCAGTTGCCGGCGCTCGGTGATGTCCTCGGCGATGATTTCGAGTTCTTCGCCGGGATGGTCCGTGCCATTTACGGCGCGCCCGCTGAGGCGGACGATAATGATGCGACCATCCTTACATCTCCACTGAACCTCGACTCCGTTTACGCTCCCGGTGCGGCGATAGTCCTCGACTAAATGATCAAATTCCTCAGCGTTGAAGAACACATCGCGGCGCGCGTTCAAAGCCAGGATCTCTTCGACGGAGGCGTACCCCATCATGGAAATCAAGGCCGGATTCACATCCAGAAACTGGCCGGCCACGGTGCAGCGGTAAATGCCATAGGCGGCGCTCAGAACCAGCGAACGGTAGCGCGCCTCGGAGCGGCGCAACGCTTCTTCGTAGCGCTTGTGCTCAATCGCTGTGGACAGCTGCTGGGAGACGAACTTCAGTATTTCCCGGTCGCGTTCTCCAAAGCGCACGTTCTCGTGGTAGCTTTGCACCACGAGCGCGCCAATGCAGCCATTGCTTCCCTTGAGGGGCACGCCGAGCCAGTCGAGCGAGGGCGCGCCGATCAGTTCTGTCTCGCCGCGCTGGACCAGGTCCTCAAACACGGTGGGAGTCGCCAGAAGCGGTTCGCCACTGCGGATGACGTATTCCGTCAGGCCGCGGCCGAGAGGCTTGGGCACGGGAGGCGGATCGTACTCGTCCACGAAATAGGGGAAGCTCAGCAAGCGCGCCTCGGCGTCGTAGAGCGCGATGTAGAAATTCTTCGCCGTCATCAAATGCCCGACGATATTGTGAATGGCGGCGAAAAAATCCTGCGGGTCCTCGGCGGAGTGGGTGCGAGCCGCGATGGCGTACAGGGCAGAATTCAGCTCTTCGGCGCGCTTCTGTTCGGTAATATCGCGGTACGACGCGTAGGTGGCGACTCTGTCTCCGTCGACGATGACGGGCGATGCCGAGACCAGCACGTCGACCAACGAACCATCTTTGCGACGGCGACGCGTTTCCAGAGAAAGTTTGTTGCCCTTGCGTACGCTGTCGCCGATCCAGGCAGTCTCGGCGGAACGGTCGGGCGGCACGATGAGCGATTCGATGCCGCGCCCGTAAGCCTCACCCGGTGAGAAGCCGAACAATCGCGTGAATTCGCGATTGATGCAAACAATGCGCGTGTTGCGGTCCAGAATGCTGATGGCTTCCGGGGCATTCTCGACGATTTGCTCGAGTTGCGATTTGTCGAGGCCCAGGCGGTGCTCGGGAGAGTCTCCGTTGGCGGCGGACGCAGGCTCCAGTTGGCTCAGGACAGGGGAATCACCGTTGTCACGCGCCTCCCGTAATGCGTGGGCGCGCAATACGTCTGTCGACGTGGCTATCGGGGTCCGTTTGTCCCCCATAGAACTTCCTTCCTGATTGCACCGGTGATAGTGCGATGGTACCTACCTCGGTTTTCGGCAGAAAGTTACTGGGGTAATGGCGATCCATCCCGGAGAAGCAAGCGGCGCTACTCGGTGGACAAGACTTCACAGACTCGGCGCAGGGCTTCGCGCTGCTCGTCGGTCACGATGAGGAACTCAAACCCACAGCGCAGGCCCGCGCTATAACGAACGATGGCGCGCACTTTCAGGAAGTAAGGCGGGACAGGAACGGGGAACTCCATGGCCACGACCTCGCCGACCTTCAACTCGCCACTCAGGGTAGCGCCGACACCGTCCTGGCCCAATTCGTTGGTTCGGCCCCACAGCGAGATGGTGGCGCCGTCGCGAAACACCGACAGTTGAATGCGCGTATCGAGGTGATAGCGGGGAAAGCGGCGGTTACGGTTGTACGCAAGCAACGTCCCCTGGCTCTGGTTACCCAAATCGATCCTTCCGTCTCTCCTGCCGGGTCGCGGAGTGGAACACTCAGTTTCCGTGCAGGGCGTAGCCCGCCTCCAGCGGGAGTTTGCCGCCGACCTTCAAGACTTTGACGGCTCCAGTAATGGAATAGACATTGACCAGTCCGATCGCACCGGGCGTGGATTCTACCTTGCGGATGATGTCCTCGTCGCTAGTGGCGACAATGATGGCCGGCCGGTCGGAGCGGTTGTGATTGGCGGCTGCCACCAGCTCGCGCACCGCCTCCGACGACAGGTTGTACACTCTCTCCTCAACCAGCCTGAGTTCCGGCGATCCTGGCTCGCGCATGAAGAGCGTCACCGGCTTGCCATCCGGCCAGCGACTCGCCTGACCCTTGCAGACCTTGATGAGTTCCGCCAGGGTCATTTCAGGCAGGGAGTTGTTCTTGTTGGAGATCAATGCGACGTCTTTAGCCGCGGCGGCGGTCAGCCCGCTCACGATCAGGACCGGCACCAGCAATCTTCGCAGCAACACTGTTCTCCCTGGCCGCAAAAATGGTTCTTGTTGAATTGTGCTTCAGACGATACCAACCCTCAACGGCTGAAAGGTCATGTACCAGCGGAGGAAACAGCAGGCAGGCCGGTGATCATGGAACGAAAACCTCCCAAAAACAGGAACAAAGATTGCGTTCTCCGGTGTCTCTTAAGGCCGTGAGGTCACAAAGGGTGCTGATTTCGTAAAACTCCGTAAAGCAGGATGACAGCGTCGTTCCAGGCGTCTAACATCAAAAGTGGCCTCCCAGGGCCTTGCGATCGACTTGCCTGATTTCTGCGCCGGAACCCGGGGTTCGGCGATCAAAGGAGTGTATGGCGTATCACTCGAATGCTGCTGAAGCGTGGCAGGAAGAACCCGCTCCCGACCACCTACCCGATGTGCCGATCGATCTGCTCCCTCCGGCGTCCCTGACCAGGCCCTTGTGGAAGTCTCTCTACATCAATCTGCGAGACACGGTTTCGCCGGAGAAACTTCCGCCGTTACACCTGACGTCTCGGCCCGTTAACGTCGGTTTGTTGCTTGGCGACCGCTTGCGACTGCCGTGGTTCCGCACCGTGTTCACCAACATCGGGGACGTGCTCTCTCCGGAGACGTTGCCGCCGCTCGAACTCGAGTCGATCCCGGTGGATGTCGGCGAACTGATTACGGATCAGCTTAGTCACTTCTGGTGGAGTTCCTTGTTGCGCAACGTTGCCGACCGGCTCGTACCCGAACGGCTGCCTCGACTTGAAGTGACGGCGAAACCCGTGCCAGAGGTCCTCCCGCAGACGTGGATGCTCTTGCCGGCGTGGTCGGAAGTGATCAGTACGCCCAAGGTTTTCTATCCTGATAGTCCGAAGGGACCCGAGCCTGCGCGCGCAGAAGCGTTGAGGCCGGTGCCGCCGCCACCCGTCAATCCCGATTCCCGGCCACGCGACCCAATGGCAACTGGTCTGCTGCGCGATCTCCGCCGCTCCCGTATCCGGCAACGCATCTGGATCACGATGGCCGCGGCGCAGGCGATCTATTTGATTGCCATCGCAATCTGGCCATGGTTTTCCTAAAGAGACTCGCTCCTCTGTGGTTATTCCGGACTACTGACGCAGACCCATCCAGCCTTCCGCGATGATCATGGAATTGCCGGGGTTGTGGGGGTCGTACTTCACCGAGGTAGGAAGACCGAGACGGCAAGACTGCAGGTTGATCCATTGCCGGAGATAAGTGACGTCCTGGGAGGCCTCGTAGGAGACGCCCGCCACATCGTACTGGTAGATCAGCATCGTAGCGGCTTGGTGCACATCCGGGCCGATCTCCTGAACGTCGATGACCGTGCCATCGGTGATGCGCCCAATTTCGTTCAGCCAGGTTCGTCGTTCGCGCTCGATCTCTTTCGGGGTTTTCTTCTTGCGGGTCAAAAGACCATAGCCGGCTGCCATGACGGCAACCGCACCGAGGACAAACGCATACATGGGAATGGCAAACATGCTCTCGACCTGATTTTTCTGGGAACAATTTCAGAATAAGCCGAGGGCACAGGTTCCGCCAAGCGCACGAAGGTGTAAGTGGAGATTCATCTCCGGCAAGAATTGACAACAAAGTGACATTTCTCTGACAACTCGGCCCGGCGCTCGACCTAGATTGACAGAACTAGCTTAGCCACGCGCCGCGCTCGTTCCTTGGCAGCCGGGCATCTCTCCAGGGATGCTCTGGAAGATGCGGGGGACGCCAGATCACTCCAAGCATGATCAGCGCGGCGTCTGGCGGCGTCACCGATCCGATCACAATCGCGCGGCGTGAAAGTCGCGGGGGACTACAAGGGGCTAGCGCTGTCGTGCGACACGTGATTTGGGGCAAGAAGCCGGGCGAGTTGCCCGGCTTTTTCCTGCTCGCGACGTGATCCCCGCGCTTGCGAATCTCGCGGCGACCTGTTAACAGGAGTAGAGCCTTATGGTCCCGCCCGCTGCCAGAGTCTGCCGGTCGTGCGTCTGCAATCGACGTCGCCGCCTCGTGGCCTTACTTGTATTAGTCCTCGGCGGGGAATGGCTGGGCTGTGGTGGTGGCGGCGACACCTCGCCCCCGTCCCCTCCCCCGAACGGTCCCACGGTTGAACCGACGGTGACCACGGGTGATCGCTCCAAGCTGCTGCAGAGTCAGCCGACTGTGCGATTTGCCTCGGGAGGAACGTCAACCTCACTTGTCATTGCCGTCGACGCTTCCACGGCTTACCAGCAAATGGACGGATTCGGAGCTTCGCTCACCGACTCCTCCGCCTGGCTCATCTGGAACAAACTCGACTCGTCACAGCAGGCGACGTTGATGCAGAACCTGTTCACCGCTTCTGGTGGAATCGGCATCAGCTTCCTGCGGCAGCCAATGGGCGCCAGTGACTTCTCCGCCTCCGGCAACTACAGCTACGACGACATGCCGACAGGCGAGACCGATCCTGACCTGGTCAACTTTTCCGTCGCACACGACGATGCGTACATCGTTCCGCTGCTGCAACAGGCACTCGCGTTGAATCCAGCAGCCAAAGTTGTTGCTCTGCCCTGGAGCCCTCCCGGGTGGATGAAGGCCACAGAATCGATGAATGGCGGCGATATCGATACCGCTTACTTTCCCAGTCTGGCGCAATACTTCGTCGAGTACGTGAAGGCCTACCAGGACCGCGGCATTCCGATCTACGCCATTGCGGCGCAAAACGAACCGCTGTACTCCACCTCGGACTACCCGACGGCGTCATTGTCCGCCGATGGCGAGTCGGACTTCATCGCGAACCACCTCGGTCCGGCCCTCGCCACGGCGGGGTTGTCGAGCGTAAAGATCTTCGGTTACGAACACAACTGGGATGACCCGGCCTACGCCGAATCGGTGCTATCGAGTCCTGCAGCAAGCTACGTAGCAGGGACGTCTTTCCACTGCTACGCGGGCGACGTCAATGCGCAGTCTCAGGTGAAAACAGCGTATCCGGACAAGGACATCTGGTTCACGGAGTGTACTGGCAGCGTGGGTTCAGGCTTCGCCGGCGATTTGGTATGGAATTCGGAGCACCTGCTGATCGGCGCCACGCGAAACTGGGCCCGCTCGATTTCTCTTTGGAATCTCGCGCTTGATCAGAACTCGGGACCGACGAATGGCGGCTGTCTCACCTGCCGCGGAGTTGTGACCATCGACGACAGCACCTCTCCCGCGACGATGACATATAACGTGGAGTACTACGTTCTCGGGCATTTGGCAAAGTTCGTTGTGCCGGGCGCCTACAGGATCGCATCGAATACGTTTGGCGCGGGGAGCATCGAGGACGTCGCGTTCCGGAATCCGGACGGGTCGGTTGTGTTGTTCGTCCTGAATTCCGCGAGCAGTTCGACAGCCTTTACGGTGAACTGGAAAGGACAGACGTTCAACTACACGCTGGCCGGGCAGTCGGTTGCGACATTTACCTGGAAATGAGGCTCAAGGGCGGCGCCGGTAGTAGATGTTGAACTCGAATCCCGGGTTCGGAGGAAAGAGTTCCGCCACCTTGCGCAGGCGCTCCGCCAGCGGAGTCGGCGCGAGCAATGGATAGTCCCGCTCGCGCAGATCGTAATAATCGACATCCAGATAGACGGAGAGGAGATAGATCGAAATTGCGTCGGCGAAGGTAGCCGTGAGGTAGTCGTTTCGGGATTTTTCCGAATCGGCTCCGCCGCCGGTTGCCATCTTGCGCGATTCCCAGGCGTCGAGCGACGTCTCGCCTTTCACACCCGTTTCCACCTGCTGCAACACAAGATCGGAAAAGTCCTGCGCAACGCCCGCTCGCTCTACCAGCGCATGACCGACGTTGATATAGAACTCGAAGGCCACCGAGAACTTGTCGTCCATCAGGCGAGTGGAGATAAACACACACTGGGAGTCGCCCAGGTTCAGATTGCGGTGGCAGACGGCATTGTCGCTTAGGGCAACATCATAACGATCGGCGATCACGGTCTCGTCGCCCTGGCTGACCGTGAGAGGGACAAAATAGTAGGCTTTGCGGCTCAAAGCAGCGGCGGCAGCGACCGGAACGGCCGCGATCATACGGTCCAGATCCGGCTCGGAAATCGTGATTTCGCCCGAGCGCGCATAGCAGATACCGTTCGCCGCCTGCGAGACAGGCGAGATCCGGACAATATCCGCGGGGCTGCGGGTGATCGCCGAAACTGCATTCGACATGGGGTTCATTGTAGCGCACCGCTGTGCGCGAGCGATGCCGCCGCCGAATGGTGTAGGTTAGAAACATGCCGACCGATCCTTCCCGGCCACGATGGACCGGCATCCCGGTGCGGGTGCTGCTGATGACCGTGTTGTTCACGCTGCTGGCATTCGCAATCAGCCTGCTGCTGAGCATCCTGGGGACCGTCGTCTATTCGTGGATTACGAGTGTGCATCCAAATTTGCAGTTTGCATACCGTTCCATCGCATTCCCCTTTGCCGTCACTGCCGGCGCCATCGCGATGGTGTTGTTTCTCATCATGGAAGTGCGCCACTACCGCCGCAGGAAAACTCTGGCCGGGATCGCGAGGGCAAGTTGACGGCTCCGCGAGTCGCGATTCCCATTCCACACGGCGGCGACCGCGAGTACGCCGAACGCGCCATTCCGCAGTATGAGGAAGCCGTGCGGCTCGCCGGAGGGGATCCGATTCGGGTTGAGCTGGATCAGACTCCAGAGCAAATCACGAAGTTGCTTGAGACCTGCGACGCCGTCCTTCTGCCAGGGAGCAAAGCCGATATCGATCCGCGGAAGTATGGTGCGGAACGGCATCCCAAGACGAACGCGTCCGATGCCGCACGCGATGCGGTCGACAACGCGCTTATCGCCGAGGCCTACCGAACGAAGAAACCGTTATTGGCGATTTGCTACGGACTGCAGACCCTGAATGTGAACCGCGGCGGTACCTTGGTGCAGCACATCGAGTCCGAGGTCAATCACAGCGCCGGGCGAGCGGTGCCCGATGCGCACACGGTGGAGATCGAACCCGGCTCCCATCTGGCGACGATCGCCGGATCGGACAAGAGGGAAGGTGCAATCCCCGTAAATTCCTCTCATCACCAGGCGGCGGATGTGGTCGGCAAGGGGCTGCGCGTGGTGGCGCGCTCGCCGCTTGATGGAGTGATCGAAGCGCTGGAGGGAACCCTGCCCAATCACTTCGTGCTGGCAGTGCAGTGGCATCCGGAGCGGTCGATGACGGATGGGGCGGAACTCGACGCTTCGGCAAGAGGGATATTTCGGGCGTTCATCGAAGCGGCACAGGCGAAGCGGGTGTGATCGGCGACGAAGCCGATCACTTCCGGCCAATCAGCACGGTCACATGCGCGATCGCGGCATTGTCCGTACCCATGCCTTCAGGGGTTTTGGCTTTGATTCCGACACAATCCGGGGGAATTCCGCAGAGCTCGGCCACGTGGCGGCGGATCGCGTCGGCATGAGGGCCAATCTTGGGAGCGGCTAGGATCAGAGTCGAATCCAGATTCATCAAATGGTACCCGGCGTCGGCAATCCGCTTCAGCGCCTCTTTCAGAAAAACTGCAGAGTCCGCGCCTTTCCATTTGGGATCGGAGGGTGGAAACAGCGACCCAATGTCAGGCCCAGCGATGGCGCCGAGCAAAGCGTCTGTAACGGCGTGCAGGAGGACGTCACCGTCGGAGTGTCCGCCAAGGCCCTTGTCGTGGTGCAGCGTGACGCCGCCGATTTTGAGCGGGATGCCGGCTTTGAACTCGTGCGAGTCCCAGCCGTAGCCGATGCGGAAACCTGGTTTCAAGCGATGCTCTATGGTTGTGTATGACTTGTGATTGGTGGCTTGTGATCAGCAATTGGAGGCATGCGCCGGCGCTTGTCCTTGCAACCAGTTCGAACCACTAACCACCAACCACTAGCCACTCGTTTTTAAGTAAAACTCCGCCAGTTCCATATCGGCGGGCGTTGTAATTTTCAAATTCTGCGGCGATCCCATCACCACGGCGACTGGATGCCCGGCGCGCTCCACCAGCGATGCTTCGTCAGTTCCCAGAAAACCATCTTGTGTCGCATCGTCGAAGATCTTTTTCAGCAGGCCGTAGCGGAATCCCTGGGGAGTCTGCGCCATCACAACGCCGGCGCGCGGGATCGTTGCTTTGATCAGGGCGCCCTCCGCGGTGCGGTCGACCTGCTTGACGGTATCGACAGCCGGCAGGCCGGCAATGGCGGCGCCGTACCTGTGCGCAGCTTCGATGACCTCATCGATAATTTCTGGAGTCACCAGCGGGCGCACGGCATCGTGGACCAGTACCAGATCGTCGTCCGCCGCCGCCAGCGCAGCGAGCGCGTTCGCGACAGAATTCTGGCGGTGCTCGCCCCCCTCCACAATCTCGAGCGGCTTCTTCAGAATTTCAGGGAACTGTTTTTCCAGCTGGGAGCGGAATCCCGCCATCTCGTCTTTTCGCAACGCAATGATGATTCCGGAAACCTGAGGACAAGCTGCGAACCGGCGCAACGTGTGTACGAGGATAGGCACTCCCCCGAGTTCTTTGAACTGCTTGGAGGGCGTGGCCTTGGATGACTTCGGCGGAGACGGAGGAGCCATGCGCGTGCCCAATCCCGCCGCCGGAACGATGACAAACACCTTCATAAAGGGCGTTCAGTATACAGGGGTTGAAGCGCAGGGCTTAGCCCGAAGGCTTTGGTTGCTCCAACGCCTGCGCAGCCTTGCGCTCGCAGCCGGTTTATTCTACCGGCGCTGTCTTCTTCGTTTCCGGGGTCCCGTTCGGTACTGCGACAGGAGGAGCCGCCGACGCCAACACAACTCCCGGCTTCGATTCCTGCCGCGACGCAGCACGCTCGTCCCACTTGCCGAAGATCATCTTGCCGGCGGTAGTCTGTAGCACCGAAGTCACCGCGATGTCGATTGTTTTTCCGATCATCTTGCGGGCATTGTCGACGACCACCATGGTGCCGTCGTCGAGATACGCCACGCCCTGGTTGTATTCCTTTCCCTCTTTCAGGATGAATACACGCATGCCCTCGCCCGGCAGCACGATCGGTTTCAGCGAGTTGGCGAGTTCGTTGATGTTCAGCACTTCCACGCCCTGAAGCTGCGCGACTTTGTTCAGATTGAAGTCGTTGGTGATGATCTTGCCTTCGTACACCTTGGCAAGTTCGATCAGCTTCATGTCGACTTCGCGGACCGTCGGGAAATCGTCCTCGACGATCTGGATCTGCAGGGACGCAGTCTTCTGGAGGCGCTGCAGGATGTCGAGGCCACGGCGGCCACGGTTGCGCTTGAGCGAGTCGGCGGAGTCAGCGACTAACTGCAACTCGCGCAAGACGAACTGCGGAATCACGATTGTGCCATCGAGGAAGCCGGTTTCGGCGATATCGGCGATGCGACCGTCGATGATGACGCTGGTATCGAGGATCTTATAGCTCTTCTTACCCTGCTTCTCGCCGCCGAAGATTCCGCCCAGCGCCGAGAGGTTGAGCAGGTCACCCTTGTTCGCGCCGACCAGCAGCCCGACATAGGACATCACGAGCATGACGAGGATCTGCAGGAAGCTCTGCGTGGGACTTGGAGGGATGCTGTTGCGGATGACAAGCGCGAACAGGTAAGCGCCGATGATCCCGAGAATGCTGCCGATGGCGGCCCCGATCAGCCGCTTCAGGCTCATCACCCGGAGACGCCACTCGAAAATGATGATGGCGCACCCGATCAGGACACCGAGTGCCGCATCCAGATTGCCGTCGAGCCCGAAGGGCCGAATGCGAAAGCAAGTAAAAGCAACAAATAAGACAAACAAAAGTCTTATAAGAACGACGTCCACGGATCGACCTCCCCCGGGATTGGCGTTGCTGCAACTCCAGTCCCGCGCCGGCCGTCAGGGCAAGGAACAAGGAAGAGAGCCCCGCGACACCAGCGTTCTATGTCGGGGCTTTATGAAAAAATGAGAGCTTTTTTCGCCCCGTTCCCCAGCCACGAGCCGAATTCCAGCCAGAACTACAGCGAGCAGTATATACCTCGGCACTGCCCTTGGCACTTGACCGCTGCTACAGGAGGTTTCTGGCCTTACATCCCGTCGTAGTTCGGACCGCCACCGCCCTCCGGAGGAACCCAGGTGATGATCTGGTACGGGTCCTGAATATCGCATGTTTTGCAGTGGACGCAGTTGGCGGCATTGAGGCTGATACGCTTGCCGTTCGGGGCCGAGGAGTCGTCCACCATCTCGTAAACGTTGGCCGGGCAGAAATTCTGGCAGGGGCTGCCGAACTCTTTCACGCACCGTTCGTTGCAGATGTTCGTGTCGTGAATGACGAGGTGTGCGGGCTGATCTTCCTCGTGTTTGGTGCCGGAATGATAGAGGTCAGTCAGCCTATCGAAAGTCAGCTTGCCGTCGCCTTTAGCCGGACCGAGCATGGGCGCCCGCGATCCGCCATCGGCGGGAAGCTCGAAGAGCGGCTTCATATTCTTATGGCCTGGGTGTGAGGGCGCGCGCTTGCGCAAGCCGCCGTCGAAGAGTTCTTGCAACCCGGTGTTGAACATCCCCCAGATCAAGCCTTTTTCAAATCCCTGATGGAAGTTGCGCACAGGCCAGAGCTCGTCCTTGATCCAGCTGGTGTCGACGCGCCTTGTCAGCTTGCCGAGCACGGCGGCCGACGAGTCATTCTTCAGGAGCGCTTCGAAGGCAGTTTCGGCCGCAAGCATGCCGCTCTTGATCGCGAGATGAATGCCTTTGAGGCGCGCCGAATTCAGAAATCCAGCCGAGTCGCCGACGATCATCCATCCGTCTCCGCCAAGGGGTGGCAACGACCACCACCCGCCGTAGGGCATCGACTTGGCGCCATAGCGGATCATCTTGCCGCCCTGCAGCAGATCCACAACGAACGGGTGTTGCTTAAACGTCTGAAGCACGTGCTGGGGGTCCAGGCGCGGATCCTGATAATCGAGTCCGGTGACGAAGCCGAGCGAGACGAGGTTGTCCTTCGAGCCGTAGATCCATGCGCCACCGTATTCTTTCGTCGTAAGCGGGTAGCCCATGGTGTAGGTCACTTCGCCGGGCTCGATCTTGCCGGAAGGTACCTCCCAAAGTTCTTTGACGCCCACACCATAGGTCTGGGGATTACGGTCTTTCATGAGATCGAATTTCTGGATGAGCTGCTTGGTGAGCGACCCGCGCGTGCCCTCGGCGAGCACGACCACCTTGGCTTTCACGTCGTAGCCCGGCTCGAAATTCGACTTCGGCTGATTCTGCTTATCGACACCCTTGTCGTCGGTGCGCACGCCGATAACGCGGCCGCCGTCATAGAGAAGTTCGGAGCCTGCAAACCCCGTGAAGATCGTGATGCCGGCCGCCTCGACTTTGCCCGCCAACCACTTCACGAACTTGTTGATGGAGATCACGTAGTTGCCGTGATCCTGAAGGGGCGGAGGCGTGAGGGGCAGCCGATAGTGCTTGTCGCGGGTGAGGAAGTAGACACCTTCCTTGTGCACTGTGGCATCAAGAGGAGCTTCGTCTTCAAATCCCGGGAGGAGTTCTGTCATCGAGCGTGGATCGAGGAGCGCACCGGACAGGCAGTGCTGCCCGGCCTCGCGCGCTTTCTCGAGAACGTAGATGTTTTCCTTGGAGATCTGCGCTTCGAGATGGCGGGCGTTGTGATCGTCAATGAGCTGCGAAAGACGTAGCGCACAGGCCATTCCCGCCGGCCCGCCGCCGACGATGACCACGTCGGCGGGCATCTCGGGATGCTCGATGTCAGGGAGAGGTTTACGGAAGATCAGCATTTACGGGCTCGGTCGTAGTGGCGAGACTGCTTATGATAATCGCAAATCCTCAGGCCGTCAGGCAGTTGCGGAACTTTCCACACTTCGATGGTGTCTGCTTCCAACATGAGGCCCAACTGGACGTTGCGCCAGGTGCTGGCGCTACTGCGCGGCCTGGCAATCATGGTCGCGCTCTTCTGGACACTTGTCCTGCTGCAGCTGGTGCCGGCGCTGGTCCGCAGCGGCATTGCGGGTGTGCACGAGCGTATCGCCCGCGTCGCAGTGGCGGGGCTCCCGCCGGAGCAGTGGGGCGTCGCCGTAACGCGAATGTATACGGCCTTGGGCGCGACGTTATTGTTCGGCGTTCTGTTGTATCTCGCGCAACGCTATCTGGGAAGAAGACTGGCCTCACATGGCGGCGCCGCAGGACGGAATCTCAACGTCGATACGGCAACTCGTTAAGATCGGATTTCATCAACCGCGTTGCGGACCGCGGTCAAGACTTCATCCATCTGCCCGCGTGTTCCTACTGTAATGCGCACGCAACCTTCGCAACCCGGATTCCCCGAGACATCGCGGATCGAAATTTCCTGGCGCGCCAGGGCTTTCACGAATGCCCGATGGTGTTCACCGACCCGGACGAGAACAAAATTTGTGTAGCTTCGCCAGGCATGGACCCCAAGTTCTTCACATAGCGCAGTCAGCCGAGCCCGGTCCTCTTTCACTTGCGCCACGTAATCACGGACAAATTCCTGATCGGCCAGGGCGTCGGCCAGACATGCCAGAGCGACAGCATTCACGTTGAAGGGAGAACAGAACCGCCGCAGGCATTCGATCTGATCCGGCGCGCCCATCAGTACGCCTAGCCGCAGGCCCGCCATCCCATAGGCTTTGGAGAAAGTTCGTGCGATGAAAAGATTCGGGTGCACTGCCAGGTCCGGCAAGACTGTCTCGCCGCCGAACTCGAAATAAGCTTCGTCGATCAGCACAGCAGCATGGGGAGCCGCCTCGACGATGCGCAGCAAATCTTCGCGTCGAGCAATCCCGCCCGTGGGGTTGTTGGGATTCGCGATCGTAATCAGGCGTGTTCGCGGCGTGATGCGCGCGAGTACTTCATGAGCCGGGAATTCCAGATTGGGCCCGGACATGACACGCACGAGCTGCGCGCCGGTCGCTCGCCCGTAAATTGGATACATCACGAAAGTCGGGTCGGCAAACAGCATTTCATCGCCGTCACCAAGATATGCAGCCGAGAGAAGCAGCAGGCCATCGTCAATCCCGTTTGTGAGGAGAAGTTTCCCAGCGGGCACTCCGAGAAAGTCCGCGACCAGCCGTTCGCCCGCCGCACGATCCGGATACATCGACACATCGCGCGCCGTTAGCGTCCGCAAACGCGCGAGTACGCGGCCGGAGCAGCCTGCAGTATTTTCGTTCAGATCGAGATTGAGGCCCGCACGATCGGCAAGCGGAGACTGGTAGGCGTCAAGTGCGACAATCGGCTCGCGGGGTTTGAGCATCGGTGTCCGAATCTATGACTGCAACACTGGCCGGCAGCAGGCCGCGAGCGGCTCAGTCGCCGCGTCTCGCCAGTTTCACCGCCACGAATATTACTGTGCAGAAGAGGAAATCCACCACCAGTCCCCAATCTTCTTTGAACCAGGAATGCCGGGCGATCGCCGGCAAGTGCGGCATCAGCAGGAAATAGATCGCGTTCCCCGCCAGGACGGCGAATAAGGCGTCGAGGAAATTGCGCACTGTCTTGTTCCGAGCCATGTGTGCTCCAGCGTTATACGGGGCTGACGATCGCCGCCGGCCTGCCGATCGACTCCTGAGTACCGGGTTCCTGCTACCATCCCTGAGATGCTGGAACTGTCCACTCCTGTTCAGTTCGTCAAAGGGATTGGACCACGTGTCGCCGAGGTGCTGGCCGCCAAGGGCCTGTACACGGTTGACGACCTCCTCCATTATCTGCCCTTCCGCTACGAAGATCGCCTCAATCCGCGATCGGTTGCCGAACTGCGCGCGGGCGAGATGGCCACGGTCATCGCCGAAGTGCGTAATTCGGGTCTCTTCCGCACGCGCCGCATGCCGATCTTCCAGCTTACCGTCGGCCAGGCTCGCAACCGCCTGAAATGCCTCTGGTTCAACGCAACGTATTTGCAGGGCAAATTCCAGGCCGGGCAGATGGTCGCGCTCTATGGCAAAGTCGAAACCGATCGCGACGGCGCTCTGCAGATTATCCAGCCGCAATTTGAAATCCTCGGCGACATCTACGAAGAAGGGGGCGCGGACGAAGCGGAGAAAAAAGCCGCGGCTTCGCTTGAAATCGGACGTATCGTACCCATCTACGAATCGACCGGACAGGGCAAGCTGACGCCGCGCTGGTTCCGCCGGATCATCCGTACGGCACTCGACAATCTGCCTCCCGACTTGCCGGATCCGATTCCGGCCGCGGTGCGTGCGCATCTCAGCCTCGTCTCGCCGCGCGAAGCCCTATGGAAAGTGCACTGGCCCGATGCGGGGGAGAGCTTCGCGGATCTCCAATCGTCACGCACGCCCGCGCACATCCGGCTGATCTTTGATGAACTCTTCTTCATCGAGCTGGGCCTTGAACTCAAACGCCGCGAGCAGAAAGCACAAACGGGCATCGCATTCGAGATCAATGCCAGGGTCCGCGAAGCAATCAAGAAGATCCTGCCCTTCCATCCGACGGGGGCGCAGAAGCGCGTGCTGAAAGACATCGCCGACGACATGCAGAAGCCGTTCCCGATGCGGCGCCTGCTGCAGGGCGATGTCGGATCGGGCAAGACCATCGTTGCATTTCAGGCAGCGATCATCGCCATCGAGAACGGCTATCAGGTCGCGCTCATGGCGCCGACGGAGATCCTGGCGCAACAGCATTACTTTTCGGCGCGGCAGATTCTAGAGAAAGCGGGGTATCGGATTGTGCTGCTGACAGGTTCGCTAGAACAAGATCGAAAACGCGATATTCGGCGGCACATCGCGAAGGGAAATGCTCAGCTGATCATCGGAACGCATGCCCTGATCCAGGAAACCGTGGAGTTTGAGAATCTAGGCCTGGTGATTGTGGACGAGCAGCACCGCTTCGGCGTGATGCAGCGGTTGAAACTGATGAAGAAGGATGCGGCCAGCGGGGGCCCAAGCCCGGCCGAACCCGATGTTCTTGTCATGACCGCGACTCCGATTCCGCGAACCCTGGCCCTCACGCTCTATGGAGACCTCGACGTCTCCGTCATTGACGAACTTCCGCCTGGCCGCACCCCCGTGATCACGAAGAAAGTCGAAGACGAGCGCGCTCCCGAGGTCTGGGATTTCGTTGGCAAACAAGTAAAAGCTGGGCACCAGGCTTACGTCGTCTATCCCGTGATCGAAGAGAACGAAGAACGCGAACTCAAAGCCGCGCAGCAGATGTTCCGCCAGCTCCGCGACCGCATCTTCCCCAGCCTGCACGTCGGCCTGCTCCACGGACGCCTCGATCCCGACGAAAAAGAGCACATCATGCGCGAGTTCCAGAAAGGCGAACTCAACATCCTGGTCGCAACCACGGTGATCGAAGTCGGCGTCGACGTACCCAACGCCACGGTCATGGTCATCGAGCACGCCGACCGCTTCGGCCTGGCGCAACTGCACCAGCTCCGCGGACGCATCGGACGCGGCGCCGCCAAGTCCTACTGTGTCCTCATGCACGGCGGGCGCATGACCGAAGAAGGCCAGCGGCGGCTGGATGCCATGGTCCAAAACAGCGACGGCTTCAAGATCGCCGAACTCGATCTCGAACTCCGCGGCCCAGGAGAATTCTTTGGTACCAAGCAGGCCGGCATTCCAAGCTTCCGCGTGGCGAATATCATCCGCGATCGCCAGTTACTAGAAGCCGCCAAACGCGAGGCGGCGTTCGTGGTGAATGGGCCGAGCCAGGATATTTCGCAGGAAGAAATCAGTCGCGCACTGAAGCACATGCGGGAGAGATGGGCGCTGAGTTATGGGTTGGTGGAGGTGGGATAGACAACCAGTGGCCAGTGGTCGGCGGTCAGTGGCCAGTGTTGGACAGCTGCCCGCTCAGTTCCTCCTGACCCCCATACGAATAGTCATTCCGAGCCGTCCGCAGCCGTAGGCGAGGACGAGCGAGGAATCTGCAGTCCGCTGCCAACTGCCGTTCCCTCGGTGCGTTCGGGACGACAAAACGTTGAGAGGAAGGCTGCTACAAGCCACCTGTGCTAGTATTACTTAGTAATACGTAAAGACCATGCGAACCACCCAAATCATGACCATTTCGCTGCCGCCCGCTATGGTGAGGCAGTTTGAGGTTGTGCGGAAGCTCGAATCACGCACGCGCTCCGAATTGGTCCGTGAGGCGCTGCGGGCGTACTTTGAAGAGCGTTATCCAGCCGTAAAACCGACTCGAGCCGAGCTAGCCGCCCTGCGCCGCGGCCGCGCTGCCTTTCGCCGCGGCGATTCGCTATCATTGAGTGAATTCCTCGATGGCTTGGAACCTCCAACTCACCGGGCCCGCACAAAAAGACTTCCAAAAACTGCCAGCAAAAGATCAAGAGCGCGTTAGGGTCGCTCTGCTCGCACTGCAGGAGAATCCCTTTCAAGGCGACATCAAGCGCCTGAAGGGCCAGCCCACGGCCTGGCGTCGCCGTGTCGGCAACTACCGCATCATCTACGACCTCTACCCCGAACAGCACCTGATCGTCGTGGCAGGAATTCTTCGGCGAACATCGACCACGTACTGAGCGTTGCCGCCAAGACTGTCCCAAGAAGGTTCGAATTACTCGGGTTATCTATGCAGAGATTGACCCTTGATGAATAATGCATCGAAGGGACAGCCGAATGCGAACTATCTTCTTTTCACTTGCCCTATTTGCCGCGGTCGTTCAACTCGCCGCTCAGACATCGGACACAATTCACTCAGATGTCTCGCGCGTGCTTAGCGCAATGCGTAGTGATAAATGGACTGATCGTGAACACGCATTATCTGAAATGCCCAGCATCGATGATCTCAATAATGAGGCCCCTGCTGAAGCAGATCGCTTAAAGGTTGCGCTGATCGAGTTGTTGACTCGCGAAAATGAAGAGGTTCACAGACCGAAAAGCGCTCAGATGGCTCCTACGTTGGAGACGCGAACAGTGGAACATGGTGAGGGGCATGCAAACTACTACGGGAACCTCATCGGTATGGTGGCAGCCCTGCACGACGAACGAGCCATTCCCGCGCTGCTGGGCGCCATTACGACAGGAGGGATGGCAGAGCGAGGAGTTGCAGGTTTCGGCGAAAAGGCACTCGATCCACTACTGAAGAAGATTCTAGATCCGAACCCGATCGTCCGTTCGTCCGTCTTATTTACGGCTCGGTACATGATTAGGATGGGTACCGCGAATGACCCTGCTGCCAAGGCTCGTATAGATGATGTCGTCCGGTCTTCCCTTAATGACGCAGATCCTTCGGTCCGGAGTTCCGCGATCGCGGTGGTCGAGTATCTTGATAACCGAGAGGAATTCGTGCCGGCGCTGCAGAAGTTGGCAGAGAGTGATCCAGCGAAGCTTCCCGGAAAACCTGACGACGGTGGCGACGGCGGGCAGTTCTTTCCGGTCCGACAAAACGCGAGGCGGCTGCTTCGTAAAATCTCGAATCATCAGCCTCCTCCCATCGACCGAGGAGTTCGTTGATCGACTCCTTCTGCTATCATCCGCCAAGGTGCCAGCAGTTGTGCTCTCCCGCTGACTACTGACTCCTGACTACTGACTCCCGGAGTTGGCCATCATGGAAACACCTTCGCTCACGCTCGGCTCGCGCCGCAATGAAGACATCGCACTCGACCTGATGAAGTTTGTCGCCATGACCACCAACTACGGAAAGACCGTCGGCGGAGGGCTCGGATTCCAGGGCACCGCGGCGGCTACCAAGCCCGAGGAGTTTGCCGACCATCTGCTCGAACTGTACGGGAAGTGCCTGAAAGCGGTTGCGGGCGGGAAATAGGGATTTGACCGCAGAGTGCGCGGAGAACGCCGAGATATCAGGCGAAAAATCTATGATTCTCTCTGCGCACTCTGCGATCTCTGCGGTAAAACTGACCCCGTCCCCATTCGTAACCCCTTGCCCCTAAACCTCTTCGTTGACAATCCCCACTTCGCTACGATATTCTGAATTCCTTTGGAAGTCCTGCGGCTGCCCGCCTGTACGCCTTACGCGCGTTCTGCGCGGTAATGATTGGGCACTCAGCGGTCTTCATGTGTTCTTTAATTCTGGGAGATTTCTGATGTCAACCTATTTCCCGAAAGAAGGGGAAATTGCGCGCAAGTGGTTTGTCGTGGACGCTGCCGGGCAGCCCCTCGGCCGTCTGGCCTCGCGCGTGGCCCGCATTCTGATGGGTAAAGAGAACCCCAAGTACACGCCGTTTATCGATACCGGCGATCACGTGGTCGTCATCAATGCCGAGAAGATCAAGATCACCGGCATGAAGACCGAACAGAAGAAGTATCAACACTACACCGGCTATCCCGGCGGACTGCGCACCGAAGCCATGAGCAAGCGCATGGAGCGCAAGCCCGAACTGGTAATCGAACAGGCGATCGCGCGCATGCTGCCCAAGAACAAGCTGGGCAAGCACATGGTCACGAAGCTGAAGGTGTACAAGGGCGACAAGCATCCGCACGCGGCGCAGAAACCCCAGATGTTGGTGCCGCAAGAAAGTCACGGGTAATGAAGCTGCGAGCTACGAGCCGCGAGCTTCGAGCTGCAAGAGTTCCGATATCTTGGAAAGGTTGATTGGCTAGGCTTCACGGTTCGCGCACTGAAATTGCTCGAAGCCCGAAGCTCGAAGCCCGACGCTGAAAATGGCTGACACAGTTCAATACTACGGAACGGGCCGCCGCAAGTCGGCGGTGGCGCGCGTGTATCTTCGCCCCGGCAGCGGGGACTTCAAAGTCAACGGCAAGGCGTTCGAAGAGTACTTCGTAACGCCCTCGCAGCGCTCGAGCGCGAAATCGCCGCTCGCCCTCACCGAGACCGTGGCCAGCTTCAACGTGCTGGCCAACGTGTCGGGCGGTGGAGTCGCCGGACAGGCTGATGCCGTCCGCCTGGGTATTGCCCGAGCGCTGATGGAGTTCAACGCGGAGCTGCGCAAGAAGCTGAAGGCCGAAGGCATGGTCACGCGCGATCCGCGCGCCAAAGAGCGCAAGAAATACGGACAGAAGGGTGCGCGCAAGCGCTTCCAGTTCAGCAAGCGCTAAGTCGCTGATCGCTGTTCGTCGTTCGCGTTCTGATGTCGCAGGAAGCGCAAGGTTTTGACTGACAGCTAAGAACTGACAGCTTGTTTTTGGAGTTAAATTCATCCCCCCACCTCCCCTGAGATGGGGTGGACGGGAATGGCAATCGGAAAGGAAGGTTTCAACGTTTCAAAAAGTTTCAAGGTTTCTATGAGCCGTGCGGCTTTTCTTTGAAACTTTGCAACCTTGAAACTCTGAAACCTGGGTTTTCCGATGCAGACCACATAAGGAGGTTGATTGGCTACCATCACCATGAAGGAGTTGCTCGAAGCGGGCGTCCACTTCGGGCACCAGACGAAGCGCTGGAATCCCAAGATGAAGGAGTACATCTTCGGTGAGCGCAACGGGATCTACATCATCGACCTGCAGAAGACGCTGAAGATGTTCAAAGAAGCGTCAAAGTTCGTGCAGGAACTCGCGTCGAGCGGCAAAGTCGTGCTCTTTGTGGGCACCAAGCGCCAGGCGCAGGACGCGATCGCCGAAGAGGCGCAGCGCTGCAGCATGTTTTACGTCAACCAGCGCTGGCTCGGCGGACTGCTGACCAACTGGGTCACCGTACAGAAATCCGTAAAGCGGCTGAAAGAGCTCGACGACATGGCCACCGACGGCCGGTACGAGCTGCTGCCGAAGAAAGAAGTGATCAAGCTCGAGCGCGAGCGCAAGCACCTGCAGGCCAACCTTGCCGGCATCAAGAACATGTCGCGGTTGCCCGATGCGATCTTCGTCATCGACTCGAACAAGGAACAGATTGCGGTGCGCGAAGCGCGCAAGCTGGGCATCCCGGTAGTCGCCGTGGTCGACACCAACTGCGATCCCAGCGAAGTGGATTACGTGATCCCGGGCAACGACGACGCGTTGCGTGCGATCCGCCTGTTCACTTCGAAGATTGCCGAATCGATCGCCGAAGGCGTGCAGCTGATGGGCGACAAGGAAATCGCAGAAATGCAGGCCGCCGCCAGCGTTGAGCAACCCGCCGAAGTCGCGGCTGACGGAGAAGTCGCCGCAGCCGAAGCAGGAGCAGGCGCAACCGGAGAACCCGCCGACGACATCCGCATGGAAGATGTGCTCGGAGCGGGCACCCGCAAGCGACCGTCGGTCGCGGAAGATGTCGACGAACTGCAGGCGGAGACGAGAAGGTTTTGAAATCAGCTACCAGCTTCTAGCTTGTAGCTACCAGCAACCACAAGGATCGGGCCCGCGCGGTCGACTCGATGCGCGGGCCAAGTTTTGTGATGCGATAAAGGAACTATTGGAAATTATGGCAACGACACTTAATTCAGAACCTGACGACAATAAGAAGCCCAACATTTCTGCTGCCCAGGTGAAAGAGCTCCGCGAGAAGACCGGAGCGCCGATGATGGACTGCAAGCAGGCCCTGACCGAAGCCAAAGGTGACATGGAGGCGGCGATCGTCTTTCTACGCAAGAGAGGCGTATCCGTAGCGGCGAAGAAAGCGACCCGCGTCACCAGCGAAGGTTCCGTCGCGAACTACATCCACGCGGGAGGTAAGATCGGCGTGCTCGTGGAGGTCAACTGTGAGAGCGACTTCGTCGCCCGCACCGACGACTTCAAGGAGCTAGTGCACGATATCGCCATGCACATTGCGGCCAGCGATCCCAAGTTCATCCGCAAGGAAGACGTCACCAAAGCCGATTTCGACCGCGAGAAAGACATCTACGTTGCCCAGGCCGTCGCGTCGGGCAAGCCTCAACACATTGCCGAAAAGATGGTCGCGGGCAAGATGGAGAAGTTCTACGAGGAGGTGTGCCTGCTCGAGCAGCCCTTCATCAAGGACCAGACCATTAATATCTCGCAACTGATCGCCTCGAAGATCGGCAAACTGGGCGAGAACATCGCCGTGCGCCGCTTCGCGCGCTTCAAAGTCGGCGAGGCCGGCGAGACGGTCGCCGTCACCAAGCCGGCGGAATCCAGGCCGGAAGGTCAATAATTGAGGGGCGCTGCGGCGCCCCTTTTCTCTTGGTTTCAAAGTTTCAGGGTTGGTAAAAGGTCCGGAATAGGTTTACCTTGAAACTCTGAAACGTTGAAACTTGGAGCCTCATGTCCGCACCCATCTTCAAACGCATCCTGCTGAAACTTTCCGGCGAAGCGCTGGCTGCCCAGCAGGGCTTCGGCGTCGATACGGACCGCATTCATGAAATCGCCGGCGAAGTTGCTGACGTCCACAATCTCGGCGTGCAGATCGCCATCGTGGTAGGCGGCGGTAACTTTTTCCGCGGCGTGGCCGATCAGGCCAAGGACATGGACCGCGTTTCAGCTGACCACATGGGCATGTTGGCGACGGTAATCAACGCGCTCGCGCTGCAGGATGCGCTGGAGAAACAGAATGTCTTCACGCGAGTGCAGTCGGCCATCGAGATGAATCAGGTCGCCGAGCCGTTCATCCGCCGACGCGCGATTCGACATCTCGAAAAAGGCCGCGTCGTGATTTTTGCCGGAGGCACTGGCAACCCCTATTTTTCGACCGATACCGCCGCCTCGCTTCGCGCGATGGAGATCAAAGCTGACGCCATCCTCAAGGCCACCAAAGTCGATGGCATCTACGACGCCGATCCCCTGAAGGTGAAGGACGCGAAGAAATTCGCCCACATCACCTACATGGACGTTCTCAAGCAGGGACTGAAAGTGATGGACTCGACCGCCATCTCTCTGTGTAAAGACAACGACCTGCCCATCGTGATTTTCAACCTCAATCAGCACGGCAATATTCGCAAGGTAGTGCTCGGTGAGAAGATCGGGTCGCTGGTGAGCGCGTGAAACCCGGTAGTCGGTAGTCAGTAGCCGGTAGTCGGGCGTCTGCGCCCTGTGGTTGCCGACTACTAACTACCGGCTACTGACGACTGCCCTTCGGTTTATAATCTACCGTTTTAATCCCCGTTCTTTTGGAGCCCGCGATATGGCGCAAGCCACCATGGCTGCAAATCCTGCCCTGAAAGACATTTACATCCAGCTCAAAACCCGCATGGATAAGGCGGTGGAGGATTTCCGCCGCGAGATGGCCGCGACCCGCACCGGGCGCGCCAATGTTCACATGCTGGACACCGTATCGGTCGACTATTACGGAACGCAGATGCCCATCAATCAGGTGGCGACGGTGCATGCGCCCGAGCCGCAGATGATCACGATCACGCCCTATGATCCATCGCAACTCGGCAACATCGAAAAAGCCATCCGGTCGGCCGATCTCGGGCTCAACCCAATGAACGACGGCAAGCTGATCCGGGTTCCCGTGCCGCCGCTTACTGAAGAACGCCGCAAGGAGATGGTGAAGCATCTGCACAGGATTCTCGAAGAGCACCGCACGGCGATCCGGAACATCCGCCGCGACGGCAACGACGCCATCAAGAAGGCGATGAAAGACAAAAAGATCACCGAGGATGATGAGAAGCGCGCGCTCGAAGAGATCCAGAAGCTCACCGACGACGAAATCAAGAAGATGGAAGAAATGAGCAAGGCGAAGGAGAAGGAAGTGCTGGAAATCAAGTAGGCCCGGCCCGGCGTTCGCCGGGCTGGCTCCCTCCCCGCATACAAGGGATTCAGACGACACGACGCGGATACTGTTTCTGCCATCTGACGTCTTTCTCTATATCCTCCCAAATCCAGCTCCCAGAGCCATTTCTGGCGTGATTACCAAAGAGTTCCGCAACTCAGGAAACCTCTTCGGGTTTACGCCAATGTACTGAGCGTGAATCTGCCTCCTCCGCAATCAGCCGGTACCCCTGGAGTCTGGATATGAAAAAGTACGGATCGCTGTTCTTTTTGCTGGCGCTGACATTCTCGATGATCGCTTGTGGAGGCGGGTCGAACACGAGCACGAATCCCGGTGGACAGGCCGGCTCCGTCTTCGTCGTCGGGGAAGACGCGCCCGTGTCCTCTGTGGTTGGGTTCAACGTCACCATCAACAGCATCACCTTGAACAACAGTTCGACTTCGGTGCCGGCGCTCTCTACTCCGACGGCTGTCGATTTCGGCCGCCTGATGGGGCTGCGTTCGCTGCTGGGGTTCAACACAATTCCACCGGGCACATACAACAGCGCGACCTTCAACTTCGAGGGCAGCAGCCCGGCGCCTGTTATCAGCTACGTAGATCTGAGCACGAATCCGCCGGCCGTTCAGGCGCTTGCCGGTACGTTCACCGCGACAACAGTGACCGTGCCGTTCCCCGCAGGAAAGCCGCTCGTAGTTACGAGCAATGGTCTGGCTGGATTGCACATCGATTTCGATCTGCACGACTCGCTGCAGAAAGACGGCGGCGGCCAGATGACCGGTGTGATCAACCCGGTGGTCACAGTGGAGGCAGTCTCGGCATCTGACGATCTCGGGCAGATCACGGAATTCACGGGCAACGTGGTTTCGGTGAACGCGTCGGCGAATTCGTTCGTGATGCAGGGGCCCTACGGCTTCCAGCGCACGATCGACGTGAACGCCAACACCCAGTACAACGGCTCGAACAGCATCAACACACTGGTCGTTGACGGAATCGTCTCGGTGATCGGCCGCATGCAGGCCGATGGCAGTATTCTCGCCGCCGGCGTCGACCTGATCAGCACCGACAAGGCGTTCATCTCGGGCCGGGTTCTCGCGGTGAACCCAGCTACCGGCCCGGTGCACACTGTAACGATGTGGGTGGGTGAAGAACTCGGCACCTCTGGAGTCATTCCAGTCGACACTGTGCAGTCGATCGACTTGAGCGGTGTCTCGACCTACGACATCTGCTTCTTCGACAATCTCCTGACCGAGCAGGTGTTCAACGAGTCGTCGCTGGTCGTCGGACAGCGCATCTTCATCGGCGGCACGGTCGCGGGCAGCACATTCACGCCACGACTGGTGTCTCTGCGGCGACAGGGCGTCGTCGGACAACTCGTCGCGGACAGCGTGACCGTCACGGGCGCGGCGGGAAGCAACCTGGGTTATTTCCAGATGCAAAACGACGCGCTGATGAGCTACTCGGCCGGCGGTCCGTTCACGGTGTACACCGGAAATGGAACTTTCTTCGTGAACATCAACGGCCTGACAGGGTTGGGCAGCGCAGGCACGCCCAATCTGCTGGCGCGCGGCTTGGTCTTCAAGAACCAGAGCGACGGCAAGCCAGTGGTGGTGACAGGGAGAGTGCGGGTGCTGCCGTAATTCGGATTCTCTCTCCTGACTTGGGCGGCCGGACTGGCCGCCCTTTTTCTGTTTCCGCAGATGACGACGGGCACCGTGATTGTTGATTATTGATTGTGAATTGTTGATTCACGTCTCCATCAATCTTGGGAGGTTCCACCGATCAACAATTAGAAATCAACCCCGCCTACCCCGTCACGCGCGGGTTCCTGTGCGCAAAGGTGGCGAAGTACCTGGATCGGGTTTGTTACCCGGATCGGGTGCTGTATCCGCTCGAACTGCCGGCCGCAAGCCCGATAACCATCTCAATTCCACTTTTGCCAACCTGGATACCGTGCGCAACATGGAATTGTCGCTGGGCGTGATGGAGTTGCATGCCGCCGACGCCAAAGCACGGGGTATCGGCGACGGCAACCAGGTCCGGGCCTTCAATTCGCGTGGTGAAATCACGCTGACGACCCGGGTGAGTGGTTCCGTGCCGCCTGGAGTCGTCGCGGCAGTGCTCGACTGGGCCCGATTTGGTCCAGGCCAGCGCAAGATCAACGTCCTGACCTCAGAAAAACTCAACGACATAGGCAACGCGGCGACGTGCTATTCCGTCTCTGTTGAGGTAGAGCTTATTCGGGACTGAAAGACCGGAGGTCACCCCCTCCGGTTTGGACGCTTCGCCGGGCTCTACCGTATAATTACCATTTTCCTAACTCCCGGTTTTCCGAGGTAGTTGCGATTCTTCGCCGTCATCAGGAATCCCCTGTCAGCGCCCAGGGCCTGCGTCGCCGCGTAACTACGCGGAAAGGCCCGGGCTCCGGTTCATCCTCTTTCATGTCAAGGGGTTGGCAGCTCCGTCGTGTCTCGACGAGATTCCTGGGCTTTGCTGTGATGCTCTTGCTCTCCTTGCCGGTTCTGGGGCAACAGGATCTGATTGTTGGCATTACTGTCCACGGCAACCGCCGCATCCCGGCGGATACGGTCAAGTCCCGCATTTTCACCCGGATCGGCGACAGCTATGACCTGAATGCTCTGGAGCGCGACTTCAACTCGTTGTGGAACACGGGCTATTTCGAAGACATCCGCTTCGAGCGTGAGCAGACGCCGAAAGGCTGGGTGCTCCACATCTACGTGAAAGAGCGGCCGACGATTCGCGAGATCAACTACACGGGCTTGAGCGCTGTCTCCACCAGCGACATCCTTGACCGCTTCAAGGAGCGCAAGGTGGGTCTCACCGTGGAGAGCCAGTACGATCCCACCCGAATCAAGAAAGCCGAGGTCGTACTTAAGGAGCTGCTTGCCGAACACGGGCGCCAGTTCGCCACCATCCGTACGGAGGTACGTCCGATCCCACCGGCGGCGGTTGGATTGACGTTTGTCGTCCGCGAAGGGCCCAAGGTAAAGGTCGGCAAGATTCGCTTTGTTGGAAACAAGCACATCAACAACCGGACGCTGATTGCGTCGATGAAGAACCTGAAGCCGGTGGGCATCCCGCACTCCATCTTCCTCGAGAGTCTTTTTGCCAAAACCTACGACGCGACCAAGCTGAATGAAGACGTCGAGCGCGTGCGAGCGGAATTCCAGAACCGCGGCTATTTCAAAGTACTGGTCGACGACCCCAAGACCGAAATTCATGACACCGGCCATGCTGGTGCGCACGTACCGCTGCTGCAGAAAGGGCTGGGAAAGTCCGTCGATATCACCATGCCCATTGAAGAGGGCGACCGATACCGTCTCGGATCCATCACGTTTACCAACAACAAGGCGGTGCCGGATCAACGCGCGTTGCGGAGTTTGTTCGCAATCAAGGACGGAGACTTCTTTTCCCGGGACAAAATCGCCAAGGGTTTGCAGAATCTGACCAAAGCCTACGGCGAACTGGGATACATCAACTTCACTCCAGTCCCGGACACCAAATTCGACGACGAGAAGAAGCTCATCCATCTCGTGATCGATGTCGACGAGGGCAAGCAGTTCTTTGTCCGGCGCATCGAGTTCCAAGGCAACACTACGACGCGCGACAAAGTGATCCGCCGTGAAATCGCTCTCGAAGAAGGCCAGCAATACAATTCGCGGCTCTGGGAGTTAAGCCTCCTGCGCCTGAATCAACTGGGGTACTTTGAGCAGCTCAAACCGGACGATCCCAACACCACGGATACCAAGCGCGACGAAAAAGCAGGTACCGTCGATCTGACGCTCAAGGTAAAAGAGAAGGGCAAGAACAGCATTGGGCTGCAGGGCGGGGTGAGCGGCTTATCGGGAGCGTTTATCGGCCTCACCTATAGCACAAACAATTTCCTGGGACTGGGCGAAACGCTGTCTGTCCAGGCCAGCATCGGCAATCGCCAGCGCGACCTGCTGTTTGGATTTACCGAGCCCTACCTGTTCGACCGGCCGATTCAGGCCGGCTTCACGGTCTACACACGGAAATACAACTTTGACCAGGCACGACAGCTCTCCATCCTGTCGGGACAAAACCTCAACCTGCCATCAGCATACCTGCAGAATTTGCAGAACTACACGCAGTCGAGCACCGGCTTCAGTCTGTCGGTGAGCTATCCGCTGCGACGTTCCTTCAAGCGCCTTGGCTTGAGTTACTCGTTCGATCGCTCTTCGCTGGTCGCGGTCAGCGACGCCTCGAAAATTCTCTTCGAGAACATCAACTTCCGCGGCATCAGCGGACCCAACGCGCTCAACGGCATCATCACGAGCAAGATCGTCCCCAGCTTTTCGATGAATACGCTGGATGCCGCATACCAGCCCCACCATGGCCGCAGCATTTTCCTGGGTGGTGAATTTTCGGGGTTGGGCGGCACCGTGAATACGATCCGTCCGGTAGTTCAATACAAACAGTTCTTCCCGGTCAACAAGCGCCGGAACGCCATCGGCTTCAATATGCAGGGATCGTTCATCACGGGATACGGCGGCGTGGTTGCTCCACCATTCGAACGTTCCTATCTGGGCGGCGACCAGGATTTGCGCGGCTTCGACATTCGAACCATTTCTCCGATCGCATTTCTGCCCAGCCATCAGAACATCACGCTCACCAATCCCGACGGCACACCGGTGCCCAAGGATCCGCGCAACCCGCGCGCCGGCAACTGGACGATCCCTGTCCCATTCCAGCAACTGGTCACACCCGGCGGCGATTTGAGCCTGACCGGCAACCTCGAATACCGCATCACCATTGCCGGACCTGTGGTGCTCGCTCCATTCGTCGATGCCGGCGTCAATCCGATTCTTCGCACGTCGCAGTTGAAGATTAATCAGGGGCAATTCACCGATCTGCTCAGCACGCAGTTCGGATGTCCGGCACTGGACCCTGCGCTTCAGTGTGTGGGAGGCAAGTCTCTGACGTTTTCGCAGTTCCTGCAGCCTGTGCCCGGGACCAACTGGGTACCGCGTGTGTCAAGCGGACTGGAATTGCAGGTGATGCTGCCGGTGATCAACGCCCCGTTCCGTATCTACTGGGCCTACAACGTGAGGCGCCTCGACACCTCGACCAATCCTCCTGTACCGATTACGCGCGACATGTTCCCGCCAGGGGGCGCGGGCGACTTCACCTATCAGCAGACCATCGACAGCCTGGGTCCCAACTACACGCTGCGCGAACCGCGCAAGACCTTCCGGTTCTCGGTGTCGACGACGTTCTAGATCGGCAGATTTCAGCTCTCAGCCGTCAGCCCGTGCGCAAAGCTCGTACCGCCTGCGTCGCAATCTCCGCACAACCCCATCGGAGTGGATGAGGAAGTGAAAGATGGAAGGCTCAGCTTGAGGTGCTGAGAGCGGACAGAGACCTGCCTCTACTCGATTTGCACCAGCGTCCCGGTCTGAGAAGGAAGGGCGGAGGCCGGGGCAGGATGTTGCGGCCCACGCCAGGCATCGAAAATGGACACCTGGTGGACGCACGACACCGTACAGTGCGGAGCGCAGGATTTCTCGGTGTAGAACTCGCGGCGAAGGTCCGCGACCGTATATTTCTCCAGCGGAATGGCCGGGTATCCGCGCTGCTGGGAGCAGTAATGGACCAGCCCATCCTCACAGATGTAGAGATAGCGCGCTCCCGCGCGGCACCGCCATTGATTGGGACGCCCGAGCGCGATGTTGTCCTGGAAGGCATTGATACGAGTGAAGCTGCGCTTTTCCATTTGCTTCATCTCGTGATAGATCCGCCGCTCTTCCTCTTGGAGCGGCTGCAGCTGCCCTTGGCCGTCGTGAATGATACCGACGGTTGAGCTGAATCCCAGTTCCAGAGCACGATTCCCGATCGTCAACGCGTCTTGCGGGTTCTTCACTCCCCCGCCGACGACAGAATTGATGTTGACGTGAAAGTCGGCATGTTCGCCGAGCAACTGCAGTTTTCTGTCGAGAACCTTCAGGCTCTTTTTTGAAACCTCATCCGGTTGAACGTTATCAATGGAGATCTGCAGCCACTCCAGGCCGGCGCGGTTCAGCCGCTGAATCCGATCCGCGGTTAGGAGGTAGCCGTTCGTGATCAGTCCAGACACGATGCGCCGTTTCACCATCTGCCGGATGATGTCATCCAGATCCGGATGGAGCAGCGGTTCTCCCCCACTGATCGTGACCACGGAAGTCCCCAGTTCGGCGAGTTTGTCTACCCTCCGAAGCATCAATTCGGTCGGAACCGGCTTGGAGAAATCGTCGTACTCGTTGCAGTAGGTGCAGGACAGGTTGCAGCGCCGGATCGGAATCAGATGGGCCAGCAAGGGATGATCGGTTGAGCCGATCGCCATCAGAACCTGCCACGCGCCATGAACGTTCCGGCTTGCCGCTTTCCAGGAGCGGCGCAATTTCACTGCGGTCGATGCCATGAATCTTTGATTCTAAATGGATTCAATCACTTGAGTCGAATCGAAGACGAACAGTCTGCAGCCTGCGGAAGGAATTCGCCGTCAAACAGGGAAGTACTGCAATGAACGCGCGCCTCGCCTGCCCTTTCGGTGTGGTTAAAGACTCTCGCTGGAAGCGAGGGCGTGCCCCGCCTCACTCAAGGCACTCTGCGCCGCCTCGAGATGTTCGCGTTTCAATAGTACGTAGTCGGTGTCAAAGGTTGACACTGCAAAGATCGGAACTCGTGCGGCTGCCAGAGGGTTGAGAAACGACGCCAGGACGCCGGTCATGGAGAAGGGAAAGGGGCCCTCGAGTTTCAGTGCAATCCAACCCCTTTCGCTCGGGACATCAGCCGGGATACGGTTCTCCTCGCAGACAAGGGAGAATTCGTCTGCCGTCCGAGTGACGCAGCAAAAGCCATGGCCGAGGGACCACTCCGATACACGGGCGCTTGGCGGCAACTGACATACCGCCAGGCGTTCCGGCAGGATCCTGTATTTCAGTTTGTGTCGCACTGCGGGAAGAGTACTACAATCGCGGGACAGGCGTGCCGTAACAACGAACAACGACTCGCAAGCTGCGATTACTGCATGCTCGATCCCATTGGTTCGTAACGGTACTTCTTGCCATCGAAGTACACAGCTGAGGTTTCCTGGAGTTCGTTGCCTTCCTCGCAATAGATTGCCTGGACGACCTTCTTCCCCACCTTCATGCGGCGGACCGAGAGCGCCGTGTAGGGCACATTGATCAGGACGAACTTCGCCTTCGGTGTAGCGGATCGCCATGCGTCGGGGCCGGAGCCATGAATGATGAGCACCACGAGTCCGCGCCGAGCCTGGTTGTCATCGACAAAACTCATCGTGACTTTGGGATCGCCAAATCCGTAAAACGCATAGTAGGGATCGATCACTTCGTAGTTGTGTTCAGCCTGGTCGAGGAGAGGGTTCTTGCAGTGGGCAGCAATCACCGCATCTTCGACGCCGTCGCCATCCACGTCGCCGACCATGCCACTGACCTCAGACATGATGGTGAAGTCCTTACCGAACGCGCGCTGCACAAAATCGTTGTCAATTTTCTGGGCTGCTTGTCCCCACCCCGAAGCTGGAAACAGGACCGCCACACTGAGAGCGAGAAGCACACTTCGAATCCGCATGGTCTCTACTCTAGTCTGCCGTCGGGGTCAGAACCAGCCTTGGGAGGTAACGAAAGTCACCACGCGCGAGGAAACGGGGACAGTCTGGATGGAGGGACAAACCAGAGCCCGCGCCGATCAACGGCGGGGATGGCCGGTCCCTCCTGAGGCGCGACACGATTGCTAGAAACGAAATACGAGCCCAGTGGAGACTCTGACATTCTTGTTCAAGCTGACACCGTCAAAATGCAGGTAGACATAGTCTGCCTGAAACAAGCGTACGGCCAGATGAGGACTTAGCTTTGCATCTGCGCCACCGCCGGCGATCATGGCGAAGCCGCTCGTGCTGCCCGATCCTGCTCCCGACGCCGACGCGCCCAAATTGGCGCCTCCGAACAGGGCATGAAAGAACGGGTTGAACGTGCCTTCATGGTTCAGGGAAACGACGGGGCCGAAGGTATAGGTGTAGACGTGCATCGAGCCGCTGAAGTCCCCTACTCCGGCGATGCTCACTGACTCGGAATCGTAGGAGCCGCTGAAATCGGCGGCAACGCCCAGCCACCGGTTGATGTTCCCAGTTACCGAAGCGTTCCACCCGTTGAAATTTGCGCTCTCACCTTCTGCGCTGGCGTGAGTGAATTGATAACCACCGAACACTTCCGCTTTCGGAGTATCTTGCGCTGCCAAGGGTGCGACTAAGACAGCCAGAACGACAGCTAGAAGAACAAGCCTGCTCATGCGTCCTCCAGAATACTTATCGTGCTTATAGAGTATTTACCTCAAACCATACTGATCGGACACAATTGATTGCAAGGCGCATTAGATCAATCACTAACGATTCCCCGGGCGAGAAGCAGGAGTGACTGTCCAATCCACGATTGTTTTGTCAATAAATGTCTCATTCGCAGACACGTTACCGCGCGGCTGTGGGCGGCGAAAGTGTTGCCATCCCCCTGCCGCCAGTTTGCAGCGCCGGCCGTCTGCCCCGATGAGAAACAGGTTCTTCCGGATGATTTTCCCGATCCGCGTGATGGCGACGCCCGCTATCCGGGGAGGAATCGGCTTGGCGGACGTGAAAAGCAGTTCGTAGTCCTCGCCACCGTGCAGGGCGAGATCGAGCGTTACCTGGTCCTGACGCTTCCCCACCCTGGCCAAGGGAATCCTGTTGGCTTCAACCTCTGCACCTACGCCGCTCTCTTCGCAGATGTGGGACAGATCGGTCGACAGGCCGTCACTTAGATCGATCATTGCCGATGCCAGCTTCCGTTGGCGCAACCAGCGACCAACGTTGATCCGGGCGGTGGGGCGGAAGTGGCGTTCGTAGTCCTGCGGTCTGACCTTGCCTTTGCGAAGACCGGTGAGGGCCGCGGCCGAGCCGCCCAGTTCACCCGTGACGTAGATTGCATGCCCCAGACGGGCACCCGAACGCAATACAGCGGTTCCCCGCGGTACGGATCCCACCACGACAATGTCAACCTGAATTCCGCCGACCGACTCGGCCGTATCACCGCCTGCCAAGGGCATATCAAACTCGCCAGCCGCTTCCAGCAGCCCATCGAGAAAACGGCCGACCCACTTCTGGGGAGTCTTCCGATCCAGCGCCAACGAAAGAAATGCCGCCCGGGACTCGCCGCCCATGGCGGCAATGTCGCTCAATCCGCGGGTTACGCAGCGTCGGCCGACAACTTCGGGTGGATGCCATTCCCGGCGGAAATGAACGTTTTCCAGCGTGAAATCGGTTGTGACCAGCAGTTCGTGGCCGGCGGGCAGCCGCAGCACGGCACAGTCATCGCCGATGCCGGTAACGAGCGCCCTGGCGAAGCCAACTCGTCGCCGAATCCGCTCGATCAGCGTCTTTTCCTCTACAGGCAAGCCCTTAACTATACCTCCGAACAACTTCGCACCTGCCGAAGCTGGCATCCAAAGCCGCGCCCATGGAGGTGACTTTGGGCACTCTCGGCAGTACTTGAGCGAATTCGTGCCGGTAATTTGTCCGGGTGGGCAGGCGAATGCCCCCGCCTTGGTAACCACCCGGATGTGCAGGGCGCCGTTGACACGAGGGAACCAGGTTTGTTACCGTTTACCCGACGTTCACAATATCTTTGGCCGAACCAAGTGCCGCATCCGCAATCGGTTGCAGGCGAATTGAATTTCGGCTTGCCTGGTTCCGTAGGGTTTACTGAAGCCAGTTCGATCCTGACGAAACTGGTGGAATCAGGATTCTGAGCCCAAGCGAGACTGTTCTGCGAGGGCAGGATCCCGAAGAAATCTCGATACCGGATACCATATTGCGCAAACGCTTTTACATATTTTTCGTTGCTCGGGATGAGCACGGTCAGTTGCGCAAGATTTCTATCCCCATTCACTATCTCTACGTCTTGTTGGCCGGCGCCGCCATCGGAATCGCTTGCCTGACGGGCATTGCCAGTTCGTACACGCGCATGCTGCAGAAGGTGCGGAGCTACAACCAGCTGCGTACAGAAAAAGAAGAACTGAAGGATCGTTATTCGCGCCTGGAGCAGGTGGCCAAGGAGCGCGATATTCAGGTCGCGTCGCTGGGATCGCTGGCCAGCGAGGTTTCCTCGCTGTACGGACTGAAGTCCGATCCCGTGCTGATCAACACCTCCACCGAACAGATCGAAGACGCGCAGGTGCATTCTTCTATCGATCAGCTTTATGCCCTGAAGCATACTGCGCTGACCGGAGCGGCGACGGTTGGCATTTCGCTTGGCCTCACGAAGAATGCGACGACTGCGGACTGGGTTCGCGCCAACTCGACTCCGAATCTGTGGCCGGTCGAAGGCACGATTACCGGGTCGTTTGGCGAGCGTATCGATCCGTTCAATGGTGAAGGCGCGTTTCACTCGGGCGTCGACATCTCAGCTTCATTAGGCCAACCCGTACTGGCCCCAGCTGATGGCACGGTGACTTTCGCTGACTTCCTGGGCGGCTACGGACGCGCTGTCGTGGTGGACCACGGACACGGAATCACGACTCGCTACGGCCATCTTGCCAGCTTCGCCATCGCCGCCGGGCAATACATTCACCGTGGCGATGTCATCGGTTACGTCGGCCTCAGCGGCCGCTCCACGGGCCCGCACCTCCACTACGAAGTCCGCATCAACGACACTCCGGTCAATCCTTACAAGTACCTCCGCATGACCATGGCTCGCCTCGGCGGGTTCTCGGCTGGATCGTAATTCTTCCCGGAAATTGGTCTACCGTCCCCACCACTTGGGAATTCTTATTCCTGCGATCATGTAATCAGGCAGAAAGAGAACGACCAACGAATACACAAGCATCAAGAGCCCGATCGCGGCGCCCATGATCTTCAGTACCTTCACAGTTGTTTACCCCTTGGCCTTCTTCACTTCTTCAATCAGCGGGGGAACGATATCGAACAGATTCCCCACCACCGCGAAATCCGCAATCTCGAAGATCGGCGCCTCGGAATCTTTGTTGATTGCGACAATGCTCTTCGCGCCTTTCATGCCGACGATGTGCTGAATCGCTCCTGAGATCCCGAGAGCAAGATAGAGCTTCGGGGCGACGGTCTGTCCCGAAGAGCCGATCTGGCGGTCCATGGGCAGCCAGCCGTTGTCGCAGATCGGGCGGGACGCGGCAATCTCGCCGCACAGCGCGTCGGCCAGCTGTTTTGCGAGTTCGATGTTTTTCTGTTCTTTGATCCCGCGCCCCACAGAAACGATGATCTCTGCTTGCGTCAGGTCCACGGCTTGCTTGGCTTCTTTGAAGACCTCCCGTGGCTTGTTGCGCACCACGCTGTCGGGGACTTCGACATTCACGGTTTCGACCGGAGCGGCTGAACTGGCTGCCTCGACTTTGTCGGCGCGGAACGACCCATTCTGGAAAGTCACAAAGCAAGCGCCGGATCCGGTGAAGCTGACATCCGCGACGAACTTCCCTTGGAACATCTGACGGGTGAAGAGGAGCTTTCCGCCTTCGTACTTGTAGCCAACCACGTCGGTAATGGCCGTAGTTTCCAGCGCCGTGGCGAGCTTCGGCACGAAG
>Ga0335069_10000623_pt1 | contig 58298 bp, 56 predicted proteins | sample Lox_Sample_11_FD_206714 | JGI IMG/M metagenome (GOLD analysis project Ga0335069, IMG submission 206714) | Soil microbial communities from Loxahatchee National Wildlife Refuge, Florida, United States - Lox_Sample_1.1 | ecosystem: Environmental > Terrestrial > Soil > Wetlands | place: USA... | reverse complement strand
GGAATGAAGCTGGCCGTCGTCATCTGGCCCTCGCCTTCGCTGAAATCGCGGAATAGCGCATTCACGCGGTTCTGCAGGGTTGCGACTTCCCGAAAGGGATCCCAACGAGTGATTGCCATAACTGGTTACCTCCTGATGCATTTCAGATGTTGGATGGGGCGAAAGCCCTCGGGCTCTCGCCACTCAATCGATCTGATGAAACTATAGCATAAATGATTCACAAAATATGAGTGTATTATGCTCAATAAGAGTCAAGAAAATAAGTGTCTATTTTTCAGTAACCTGCTGGGCCAGGCTCCGCCCAATCAGCTCACTCAGCCCCTCCTCAGGCTCGCTCGTCGTCATCTCCTGCAGCGTGGAACGCAGCAACCGGAACCGTAACAGCGCCCGCCGGTGCACCTGGCGCAGCTCCTGGTCGCCGATTTCACCGACGGTGTGACGACCCACCAGCCAGTCCTCGGCCCGCGCCCGGCGGTCCATCTTGCCGTTTTCTTCTGTTGCGAGCCGGCGTCTTTCCTCGTCCGCCGGAAACAGCCCGCGGGCAACTCCCTCCCGCGAACACCGCTCCAGGAACCGAGCCGTCGTCTTCAATTGCCTGTCGATCTCAGCCGGCGCCGCGGTCAAATCATTGCGGAACCAGCCGTCGTCGGTGACGATCTCCTTGGCTTGGATGCCCCGGTACACCGGCTCCAGGGCCAGCACCGGCAGGGCTTTGTCCTTTCGCGTGACCCAGCGCAGGCAGACAAGAAACTCGAACTTGTCGGCAACCAGGTTGCGCTCCAGCTCCGTCCAGTGGCCGTCCGCCTTCAATTGCAGCTCTCGTACCGCCGGCGGCATCTCCTCCCAAATCTCCAGAGACTTGAGCTGGTCCAGGAGCACGCGCCGCGTGACGATCTCAATCTCGGGTGGAATGACCTTCAGCATCGCGAACTCGCTCTCGCAACGCCGCATCAGGGTCGCCAGCCAGTAGGTCGCCCGGAAGATCGTCCTGCGGGCTGCCGCCGGCACTGCGCCTGCGCCTTTGTCCAGAAGAGCCCGTTGTCTGGCGCGCATCCGCCAGCCGCGAATCCCGAGAGCGATTCCCAGTCCGAAGAACACGGCGAAGGAGCTTATGCTCTGCGGCATGAACAGGATCGTCGCCACCAGGAGGATGGGAAGGCAAGGCAGCGCCCCCAGTCCCAGAATCCAGATCGCGACAGCGCCCAGCAGCTTCCGCGCGCGGCGGTCCTTGTGCACACGCCGCAAGGCAATTCCCACAAGCTTCCAGGTTTGCGGCTCGAACAGCTCGGCGAATGTCAATCTTCGGGCTCCCGGCCCAGTCTATATTCACTTTCAAGCAGCGGTGCCAAAGCCTGGCGCGATCGGGCGCATGAGGGCGGTCTTCGACCAATCACGGCTTCGTCCCTCGCTCGCGAAACGGACTCGCGCTCACAGGATTCGGAGAAGGTCCAGCGTCCTCGCGTCCGGCTCGCTGGCGAAGTACTTTTCCAGCGCGGCCTGGAACGGCGCATTGTCTTCCGTGGCGCGTGAAAACAGCGTCATCGACGACCGGAACTTGAGGTTGTCGGGAGAGCCGAAGATGGCGTCGATCGAGCGGTCCTCCACCCGATTCACGAGCTCCGTGCACTCGCGGAGCCGCGGCCCCAGAACCGGATGCCGAAGGTAGGCCCTTGCCTCTTCGATCGACGCGATCCCATAGTGTTGCGAGGTCGAGCTGCGTCCCAGCCCTTTGAGCTGCGGAAAGATGAACCAGATCCAGTGGCCATGCTTGCAGCCTGCGCGAAGCTCCGCGAGCGCCTCATCGTACTCCGTGCTCTGCGCCTCGACGAATCGCCTCAAATCGAATGGATCGTCCATCGCTGGTTCCTTGCGTAATCCCCGCCGCTACAGGGTCCCCGACCGCCCCGCGATGGCCCGCGACAGCCACCACGACAGCCACGACAGCGCCAGCGCCAGCGCCACCCAGCCCACTTGTTCCATTGGCCGCCCGACAATGCTTCCAAGATGAAGCTCTGACGCGATGCCGGCGAAATCCGCCCGTAGCGCGAAACTTCCTCTTGCGGAGATCCCAAACCGCACCAGCTCGTACCCGCCCCAACCAAACACGCCAGCGGCAAGCGCGATCCCCGGCACAGCCCGCCGCCAGGGGAAGGGAATTGGCGGAGGCACATTGGCTTCCTCCTGGACCTGCTCCATCACCGAAGACAGGAAGCCCGACGATGGCACCAGGTCCTCTTCGCCCGCCAGAATCGCGTCGATTTTTATACTTGTGATCTCCGGGTAGTTCGCCGCATCGGGCTTGTTTCTCATCTTCAAGCCTCCTTTCCCGCGAGTCTCACTGGTTCGGCTGCATCCTTGAGATGTGGAAACCGCTGCGCCAGCAGCGATCGAGCCCGCGCCAGCCTCGCCTTCATCGTACCCTCAGGCATCCCCATTGTCTTGGCCGCCGCAGCCACGTCCATCTCGTGAAAGTAAAACAGGATCACCGGCTCGCGATATCTCATCGGCAGCGCCAGTACAGCTTTTCTTACTACTTCGCGGCGTTCTCGCTCTGTAGCCGCAGTCAGTTGGCTGGCCTGCCCCGCCGGCTCGGCAATATCCTCAATCGGCAGGCTCACCGCCGGAAACCGCTTGAGCTCGGTACGAAAGACGTTCGCCGCCAGCGCGAATAGCCACGTGGAGAAGCTCGACTCCCGCCGCCACTGCGCCAACCCTCGCCAGGCGCGGATGAACGCCTCCTGCGCCAGCTCTTCGGCGCGGCTGCGATCGCGGCAATATCGCCACGCCATATTCACCAGCGGACCCTGCCAGCGCCGCACGATGCCCTCGAATGCCCGAGTGTCGCCGGCCAGCACCCGGTCCACATCGGCGACATCTTCGTCCCTGCTGGCTGCAGTCGCACTCACTGGCGGCACTCTCCGTGCAGTGGGACCAGGCCTTCGCCCGCCCGGTTGCAATTTTATTCCTGGCGACAAACGCGAAAAGAAATGCAACCTCCTCCGCGCGGTGCATGTCGTACCGTTCGCAAATCACAAAACGACCCCGAGCGAATGCGGGATCAGGAGGTTCACATGTTGCATCTGGCAGGATTGGTCTTCGGCGGTGAGGAGGTCTTTGGAAGCTTCGGCCTCTGGGCTTTTCTTTCCGTGGGTGCCGTGGCGCTGTTCGCCGTCTTCATTCCGCTCGTAACCTGGATGGACACGCAGCGCAAAGAGCGCGAGGCCTTCTATAAGGCGGAGACCTTCCGCCGCATGGCCGAGTCCTCCGGCGAAGGCGCCAAAGCGGCGATGGAATTGATGCGCGAGGAAGGCCGCCAGAAACAGATCAAGACCCTGGAGGGCCTCAAGATCGCCGGGCTGATCAACGTCGGCGTGGGCTTTGCGCTCATCGTCTTTCTCCGCTCGCTGATCGGTGGGGGATCCGAGTCGCCGTGGCTTTGCGGGCTCATTCCCGGCATGGTCGGCGTGGCCATGCTGGTCTACGTCTTCGCACTGGCGCGTCCCGTCGAGTAGAGTCCCGGCGGGTCCGCGAAGCCGGGTTTCACGCGTTGCCGGCCATCAACGAAGCCCATGCAGCAGGATTCCGAATGCCGCGCCGGCGAGAATCAGCCACGTTGCATTCACGCGGAATTTCACCAATAGAATGGCGCTCACGCCTCCCAGCGCCCACGTCCATCCATCCACCAGCGTGGCGCGGCCCAGCTCCCAGGCAACCGACGCCATTAACGCCACTGCCGCAGCGTTTACGCCGTTCAGGAATGCTGCCGCCACCGGCGATCTGCGGACGCGTCCGGCCAGCGCGCCAACCGCTCCCGCCATGACGAACGATGGAAGAAAGATCGCGATCGTCGCCACGGCCGCCCCTGTCCACCGGTGCAGCAAGTAGCCCAGAAACGTCGCGGTCGCAAACACCGGTCCCGGAGTCACCTGTCCCGCCGTGACGGCATCCACGAGCTGCGACTCCGTCACCCAATGCAGCTTTTCGACCAGGTCGGTCTTGAGAAACGCCAGCAGCACGTATCCCGATCCGAAGACCACTACGCCGAGTTTGAGAAAGATCAGCGCAATCTGCCCCAACCCCGGCGCAGCCATTGCGGCGCCGGCTGCGCCTGCGCCCCAAGGCAACCACCCGATGGCGGGTGCGGTCCGGTTTCGCAATTGTGCGGCCGCCGTCAACAATGCGCCAGAGACGAGCAGCACCGCAAACGGCGGCGCATTCAGCTCAACGGCGGCAAAACAAGCCGCACCCAGCAACGCCAGCTCCCAGGTCCGAAAGGCCAATCGCCCCAGGTTCCAAATCGCTTGCACGATGATCGCTTCCATCACCGGTTTGGCGCCGTAGAGCAATCCCTGGACGCGCGGTAAGCCCCCGTAGCGCACGTAGGCCCAAGCGAGCGCCAGCGTGGCCAGTGATGCCGGCACAATAAAGCAGGTCCCCGCGGCAATCAGGCCGATCACGCCCGCGCGGCGGAATCCCAAGGCCATTGCCACCTGGGTGGAGCTTGGCCCCGGCAGCAGATTGCAGGCGCCCACCAGGTCGAGGAACTCCTCGTGGCTCAGCCATCCGCACCGCCCCACGGCTTCGCGCTCCATCCACCCGATGTGCGCCGCAGGCCCGCCAAATGCAGTCAGGCCGAGGCGCAGGAAGAACGGCACGATCTCGCCAAGCGGAGCTCGGCCGGATCGCACACGGTCTGCCATGAGCTATCGGCCCCGGGACTGGTACCACGGCTTCCGGCGGCCCGCGCGCAGCCCGGAGTCGATCAGGATGGCGATGGTTCCGAAGAGCATGCACAGATCGGTGCGTGCTTCATGGAGAAATGAGAGCCATCCGTAGTGCGGCAGCTTGGCCGGCGCGAACGGCCCGAGTTTGTGGCCCAGCAGGATCGGCGCCTTGGTCGAGAACAGCGCGACGAGGATGACGGCGAGCAGCAGGAGCGCCGCATCGCCGGCAAACAAGCCGATCATTACCGCTGCGCCGGCACCGATCTCCACTACCGCTACCACGGGCGCCAGCATATGCGGCATGGGCAGCCCGATCGCAGCAAAGCGCCCAGCGCCGAGTTCCTGCGGATGGACGAATTTCAGAACGCCTTCAGTGAGAAACACGAGCCCCACGACGATACGGATCAATAGCATGGGGAGGCGTTGGCGCATCGATTTCTTGTCTTGCCCGGCCGAAACTCGAGAAGCCGGCTGATCCGATTCTATGCCGGGCCGTCGAGCAGGCTTTCGATCTGGCCGGCGAGCGCCTTCGGTTCGGTCGAGGGACCAAATCGATCGACCGCATGCCCCTGACGATCCACAAGAAACTTTGTAAAGTTCCACTTGATCGCCTCCGTGCCGAAGATGCCGCTCTTCTCGCCCTTCAGGAAACGATAGAGCGGATGCGCGCCGGGGCCGTTCACGTCGATCTTCGCGAACATGGGGAAGCTCACGCCATAGTTCTTCTCGCAGAAGGCGCCAATCTCCTCCGCCGATCCCGGCTCCTGCGCGCCAAACTGGTTGCAGGGAAACCCCAGCACCTCGAGTCCTCGATCCTTATACGCGCGGAACAGCTCTTCCAGGCCTGCGTACTGCGGCGTGAATCCGCAATGGCTCGCCGTGTTCACGATCAGCAGCACACGCCCCTTGAATTCCGCGAGGCTGACCTCGCGTCCGTCGAGCAGCGGGGCGGAGAACTCATAGACCGTCTCTGCGGACTCCGTCATGGGGACCAAAACCTCCACCTCAAGAGGATGTCATGTCGGGTCCGCCTGCGTCTAAGGAGAATACGGCAACCGACTTGCGCAACTGGCATCACAGGCCACCCGGCTCAGGTCCGGTAGACTGGGAGGTTGGGTTTCGAGGCATCCGCAATCTTCCGCGCCACGCCACTTTGAGATTGGGCGTCACGCGCGAGTGACGACAACCGCATGGTTGGCCGCCGGCCCGCTTGGGATGGGCCGCCGCGGTCAAATATAATCAGAACTTCCGCGAAGTTCCGGCAAAACGGGAGAACATTTCTCTGACGGGCTTCCTGACAGGTCGCCGCCCCGCAGATGGTTGCGTCGACAAAGGCACAGTGAACTCCGGGTGCATCATCTCCGGATTGCGATGGACCAGATTTCTTGAGCAGTGAGGGCGTGCTTATTCTTCCCGTGAACCCGATCCATGGACCGCACCAGCACTTGTGCTCTCCGCAGGGCAATGGCCCGGTGAAGATCCGGCACAAATCCAGCCTCCGCCGCACGCGGCCGGCTGGGAGTTTCCGCCGTTGGGCGCTCATCGCGATGCTTGCGTTCACCGCCGGCCTCGCCATCGCCCAGCCATCGCAGACCGTCGAGCAGATCCGCGTCATCGGCAACCGCCGCATCCCCAAAGAAACGATCCTCGCCCGTCTGTTCACGCACGTTGGCGACACCTTCGATCCCGTCTCCATCGAGCGCGACTTCAACTCGCTCTGGAACACCGGCTATTTCGAAGATCTCCGCATCGAGCGCGAGGACACCGAAAAGGGACTCATCATCAATGTTTTTGTGCGCGAGCGCCCTACGATCCGCGAAATCAACTACAAGGGGCTGAACGCCGTTTCCCAGTCCGACGTGCTGGACCGGTTTAAGAAAGAAAAGGTCGGCATCTCCGTCGAGAGCCAGTTCGATCCCACCAAGATCAAGCGCGCCGAGACTGTGCTGAAGGAACTCCTCGCCGAGCACGGCCATCAGTTCGCTACCATCAAGACCGATGTGAAGACGATTCCGCCGGCTTCGGTGCAGGTAAACTTCAACATCAAGGAAGGCCCCACGGTGAAGGTGGGCAAGATTCGCTTCACCGGCAACCAGCATGTTGGCGCGCTCTACCTGCGCCGCGCCATGAAGAACCTGCGGCCCATCGGCATTCCGTACTCGCTCGTCTTCGAAAACCTTTTCGCGCAGACCTTCGATGCCTCGAAGCTCGAAGAAGACTCGGAGCGTGTCCGCCAGGCCTATCGCGATCGCGGCTATTACAACGCGGCTGTGGAAGAGCCGAAGACACAGATCCGCGATGAAGGCGGGCTGAACTACTTCACCTTCCGCCCCCGCCGCGGCAAGCGCATCGACATTTTGATGCCAATTGAGGAGGGCCAGCGGTACAGGCTCGGCTCCATCACCTTCACCGGGTACAAGGCGGTCACGAACGTCAGGGCGCTGCGGGCCTCCTTCGGTCTCAAGGACGGCGAGTGGTTCAACGCTACCCTGATTCAAAAGGGCCTGGAGAACCTCAAGAAATCGTACGGCCAGCTCGGCTATATCAACTTCGGCGCCATTCCTCGCGCTGTCTACGACGATCAGAAGAAGACCGTTTCACTCATTGTCGACATCGATGAAGGCAAGCAATTCACCGTATCGCGCATCGAGTTCCAGGGCAACACCATCACTCGCGACCGCGTCATCCGCCGCGAATTGCTGATTGACGAAGGCTCGGTCTACAACTCGCAGCTTTGGGAACTCAGCCTGCTGCGCCTCAACCAGCTTGAGTATTTCAACCCGCTGCGTGTCGATCAGGATTCCGAAGCCCATCAGGATGCGGATGCCGGCACAGTCGACCTGCTGCTCAAGGTGCAGGAGAAGGGCAAGAACTCGATCGGCCTGAACGGCGGCGTCAGCGGCCTTTCCGGCGCGTTCCTTGGCGTCAACTATCAGACCAACAACTTTCTCGGTCTCGGTGAAACGCTCAGCCTTCAAGGCAACCTCGGCAACGTGAGCCGCCAGTTCTTGTTCGGCTTCACCCAGCCTTACGTTCGGAACCGGCCCCTCAACCTCGGCTTCCAGCTCTTCAACACGAAGACCGACTTCAATGCCGCCAAGAACTACGAGACATCCACGGGGCAGTCGATCAACCTCTCTGCCGCGCAACAGTCGCTGACGCAGAACTACAACCAGTCGTCCACGGGCTTCAACTTCTCGCTGAGCTACCCGCTCAAACGGCACGCATTCCAGCGTCTGGGCTTTACCTATCAGCTCAACAGGTCCTCGATCACGGCGTTCAGCACTGCCTCGCAGACCTTCTTCCAGACCATCGCCTTCCGTTCCGGCATCCAGGGCACCAACTCGCTGGAGGGCATTATCACCAGCTCGGCCTCCTTCAGCTACATCTACAACACGATTAACAACCCGCTTCGTCCGCGCTCCGGCAAGGAATATACCGCGGTCTTCCAGGTGGCCGGTCTTGGCGGCAACGTCCGCTACATCTCGCCTCTCGTCGCCTACAAGCGCTTCATGTCGATGCACTACCTCAAGCCGGACCCGTCCGGGCGCAACGTGCTCGGCGTCCGCGCGCAGATCGGTTATGTGCAGGGATTCGGCGGCGCCGTCGCGCCACCCAACAATCGCTTCTACTCCGGCGGCGAAGGCGAGTTGCGCGGCTTCGACATTCGCGGCGCCACGCCCTACGGGTACGTCCCCAATCGCGCCACCGTGCAGCTCACCAACCCGGACGGCAGCTGCGTCCCGCGCGACGTGAACAATCCGCAGGATAACCAGTGCATCCAGGTGCCGCTCCCTGTCTATGGCGTGGCCTCCATCGGTGGCGACACCAACCTGATCGCCAACGCCGAGTACCGCATCCCGATTGCCGGTCCTGTCACTTTCGCGTTCTTCGACGATTTCGGTATCGACGTGGCCATTAATCACGGTCAGCTCAAACAGAGTCCGGAGGGATTTGCTTCGCTCACCGCGCCGCTCTATGGCTGTCCCGTCTACAACAATGGCGCATGCCAGGGCGGCATCCCAGGCTCGAAGGTCGGTCCTCTCGGCGAAGGCTTCCAGCCCAACATCCGGCCCATCTTCGGCACCAACTTAGTGCCCCGCATGTCCACCGGCGCCGAAATTTCCGTCATCATGCCGGTCATCAACGCCCCGGTCCGCCTCTACTACGCCTACAATCCGCTGCGTCTTTACGAGACGCCCTACTGCAACGACGTTATTCTCGGCGGAAAGCGCGGCAGCTGCTCTGCCGAGCTGATCACGCGAGACCTCTTCCCGCCCGGCGGCGCGGGCGACTATACCTACCAGGAGTCGATCCAGGCGTACGGCTCGCGCTACCTCTTCCGCGAGCCCCGCAAAACTTTCCGCCTCACGGTCTCGACGACGTTCTAGCCACTCGCGGCGTACAGCTAGCGGCCCAGGCCATCTCCAGCCCGTTTCTACGTTGTGTTCCTTGACGCGGCTCCCGGCCCGCGCTCGCACTGGCAGCCATGCAGACACTTGGGCTTCAAGGGGAGAGCAAGCGCTCCGATGGCCGCTTGAAGAGCATCTTCTGGCCGACGGTCGAAAACGCGTGGGATGTCGACTACCTCGGCCGCCAGGGCTTCTGGATCTGCGTGGTCATCGCCATCGTCCAGGTCGCCTTCGCCGGCATTTCGCGCAGTCCGGTCCTGCTCGTCTTCAGCCTGGCCGAGGGCCTCATCTTTTTCATCGGCGGCATGGGTGTGCGCGAGTCAAGCTGGCCGGCAGCCGCACTCGTCTTCAGCATCTTCTTCCTCAATTTGCTGTCGACGATCGCGCAAGGCCAGTTTCCCGGCGTGCTCATGATCATCGGCTGCGGCATCCTGCTCTCCAACGTTCGTGCCGCCTTTCTCGCGTCGGAATGGAAGCCCGCCGCCGAAGACGAAGACAGACCCTCGCGGTTCAGCGAGTCGTTCGGCGATAAACTCGTCGACGTAATGCCGGCAAAGCTCTGGCCCGTGCTGCAGATCCCGTTTTACGGCCTTGCCGCGCTCATTCTTCTGCTCAGCCTGTTCGGGCTCGCGGCGATCGCGCTGCGCCAGTTCGGGGTGCTGCCGCACGCCGGATAAACCGATCCATCGAATGCGCAGTTCACCCGCGACGCAATTGTGTCTTCTGGCGGGCTGTTCGTTTGACGCTCCCACCTGCCCCCCCTATAATTCTCCTAGTCCCTGCTGACGTCTCCGTCCGCGTCTTTTCTGTCTCTGCCTCCATCGCGCGGAGCCCCCCCTCCACAAATCGGGGTCCCTGGCGACAGGCCCTCGTTGCCGGGGTAGAAAACAGGCCGTGATGCTGCTCAGGAGGCACAGGCCTGCGTCTAAAACACGAGCATGGCCGCACAGGAATTCCGAAGGAGTTTTCACCTCGCATGAATCGCTCGCTATCTTTAGTTGTTACGCTGGCCTCGGGCCTAGTTCTGAGTGCCACTGCCCAGGTTCCGTCTGCACCCGCCCCCGCCTCAGCTGCTGCTGCCGCGCCCAGTGTGCCTGCAGGACCGCCCAAGATCGCCGTCATCGCCTTTCAGGTGGCCGTGGCGCAAACCAATGAAGGCCAGCGCAACTTCGCCGACCTGCAGAAGAAGTACGACCCCAAGCGCCAGCAACTGAAGTCGCTGAACGACGAAATCGACAACCTGACGAAGCAGTTGCAGACCCAGGGAGAAAAGCTGACCGAGGGTGAACGCGCCAGCCGCGCCAAGACCATCGACGATAAGAAGAAGCAGCTCGAGCGTTCGGCTGAGGACGCCCAAAACGACTTCCAGCAGGAAATGCAGGAGATGTACAACACGCTGGCCTCGAAGGTCTATGACGTCCTGGCCAGCTACTCGCAGCAGCAGGGCTTCACGCTGGTCCTCGATGTGAGCCAGCAACAGAACCCCGTCCTCTATGCCAGCGAATCCACCAATATCACCAAGCCGGTGATCGACGCCTACAATGTGAAGTCCGGAGTCCCGGCCCCGCCGGCCGGTTCAGCACCGGCTCCAGCACCAGCAGCCGCGCCCAGGTCGACCGCTCCGGCGGCCCCCAAGCCGACGCCTCACCAGTAGGCCGCCCGTTCTGTGATCCAGGTCTCGCTTGCGGCGCGTTTCCCGCGAGCGAGGCTCGGAATCTCTCTATCCGGTCCCTGTGGAAAAAAATGTGGATTCCGTGCCGGAGCCGCCAGAAAAGACCTGCATCTCTGTCCTTGCCAAGCGGTTGCCGCATCTGGTAGGCGAATCAAGTCTTTGTTTTTCAATAGGAAAATGGCAAGTTGAACGGTCGTTCGCGCCGATCCGCCGGTGTTCTGTTCCTGGACAGATCCGGGCAGCTTTCCACAATTGCCCATGAACATCCGATGACAGCTCAGTGGGCTGCATCACGGTCAAGTGTTTACTTTTGCTGGTCCTCTCCCACTCGCAGGACCGCCAAGAACGCCTCCTGCGGAATATCCACCTTCCCAATCCGCTTCATCCGTTTCTTGCCTTCCTTCTGTTTCTCCAGCAGCTTGCGTTTGCGCGTGATATCGCCGCCGTAGCACTTGGCCAGGACGTTCTTGCGCAGAGCACTCACTGTCTCGCGCGCCACAATCTTTGACCCGATCGCTGCCTGGATGGCAACTTCGAACTGCTGCCTCGGAATCAGCTCACGCATCTTCGACACCAGCGCGCGGCCGCGGTCATACGCAAAATCGCGATGCACGATGATCGAAAGCGCGTCCACCGGCTCGCCTGAAACCAGGACGTCGAGCTTGACCATGGGCGACTCCCAGCGCCCGGCGAGCTGATAGTCGAGCGACGCATACCCGCGCGAAATCGACTTCAGCCGGTCATAGAAGTCCAGCACAATCTCGTTCAGCGGCAATTCATAGGTCAGCATCAGGCGGGTCGGTGTCACATACTCGAAGTTCACCTGCCGTCCGCGCTTCTCTTCTACCAGCTTCAAGATCCCGCCGACATACTCCTCGTTGGTGAGAATCTTCGCCGCGATGACCGGCTCCTCGACCTTCTCTATGTTTGAGGGATCCGGCCACCGCGAAGGGTTGTCGACTTCAAGGCGGCTGCCGTCGGTCAGCGTGACCGAGTACCGCACGCCAGGCGCGGTCGTGATCAGGTCCAGCTCATACTCGCGCTCCAGCCGTTCCTGGATGATCTCCATGTGCAGCAGCCCGAGAAACCCGCAGCGGAACCCGAAGCCCAGCGCCACCGAACTTTCCGGCTCAAAGAAGAACGACGAGTCATTCAGGCGCAGCTTTTCGAGCGCGTCGCGCAGCAGAGTGTGCTCGTGCGAGTCCACGGTGTAGAGACCGGCGAACACCATCGGCTTGATGTCTTCGAATCCCGGCAGCGGCGCCGCGGCGGGCCGCGCGTCGTCCGTCACCGTGTCGCCAATGCGCGTGTCGCCCACATTCTTGATCGTTGCCGCAAAGAACCCTACCTCGCCGGCGATCAACTCGCCGATCTCCACCGGCTTCGGCATCAGCACGCCCATCGACTCGACCTCGAACGCCTTCCCGTTGTACATCAGCCGGATTCGCTGGCCCTTGCGCATCCTGCCCTGCATCACGCGCACCAGCACGATCACGCCGCGGTACGAATCGAACCACGAGTCGAAGATGAGCGCCTGCAGCGGTGCGGCCGGGTCGCCCGTGGGCGGCGGCAGCTTATGGACGATCGCCTCCAGCACCTCGGCCACGCCCTGCCCCGTCTTCGCGCTCACCGGGATGGCATCGGTCGCATCCAGGCCCACCGCCTGCTCGATCGCTTCCTGCGTCCGCGTAATGTCGGCAGACGGCAGGTCGATCTTGTTGATGACGGGAATGATCTCGAGGCCGTGATTGATGGCCAGGTAGGCGTTGGCCAGCGTCTGCGCTTCAACGCCCTGGCTGGCATCCACCACCAGCAGCGCGCCCTCGCACGAGGCCAGCGATCGCGAGACCTCGTAGCTGAAGTCGACGTGCCCCGGCGTGTCGATCAGGTTCAGCTGGTAGGTATTGCCGTCCTTGGCCTTGTACATCATGCGCACGGCATGCGCCTTGATGGTGATGCCCCGTTCCCGCTCCAGATCCATTGCGTCTAAGATCTGTGCCTGCATCTCGCGCCCGGTTACCGAGCCGGTCAGCTCCAGCAAACGGTCGCTCAATGTCGACTTTCCGTGGTCGATGTGGGCAATAATGGCGAAGTTGCGAAGAAGACGTGCTTCCATTCGGGCACTGGAGAGCGAAGCGGCGGCCTGCTCCGCGCGCCCGCCATAGCGGGCCTCCATGGCATAGCTTATCATCGTGAAAGCACTTCAAATTGAGGGGACAGACGTATCGCGAATGCGTGTGAGTGGCTTCAGATGTCGACGGTTGGGTTGCGCTGTGTTGCTTCCGGCGTTCGCCCTCGCGATCACCGGATGCGATCCCTCCAAATCCTCCCGTCCGTCGCAGCCGCCGCCGCAAGCCACAGCGCCCATCGTGCAAGCTCCGGCGCCGGAGCCCAAGCCGGCTCCTCCGCAGCCGCCCCCGCCTACCGCACAACAGCGCCGCATTCAAACGCTCATCCAGAAGGTTGAAAGCGCCTACAAAACCGGCGAGGCCGACTACCGCAAGGGCCAACTCCCCGAAGCCAAGGTGAACTTCGATCGCGCCGTCGATCTCATGCTCTCGAGCGGCATCGACATCAAGAGCGATCAGGAGCTTCAGGACGAGTTCGACCGCATCATCGACGCCGTCAACGGCCTCGAGATGGAGGCTCTCAAGCAAGGCAACGGCTTTGTGCCCAAGGTTGAGGAGACGCCGGCCGACGTGGCCAGCGACGTGACCTTCGAGGTCGACCCCAACTTTGCCGCCAAGGTCAAGAACGAGCTCGCCACCACCAAGTCCGACCTCCCGCTGATGGTCAATGAGTACGTTCTCGGATTCATCAACTTCTTCGCCAATTCCCAGAAGGGCCACAACACGCTCCAGCACTCGTTCCAGCGGTCAGGCCGCTACCGGGCCATGATTCAACGCATCATGGCCGACGAGGGCGTTCCCCAGGATCTGATCTACCTCGCCGTCGCCGAATCCGGCTTTCAGCCGCAGGCGGTCAATCGCCGGTCTCGAGCGGGCGGCATGTGGCAGTTCATGCCGGTTGGCAACTACGGCCTGACCCGCAACGGCTATGTGGATGAGCGGTTCGATCCCGAGAAGTCGACGCGCGCCTATGCCCGCTACATGAAGTACCTCTATGACCAGCTCGGCGACTGGTACCTGGCCATGGCCGCCTATGACTGGGGCGCCGGCAATGTGCAGCGCGCCGTTCAGAAGACCGGCTATGCCGACTTCTGGGAGCTCTACCGCCGCAACAACCTGCCTGGCGAGACCAAGAACTACGTCCCGGAAATCCTTGCCGCCATCATCATCGCCAACAACCCCCGCCAGTACGGCTTTGACGACGTCACGCTCGATCCCCCGGTACTTACGGACACATTGACCATCAACTACTCCGTCGATCTCCGCCTGGTCTCAGACTTGATCGAGGCTCCGATCGACGAAGTCATGGCGCTGAACCCGGAAATGCTTCGCATGGCGTCCCCGCCCGACACTGCGTTCGACCTTCATCTTCCCGCCGGCACCGCTTTGCTGTTCCAGGACCGCATAGCGGCAATCCCTGAAACCAAGCGCGATTCGTGGCGTTATCACAAGGTCGCGCCGGACGATACGCTGGCCTCGGTCGCGCGCATCTACCACGTCTCTCAGTCCGACCTTGCCACCGCAAACCAGCTCGGCCCAGGCGACAGTCTGCAAGGCATAGAAGCCCTGGTGGTGCCTGTGCATCCGGTAGCCGCGCCGGCCTTGCGGACATTGCTCTACACCACCCGCAAGGGCGACACGCTGATCACTATCGCCGACCGTTTTGGAGTGTCGCTCGAACAGCTTCGCCGCTGGAATCAGCTCTCCGGCCTCAAGGTAGAGCCGGGCCGCCGGCTGCAGGTTGCCGAGGCCGCACATACAGCCCGCGCGTCCGCCTCGCGCCGCCGTCGCGGCGCTGCCGGATCATCCTCTCGTTCGACAACTCCGTCGATAGCCAGGAACGCAACCGCCACGTCCACAGCGAAGGCGCCGGCAAAGAAGAGTGCGCCCTCCGCTGCGGGCCGGCGTAAGCCGCACAAGTCCACGGCCCTTGCTAAATCCGCTTCCCACTAGCGAAAAAATTCATCGCGCTTCATATCGCTCTTGTCATTTGTTGGTGTTTGCGTGCAAGCTATTGCTACAATGGCTTCCGCTAGCGGGGCGGTTTGCACCGCAGCGCGAAGAGGGCAATCGCATCTCGAAGATGCGGTCGCCAAAACTGGATCAGCGGATAACCGCTGGAGGCAAATGGATGGACGACGTGTTCAGAATGTACGCGATGAGTGACGGCAGCCTTGATGCTGAGCCGGCGGAGCTGGACCCGGATCACGACGAGGACTTCGAAGAGGACGATGAGATTGAAACCTCCAGCGTGCTGACTTCGTCTGATGACGACGAAGCAGTGGCTGAAGAGACAGTCGTCGTGTTCGAAGAGCCTGCACGCAAGCCTGCCGCAAAGAAGCCTGCGAAGAAGCCTGCGAAGAAGGCAGCCAAGAAGGCCCCGGCCAAGACGGCCCCGGCAAAGAAGGCTCCGGCAAAGAAGGCTCCGGCCAAGAAAGCGGCAAAGAAGGCGCCCGCAAGGAAAGCGGCCAAGAAAGCGCCTGCCAAGAAGGCGGCCAAGAAAGCCCTCGCCAAGAAGGCCGCGAAGAGGGCTCCGGCAAAGAAGGCGGTGAAGAAAGCCGTGAAGAAAGCCGCGAAAAAGGCGGCGAAAAAGGGCAGGAAAAAGTAGATTCGTCTTTGCCCGCTCAAGGGTCAGGAAAAAGCCCGGCATGAGCCGGGCTTTTTGCGTTGGGACTCTCTTCTCGACGGGGCAACCGAGGTTTGCGGATTTGAGATCCGAGCCAACTCGATCTCAACGCCAACAACCGGGCACTACTTTTTCAGCTCCGACAGCGCCGCCAGAACCTCTTCGGAGTGGTGCTGCGGATCGACCTTCGTCCATTCCTTCACAATTTTTCCGTCAGGGCCGATCAGGAACGTGTTGCGATTGGCGATGGTGAAGGTAGCGAAGTGGCCAAGCGAGCCGTACTCGTCCACGACCTTATGCTCGGGATCGGCCAGCAGGCGGAATGTCAGACTCTCTTTCGTGCAGAACTGCTTGTGGCTGTCCGTCGAGTCGACGCTCACGCCGACGATGACCGCATTGTCCGCTTCGAACTTGGCGAGATCGCGCTGGAAGTTGTGCGCCTCGACCGTGCAGCCCGGCGTCATGTCTTTGGGATAGAAGTAGAGCACCACCCACTTGCCGCGGAAGCTGTCCAGAGAAATCTGTGTGCCATCCTGAGAGGGCAGCGTGAAGGTAGGCGCGGTCTGACCGACCACGGGCATGGTCTGGTTGTCGGCCGCATGGACAGTGACAAACGCGGCCACGGTAAGCGCGACGACCGCGGCGACAGCAGCCGCTGCGACGTTGAAGAAAGCTGGCTTTTTCACGGGGACCTCCGCAGATTGGACGGGGAAGACTTCTGCCCGGACTCAGAAAAGCATCCGGGGATCCAGTATCACTCTGCCGCAGCAGCGCAGGCAATCATCGCCGCACGGCCATAATCGCTATGCCCGCCTCGGCGGCTCGCTTCAGCAGGGTCTCCCGGTCGAAGAGCAGCGTACGCCCCGCTTCGACCGAAAGGCAGGTCGCCCCGGCTGCCACCATTACCTCAATCGTCCGCAACCCGATCACCGGCACGTCGAATCGCATATCCTGATTCGGCTTCGCCACCTTCACCACGATGAGCCGCCGCTCCAGTGTCGATGCCGGCCCCACATCTTCCCCTTCCAGCGTCCGCATCAGTGCCCCGGCCCGCTCAATCGCGGCATCGGTGCCTTCCATCGCCTCCACAGCCACGCAGGCCTGCGCCGCAACCACGACCGTTTGGCCGATGTCGAACGCGGCCAGTGCCCGCGCCACGCTCAGCCCGTACTCGACGTTCTTGCGCTCGTCCTCGTCCGGCACGCGCCCGCCGGGAACGGCCGCCGTCAGATCACCCTCGTTGGCCAACAGAGGTTCCAGGAACGAGGTCGAACTTCTGAGCTCGATCCCCTCGTCGGCCAGCACCTTGGCCACGGCGCCCAGCAGCATATCGGTGTTCCGCGTGCGCAGGTTCAAAAGCAGCTTGGCCAGCCGCCAGTCCGGCCGGATCGACGAGAAGATTTGCTTGTGCTTCACCTGCCCAGCCATCACCGCGGCCTTCACGCCTTCTTTCTGGAAGGTCTGGATCAGCTTCGACAACTCGCCCAGCGAAAGCCAGTAAACCGTGATCCGCGAATCGAGTGCCGCGCGATAGTCGATCTCCGGATCGGTTTCCTCGCGAATGGCCGCGACGACGACTTCGATCCCCTGCGCCCGCGCCGCGTCCAGGAGCAGGAAGGGGAACCGCCCATTGCCGGCAATCAGGCCGAGCTTCATGTAGGCAAATCCGGTCGTCGCATTACGGACAGGATAAACGGTGGCGCCGGATGGCAAAGGCTGTTATCGGATCACTCCCCGCTGGCTCTTCTCGACGAACCGCACCAGCAGCGCCACATCCTCGCCTTCCATCTCGCGCAGCTTTTCGAGCGCCTGCGTCGTGTTCATCTTCGAGGCCAGCAGCAGCCGGAACGCCTTCTGAAGAGTTTCCAGCCTTTTCGCTGAAAACCCTTTCCTTACCAGCCCGACCTTGTTGATCCCGAAAGCCTTGTTCTCCCGCCGCGCCGAAGTCAGCGAAAACGGCAGCACATCCTGCGTCACGATCGTTCCGCCGCCGATGTAGGCATGCGCTCCCACCGTGCAGAACTGGTGCACCGGGCTGAAGGCCCCCACCGTCACATGGTCCTCGATCGTCACGTGCCCGGCCAGAGTCGCGGCGTTGGCCATGATCACGTGGCTGCCCACCTGGCAGTCATGCCCGATATGCGCATAGGCCATGATCAGGCAGTTTGACCCCAGCCGAGTCACTCCGCCGCCCTTGGTCGTTCCGCGGCTGATGGTCACGCTTTCGCGGATCGTGTTGTCGTCACCAAGCACGGTCTCCGTAGGCTCGCCTCGATACTTTAGGTCCTGTGGCGCCACGCCGACACAACAGAAGGGATGGAAAACGTTTCGCGAGCCGATCGTCGTCCTGCCGTCGAGTACCACGTGCGAGATCAGAGTGCACCCCTCACCTAGCGCGACCTCAGGACCGACCGTCGAAAAAGGACCAATTGTGCAGGATTCCGGCACCCGCGCCCCGGGCGCGATCACTGCGCTCGGATGGATGCTCACTTTGGCGCCACCATTTCGATCGGCGCGTTCTCCGCCTTCAAGGCTCCTGAGTCGCCCTCCGGATTGGTTTCCGCGCCCGCCTCGTCGTCGCCCCCGCCTGCCTCGCGCATCCGGGGCACGACCTGGCAGGTCAGCGTGGCCTCGCAGGCTACCTTGCCATCCACCCACGCTTTGCCCTCGATCCGCCCCGCGCGGCCGTGCCGGAACGCGAGCACGACGACTTCGATCCGTAACTGATCGCCCGGCCTCACCGGCCGACGGAACTTTGCCCGCTCAATGCCGGTAAACACAACCAGCTTGTGGTCGCGGTCGGGAATCTCGTGCAGCATGATGATGCCGCCGGCCTGCGCCATGGCCTCCACCACCAGCACGCCGGGCATGATCGGATAGCCCGGAAAATGACCCTGGAAGTATGGCTCGTTGATGGTGACATTCTTGATTGCTACCAGCCGTTTGGCTCGCTCGAACTCGACGATCCGGTCGATCAACAGGAACGGGTAGCGGTGGGGAAGAAAACCCAGGATCTCCTGGATATCGAACGTCATTCTCTCTCGTCTCCAGAGAGCGGCTCGCGTCACCGCATCGCGCTCGTCTGGAATTATAAATAAGCCCGCGTTTCCATCGGCATTTCCCGGATATTAACTTCAATCGAAGTTACTTCTTGATTCGCTTCTCCGCGACGTCCACGCTCCAGAAGTCCGCGGGCAGGTCTTCGTTGTACTTTACACGGTCAATGTATTGCTGGCGCACCATTTCGTCGTTCTTGAACCGCGTTACGCTGTAAGCGGTCGGGAAGCCGTCCACGACGTGGTAGTCGTCGTACTCCTCCGAGTCCAGATTCTTGTCCTTGTACTCCGGATCGCGCCATTGAAATGTCCGCTTCAGCGGCAGATGTGTCTGCAGGTCCATCAGGATCGTGACCGCTTCGTTCTGCGCCGAGATCAGTGTTACCTGCTCGCAAAGGTGCCGCTCCGCCAGGTGCTGCCCCTCGTAAACCAGGATTGTCTTCGGATCGGGCATCCACGTCTTGACGACCGTCTCGATCGAGTGATCGCGCCGGCGCAGAAAGTCATCCACTTGCTCCTGCGGCAGCGGATGCTTGCCCCTGAACGTAACTTCCCAGCCTTCGCGCCCGATGTAGAACCCCACCACATCCCGGTGCTTGGTGTACTCGTAACGGTCATGGTCGGGCCACTGGTGAAACTCGAAGAACTCGGTCGTTCCCAGGTCGGGCTGGCCATGGAAGAACGCGGCGATGTGCCCATGCCGGTCCTGATTCTTCAAAGTCAGCCAGGCCTGCCCGCCCATCGCCTGCACCATCTTGTCCAACGCTGCGCGCGCCTGCTGGGCGTTCTTCGCGCCGATATCTTCCGTCGACTGCGTGGGACCGGCGGCCGGCGCCGCCAGCAACGCAACCCCCAAAGCAATCCGCAAAAACGTCCGCATCAAGATCTGTTCCCTTGCTTCCTCGGTCCCTGAATCGTTTGGTCCCTTCGACATTACCCCACCAGCACCGCCCCGCCGTTCACGTTCAGGATTTCCCCGGAAATGAACCCTGCCAATGGCGTGCACAAGAACAGCACGGGTCCCGCGATCTCGCGCGGCGTGGCGGCCCGGCCCACCGGTATTCCGCTCTTGATCTTCTCGGCCTGCACCACATCCGCCAATGCGGGCGCCGACATATCGGTCATCACCCAACCCGGCGCCACGCAGTTTACGCGAATCCCTTGCGGCGCCAGCTCGCTGGACAGGCTCTTGGTAAGACTGATCAGGGCGCCCTTTGTCACGGCATAGTCGGCGTGATACGCCTCGCCGCGCTGACCGGCCGTCGAGCTGATCAGCACGATGTGGCCCGTTGCGCCGCCCTCGTTTGCACCCAGCGGCACCAAGCCCTGTTCTCGCGCCTCCGCAATCTGCCGGCCGAACTGCGCGACCGCTCCCTGCACCAGCCCGAACACCGAGTCGAGATTCACTGCCATGGTGTGCGACCACTGGTCCTCGGTCATCTCGGCGATCGGTACGTCCTCCGCCTCCCAGATGCCGTGGTTGACCACCAGGATGTCCAGCCGGCCGAACACGCGCACCGCAGCGTCCACCAGCGAGTGGCCATTGGCCGCCGAGCCCAGCTCCCGCTCGATGGCCAGGCAGTTCGGCCGCCCGCCGCATTCGCGGGCCAGTTCCAGCGCCTGGTCGCGCGACCGCCAGAAGTTGAAGCCCACATACGCTCCAGCTTCGACAAACAGCCGCACTGTCTCCGCCCCGATCCCGCGCGAACCCCCGGTGATCAGGGCAACTTTCCCTTCCAGCAACAACGGCACTCCCGCCATAACGGTCACGCTATCGCAGCAGGTCGGGCTGGCGCAAACGGCCTTTGCGGGAATTTGGAATCCGACCTATAGTAGGTAATATTACTACTTTTGACCGGAGAGAGAAAAAGATGGAGAAAGCAGTTTCAGCAGCGGATGCCAACCGCAACTTCTCCCGGCTGCTTGAAGGCGTGCGCCGCGGCAAGAGCTATGTCGTAACCAGCCATGGCCGCCCCGTGGCCCGAATCTGCCCGATTGAAAAATCGGATGACGAAATGATTGCGGCTCGCAAGGCGTTGTTCGAGCGCTTGGATCGACAGCCGGTGATTGATATCGGCCCCTGGACCCGCGACGAACTCTACGAGGATTGACATTGAAAGTCGCCGTCGATACAACAATCCTCGTCTACGCCGAAGGCGTAAACGGAATTCAGCGAAGGATCGAGGCACGCAGCCTGCTTGATCGCTTGCCGGGCGATTCCATTGCCTTGCCGGTGCAGGCCTTGGGTGAGCTCTTCAACGTACTGGTGCGCAAGGCCGGCCGCAATCCGTCCGAGGCGCGGCTTGCTTTCACCGCCTGGCGCAATTCCTATCAGTCCATCGATACGACATCTTCGATTATGCTTGCTGCTGCCGACCTCGCACAGAACCAGTTTTCCATCTGGGACGCCGTTATCGTGTGCGCGGCAGCGGAAGCAGGCTGCCAACTGCTCCTCTCCGAAGACATGCACGATGGATTCGTGTGGAAGGGGGTGACGATCGCCAATCCATTCGCGCATACCACACATCCGCTCCTGCGGTCTGCGCTCGGCCAGAAACCATAGCGCCATCGCACCGGACTCTATACTGAAATACGGCATGACCTCGCTCCCACCGCACGCATTCCCTCCCGTCGACGAACAAATGGACCTGCTCGAGAAGGGCGCGGCGGAGATTATCCGCGTGTCCGATCTTCGCGAGCGGCTGGAAGAAAGTCGCAAAACCGGCCGCCCGCTCCGCGTCAAAGCCGGCTTCGACCCCACCGCGCCCGACCTGCACCTCGGCCACACCGTGCTCATGCGCAAGCTGCGCCACTTCCAGCAGCTCGGCCACCAGGTCATCTTCCTCATCGGCGACTCGACCGCGCTCATCGGCGACCCCACAGGCCGCAACGTGACCCGCAAGCCGCTCACCCGCGAAGAGATCGACAGGAACGCAGAGACCTACAAGGCGCAGGTCTTCAGGATTCTCGATGAGAAGCTGACGGAAGTGCGCTACAACTCCGAATGGTTGGACAAGCTTGGCTACGCGGGTCTGATCGGCCTCTCCGCAAAAGTTACCTTGTCGCAAATGCTCGACCGCAAAGAATTCCTCACCCGCTTCCGCGCCGAGCAGGACATCAGCCTCCACGAGCTTCTCTATCCGCTCGCCCAGGGCTATGATTCCGTGGCTTTGCACTGTGATGTCGAACTGGGCGGGACCGACCAGAAATTCAACCTGCTCATGGGGCGGGAGCTGCAGCGCGACTACGGCCAGCAGCCGCAGATCGTGCTGATGACGCCCATCCTCGAAGGCCTCGACGGCGTGCAGAAGATGTCGAAGTCGCTGGGCAATGCGATCGGGATTCATGAGCCGCCGCAGGAGATGTACGGCAAGCTGATGTCCATCTCCGACGAGCTGATGTGGAAGTACTGGACCCTGCTGACGGATCTGAAGTCATCGGAAATTGTGGCGATGCAAGGCGATGTCGCCGGTGGCGCGCTGCACCCCATGGAGGCCAAGAAACGCCTCGCCCGCACCATCACCGCCGGCTTCCACGGCGAATCCGAAGCCGACTCCGCCGCCGAAAACTGGTCCCGCATGTTCCAGCAGAAAGAAACTGCCGAAGACCTCGAGGAAGTGGCCGTCGCTTACGCAGAAATCGCCGGTCAGGAGCCAAACCAGATCCGCCTGCCCAAGCTTCTCGTTCACCTCAAGCTCGCTGCCTCCGGCGCCGAGGCGAGCCGCAAGATCAGCGAAGGCGCCGTCAAGCTCGACGGTGAACCCGCCACGGGCAACACGATCTCCGTGGGCCCGCTGCCTGCGAGGCTCGTCGTCCGCCTCGGCAAGCGTGCCAAGATCGCGGTCATTTCGTAGATTTGGCTAGAAGAGATTCGCCAAATGGCGTAGAATAACTCCGGAGGGGCTTCCCATGGCCGCGCAGACACTTCCAGACTTCCTCGGTGGCGAGGCGATCCTCGGCCGCGCCGTTGACTCCAGCGGAGCGATGGCCGAGTTGGTGCGCGAAGGCCTGCCCGCCGAAGCGCTGAATCTGCTCGCCAAGCGCCTCGACCTGCGCCAGGCCGAGATCTCCGCCAAGATCGGCATCCCCCAGCGCACGCTTACCCGCCGCCTCGCCCGCCACGCCCGTCTCACCGCGGCCGAGTCCGACCGCACAGTGCGCCTGGCCCGCGTCTATGCAACCGCCGTCGACACGCTTGGCAGCGAGGACAAGGCGGGTCAATGGCTCAAGACGCCCAATCGCGTCCTCCGCGGCAATCGGCCCATCGATCAGCTCGACACTGACCCCGGGGTTCGCGAAGTGGAAGATGTGCTTGGCCGCATCGCTTACGGCGTCTATAGCTAGCCCCGCATGCGCATCTGGCGAATCTGCCGCGAGGTTCACGCCGCCGGCGCATTCAAAGGCGAGGGCGCCCGCCGCTTCGGGGGCCGCTGGAATTCGCGTGGCGTCCCCGTGGTCTACTGCTCGTCGTCGCTCGCTCTGGCAACCGTTGAGCTCTTCGTGCACCTGGAGCCCGCCCAGGCGCCGTCCGACCTCGTCTGTCTGTCAGCCACGCTTCCCGAGGGCGAACCCGCCCGGACCATCCATCCGGAGGATCTGCCGCGAGACTGGCCGGCCGACGAGTTTGCCGCAGGCTCCACGCGCGACCTCGGCGACCGGTGGATCCGCGACGTCTCGTCCCTCGCGCTTCTCGTTCCATCCGTCCCCATCCGCCCGGAATGGAATGTCCTGGTCAACCCGCTGCATCCGCGCATTGGCGAATTGATCGTCGATCCGCCGCTGCCGTTTGTCTTCGACGCACGAATGTTTCGTTCCGCGGCGAAGTAGTTGACCGCGCCGGCCAGCAGCTAGGCTTCGAAATCCAGCTCAACCGGATCGATCAGCGGTTTGAGCCACTTCAACAGCGCCAGATGCTGCGGGTGCTGGGTATAGGCATCGGCCGCCGCCTTATTCTCGAAGGTCATCAGCCCGGCAAACGTGTAGCCCTGGCCGCGCGGCGAGATGTTTGGCCCGACGTGCACGTCGATCAGGCCCGGGATGTGCCCGCGAAAGGCGAGGATGTCCTGGCTCGCCCGGTACTTGTCGGCCTCTGTTGCTTCCGGCTTCCACTTGAACCCAAAGATGTGGATAAACACTTGCGCCCCCAGCTCGTTATCCGCCCAGCGCAAATCCCCGCGCGGCGTCCAACACCCTTGCCACCGACTCCGTCGAGCACGACTCGGAATAAATCCGCATTAGCGGCTCAGTCCCGCTCGCCCTCAGCAGCAGCCAGGTTTCGGCCGCATTCGGCTTTGTTGCCGCCTCGGGATTGTCAAGATAGAACTTCACCCCGTCGAGCGTCTCCACCCGCAGGATCGGCATCCCGGCGAACACCGCATCGCCTTGCTTCAGCATCTTCGCCCGTGCAATCGCGCCGTCTTTGATCTCGTCGGAAATGTGCAGATCGATGCGCCCATACTGGTGCTCGCCGTACTCGGCCTGCAGATCGGCCACCAGGCGCCCCAACGTCTTGCCTTCCTCGGCCATCACGTTCGCCAGCAGCAGCGCATTCAGCAAGCCGTCGCGCTCGGGCAGGTGCCGCTGGAACCCGATTCCGCCCGACTCCTCGCCGCCCATCACGATCTCGCGCTCCAGCATGTAGTCGCACACAAACTTGAACCCGATACCGTGCTCCAGCAGCTCGCGCCCGTACTTTTTCGCGATCCGGTCCAGCATCTTCGTCGTGTTGAACGCCCGCGTCACCGCGCCAGGCCAGCCCTTCCGCTCGAGCACCCAGCGCAGCAGCACCGAGTAAATCTTGTGCGGGTCGACAAAATTCCCAAATTCGTCTGTCGCACCAATACGATCGGCATCGCCATCCGTGCACAGCCCTGCGTCGCAGTGATTCGCCACCGTCGCTTCGCCCAGCGCGCGGATGTGCGGCTCGATCGGCTCCGGGTTGATCCCCGGAAATAGCGGGTTCAGCTCCGCGCGAATCTGCACATGCTCCACGCCGAGCCGCTTGAAAATATCCGACAGAATCGTTCGTCCCGCGCCGTACATCGAGTCGATCGCGAACTTCATTCCCGATTTCGCAATCATGTCGAGATCCGCGAAGCTCTCGATCGCCTTCAGATAATCCGGCAGGAAATCCACCTCACGGATCTCCGCCGCTTTCTCAGCGCGGATCACCGGCCTGTCGAGTTGCGACTCGATCTCCGCCATGATCGACGGCTTGCCCGACCCGCCGTACCATGCCTTGTACTTGACTCCGTTCCACTGCGCCGGATTGTGCGACGATGTGATCATGATTCCGCCGGCTGCCTTGCGCTCCCGCACGCCAAAGCTCAGCGCCGGTGTCGGCGTAATTTCGTTGGCCAGCATCACCGGGATGCCCGCCGCCGCCACCACCTCCGCGCAAGCCTGTGCGAACGCCCTGGACCCGAACCGCGTGTCGTAGCCGATGCAAAGCCCTTTGGCGGGGTCCTCCTTCGCATGAACGTACGCGGCGATTGCCGCGGCCGCCGTGCGCACGTTGGCAAAGGTAAAGTCGTCCGCGATGACGCCGCGCCAGCCGTCGGTGCCAAACTTGATCACTGGATGGGGCATGGTTGACTTCGTCTTCGCGCTGATCCGCCGCCTGCCCGTTTATTGGCTGGCCGGGCTCAACTCGAGAACCTCTACGGGCTCCTTGCCGGGAAATGAAACTGTCACTCCGCGAGCCCAGTCCGAGGCGCTGAAGACGCCGATCTCCTTCTTCGTAATGATGGAGTGCGCCATGAACCGGCCCGCGGGCATCAGCGGCAGCCTTACCGTGGCCGCAGGCTCGCTTGACTTGTTCCGGAAGACGGCGACAACGCCCTTTCCGCTCCGCTCCAGCCGCGCAAAGCCGTCCCACGCTGCCGGTGTCGGCTGCAGCCAGCTTCCCAGGGGAAAGAAGCTGTCGCTGATTTGTACACTCCGGCGCAGCTTCTTGAACCACGCGACCTTCTCTCCATACCACCCGCGGTCCGCCGCACTCAGCTTGCGCAGGTCGCCCAGCAGCAGCGGCGCCGAACCGATCGCAGTGGCGAAGCTCTCCTCGATCGTCGGCAGTTCCGCATGGATGTTCCCGATCAGCATCGCCTCTACTGGCATTGAGGCAGCCCGATGATACAGCAGTTGCCGTGCCTGCAAAGGCCCGGCTGAGTCCGGCTGTCTGTCGTCCACGTTGCTCATCCAGTCAAGGTCGCCCGCGGCCAGCAGGCCGGCGTCGATCACGTGCTTCTGTCCCCAAAGCTCGAAGGTCAGGTCAAGAAGGACATCGGGATGCTTTTGATAGATGGCGGCCGTCATCGCCGAGAGGCCTTCGTAGATCCGGTTCAGCGATTCGGCCCAACTTGCATGATCGTGGCTTTTGGCCCAGCATCCCGGAGCCTCGCCATAGGCGTTGAATACCGTGGTGAGGTCGAGCTTCACATAGGCCAGGTTGTACCGCTCGATCGCATCGTTGATCCGTGCTGCCGCCGCATCCCGGTAGGCCGACGCCATGCACATTACGGCCTTGGTCCCTGCCGCCGTGCCTGTCGTCTTCGGTCTTCCGTCCCTGTCCGTGGCAGCCCACTCCGGATGGCTCCGATACACTGCGGTCGATGTGCCAATCGCCGCCACCGGAATCCACAACCCCAGCCTCATGTTCCGCGCCGCTAGCGCATCCTGGATGGGCTTGAGTCCGCCCGGAAACGCGGTCAGGTTCACCTCGTTCTCGCCGTACTCCTGCTGCCACCCATCGTCGATGGTGAAGATGTCCATCCCCATCGCGCCGGCAGCATCGATCAACTCCAGCGCAATTTTGCGGTTGATCGTTCTCTCAAACGGCTCCCATGTGTTGTAGATCCAGGGCGGCCCCTGCGCATTCACTCTCCGCTCCAGCACTTGTGCCGAATAAGCAGGCACCCGCCAGCGCGGATCGTTGAACCCATCGCCGATGCGGAAGGTGATCAGCGAAACCGCCGCCGTCGTGAAAACCTCGCCTGCCGCGATCGTTCTCTCGAACGGCATCAGGTCTGTGTCATAGAGAATCGCAATCGGAACGCGATCCGCGTCGTCCCACCCACCGACCTCGGTCCGCTTCATCCACCCCGGCACCTCGCTCAGGATCGCCATGCCTGCGCCGGTCCGTCCGTTGGACAGAAACAGTCCGGCGTCCTCTGACCGTCCCGTGTAAAACGTCTCGCGCGGAATCGTCCCATATTGGGTCAGCAGCGTCATTTCGTTCGCGGGCCCGATCGCAATCGCGACGGCTTCGACGGCGAGGTGCGAGATGCGCAGTGTGTCGGCTCCGGTGTTCTTCAGCCTAAGATGCTTTCGGATCGCCGCATGTCCTCGATGCACTCGATAGGCGACAGATACTTCCACCGGTAGTTTGGTGTGCCTCAAGCGGATCGTCAGCGACATTCCGTTCGCCAACCGGCTTTCGTCGGCGTTCACCAGCTCCCAGCCAACGCTGTTGCCCTGGCAGGGCTCTCCATTGCACTCGAACGAAAACTCCCGCGCCAGGTCGCGCCGCAGCGTCTCGGGCCGCATGAAGTCGACGTGCGTCACCAGGTCGCTGAACCGTTGCGTCCAGAGGCCGGATACCGGATCAAACGCGACCGTCCGAGCGATCAGATCGTTGGTAATGGTCCAGGATGCACCGCCTGAGTCCGCAACCGGGGTATCGCGCGCCTCTGCCCTTGCCACGAGCGCCGAAGACTCCGCCGCGCAGCCGGCCGCCACCAGCAGTCCGCCCTCGATCAGCTTTCGTCTGGAAATCAATCCCGGCGTCATGGAGTCTTCAAAACGAATCTTAGATCAGCTCCGTTCGCCCGGTCAGCGACAGCTCCTTGACGATCTTGCCCACGTCCTGGGAGTGTTCGCGGTGAGCGATCAGCAGCGCATCCTCGGTATCGACGATCACCAGGTTCTCCACGCCCACCAGAGCCACAAACTTCTTCGGGCTGTAGATATAGTTGTTTCCCGCCTCGATTGTCATGTGGCCGTCGCTTTCCGCCACGTTGCCTTCGCCGTCGCCGCGCAGCCGCGTATCCACCTGGTATTCGTAGAGCGACGCCCAGGAGCCCAGATCGTTCCAGGTGAACTCAGCCGGCAGGCAGTAGAGATGCGAAAGATGCTCGCCTTTCGCCGAGCGCGGCTCGAGCACGGCATAGTCCACGGAGATGTTCTCGCACTTCGCATAGAGCGCGCGGAATGTTTCTTCGAACTCCGGCATTCTGTATGCCGATGCAATCGACTCGAGCAGCGGCGCGGTCTCCGGCAAGTGCTCGCGCACCGCGTTGGCCAGCGTGCGCGCCGACCACAGGAACATGCCCGAGTTCCAGTAATAGTTGCCGGCCGCCACAAAATCCTCGGCGCGGTTCTGGTTGGGCTTCTCGATGAACCGCCGCACGTGCAGCGCTGCGTCGTCGCGCGTCAGATCGCCGGTCTCGATGTAGCCGTAGCCCGTCTCCGCCCGCGTCGGCTCAATGCCCAGCACAACCATGTTCTCGCCTGCCGCCGCCACCTGGATGCCCTTCTGCAGCGCCTTCAGGAAGCGCGGCTCGTCCCCGATCACGTGGTCCGACGGGAATACTCCCAGCACCGCCTCAGGGTTTTCCTTCTCGATCAGAAACGCCGCCAGCCCGCACGCCGGCGCCGTGTTGCGCGCCACCGGCTCGCGCACGATCTGTTCCTGCGGGACCCGTTTCAACTGGTCGGCAATCTCGTCGGCCAGGTGCTCGTTCGTGATCACCCACGTCTTGTCCTGTCCGGCCAGCGGCTTGAGTCTTTCCACCGTCTGCTGGATCATCGAGCGCTCACCATCGAGCGCCAGCACCTGCTTGGCATGAGCGCGGCGCGACCGCGGCCAGAAGCGCGTTCCGCTGCCGCCGGCCAGAATCACAGGACGAAAATCGATCGTCTTCGACATCGAACACACATCCTACCGGACAAACTGTCTGTTTGCACAGTGACGGTCGGAACTTTTCGACACTTCCACCACTGCCGAGTATCGCCGGCGCTTTGAAAACAGGACGCTTCGCGCGCTTGAGCTTCAGCCCAGCCGGGATAAAAACTCTCGCATGCGCCGCGTGCCTTCGTCAATGGATTGCCGGGTCACGGGATACGACAGCCGGATATGCCCGCTGGTCCCGAATGCCTCGCCGGGCACCGTGACCACGCGACCCTCGTGCAGCAGCTTTGTCGCCAGTTCGGTCGCCGTGCGGATTCCGCCCTTTCCGAGATAGGCCGAAATGTTCGGATACACGTAAAAGGCGCCCTCCGGCTTTGTACAGGTCACACCCGGAATCTCCACCAGCTTCTTGAGCATGTAGTCGCGCAACTCGATGAACTCCGCCCGGAACTCAGAGACGCACTCCTGCGACCCGGCCAGCGCCGCGATCGCCGCCTTTTGCACAATACTCGCGGCATTCGAGGTCGACTGCGACTGCAGCTTGCCCAGGTTCGCCGAAATCGCCCTCGGCGCCAGCGCATAGCCCGCCCGCCAGCCGGTCATCGAGTACGTCTTCGACAGCGATCCCAGGATAACCAGATGTTCCTTGGCCCAGCCGAACTTGCCCGCCGAAACCGGCTTGCCGCCATAGTTGAGATAGACGTAACACTCGTCCAACAGGAGAAAAATCCCGCGATCGTGCGCCAGGTGGACGATTCGCTCCAGGTCCTCGGGCGAAACCACCGAGCCGGCCGGGTTCGACGGCGAATTCAGGATGATCGCCTTGGTCGCCGGCGTTACCGCCCGCTCGATCCCGTCCGCCGTGATGCGGAAATTGTCTCCCTCGCTGGTCTCGAGGAATACCGGCTTGCCGCCCCCATACTGAATGATGTCCTTGAAGCTCACCCAGTAAGGCACGGGCAGGATCACCTCGTCGCCGTGGTCGACGAGGATCTGGATGGCGTTGAACAGCGCCTGCTTGCCGCCGGTGGTAAAGATCGCTTCGTCGATTCCGTAGTCCGACCCGAAGTCGCACGCATGCCGCTCCACGATCGCCTTGCGCACGTCGGGAATGCCCTGCACCATCGTGTAGCGCGTGAAGTTGCCCTCGATGGCGGCGATGGCCGCGTCCTTGATGTGCCGCGGCGTGGGAAAGTGCGGCTCGCCGGCGCCGAAATCCACCAGGTCCACGCCCTGGGCGCGCAGCTTGGCGGCTTCGGCGGCCACCGCCATGGTCGCGGACACTTCAATCCGCCCAATCCGATCGGCAAAGACTTTCGTAGGGGTCAAAACGCTCATAACGGTTCTATCTTTACAGATTTTCGGCGCGGCGCAAAGCAAGCCCACAATCGGGCTTCAATAACCAGTGGAATCGGCGCCCAGGCGCCGGCGATGCATCCTTGCCAGCCGTGGAACGCCAATCAGCGTTACTGCGAACAAGAAGATGGAGCCGGAAATGAACTCCAGCCGTCCACGCCGCAGATCCTCGAACAGCAGCTTGGCCGCGACAAAAGCCAGCGCGACATAGGCGGCACGTGTCATGGCCACGCGTCCCCAGCGCGCTCCGCCAAAGGCCAATCCCATGGCCATGGCGCACAGCACCAGCGTTCGCAGGAACGCAACATGAGGCCCATCGAGCGGAACCGCAATGCTGGCCAAAGCCATTGACTCCTGGACCAGAAGCACGGTTGCGGCAAAGGCCGCTGTCAGCATGAGGAGTGTGCAGAGCACCTGTTGCCGCCTTTCCGCGCCAGTCTGTTCCCTGGTCAAGGCGTAACAAAGCACGGCGCACGCAGATACGAACAGGACCGTCCAACCCGGTCCTGGCGGAATGGAGCCAATCAGCGCCCGGCCACCGCCTTCGAAGAGGCCCGATGCAATCCCTCCCGCGACCAGAAACAGGACGCCGTGCCAGCGCAGCGTGTCGTAGCCGTCTCTTGCTCCGAGAACAACTCCCGCAACGGCCGCCACGCCCATCAACCCCGCCATCCATCCGGCCGGCAGGCTCCAGTAAGTGCCCGCCAGCAACAGCCCAGCGCCCCAGGCCGAGAAGACGATGAAGTTTCGCCGCGAGGCGTCCCGGCGGAACCTTCCCAACGACGCGGCGTAACAAACCGCGGACAAAGCGAGACAAACCGCGGCCATCCCAATCACGGCCGAATAGGGTGCGAACACGAGAACGCTCGCCGCACTCAGCGCGAATGCGACCAGAGCCTGCGCGGCCTCGAACCCCGTCACGCTCTGCTTCAACACCGTTGCTTTGGCTCCAAGGCTCACAGAGTGAATCATGAATAGAGCGCAAGGCAGGGCGACCAGAACCCCCGGGCCAAGCGCAGGATATTCGGCGCGAGCATTCGCCGGGCCGCCGTACACATAGATCAGCGCCCACACGCCCACATCGGCAATCGCGTCAACCAGCGGCCGCATTGACTGCCTGTGGCCGCGTCCAGTCTCCCATTCGCAAATCGCCGCAATGGCGAGTAGCACCGCAATGAACGGCGCCATGGCGTGCGTCGCCACTGCCAGCGCCAGCGCCGCCCCGGCCGCCGCAACCTCCGCAACAGCCACGACCGCCGATTGCGCCCGCCCCCGCGTTGTCAGCAAAGCCGCTACCACGAATCCGGCCAGCGCGAATGCCGATCCCGCCGGCGGAAGCGCCTTGAATCGGAGAGCCTGCTCCCAGAGCATGGGCACCAAGATGGCGGATGCCGTCACGGCATACGTTACGCTGGCGAATGTGGACGCGGCGGGCATTCGCGCCGCCCAAATCAGCCATCCCACGGCATAGGCAATGCCGAATGCTGCCATCACCGCTGCCGGAACGGACCCCGAAGCGGCAATGGCACGCAGCAGATAAGCCCCGGCGATCCCAAGCATCGCCGTCCCGACAACTGCGAAGTAGTTCGTGGCGGAGCCCGTGCCCGGTTCCGCACTCACCTTGATCGGGGCGGGCTTCGCCGCCAGGAGCGAAGGCGCCTCGATTTCCGCATGCGGCCGTTCCAGGGCCGCGACGCGTTTCTCCAGCGCATCCAGGCGAGTCGCCAGCAATTCGAGTCCTTCGGCGAGATCGTTCATGCTATCCGCCCGATCGCTGCTGCTACCCGGAAAATGATGTCAGTCTGCGGCAACCCCCTGCGCAGCGTTTGCCTCGGGCCATGGCGGCAGCAACTTCACCAGCACCCAGAGAATGCCGAGCGGCAGCAGAGTCAGAACCAGCGCAACCAGCAGCCCTTCCTTGGTCACCAGGCTCATTTTGTAGGTCGTATAGCCAAGAAAGCTCTTCGAAAACAGCTGCCCGCCAATCACGACATTCCAGCGCATGGCAAAGATGCCCATCAGGGTCAACATCCCGGCGATGCCATAGATTCGCTTGCGCGCCACTTCGCTCAGATGAATCACCTGGGTCGCTCCCAGCAGCGCCAGCGGAACCAGCGTGCCGCAGATGATCTGCACCACGATGTGCGAGAAGTAGAGCTTTGAGTGGACCATGAAGTCGAGGCTGCGGAACGACTCATCGGCCTCATAAATGCGGTGAATCAGGTCAAGCGTTTCCAGGCTGAAGTCGATGATGAATGTGTAGAAGAGATACATCGCGATCGTGTCGACGCATCTCATGTCGATCTGCCGGTGCCGCAGCTTCGCGCTCGCCATGTAGAGCATCATCACGCACGCGATACCCGACACCATCGCCGAGAAGATGAACACCACGGGCATCAGCGGCGAAGACCACCACGGATTCGCCTTGATCGACCCGAAGATAAACCCGACATATCCATGGAGCATGAACGCCGACGGAATGCCCACCAGCGTCACGATCCATCCAACGCGCTCGTCGATATGCAGCGAGCGCGGACTGATGTTCGAGGAACCGAGCGTCATTATGCGGTACACAAGGCGCGCCAGCCCATGAGACTTCCCGGCCATCAGCACGATGTCGCGGCGATAGTCCAGCCAGATCTCGAAGACCAACACCGCCATCAGATACCAGAGGTACACATAGCCGAACATCGCCATCGCCGAGGTGCTGTGCGGCGTGAAGTACATCTCGGGTGAGCGTTCCGGGTGCCCCAGATGCAGTTGCAGCGGCAACGGCGCCACCAGGAGGAATGAAAGCGCCGTCAATAGCGCCAGCCGATAGGTCGGCTTTACCGCCTCCACACGGAACACGCGCTCGAGCGACGCCAGGATGAAGGCGCCCGCCACCAATCCCGTGATGAACGGATACAAGACGATCAGCACGCTCCAGTGCAGGCCGATCTCGTTCGGATACATGAAACCTTCAACGCCGTTCATAACTCTTCCTCGACTCCCGCTCCGCTATCGCACCGATCCATCCAGGTCGTTGTAGTAAACCTTCGCGCCCGTCGCCATCTGCGGCTTCAGCACCTGGACACTGTGTGTCTTCAGGAATTCGTGGATGGGATCTTTCGGATTCTTGAGATCGATAAGCTGCCGCGCGCCCGTGGGGCAGCTCTCCGCGCACGCCGTTGTCAGGCCCTTGGTGATGCGGTGGTAGCACAGCGTGCACTTGTCCACAACCTTCTTCTCGGGGTGGATGTAGCGGCAGCCATAAGGGCACGCCTGCACGCAATACGCGCAGCCGAGGCAGTACTTCTGGTCGGCCAGCACCACCCCGTCCGGCGTCACGAACGTCGCGCCCACGGGGCATACCTGCGTGCAGGGCGAGTCGGCGCAGTGATTGCACAGTTTGGGCACAAAGAAGTACTTGCCCGCGTCTTCCTTGGCCGCCGGGAATCCTTCCTTGCCGCCGTCCGGCGAGATCACCTCAGGATTCACCATGTTCTCGTCCGTCACGTGATAGCGCTCCACCCACGTACGGAAGAATCCATCCGGAACATCGTTCTCCGCCTTGCAGGCACGCACGCAGTTGCCGCAGCCGATGCACTTGGGTATGTCGATCAGCATGCCCCACCAGTGATCCGACATCTGATAGTTCGGCGCGGACTCGGGACTCCCAGCCAGCACCGACTTCCACGCGACAGCGGCGGCCGGCAGCAGTATAAGGAAGTGTCTCCGGCTCAACGTCATTTCGCACCTCCCGCATCAATCGCCGGCGAATGCGGTTTGTGACACGTCTCGCAGGAGACGCCGCTCGAGTGCTTCTCGACATTCACCTGGGGGAACGTCTTTGCCCGCGCCGCCGAGGCCGCATGGCAACGCACGCACAGCGCCGCGGTGTCGAGCTTCGCCGGAGTCACCGTGCCGGGGTCAGCCGCATGTTGTGACTGCGCGCCATGGCACGCTTCGCAGTTCACGTGCGCGTGCTTGCCGGCGTTCTTCATGTCAAGAACGTCGGAGTGGCAGGCTTCGCACGCTTCATGCCCGGCATATTGCACCGGTCGCGAGGCGACCTCGGCGATGGCTGCCGCGCGGTAATGTCCATATTTGCCAAACGAGGGAGGCACAACGTATCCGCGAATCGCCAAGAAGGCAAGAAAAGCGATGACGAAGAGCGCAGCAAAGCGATACAGGTGCCCAGCGTCTTTGAAATGGTTCATGCCGCCCATGCTTCCCGGAGCAGCCCTGCGCAGATGCAAGGCACCGCACCGATGTGATCCAGATCATTGGAACGAGGCAAGGGTAGCTGAGCTAAAGCGTGAGTTGTATGTGAGTCAAATCACACCATCCAGTGATTCGTCTCACGCAAGCCCAAGTGCGCGGTCGATTCAAGAGGTGCGAGAGTGCGGGAGCGCGGAATTGGCGAAGTTCGTCCTCGGTTGAAAGCGCAGCCCGGGATTCAGCTTTGGCCTTTGCGTCCCTTCAGCCTCTTCAGCACGTTCGGCGGCACCAGCCCGGTCAGATCGCCGCCAAAGCTGAAGACTTCCTTCACCATGCGCGAGCTCACAAAGGAGTACCGCCCCGCCGGCTGCAGAAACACCGTTTCGATCTCCGGCGCCAGCCGCCGGTTCATCAGCGCCATCTGGAACTCGTGCTCGTAGTCTGAGATCGCGCGAATTCCGCGCAGTACGGCCTTGGCCTCCAGCCTGCGCGCAAATTCCACCATCAGCCCATCGAAGGTGGCCACGGAGACGTTGTCGAGTTGCGCCGTCACTTCCTCGAGCATCTCCACGCGCTCGGCCACCGTGAACAGCGGATTGTTCTTGCCCGGGTTGTTGAGCACGGCCACTGTCAGGTGCTCAAACAACTTTGCCCCGCGCTGGATCAGGTCGACGTGGCCGTTCGTAGGCGGATCGAAACTGCCGGGATAAAGAGCCTTCACGCTCATTCAGGCTGCTCCGGAAGGGTCCAAAGAAATTCTAGCAGTGCGCATTCGCCGTGGGCCTGGGACGGCGCGAGACGCTCTCTAAGGGACGTGGTGTTTCCGTCGAGATCCATCACGAATCCGATGCCCGGAATCACCAGCTATCGACTTTGGGACGGCTACCCCGTCGCCATCGCCTCTTCGCTCGGACGTGCGGCCGTCCGCGAGGCCACATAGAGAGAGACAACCGTAATGTCGTCGTTCTGCCCGAATCGCTGCGCCGTCTGTGCGATATATCGGGCCGGTTCGTTGCTCACTTGCTGTGTCCTCTCGAAGCCGAAAAGCTCGCCCTCCGAGTTTGTTGCCTCAACCACCCCGTCCGACAAAAAGATGACCCGTTCGCCGCGGTTGAGCTGGTACGTAGCCTGCTCGTAATGGATGTTGGCGATCACGCCCAGCGGCAAGCCCGGCGCAACCTCCATCTCCCGCCCATCGCGATAGGGGCTCAGGTGCCCGGCATTCGCCACGGTCATCTTCCCATCCGGATAAACGCGCGCACAAAGACACGTCGCAAAGCACGGCGCTGCATCCAGCCCAGGCAACTTGCTTGGCGCCGGCACCGCGCCCAGCAACACGCGGTTCAGATGATCGAGCACGGTCGCCGGATCGTACGAAGGCTCATTGCGCAGGGCGCCAACCAGCGTGCTCGCGTTCATCGCCGCCTGCAAGCCTTTGCCGCTGACATCGCCTACGACGATGAGGATCGAGTCGTCTTTGACCGGTAGTACCTGGAAAAAATCGCCGCCCACGCCGTTTGCCGGCAAGTACGCGCTCTCCAGCATGAAGTGCCTGTTCGACGGCAGTTGCGTGGGAATCAAAAGCGCCTGAACGCTGCGCGCCGCGGCAATCTCGGCCGCCGATTTCTGCTCCACCTGGCTCACGCGGACAAATCGATAGAGAATGACCGAGATCAGGCTGCCCAGGAATACAGCGAACGTAATCGTGCCGGTGGCGAACTCGATCGGCCCCACATGATACCTATGCGAGGCAAATGCATCGGGGAGCCAATGATGGCTCGCAGCAAAGTCCAGGATGGAGTCGACCGAGGATGCCGACGAGGCAAGAAGGAACGGCACCAGCATCACTCCAGCCTCACTCTGCCCCTTTCGCCACGCGTGGAAGAGCAGGATACAGACCACCACGCAAAACGCGACTTCGGCAGTGACCGACAGCGGCTCGTAAACCGCATTCCATCCCAACAGGGACAGCAACGGCAGCACCAGCACCGCAATTTGCATGCCGCGCACGATCTGCTTCCGCGTGCTCGCCGTGAACCGCAGCACAAACTCCAGCGTTACCGCCATGAAGATCCGTCCAGCCCACCTGTTGAGCACATTGAAGACGGAGAATGAAATCATTGCCTGGCCGTAGGCGATCTCGATCGTGCCTGTGAACGCGACTGAAAAGCACATTAACGCAAGCCACAGATACTCCGAGTGATGGCGCTGCGACAAGTAGAGCGTCGCTCCCAGCCCGGCGACGCACAAGAATAGAAACGTGACCACCGCGCCTGAGATCACGTGCTGATCCCATTGCCTCCCGATCGCCAGCGCGAGCCTGTCGGCGATATCGGCTTCGCTTCCCAGCTCGACCGATTCGAGCAGCCCGCGTTTGATGGGAATGCTGGGCCCGGCCCACGTGCGAATGGCGATGACGCGCACGCCGTGCGCATCCGGATTCGAAAACCGCACCACGAACGGCGGCGACTGATACATCGTCGGATGTTCCGTCATGCCGCGCGTGTGTCCGCCCTCCACGCCGTCAATATAGATAGCCAGCTGCCCAATCGAATTGCTCGTCGCCAGCAGATTGATCGGAGCGTTGTCCTGGGGTTTGCCGAACTGCACCAGTTGCTCCGGCGCCACGCGCAGGCGGTACCACGCGTACCCTGAGTAGACATCGATTCCCTGGTCGATGAGCGACTGACCCAGCATCACCTTCGGCCAGGAGGAGTCGTCGAAGCCCGGATCGGCCCACCGTGGGTCGTCGCCCATCTGAAACCGCCACGGCCCGTCGAGGCTGATAACGCCGTGAACACTGGCTGCTGGTGCCTTTTCCGCTGCCGCCGGCTGTTGACCGGGGGTAGCCGAGGGCATGGTCGAGGGCGCATTTCCAGTGGACGCAGGAGGTTTCGGCGAAGGAGCTTGCGCGGCCAGCGAAAGGTACCCAGCGCAGAAAAGGGCTCCCCAGATTGCAAGCAAACCTGGTTGGGCAATGGACGAGGTTCGCCCGGCGGGCATCATGCGCACTTCAAGTGTAGAGTACGGCGGCAGATTGATTGGAGTTCAACTGCCTGCAGACGATATCGCTCCCGCGTCATATTCCGACAGCCGATTTCGGCCTTCAGCCTCGCCGCGGCTTCACCGCTTCCTTTGCGTCGCGGGGTCCCGTCGCCGGTATCTCCGGCACCTCGACCTTCGCAGCGGCCCCTAAGCCCAGGCGCTTGCGCAGCTCGGCATCGATCCGGGCGAACACGTCCTTGTTTTCCTTGAGGAATGTCCGCGTGTTCTCCCGGCCCTGCCCGATCCGCTCGCCGTCAAAGCTGTACCACGCGCCCGACTTCTCCACGATGTTATGCGTCACGGCCAGGTCGAGCACATCGCCCTCGCGGCTGATGCCCTCGCCGTACAAAATGTCGAACTCCGCCTCGCGGAACGGGGCCGCAACCTTGTTCTTTACGATCTTCACCTTGGTCCGCGAGCCCGTCACCGTCTCGCCTTCCTTGACCGCGGCAATGCGCCGGATGTCGATGCGCACCGACGAATAAAACTTCAGCGCCCGCCCGCCGGTCGTCGTCTCCGGGTTGCCGAACATGACGCCGATCTTCTCGCGGATTTGGTTGATGAAAATCAGCGCCGTGCGCGACTTCGACACCGTTCCGGTTAGCTTGCGCAGCGCCTGCGACATCAACCGCGCCTGCAATCCCACATGCGAGTCGCCCATCTCGCCGTCGAGTTCGGCCTTCGGCACCAGTGCGGCCACCGAATCCACCACCAGCACGTCGATCGCTCCGGACCTCACCAGCGCCTCGGTGATTTCGAGCGCCTGCTCGCCCGAATCCGGCTGCGAAACCAATAGGTTGTCGACATCCACGCCTAGCTTCTTGGCGTAGCCAGGGTCCAAGGCGTGCTCGGCGTCCACAAATGCCGCAAGGCCGCCGCTCCGCTGCGCCTCGGCAATCACCTGCAGCGTGATCGTCGTTTTGCCTGACGACTCCGGCCCGAAGACCTCGGTCACCCGGCCGCGCGGAATGCCGCCTACCCCCAGCGCCGCGTCGAAACTGATCGATCCAGTGGAGATGACCGCGATCGGCAGGAGGGCTTCCTTCGACCCGAGCCGGACGATCGACCCCTTGCCGAACTGTTTCTCGATCTGTGAAAGGGCAAGCTCGACGGCTTTGGCGCGGTCGTCTACGATGGCCATGGGAACGGGTCTCCTCTTCAGCCGTCCAACGCGGATTTCAGGCAGGCCGAAACCGGCAAGTCTCGCCTCTGGAGCAGCTTATCGAATGGGATTGTAGCAGGGCTGAGGAGACAAAGGCAGCAGAAAAAGCGAAGAAATGGTGAAAGAGATAACTTCTACCTAAATTGCTGATTTCACAAATATTTACTCCACATTAGCGCCCGAGTCAAGCGAGTTTTTGCCCAGTTTTGCAACAGCCGTGTTCTACGTCACACCGTGTAGGCCCCGATCCTCGTCTCCCGGCTGGTCAGCGCATCGCAGGCCCGGTCCAGATCCTCATAGTCCTGGTCGCGGTCCTTGCGGAAAGCCCGGAAATCCTCCTCACTTGCCCAGCGGTCGATCGTGAGGTACGAGCCCGGCACATAGGCGTCCCGCAATAGCTCCGTTCCCAGATACTTAGGCGAGGACCGGAAAAGCTGCGACCACGCGCCTTCCGGCCCATAGTTGGCCTCAAACGCGGCAACGTTCTGCTCGGCAACCTCAAATTGCCACACCACAACAAACATAACTGAGCTCCGGAGCGTGAATCTCCATGGTAGCGCAGGCGGATTGGCGACCCTTACCTCTGCAGCAGGTCGATCGGTTCGGTGAAGTCGGTCACGCGGATGTGCTTGGCCAGCGCCGGATGCTGCCGCTCCAGCGCCCGATACATTTCCCAGGCCACGCGCCGGTAGCTGAAATGCCCTGCTGGAGCCGACCGTAGCTCGCTGATGTACTGCGCCTCGGCAAAATCCATCTTGAACAGGCAGCGCACACGTGTCGCCAGGGGCAGCAGGTAGAGCGCCGACATCGGCGCTTCAGGGGCTGTGCTCGCAGCGATCCGTCTTCCCGCGTCATATGCCGACTCGATCGCAGCTTTGTATTCGTCCAGCACGCCCGACTCGGCGAGGATGTCGACGTCGCCGCCCAGGTCGCCCGGGCCCGGCGTCTCATACCCGTGCCGCGCCGTGAATCCCTGCTTGATCTGCGTCACGCGCCGGTGCCGGTGCATGTCGCGGAATCCGCCGATGTCCATGTGGATGTCAAATCGCAGCGCCGCACCCGCATGAAACGCGCGCAGAGCCTCGTCGTGACGGTCCCGGTGCCGCAGCCCCAGCTCGATGATCTCGTTGATGCGCGCTTCCGGCAGGCCCGCGACGATGTCCCTCACCTGCCGGTAGGAATGGTCGCTCCCCCAGTAGATCAACGTGGAGGCCAGCTCCACTTCCAGCGTCTCCGTTCTCTCGACCAAGTCGACCACCGGCGCAGGATCGATCGCCACGCCGGCCAGCACTTCATTCGCTGCCTGCTCGACTTCGGTCCGCGTCTTGATCAGGTACTCGTTCGGCTGCGCATATTTCACCAGCGTTGGAGCGCTGCGGATCTCGCGGCTCAGCAACGCCTTCGCCTCTGCGGCCAGCTCAGTGTCGACTGCCGCCAGCTTCTCGACCAACGCCGCGCCGGCACCCGACTCCACGTTCCACGCCGGCCCCGTCGCCGCATCGCGCAGCTTCGCCCCAAGGTCGCGAATCTCCGCCGCCGGATGCGACAACAGGCGCGACACCTGCGTCTCCAGCGTCCGGGCATTCACGATCTGTCCCAGCGACGTATTCGTTGCCAGAGGCAGCAGGTACCGCGCCACGTCGAACGCCCTTGCCTTCAGTGTTCGCTCGAAGGCCTCCGGCTTTAGCGCCTCCGGCCGCGGAATGCGCTGCACCAGCAATTCACGGACTGCCGCTGTCGTCCGCTCGTAGGTGTCGAACAGGTGGGTCACCGTGCGGGCGTAAAGGTCGGCCTCCTCACGGTGAACGCCGAACTCGGGAAAGTACCATCCCGACTTGAGAAAGTTCTGGTATCGTGTCGACCGCTCCTGCCCGTCCCACCGCTGCTCATCCACCAGCACAATCGCCGCCAGCAGGCTCAGCCGCTCCACGGCGAAAGCGATGTGGGCCAGGTCCGCGATCGACCGGTGGCCGTATTGAAAATAGAAAGTATTGAGAAACTGCTGCGCCTTCTGCGAGCTGATCTCGGCGAGCGACTCGCGCATCGACAGCGCCGAGCGGGAGTACTTGGCCATGGCGTAGGCCAGCACCTCGGGTTCGGACCCACACACGGCAAACACCTCGGTGCGGTTTCTGGCGCCGGGGTGGGCTGCGGAATCGGACTGGTGTGCGACGGCCTCCATGCGCCTTCTCCTGGGGTGCCGGACTTAGGATGCGCCGGCTTGCTGGCTGCGGCCCGTGCTGAAACTTACGTCACAATTCCGGGAAGATTCACTGGACATTGCGCGGGCGCCCGACCAGAATACGCCATGAAGGGGCATCGCGGCGGTGTGCAAACGTGATACCCTCAGAGCAAAGCCTTGTCGGACCGCAGCTTAGAGCGGTCCGCCCATGAGCAGGAGCACCGGGCCCATGCGGGAAATCAGGGTACGCACGTCGTACAGGCCGCGGCCTTTGCCCTCCGGTCGCTGGGTAATGACCCAGCGATGGAACGACCTGCTCTTTGCGCACTGGCCCATTCCGCCAGTGCAGATCGCGCCGCTTCTTCCCCGCGGCCTCCAGGTCGACAGCTTCCAGGGCTCAGCGTGGCTGGGCATCGTTCCCTTCTGGATGGACCGCATCAAAGTCCGTGGTGTTCCGCCCATTCCCGGCGCGCGCAGCTTTCCCGAACTGAATCTCCGCACCTACGTTCGCGACCAGGCGTCCGGCGCATCGGGCGTGTACTTCTTCTCGCTCGACGCAAGCAACCTGCTGGCCGTGACCGCCGGCCGCGCGTTCTACCATCTGCCTTATCACTGGGCTGAGATGCGCCTCGATCATCGTTCCGAGCGCAATTTCATCTTCGAAAGCCGCCGCCGTTTCCAGTCCAAGCCCGTCGAATTCAAGGCGTGCTATCGCGGTCTTGGCCCGACACGCCGGCTCGCCGAAAACCGCCCTGGCTCGCTTGAGTACTTCCTCACCGAGCGCTACTGCCTCTTCACCTCGAACCGCGCCGGCCAGCCGGTGCGCGCCAACGTGCACCACGTGCCGTGGCCACTCGAGGACGCAGAAGCCGACATCGAGCGCAACGACCTCGCCTCGGCGATCGGAGTGACGCTTCCCAACGAGAAGCCCGTGCTCCATTACTCGCGGCGTCTCGCAGTCTACATCTGGCCTGCCGAGCTGGTACGTCCCGCCATGGGCCGCAGGCAGGTGCCTGCGCCGGCAGTGCCGATGGGCTAGGTCAACCCGGCATTCTCGGTAATTTCCTCAAATCGGCGGTCCCGTCTGGCCGCATCGCCTTTTCACAGCGAAATGCGTCGACCAGATCCAATAGCACAAGGATCAAGATTCCTCCTACCCAGCAGTAGTGGCCCACCATGGGCTCGACTCCCTTTTGCCAGCAGAACAGCCATGTTGCAATCAGGCAGATCCGTATTCTGGCGCTCGGGATCAGCCGCACCATTCCAAGTCGCGACCGTATGTGTGGGAATCGCCGCGGTTGCAAAGGAAGTGAGAAAAGCCGCATTCCAACCGGATGCGACCTCTCGGCCATGATCTCCAGGCGGGAGCTCGACCGCAGGCAGTGCGAAGCTCATGACGAAGACCGCCAACGCGACCAGCCGCGCGATCTTGCCATTCACGCCTTGTCCCACTCGGCGAAGAGTTCGCTCGGCACAACCCGGATCGGTGTCCCAGGAATGGTGACCTCGTCCGATTCGACGATCTGCAATCCCGCTCTTCCAGCTTTGTAGACCACCCGCCGGTCCGGATCGAAGATCCAGATATTCTCGACGCCGAACGCGATGTAATCATCGATTCGAGCCTGAAAACGGCCCAGCCTGTCTTCGGGCGAGAGAATCTCGATCACAATCAGCGGTGGATGAGTCAATACCGGCTCTTTTGGCGAATCCGCTCGCAGAACGAGCAGATCCGGCACGCGAAAATGCGTCGAGCTGGTCCGCATGCGGACATCCGTCACTGTGCGCACTCGCCACGCGTCGCGTTGGTTGGTGAAAAGCGTACCGAGCAACAACTGCAAATAACCGCGATCATGCTCGCCCACGTTGCGCTTCTCGAGCCGACCGTCCACGTAGTCGACGTCGGGCCGGTAGCAGGTGGACAGGTACTCGCGCACCGAAACGAATTCAGGGCCGAGATCGTCGTAAACCGGCCGCGTCGCCATGAACCGATTATCGCGCCGTGGATGTCGCGCCGCCGGCAATTCCGCGCATCTTCTCTTCTATCGCTTCCCCTTCGGCCCGTTCTTCTTGGCCGCATTCCTGGCGGCTGCGTCATGCATCTCGCGGCCCAGCTTCGACTGGTTGATCACCATCTGCATAATCAGGTTGATGATGTTGCCCGTGCCCCAATAGAGCGCGAGGCCCGAAGGGAAATGCAGCATCGAGTACCCGAAGATGACCGGCATCAGAAACGCCATCATGCGCCGCTGCGCGGGATCCATCCCTGGCGATGGCGTCAGGTACTGGGTGAGGAACATGGTGAGAATGATGAGGATGGGCAGGATATGCAGCGGGTCCGGCATGGAGAGATCGGTGAGCCAGAACCAGTGCGCCTGTCTCAACTCGATTACATTGGCCAGCACGCGATAGTACGCGAAGAAGAGCGGCATCTGCAGCAGCAGGGGTAGACAGCCGCCGTAGAGATTGACGTTCTCCTCCTTGTAGAGGGCCATCATCTCGTTGTTCATCTCGGCGCGCTTGGGGTCGGTCGGCTTCAGGTTCGCGTACTTGCGCTTGATCGCGTTGACCTTCGGCTGCAGCCGCTGCATTTTCACTGACTGCTTCATCATCATCAGCCGCTGCGGCAGCAGAGCGATGTTGAAGATGATCGTGACCACGATGATGGCCCAGCCCCAGTTCGGGATGCCGTGCTCGTAGAGAAAGCGCAGGGCGAGATAAAGCGGCTCGGCGATGATGGTGAGCCAGCCGAACTGGATCAGCGGTTTGAGAGACGGGCCGGTTGGCTGTCCGTCGGCGCCGATCGAGTGGATCGAGGCCAGCAGGTCCATCGACTTCGGTCCGGCGTAGAGACGCAGGCGCGTGCTGCCGCTGGTGTCGCCCATGGCGAGACCGAGCACGTGTGCCGGGCGCTTCTGGCTGTTCGAGTCGGTGAGGTTGCTTGGCACGTCGATGCTGTTGTGCAGCGTGACGACGGCGGCGCGATCGGGAACATCGGGCAGAAATGCCGCGGCAAAATACAGGTCGGTGAGCGCCGCATATTGGAACGGGCCGTTCAGCGTTGCCCCGTCGCTCACTCCTGGCGTGGTCCACATGAGGAATCCGCCTGCAACCGGCCCTGCCGTGCTCTGCCGGCCGCCCTGGCTCCAGACGAGCTGCGAGGAGGCCGATGTGGGCACCTGCGCCCGCGTCGCCGAGGACGCCAGGAACTCCTCCATGTCGCCCAGACCCGCCGGCCAGGTCACCAGCGTGCGCACCGGCTCGCCGCTGCGCTTCACTTGGACTTCCACCGTGATGACGTAGCTCGAGTCGAACCGGATCGTCTTCACCGCGTCCACGCCGTTCTGCGCGAAGTGAAACGTCAGCGTGCTTGGCGCAAGGTAGGCGCCGCCGGGTGTTCTCGACCCGGTTGCGTTGACTTGGTAAAGCGACTGGTTTAGCTGGGTTGTCAGACCTGAATCATAGGTGAACAACGACAGCGGATAGCCGAACTTCGCCGATGCCTGCTGCTGCACGAGGTCCAGATTGTGACCGCCTGCCTGACCGGCGCTGTCGTAGTAGCGCTTCAGGATCCAGTGCTTCACCTGCCCGCCGCGATTGGAGAACGTGATCCGGTACCACTCGTTCTCGACCGTGGTGTCGCTTTCCGTCTCCGCGACGACCGCCGGGGTCGCCTGTTTCGGCGCGGCGGTTGTCGGAGCGGCATGCGGCGCCTGGCTCGTGTTGCCGGTTTGCGCCGGTTGTGACTGCGTAGTCGGCTGCGCCGGCGCCGGCTCTTCGGTCTTGGGTTTGAAGTACTGAATGCCCAGCAGAACCAGCAGCGCCAGCATGGTGAATGCCAGCATCACGCGCATATCGCCGCCGCCGCCGGGTGCGCCGCCGGTTCCCGACGATTGAAGATTGGGATTGCGAATTTCGGGCAAAGGAGACTTCCTGTTCTTTACTCAGGGCGTGCCATGGAGCTACGCAGGAAAAGCCATGAAGCGCCGTCAATTTATGGTAATGGCTTGTGGGCGAGTGGTTCGGCCTCGATGGCAGGCGGCACGGGATCGAGCCCTCCGCGCGCGAACGGATGGCAGCGCAACAGCCGCCACGCCGCCAAAGCCGCGCCGCGCATCGGCCCATGTGTCGCAATCGCGCCGGCGGCGTACTCCGAGCAGGTGGGCAGGAACCGGCATCCGCCTCCGCCGAGCGAATGAATCGCCGGCGACAGCCAGCGCTGATACATCGCGAGAGTGACAAGAAGGAAACGCGTCATGGCGCGCCTGGAGCCGGCGCGGCGTGACTCCCCTTGAGGCGCGCCGCCTCGGCTCTGGCCTGCACAAGGATACGCACGACCTCGGCTTCGAGTTTCGTGAAATCGAGCATGAGCACGCTGCGCCGCGGATGAAAGATCAGATCGCAGCACGCGGGCAGCAAGTCGACGTGCCGGCGCAGCGCTTCCCGCATGCGCCGCTTGATGCGATTCCGTTCATGCGCCTTGCCCAACACCTTTCCCGCGGTGAGACCGACCCGCGGCGTGTCCAGTCGAGCTGCCTTTGCTTCATTCGGCGCTGCGCTTCGCGGTGCGAGAAACCAACTCATCGACGCCGACTGGTGCTTCTTTGCCGATGCGTAGGCCTGCTGGAAATCGGCGTGCTTGCGCAGGCGCACTTCCTTCAGCGAGTGCTTCCTCAGCGCGTGGTTGGGAAGGGGTTCGTGCTGCGGCCGGGAAGTGTTGCTCATGGCTGTGCCGACTACATATTCAGCCGGAGTCGTAACCCAGACATCCGGCCGAACTGCGATGGCGAATTCGTTAGTCGCGATAGCCCGCACTCACTGAGACGCGCTTGCGGCCTGCCGCGCGACGGCGGCTCAGCACGGCGGCGCCGCTGTTGGTTTTCATACGCGAGCGAAACCCGTGCGTCTTGGCGCGCTTGCGGCGATTGGGTTGGAATGTGCGCTTGGGCATGGGAAATGCGCTCCTGTTTCTCTATGCAAAATCGGTGCCTTCACGGCAAGTCTAAAGTATATCGTAGCTTGCGGTCTCGCGCCAGCGCGAAGCCGCGCAAACAACCTGTGAGTTAGAATCTTGGCTGGGCGGATTCGCATCGGCACATGCGCATCTCGAGGCTCGGACCGGCGAACGCAGACTGCGTGAAGCGCACAAGAATGCGTGAGTCATTCCTCAGGAAAATCACGGGATTTGTCGATTTTCCGAGGTGACGCTGGTAATCGAGCCCGCGGGTTTTGCCTCCCTTTAGGATGAGTTTCACTGCCCTTGGTGCAACCAATCTCGAATGGTTGAAAGAAGTGTGAAAGAGAGATTGCAACGAGCGCCAAATGTGGTAGTATCGGGACCGTTCAAGAAAGTTTTCATGCGCCCCACGGTTCGATCATCACCCATGGTTCCGCGGTAAATTCCAGGGACCAGCCAAAGGCACTCAAGCAATCGCGCCTATCACGTGGACGGGAAGCCCCAGCGCTTCGCGCCAGCACGGAGCCGTTGCCGAAAGATGGGTGAGAGCACCGGACCGGCGGTTTGTTGGCGCGAGCAAGGATTGGATCAATGGCATTCGCAATTTCTCCTGCGGCGGCACTCAACCCCTGGCTGCAAATCCTCGCGGCCCTCGAAAAAAAGGTAATCCGCCAATCGTTCGAGACCTGGCTCAAACCTACGCGCTACAGCCACTCGGCAGGGCGCACACTCTACGTGCGCGTGCCGTCGCCCGAGTTTCAGCACATCGGCGAAAAATACAGCGACCTGATCCAGGAGGCGATCGAGTCGCAGGCGCTCGACTACGATGGCGTGAGTTTTGTCACCGCAGAAGAAGATCCCTCGGTTCCACCGCCGCGCAAGGACGGCGGCTTTCCGCCGCTTCCCGCCCATGCGCCCACCGCACCGCCGCAGGCGCCTCCGCAGCGCACGCCCGAGCAAGCGCGCTTCGACTGGTCGACCGCCGCGCAGCTCAACTCGCGCTACACCTTTGACAACTTCGTGATCGGCAATGGCAACCAGTTCGCGCGCGCTGCATCGCTGGCCGTCGCCGAGCGTCCCTCGCGTGCCTACAATCCGCTCTTCCTCTATGGCGGCGTCGGCATGGGCAAGACGCATCTCATGCACGCCATCGGTCACGAGGTGAAGCGCCGCCAGCCGGTCTCGAACATCTGCTACGTGTCTGCCGAGAAGTTCACGAACGAGATGATCACGTCGCTGCGCAACGATCGCATGACCAGCTTCCGCGACCGCTTCCGCTCCGTCGACGTGCTTTTGATCGACGACATCCAGTTCATTGCTCAAAAGGAGCGCACCCAGGAAGAGTTCTTCCACACCTTCAACGCGCTGCACGAGAGCATGAAGCAGATCGTCATCGCGTCCGATCGCCCGCCCAAGGAGCTGGCCGAGATCGAGGACCGTTTGCGTTCGCGGTTCGAGTGGGGCCTGATTGCCGACATTCAGCCGCCCGATCTGGAGACCAAGGTCGCCATCCTGCAGAAGAAGGCTGAGAGCGAGCTCGTCACGCTGCCCACCGACGTCGCGCTCTTCATCGCTTCGAATGTCCGCACCAATGTGCGCGAACTCGAGGGCGCCCTCGTGCGCCTTATCGCCTGGTGCCAGCTCAACCGCATGGAGATCACGCTCGCGTCCACGCAGCAGTGCCTCAAGCAGTTCATCGACATGCAGGTGCGCAAGGTGACCATTGAGGCCATTCAGCGCGCCGTGGCCGAGCAGTTCGGCATGCGCGTCGCCGACCTCAAGCAGAAGAACAACTCGCGCAACGTCGTCGTGCCGCGCCAGATCGCGATGTACCTGGCCAAGCAGATGACCGAGGCCAGCCTACCGGAGATCGGCCGCCAGTTCGGCAACAAGCACCACACCACCGTGATGCACTCGATCGGCAAGATCGACGAACAGCGCCGCAACGACAAGGACCTGCATCGCACGCTGAACAAGCTGCAGGAAGTGCTGAACGGCTGACCTGGGCTTTAAAGCTCTGCCTTCCTCGCAGCGGCGAGCATTTCTATTCAAGCCGCTACACGGCGTCGGAGTTGCTGCCGGCAGGTTGGCTCGCGGCGGCGGGCGCGGCGGCGAACGATCTCTGCGCCGGTTGCGTTCCGGCCGGCTTCAGCACCTTTCGCAGCTTCGGTTCGGCGTAGGCTGCAATCAGGGCCGCCAGCACTCCGATTGCAAGTAGCGCTGCGATCAGGCTCTCTCCGGGCCCTGCCCCCAGGCGGTTTATGCGATCGAGCACAAAGCCTCCCACGCACTCATGCAGCAGATAGAACGGGTACGTGGTGAGGCCGAGCAGCCGCACCATGCTTCGAATCCGCTCGTTTTGCGGAAAACGCGCATTGAACCTGACTGAAAACACAAGCCCGATCACCGCCGACAAAAACGCCCCATAGGCGAGTATCGCAAGCGAGACCGGCGTGAGACCCAGGCCAGCGAACCTCGCGTTCAGCAAGTGCGGCTCGATCTCCCGCGCCCGGTCCAGAATCTCCGCCCAGGCCAGCACGACAGCGGCGCCGCAAGCGGCAAGCCCAAGCCAGGTGGTGAGTCTTTCCTTCCACGCCCAGATCAGCATCCCCAGCCCGAAGTAGCATCCATGACGAAGCAGCGTCAGATTCTTGACGCCATATCCGAAGAGGAAGGGCTTGGCGTGAATCCATGCAATGTTGGTGAAACCCAGCAATCCGAGATACGGCAGGCTCCACAAAACAAGCAGCACAGCCCAGAACTGCACGTTGTTGAATCGTCGCGCAAACAGGAGCAGAGCTACGATTCCATAAAACGCAAACTCGATCGGCAGCGTCCAATACGCCGTCGCGACGCGCCACTGCCCCATCAGGATCAAGGAGCCGATTACCGCCTTCGGTGTGAGCAGGACCCGGATTCCGTGAAGCACATAAACCCCCGCCGGGGTCACGGCAAGGAAAAACACATTCGCCACCAGCGCACACCATGCTGCTGGATACAAGCGGAGAAATCGCCCTTCTACAAATTTGCGTCCGGTCGACCCGAACGCCGAATTCGCGATCACGAGCCCCGAGATCACGAAAAACACCTGCACACCCACCCATCCGAACGGCAGCCCCCAGGGTTGATTGGGCTCCTGCCAGGAGAGATGAAACGCAGCCACGCTGACCGCGCAAATGAATCGGATGAGGTCGATGCCGTAGATATAGGAGCCGCCAGGCACGTGGCCCGCGTTGATCGGCGGCGAAGACGAAGGGCGATCGCTCATTCTCTTGTCTTCAAAGCTATGGACATTTTTACAAGCGCGCAAGACGGAGATTTCTCGCCGCGGCAGCCTCCCGCGCGCTGCAAAAAAGAGAAGCCCACGTTGGGGTTGCGGAACGTGGGCCTCTCTTTCTGTGTGTTGGATCCCTCAGCGTAGAAATCACTGTTAGTTCAGCGCAATCTCCAGGTCGTCCGCCAAGGTGAATTTGACGATCGATTCTGCCGGAATATCGATGTCACGATTCCCTGTCATTCCAGCGGCGGCAGTTCCCGCGCCGCCGCCGACGAGTCCGCCGACCAGAAGTCCAACTCCGCCCGTCGCCACTCCGCCCACCAGCATTCCCAGGCCCGCACCGCCCCCGATCATCGCCGCGGAGCGCCGGCCCTTGCCTTTCTTCGTCTGTTTGAGGTCCTTCGTGGTCAGCGGATACTGTGTTCCATTCAGCGTGAGTGATGTCAGCCGAAGTTCCAGCACCGACGCCCCCTTGAAGTGCCCACGCCTCTTCGCCTCGTCCACAACGCCGCCCACCGGAGTCCCTTTCGGCACCAGCGTGCTTCCGTCACTTCCCAAAACCGGATTGACGACTTCGCCGGTGAACTTCTTGCCGGCGTGACCGTGCTTCACGCTGATCCGCTGATCCACACGTATGGTCAGCGCCGTGCCCGCAGGAATGCTCACTTTGGCCGGCTCAACGGGCGGCGGCGGCGGTGGCGGCACCGGTGAAATCTTCGGCTCCGACGGCGGCGGAACCGGCGCCCCAGCCGGCGGAGGCGTCGTGGCCGTCGTTACGGCTTGTGCCGTCTGTCCCTGCGCCGGCGGCTGCACAATCGTTGTTGTCGTGGTTCCCGTTTTGTCGACGCTCACCACCTGCTGCGGCTGCCCGGTCTTCGCGGCCTGCGCCTTGGCTTCGTCGATCGCCTTTTGTTCTTTGGAAGTGCATCCGCAGATCATCACCGCCGCCATGGCGAGCGCCAGTGGGAGACGGCTAAGGGGAATCAAGCTCTCTGTAGCGATCATTGAGGGAAGTCCTTTCTTGTGCATTGGATCTCCAGCGCGGAGCGGGCCGGGAAACGACCGAAAGATGGAAGCGCTGGATAGCTGATCCTGGGTAACTGATCAATTTGGATGCCAAATGAGTTCGCAATGCTGTCTCCGCCGCGCTGCTCATCGCGTTCAGCGCCGGCAGCAGCGCGCACACTTTGGCACTCAACGGGCTGATTGTGGCGAACTGAGAGAGGAATCTGTGCGAACGCGCCACCAGAATTCGCGGACCCTACCGCCGCCCGAACCCTCTCGGCTTCGCCGGCGCCGCCACCGGCAAGTGCGTCTTGCCCTGCGGATACACGACAAGAAACCGGTCCATGCCTTCACCGGAGCTTGCCGTCTCCACTCCCTCGATGCTGCGAAATGCCATGTGCAGCAGTCGCCGTTCGCGGCTGTTCATTGGCGGAAAGGCATACGGAACCCCGGTGCGCAGCACCTTGTCCGCCGCTGTCTCGGCTCGCATACGCAACTCCTGTGCGCGCAAAGCCTTGAAGTTCCCAGCGTCGAAGCTGATGAGATCATGCTCACGTGGATCCAGCCGCAGAATTTGTGCAGCCACGGCTTCAAGCGCCCGCAGCAGCTCGCCGTCGCGCTGCGTCACCAGCGGCGTGTCCGGCCCGCCCAGCTCGACGTAGATCACGCGGCCTTCCAGGCCCTCGGGGTCGCGAGCGCCGTCGCCGGCCGTGATGCGGTACTTCAGGCGAAACCCGCCCAGTTTGTTCAGTGTCGACAGAAATCCAGCGATCTTTTGCGCCGCCTGTTGCAAATCCTCGATGGGCATAACACCCTAGTATCGCAGAGCCGGGCGGGCCTTAGGGGAGTCGAATCAACTTGGCATCCCCTCCCCCTCCACCCAACGATTGATTGCACACCATCCCACCGCCTGCTTAGGATGTCAGAACGATGCGCGGCTTCCCCGAGACAAATCGCCAAATGGGAGTGTGGGCGGCCACGGCCGTCGTCACCGGCGAGGCCATCTCGCTCGGCATCTTCCTCACGCCTGCCGGCATGGCCAAATCCCTCGGCTCGCCTGCGTTGCTCGGCGCGGTCTGGCTCGGCATGGCCGTCATGACGATGGCCGGCGCGCTCTGCTTCACCGAGCTTGCCGTGCGCAATCCGCACGACGGCGGCGAATACCTCTATCTCCGTCGCGGCTTCGGCCGCCGTATCGCGTTTCTCTATGGATGGATGGCCGCCGTCGTCATGTATCCCGGCGTGGCAGCGGCGCTCTGCGTGGGCCTAGTGCCTTATGCGCAGGCCCTGTTTCCCATACCGGCCCGCCTCGCGGCCATACTGCCCGCACTCATTCTGATTTCGCTCGGCGCCATCAACTATTCCGGCACGCGCCTTTCCAGCGGCGTAATGGCCACCCTGAACTGGCTCAAGGTCCCGGTGCTCGCCGCGCTCGTCGGATGGGCCATTGTCTCCGGCCACGCCACGCTCGCAAATCTCGCTCCGCTCACGGCGCGCCGCGCCGGTTCCGATCCGCTCGGCGGCGCCATCGCCGGCGCAGCCATCAGCGCCTTCTTCACCTTCGGCGGCTGGTGGGAGGCGGGCAAGATCGCCGGCGAAGTCCGCAATCCACGCCGCACTTTGCCCATCGCCTTTGTGGCCGGGGTTACCGTCGTCACCGCGATCTATTTGCTCGTGAGCTTCGCTTTCGTCGCTGTCGTTCCCATGGAGAAGATCCAGACCAACTCCGCCTTCGTAGCCCAGTTCGGTGAGGCTCTCTTCGGCGCGGCGGGCGGACGCGTCCTTGCGGCCTGCGTCCTGCTCTGCGTGGTCGGCGGACTCATGGTGCTCAGCATGGCCGTACCGCGCGTAACCTATGCGCTCGCGCGCGAAGAGGCCGAAACTGGCCCGCTTGGAGTCTTCGGCCGTCTGCATCCACGGTTCGGTTCGCCGGCCAACGCTGTGTTGCTGCAGACCGGAATGGCGCTCATTGTCCTCACACTGGGCGCATTCGACCGCATCCTCGCCTTCATCATCTTTTCCGCTGTCGTTTTTCTTGGCCTCACAGTCGCAACACTCTTCCGCGCCCGTAGCTATGACTCCGATTCCGATTCCGGCGCTGCTTCGAAGATGAAGCCCTGGTGGCATCCGCTCGCGCCCATCGTCTTTCTTGTCACCAGCGGCGCGCTCGCTGCGATGCTGCTGATGCATAACCCAGGACCCTCACTGCTTGGCGCCGCCATCGTGCTCGCCGGCCTGCCCGTCCGCCGGCTGCTCGTCCGCGGCAGCCAAGCTCCAACCGCTCCACCCTTACCTGTTAACCAGGAACTCTGAACTGCGAACGGGGAACATCTAACTGCGAAAAGATCGCCGGCAAATGTGAATCGCAGCCGGTCTCTGGACGCTGGACCCCTAACCCTTGGAGGCACCATGCCCTACATCAATCTTCCGCCCGATCTTCCCGGAATTCGCGCAGCCATGGCCTTCCGGCCCGAGACAGCGCGTCCGCTGAACGCACTGGTCGAAGTGCTCCTGCAAGGCCCCAGCACATTGACCAGGGGCGAGCGCGAGCTCATCGCGACTTATGTCTCCAGCCGCAACTGCACTCACTACTGCCACAGCATTCATGGCATGATCGCCGCGGCACATCTGGGCGGCGACGAAGCGCTTGTCAAGCAGGTCAAGACAGATTTCCTTCGTGCCGACATCAGCCCCAAGCTCAAGGCCCTTCTCCTGATCGCCGGGAAAGTGCAGCAGGATGGCAAGCTCGTTACACAGGCCGATGTCGACGCTGCCCGGGCCGAAGGCGCCACCGACATTGAAATTCACGACACGGTCCTGATCTCGGCCGCGTTTTGCATGTACAACCGTTATGTCGACGGCCTCGGCACCGTCCAGCCGGACGACGAGGCTCTTTACCGCGAACGTGGCGCGCGCGTCGCCCGCGACGGCTACGTGACCGTAAGCCAAGAGTACCTCGCAGCCCACGCCGGCACTCATTGATCTGCGTTCGGTCAAACACCGAAAGCTGAGAACTGAGAGCTGAGAGCTTCCAGCCATCAGCTGCCGAAGGCGAGCTTCGAAGTGATTCCCGATCTCTGACCGCTGACCCCTGATCCCTGAGGTTCCTATGTCCCATATCGCTCTTCCCGAAGGTTTCCCCGGCATCAGTGCCGGATTCGTGTTTCGTCCCGAAACCGCCAAGCCCATGCGTGCGCTGGCGCACATCCTGCTGCACGAGCCCAGTTCGCTCACGCCCGGCGAGCGAGAGCTCATCGCCACTTACGTTTCCTCGCGCAACAATTGCCATTTCTGCCAGGCCAGCCACGGTGCCGCGGCCGCCTGCCATCTCGGCGATGCCTCGGTGGTGGAGAAGGTCAAGGCCGACTTTCTTTCTGCGCCGGTCAGTCCCAAGCTCAAGGCTCTGCTCGCCATCGCCGGAAAGGTCCAGCAGGATGGCAAGCTCGTCACGCAGGCCGACGTGGATTCCGCCCGCGCCGAAGGCGCAACCGACCTCGAGATCCACGACACGGTTCTGATCGCCGCCGCCTTCTGCATGTACAACCGCTACGTCGATGGCCTGGGCACATGGCAGCCGCGCGACGAGTCGATTTATGCGCAGATGGGCCGCCACCTGGCCGACGAAGGCTACAACCAGCCCTCCATCCGTCATCCGGTCGGCTCCGCCTGAGGAGCCTGGCCCCGGCAAGGTCCCCGGTCGGAATGCAGTCGCGGGCTCCTCAAGGTCCTCCCATTCACCGCCGATAAGTCACTTCGGATGGTGCGTATGATTTTTCCTGCAGGGCCCGAAGACCTACCGGAAACCGTGCCCTTGGAGTGGGCCGGGGAAACTTGTTCCGTTGCGCGGCAGCCAATCCTGAACCAGAGCGGCCGCCTGCATGCCTATGAACTTCTATTTCGCGACAGCTCAGGGCTGGCCACGAACGTCTGCGGGGAAGCCGTTCTCGGTCCGTTGGTGGATGAAACCGTCGTCTTCGGACTCGATCGCTTCACCAATGGCTTTCCCGCCTTCGTTGCCTGCTCTCCCGTGGCGCTGACCGGCCAGTTTCTTCGCATTCTTCCGCCTGAGCGGACGATCCTGACTCTGCCCGAAAGCACAGAACCGACGGAAGAACTGCTGGAGGCCTGCCGCAACTTGAAGACCCGCGGCTTTCGCATTGCCGTCGACGACTTCACCGGCAAGATTCACCCGTTGGTTGAACTGGCCGACTATGTGCGGGTCGATTTCAGCCGTCACGACACGGCCGGATGCGGCCCGCTCGCGCAGTGGCTTGGCGAGTCTCCCGCAGCCATGGTCGCCAAACGAGTCCAAACCGACGAGGACTATCGCCGTGCGGTGTTCGAGGGCTTCACGCTCTTTCAGGGCGACTTTCTCTTCCGCCCCGCATTGGTGAAGAACCGCAAAGTGCCCGCCAATCGCCTTTTCCACTTCGAGATCCTGCGCAACCTCTATCGGGACACTGTCGACCTGAAGCGGCTCAGCAGCTTGGTCTCGCGGGATGCTTCGCTCACCTACCGCCTGCTGCGCCTTGTCAACTCACCCATCTGTGCGCTCCGCCAGGAGGTCCGTTCAGTGGAAGCGGCCATCATCATCGTCGGCGTCGATACATTCCGGCGCTTCGCCACGCTGGCCATTCTCGGCGAGTGCAACGCCGGCCAACAGCCGGAGATCCTGCGCATGGCCCTGCTTCGCGCCCGCTTCTGCGAACTCGCGTCGCACATGGCCAAACTCGACCCCTCCGAACAGTATTTGCTGGGAATGTTGAGTCTGCTATCGGTCATGCTGCGCGTTCCCATGTCCGAACTGACCCCCGCCCTGCCCCTCCGTGAAGATGTGCGCGGTGCGCTTGAAGGGGCGCACGTCCGCGAACGCTGCCTGCTCGACTGGCTGGAGCATCACGAACACGGCGAATGGCGCGCCTGCGACGAGATTGTCCGCGACAATCACCTGGTTTGCGACCGCCTCACTCGCAGCTATGCCGATGCCGTAGTCTGGTCCCACGCCGCGCTCCGCTCGACCGAAGCGGCCGCCGAGCCGGTCTGAAAACACAGCCCATTCATCGGGCGGTCTGGCACTTGTTTTATTCTGAGTAGTTGACCGTACGATTCGAGGAGCAACGGGACTCACTCAAGCCATGAGCCAGCAAACGATCGCCATTCATCTTCCCGACGGATCCGTGCGCGAAGTGCCCGCCGGCACAACGCCGCTCGATATCGCCAACGACATTTCGCCTCGCCTTGCCGCAGCCTCGGTCGTCGCGCGCCTGACTCCCGTGAACGGCACGCAGACCGCCGCCGGCACCGCCGAAGGCCTGTCGGAAGTCGAGATGTACGCCGCGCAGGATGCCTCTGCCTCGCGCCTTGTCGATCTCTCCACGCCGCTCACCGGCGACGCGCGCCTCGAGCTCATCAAGGAAAGCGATCCCGAAGCTCTCAAGGTCGTTCGCCACTCGGCGGCGCACGTGCTCGCCACGGCCGTTCTCGAGCTCTTCCCTGAAACGAAGCTGGGCCACGGCCCGGCCACCGACTCCGGGTTCTTCTACGACTTTTACCGCGAGACGCCCTTTACCCCCGAGGACCTTGGCGAGATCGAAGAGCGCATGCTCGAAGTCATTGCCCGCGACGAGAAGTTCGTCCACGAATACGAGCCGCGTGAAAAGGCGCTGCACGAGTTCGAAAAAGACGGCGACTTCATGAAGACCCATTTCGTCTCGAAGTTCACGCAACCCGGCGAAGACGTCAGTTTTTATCGCAACGGCAAGTTCATGGATTTCTGCCGCGGCCCCCATGTGCCTTCCACCAGCCGCGTGCGCGCCGTCAAGGTCACCAGTCTCGCTGGCGCCTACTGGCTGGGCGACGAAAAGAACCCGCAACTCCAGCGCATCTATGGCACGGCATTCTTCTCGAAGAAGGATCTCGATGAGCACTTCGCCCGCCTTGAAGAAGCGGCCCGCCGCGACCATCGCCTCCTCGGCAAGCAGCTCGACCTCTTCAGCATCCAGGAATTGGCCGGCGCCGGCCTCGTCTTCTGGCATCCCAAAGGCGCCATCGTCCGCATGGTGATGGAGAACTGGATGCGCGATGAGTGCCTCCGCCGCGGCTATCAGCTCGTCTACACGCCGCACGTGGCGCGCGTCGACCTTTGGAAGACCAGCGGCCACGAAGGCTTTTATGCGAAGAACATGTTCACGCCGATGGAACTCGACGACGCGAACTATCGCATGAAGCCGATGAACTGCCCGTTCCACGTCCTCATCTACAAGAACTCGCCCAAGAGCTATCGCGACCTGCCCGCGCGCTACGCCGAACTTGGCAACGTCTACCGCTACGAGCGTTCCGGCACCATGCATGGCCTCTTGCGCGTGCGCGGCTTCACGCAGGACGACGCCCACATCTTTTGCATGCCCTCGCAGATCGAGAGTGAAATTGCGGCTTGCATCGACTTTGCCGAAGCCACGCTCAAGACCTTCGGCTTCAATGAATTCAAGGTCGAGCTGTCCACATGGGATCCAGGCGATCGCGCTCACTACATCGGTTCCGACGAGAACTGGGACATCGCCATCCGGTCGCTCGACACCGTTCTCAAGAGCAAGGGCATTCAATACAAGACCATCCCCGGCGAAGCGGCTTTCTATGGTCCCAAGATCGACATCAAGCTCGTCGATGTACTCGGCCGCCTGTGGCAGCTCTCCACAGTGCAGTTCGATTTCAACCTCCCCGCGCGCTTCGCACTCGAATACGTCGGGGAAGACGGTGAGCGCCATCAGCCGGTCATGGTGCACCGCGCGCTTTTCGGGTCCCTCGAGCGCTTCTTCGGCGTGCTCATCGAGCACTACGCCGGCGCGTTCCCGCTCTGGCTGGCACCCGTGCAGGCCGGGCTTGTGCCCATCAGCGAGCGCCACACCGCCTATGCGCAGAAGGTCGATGCCGCGCTCAAGGAAGCCGGCCTGCGCGTCGAAGTCGACGCGCGCAACGAGAAGATGAACGCCAAGATCCGCGACTTTGCCAACCAGAAGGTGCCGTACATCCTCGTCTTCGGCGACAAAGAAGAAGCCGCCGAATCGGTCAGCGTGCGTGTCCGCGGCAAAGGCGACCAGGGCTCCATGCTGCTGACTGACTTTATTGCGAAGGCCAAGTCGCTGGTGGCGAGCCAGTCAGTGGAGCTATAACTTCACAGCCTGCCGGGGAATCAATATCCCTGGGTGTACTGTCCTTGCCGAACTGTGTGCGCTGAGGGTGGGTGCATGAGAATTCTGTCGCCCTGAGCGAAGGCAGGCGAATTTCCTCTGCCTGCCGCAGTCGAAGGATCCGCAATTCTTGGCTCGGAGGTCACTCACCGATGGCTCAACTCGCCGACTACCTTGCCGCCGAACGCACCTTTCTCGCCTGGCTCCGCACCGGTCTCGCCTTCATGGGCTTCGGCTTCGTCGTCGCCCGATTTGGCCTTTTCCTCCAGCAGATTCAGCTTGTCGATCGCGCGGCCATCCCGCGAACCACGGGCCTGTCGCTCTGGTTCGGGACTGCACTGATCGCCGCGGGAATCCTCGTGAATGTCTTCTCCGCCTGGCGTCACGTCCAGCTTGTGCGCACCCTCGATCGCAATGAGCTGCCGTCTGCCCGTTCGATGACTCACGTCGTGATCGTCGCCGCATTCCTCGCGCTCGTCGGACTTGCCATGGCCTTCTATCTGTATTCGGTCCGCGCGACGGCCGGGGCTCAAGCGCACAATGCCCCGGCCGCCACGCCATTCACGTCCCTGCAATCCGGCCCGTGACCACAACCGGCAGCTGCATTTCGCAACTGCGATCCGGATGGGATCCGGATGCGACCCCGCCGAACTTCGCACCTTTGAGCCGCGTCATCCGTCCACACTTCATGCGGTACACTCCAGACACGTTCTCCCGAACTGCTGCAAAGAGACCCCGATGAAGCTGCATCCCTTGTTGTTCCTTTTCGTTGCTGCATTTCCGCTGCCTCGCACGCAGGCACCTCAGTCCGCCGCGGCTCCCACCGCCCAGCCCGATCCGCAAGCCACTCTCAACTACATTCACTCGGCTTGGGACACGCTTACCCGCTCCACCGCCGACTGCCACTCTCTCGTCGACGTCAAGATCACTGCGAATCCTGTCCTCTATCTCCCGGCCGGCTTCACCCCGCCCGCCGCCGTTTCGGCTGTCGCCGAAAAATGCCACGTCAAGGTTGCCGCGCTTCCCCGCCGCATCGAAAAGCTCGCCGACATCCAACCTTCGCAACTCTCTTCTCCCGGCCTCCTCTATCTCCCCAATCCATACGTCGTGCCCGGCGGCCGATTCAACGAGATGTACGGATGGGACAGCTACTTCATCGTTCTCGGCCTCGAAGCCGACCATCGCGAAGCCCTCGCCAAGGGGATGGTCGACAACTTTTTCTTCGAGATCGAGAACTACGGCAGCGTGCTCAACGCCAACCGCACCTACTACCTCACGCGCTCGCAGCCGCCCTTCTTCACCTCGATGGTTCGTGCCATCTACGAAAATCCGGCGAGTTTTCCTGCAACTCCCGCCGGCCGCATCGAAGCCCACGCCTGGCTTGAGCACGCCTATGCGCTG
>Ga0335069_10000622_pt1 | contig 58549 bp, 55 predicted proteins | sample Lox_Sample_11_FD_206714 | JGI IMG/M metagenome (GOLD analysis project Ga0335069, IMG submission 206714) | Soil microbial communities from Loxahatchee National Wildlife Refuge, Florida, United States - Lox_Sample_1.1 | ecosystem: Environmental > Terrestrial > Soil > Wetlands | place: USA... | reverse complement strand
TCGCTTTCCCATGCCTGCCGCTCGGCTAGTTCGAACGCGAGAAGTACGCGGCGCCGGATCTCGAGGGCGTCTTCAATTGTCTTGAGTCCAGGCGCAAGCGGTATCCATTCGTCGTGTCCGAAATAGGCATGAGTGGCGCCTGAGCCGAGGATCAGATAGTCAAAATGGATCTCCTGGCTGGATGCGATAACGACTTTTCGTTGCATGTCGAAATCGAGTACTTCCTCGAGTATCACCTCAACATTCGGGCGATCCCGCAGAATCCAGCGGATGGGAGCGGCAATTTCACCGGGAGAGAGTCCCGCCGTTGCCACCTGATAAAGCAGGGGCTGAAAGGTGTGATGATTCTTGCGGTCGATGACCGTAACGTCGACGGGGAGGCGCGCCGCCTGTTGCGCCGCGGAAAGCCCCCCGAATCCAGCTCCGACAATCACCACCTTCGGTTTGCTCGTCATTCGCTACTATAGATTCCGTAAAGCGCGGTCGAGACGGAATGAATTTTGGCTCCTTGAAATGAATCGGATTATCACGGGCGAGAGACAGGACGCAGCCACATCAGCCAATGCAGTCGTGCGCACTTTCCACGAAACGCACCCGGCACGGGAATCCGCCGAGGTCTGGCCGTACTTGATTCCGTCGGTCCGCAACGTCATTTTCATTTTCATCCTCTGGTCACTGTTGGCAGGGACGCTCTCAAACCGTCCGCTCTCCGACCCGGATATTGGCTGGCATATTCGGACGGGCGAGCTGATCCTCGCGCAACATGCGCTTCCACGTACCGATCCATTCTCTGCGACAATGCACGGTCAGACCTGGTTTGCATGGGAGTGGCTTTATGACATCGCGCTCGGAATTCTGTATCGCGCATGCGGGCTCAATGGGGTCGCCTGGCTGTGCGCATTGCTTGTGGCGGCGACCTTAACGTTGCTCCTGTCACAGTTGGTCCGGCGGGGCACAGGTTTGCTTCTGGCAATCTTGCTGATGCTGCTTGCGGAACTGGTGGTGACCATTCACTTGTTCGCGCGCCCGCACATTGTGAGTTGGCTGCTCACGCTCATCTGGTTTGGCGCGCTGGAACGCTGGGAGCAGGGAGCCATGCCGCGCTGGCTGCGGTGGTTCTTTCCGGCGTCGATTTTGCTGTGGGTAAACTTGCACGGTGGATGGCTGTTCGCGTTCGCTTTGTTCGCTGTCTATCTGGCGGCGGCTATTATCGAGAGCCTGCGCGCGGCGGACCCATTCGCCGCGCTGGCCGCAGGTCGGCGGGCGCGGGACATGGCTTGGACGGGCGGAGCGTCCGCTCTGGCGACCCTGGCAAATCCGTTCGGCTGGAGACTGCACGTTCATATTTACCGCTACCTGAGCGACCGCTATCTGATGAATCGAATCTCCGAGTTTCGCTCGCCCGATTTTCACGGCTGGCCGGCGCGGTGCTTCGTCATCATCCTGCTTTTGACCCTCATGGCTTTCGCCGGCCAGCGCCGCACCATTCGCCTTAGCCACTTGCTTGTCACACTTCTGGCCGTGTATTCGGGATTCCTGTCATCACGCAATCTTCCGGTCTCGGCGATGGTAATGGTCCTCATAATGGGACCGCTGCTTTGGAAGAGCATCGGGGCGGTCGCCAACCGCCCCGGCGCCTCGCGCGGCCTTCGCGCGCTCCTCGCGCGCTGCATCGAATTCTCAGGCCGCATGGGACAGCAGGAGATGTCGACCCGAGGGCAGATTTGGCCATCGATCGCCGTTGTCGCCGCTCTCGCCGTCTGTCTGAACGGCGGGAAACTCGGCTCCCGGCACGTCATCGACGCTCATTTCGACGCCACTAAACTCCCCGTTGCGGCGGCCGATTTTCTGCAGCGGCAGTCCGAGGGCAGTCCTGTTTTCTCCACCGATTCCTGGGGCAGCTATCTCATTTACCGGCTGTATCCCTCGCGGCTGGTGATCATCGACGACCGGCATGATCTGTACGGCTCGGCGCGGGTTCGGGACATGTTGGTGCTGACCCAGGGCGAACCGGGCTGGCGCAACGTCCTCGAAAACTGGCATATTCAGACTGTCTTGTTGCCGAAGGGTTCGACGCTCGCCAACCTGTTGCTCGAACTTCCTCAGGACTGGAGTAAGACATACGGCGACGAGGTTGCGGTTGTGTATCAGAAGAGATAATCTCTGCGACCGCGGTTGGCGGGCATCATCAGATGAAGTGCGGATTACCGGTGGAAGTCAGGAGTTGATGATGGCGCATCCCGAGTCTCCGCAGGCGGTGGCGAAAGCAACCATGTCGGAGCGAGCCTCTGAATGTCGAGGAATGTGCCGGTGAGCGCACAGTGTGTGCCGTTCCGGCAGATTCCGCATTCCACACCGCTCTTTCTCGACTACCTCTCTTATGCGCCTTCCGTTCGAAAGTTCTATCCGAGACCGCCCGCTTTTTCGGACTGGTTGAAACCCGAAGCTGCCCGTGTTTCCTATGACAACGAGCGCCGCAAGCGAGTGAGCGGAATACTGGCCCGTCAGAATCGCGCGTGGGGAGCATCGCCCCGCACGCTCGCGAATATTGAGAGGCTGGGCGCGGGCGCTCTCGCGGCTGTGACGGGGCAGCAGGTCGGTTTGTTCGGCGGTCCGATGTTCTCCATCTTCAAGGCGCTTACCGCGGTGAAATTGGCAGCCGAGGCCACGTCAGCCGGCGTCGACTGCGTTCCGATTTTCTGGCTGGCGACCGAAGATCACGATCTCGCCGAAGTTAACCACGTCTCCTTACTTCGCGCCGCCGGAATTGGCGACTCGGGAGGTTTGGAGCGCGTGGCAGTCGAGACGCATAGTGTGACCGACGCTCCCGTTGGGACAATAAAGTTCGGCCCCGAAATTGACCGGACTGTGCACCAGGCGTCCGTACTTCTCGGGGACTCCGAGGTCACGAAATGGCTGCGCGAGTCCTACCGTCAGGGAGAGACACTGGGCAGCTCTTTTGCCCGTTTGTTTGCTCGGATCTTCGCCGAGTGGGGCGTAATTCTGCTCGACCCGGCCGATAAGGACTTCCATGAGGTGGCCAGGCCATTGTTGCGCTCGGCGATCGAGCGCGCAGCGGAACTGGACGAGGCGCTTCTCGCCCGCGGCAAGGAGATCGAGGTTGCAGGCTATCACCAGCAGGTGAAGGTCACGGCGGCCACGGCGCTGCTTTTCGAAGTGAAGAATGGCGTGCGCACCGCCATACGCCGCAAGGCAAATGGCAGTGGCGCCGAATTCGTCTCTGGAGGAGAGAAGCTCTCCGCGCAACAGTTGCTGAATCGCATCGATGAGGCACCCGAAAACTTCAATCCCAATGTGCTCTTCCGGCCCGTGGTGCAGGATTTTCTCCTGCCCACTCTCGTCTACACCGGAGGGGCGGCGGAGGTAGCGTACTTCGCGCAGGTCGCAGTCGTCTACGAAAAGCTGCTGGGACGCGTCACGCCCGTGTTGCCGCGCTTCTCCGCTACGCTGGTTGAACCTAAAGCTGAGCGTGTTCTGAACCGCTACAAACTGACCTTGCCGGACGCCCTCCAGGGGCCTGAAAAGGTCCGCGAGCTTATAGCGGTCCAGTCTTTGCCCCAAGATTTGCAGGAGCGTTTTGCGGAGGCGAACGCGGGCATCGAAAAGCTGATAACCGGAGTTCGAGAATCACTCGCGAAGCTGGATTCAACGCTGATCGGAGCCGCCGACCGGGCGCGATCGAGCATGTTGTACCGCGTCAAGCGCCTGCAAGGCCAAGCGGCGCGCGCTGAGCTTGAGCGGAACGAGGTCATTGACCGGCACGCCCAGACTGTCTCGAATGCGCTCTTTCCGCACAAGAGTCTGCAGGAGCGCGAAATTGCTGGGGTGACCTTTGTGGCGCGCTATGGTCCGGCTCTGCTCAACACATTGTACGAATCAATTCACACGGACTGCCACGATCACCAGCTGATCTTCGTGCAGTAGACCTTCGCGGCATCCTCCCGCGAGCAAGCCGGCCAGGACGTTGAGCATGCCTGGGCCCGGAGCTACCCCGAGCAGCACCGCTGCGCCAAAAAGGACGAGCAAACGACCCGCGTCAAACATAGTGGGCAGAATTATCACGGCGTCGCTGGCGCGATTTGGGCGAAGTTAATCATGCGCTTGCCCAGCACTGTGCGGACTGCGCCCTCCGGAATTCAGCAATAGAAACTCCAACTCTGCCAGTGATTCGACCCGCGCAACTCCCTTATCTTTATAGGCGCCCGGGACATCCATCAGAACGGCCTGCATACCCGCTCGCCTTGCTCCGAGATAGTCGACTGAATAAACATCGCCCACGTAAAGACAGTTTTCCGGGCTCGCGCTCATCGCCTGCATCGCGTGCCGAAATATCTCGGGATGCGGTTTCTCGCGTCCCACCAGGCCTGAGTCGGTGATGGTCAGAAAGCAGTCGGCGATGCCGCACCGGCGCAGCACATCCTCGATGCGGCCGTCGGCGTTGGAGATGACGCCGATCCGATATCGCTGGGCGAAACTCAGCAGATGCTCGCGCGTACCCGGCCGAATCTGGTCCCAGTTGGCGGAGTCGCGGACGCCGGCCACAAGTTCGTTGCGCAGCCTTTCGTCAATGACGCCTAGGTCGGCGAACAGTTGCGTATAGAACATCAGCCAGAAGCTGTGGTCATGGTTCCCGTCGCTCACCATGAGCGCGTCAAATTCGCATTTGATGCGGCATTCGAGCTGGCGCAATCGCTCGGGCTCCGGGTTCCACCCCTTTTCGGCCAATGGCGCGTGAATCCGTTTGCGGTTAGGGAAGAGCAAAGTGTTGCCGACGTCGAAGAAAATGGTTGTGACCTGTAAATACATTTGCGATGGCTCTTCTCGTATTGTAATGGCCGGCAAATAACCAGAAAGGCACGTGCAGCGCTGACGTGTGGCGGCGAAACCAGTAAGATCAGGTTTGGCGTTTGACGCAACTTGAAGCTCGATATGAGCCTTTCCTCGCTATTCCGCGCTGTTCCACGATCGTGTTCGTCGGTGTTGTTCGCGGTTGGGGCGCGTCCGCTGCCCTTGGGCCGCTCTGTTCGCACCCTGGCCGCGCTTGCTCCGCCGGCCTTTTTGGTGCTCAACACGCGCGAAGAGGTTTACAACATCCTGTGGGTGCTGGTATTCGGATTCGCCACCCTGAATATCGTGAGCCTCGGCGCGCGTCGCTTCGAGGCGCAGAAGCGCGGCCTCAATTTCGGCGAGGTGCTGGCGATCATGATCGTTTTTATTTCGATCGTTCTCCTGGGATGGGAGATGCTGTACGTGTTTCACATCCTGCCGATTCGCCTCGAGCCGCGCTGACGCGGTATCATTCGCCTGTGGCCAAACGAGATTCCAATTTCGAAGTGACATGCCCGTGCTGCGGGGCGGTGCTGAAGATCGATAGCGCGACCCGGGGCGTGATTTCTCATGTCGCCCCGGTCAAGCCCAAGATGTTTCAGGATATGGAGGAGGCCGCGCGCGCCATGAAGGAACAGGATGGCCGGCGCGATTCGATCTTCCGGCAGTCGGTCGAGGCGCAGAAGCATGCTTCCGAATTGCTTGAGAAGAAGTTCCAGGAAGCCTTGAAGAAAGCGAAAGAGACGCCGGACACGGGAAAGCCGATACGGGATTTCGAACTGGATTAGATTGCAGGGCGATCGGATGAACCGGCCATCGGGAGACCTGAGGGCGATGCCGCAGTGACCCGAGCACACGAGCGGGCGCCGCTTCTTCTTGGCCATCGCGGAGCGCGAGCCACGCGCCATATTCCCGAAAACACCTTCGAGTCGTTCGAGTTGTGCCTGGAGCACGGGTGCGACGGGTTTGAATTCGACGTGCGCCGCTCCGCCGATGGAGTTGCCGTAATCTGCCACGACCCGGTGATCGGCGGACTCGAGGTGGCCCTCACACCGGCAAGTGTTCTCAAGTTGCCTTCGCTGCAGGACGTCCTGCGCGAATTCTCCGGGCGAGCGTTTCTCGATATTGAGTTGAAAGTCGCGGGACTCGAAGGCCACTTGGCAGCCGCCTTAAACGACCATCCTCCCCAAAAAGGCTGCGTCGTATCGTCGTTTCTTCCCGAGGTTTTGCGATCGATTCACCGGTCTGGCGCTCGCATCCCGCTTGGGTTTCTTTATGACCACGAAGAGCAAACCCTGCCAACCGGGCTTCCGGTGATATATTCCGCCCCTCGTTTCACGTTCCTGACTAGCGCGGGAGTCGCGCAAATCCATGCTGCGGGCGGAATGGTCATGACATGGACCGTGAATCGCGCCGACGACATGCGCCGCTTTGCAGAGTGGGGCGTAGACGCGATCATCTCAGACGACACGCAACTTCTCGTGCAGACCCTTCGTTGACCCCTACCCTGCGCAGAGGGATCCCGATTTCAAGATAAGCTCTCGTCTCCGCATTGTCAGGTTGCTCTCAAAATCCCTGTCGTTTACCCTGATCGTTCATGCCCACCACCGGAGAACGCTTCGAACGCGCGGTTCAGATCATGGCTCGCCTTCGCGCGCCGGGTGGATGCCCCTGGGATCGCGAGCAGACCTTCGATTCCATCAAGCCCTATACCTTGGAGGAGGCGTATGAAGTCCTCGAAGCTATCGACGATCGCGACTGGCCGGAATTGACGGGGGAACTCGGCGATTTGCTCCTGCAGGTGCTCTTTTATTCTGAAATGGCGCGCGAGGCTGAGTATTTCTCCATCGACGATGTTCTCGACCGCCTTTCGGCCAAGCTTGTCGACCGCCATCCCCATGTTTTTGGCGAGGTGAAGGCGGATACGCCGGCCGAAGTTCTTCGCAATTGGGAGGCGCTGAAGGCGGAGGAGAAAAAGAAGCGCCTGCTGGCGCGGGGCGAAGCCGCTGGTCCGGAGGCGGACGAGAAAGCGGGCATTCAGGAGTCCGTCCTCGCGGGAATTTCCTCCCGCGTCCCCGCCCTTCTCGAAGCGCACAAGCTAAGTTCTCGTGCCGCGCGCGTCGGGTTTGACTGGGCTGAGATTGAAAGACTCTTCGAAAAGCTGGGCGAAGAAACCGCCGAGTTGCGCGCCGAGCTGAAACAGGCGCCTGTCAAAGGTCCCGCGGGGACCGGCATTGCGAGTTCGGGGAAGCCGCCCGTTTCTCCCGAGTTGCATGCGCGTCTTGAAGACGAGGTCGGCGATCTCTTCTTCGTGCTCGTCAACATTGCCCGGTTTCTGGCGCTCGATCCGGAGCAGGCTTTGCGCAAAACCAACCGCAAGTTCAAACGGCGTTTTCAGTGGATGGAAGCGCAACTGCATGCCGCGGGCCGGCAGCCGCAGCAGGCTTCCATGGATGAGCTCGAGCAACTTTGGCAGCAGGCCAAGCTGCAGGAGAAATCGGCGTGAGCGAAAGCGCACGCCAGAAAGCTCACCAGCCGAAATCTGACGACAGAATCGCCGCATTGACCATTCGCAAGTGCACCGTCCTTGAAGAAATGCACGCCTGCTTCGCCCTGCAAAAAGAGGTGTGGGGCTTTTCGGATGCGGAACTCGTTCCTGTCCGGATATTCGTCGTCGCCTCGAAAATTGGCGGACAGGTAATTGGCGCTTTCGACGGCGGTGAACTCGTAGGCTACGCCTTGGCGATTCCTGCCATCCGCAACGGCCATCCCTTTTTGTATTCGCAGATGCTCGCTGTGCGCCACCAGTACCGCAATGCGGGGCTTGGCCGCCGCCTCAAGCTCTTCCAGCGCGAAGAGGCCATCGGCCGGGGCATCGAACTCATGGAGTGGACCTTCGATCCCCTCGAAATCAAGAACGCATACCTGAATATCGAAAAGCTGGGGGCGATTGCGCGCCGGTACATCGTGAACCAGTACGGAATCACATCGTCTCCCCTGCAGGGCGGTTTGCCGACGGACCGGCTGATTGCGGAGTGGTGGATGAACTCGCGGCGCGTGCAGGCGGTGCTGGGCGGCAGCGCACGCGCGCGGTTCGATGCCAAAGCGCGGATCGAAGTGCCCGCAGAGGTCTACGAATGGAAGGCCAACCCGGCCGCCCGTTCTCAGGCTCTGGCCTTGCAGGATCAAAATCGAAATCACTTCCTTAAGGCGTTTGGGGACGGATTGTCCGTGCTGGGCTATGAACGTGACCAGCGCGGCAATGGGCGATTCTTGCTCAGCGCCTGGGATGAGGAATGGAACTACTAGGCCAGTCGCGCGCCCGCTCATGATGCCAATTGCCCAACGGAGTGCAATGTACGGCCTGATTCAGACCGTGCTCATGTGCGTTTTTGTCGCCGCCGTCTTTCTCGCTCCCCACGCGCCTCTTTTGCTCCCGGGCCGGGCGCCGGGGATCATCGGCGGCGCGCTCTGCCTGGCGGGACTGGCGTTGCTCTTCGCGGGGGTTGTCGGTCTCGGCGCCGCGATTCAGGTAAGCCCGGCGCCCAAGGAAAATGCCGCATTGGTCACGAGCGGGATATACCGATGGTTTCGGCATCCGATTTATACCGCGATCATTGCGATTGTGATCGGTCTGTTTTTGCGGCAATCGACGATCGCCGTCGCACTCGCGGCTTTGACCGTGATCGCCTATCTTGCCATCAAAGTTGTTTTCGAAGAGAAGCTGCTGTTGGCCCGCTATCCCGGCTATGCTGAGTATCGGCGGAAGAGTTGGGGATTGGTGCCCTGGCCACATCTGTTTTCCTAACTCTCTCGTACAATGGTCGGCTGCCCGATTTGCGCCGGCCCCGTTCCGGCACGCGAGAAAAATGAAGATCGAATCGATAACCCTGCATGAGATTCATATGCCGCTCGTCCATTTTTTCGAGACGAGCTTTGGACGCGTCTACAGCCGCCGCATTCTCCTCGCCAGCGTCATGTGCGATGGCATTCGCGGGTGGGGGGAGTGCGTCGCTGGCGAAGACCCCTTTTACAGCCCGGAGTGGATTGAGACTGCATGGCCGACAATTGCGCAATATCTGGCGCCCATGCTGCTCGACGGCAATGTGGATTCCGGGCGTAACTGTGCCGCGCTCTTCGCGCGGGTGCGCGGTCATCGTATGGCGAAGGCTGCGCTTGAAAACGCGGTTTGGGACCTCGAAGCCCGCATCAAGCAGCAGCCTCTTTGGAAACTGCTTGGCGGGTCGCTCTCCGAGGTCGCTTGCGGAGTTTCCATCGGAATTCAGGATTCGCCCGGTCAACTTCTCGACAAAATTGCCACCGAACTCGCGGCCGGCTACCGCCGTATCAAGATCAAGGTCAAGCATGGGTGGGACCTGAACATCCTGGAGATGATTCGTTCGCGCTGGCCGGACATTCTGCTGAGTGTGGATGCCAACTCCGCCTACACGCTCGATGAGGCGGAGCATCTGCGGAAGTTTGACGCCTTTCGCCTCCTGATGATCGAGCAGCCTTTGTGGGACGACGAAATCTACCTGCATGCACGGCTGCAGAAGGCGATTGCAACATCGGTCTGTCTGGACGAAGCGATTCACCATGCCCGCTCAGCCAACTTCGCTCTGGAAACCGGGGCCTGCCGCATCATTAACGTAAAAGTCGGGCGCGTCGGGGGATTCGCCGAGGCTATCAAGGTGCACGATGTCGCACAAAAGCATAATGCCCCCGTTTGGTGCGGAGGAATGCTCGAGTCTGGGGTGGGGAGGGCACACAACATCGCGCTTTCCACCCTGGAGAACTTCCGCTTGCCTGGGGACGTTTCCGCGTCAAAGCGCTACTGGAAAGAAGACATCATCGAACCCGAGGTCGAGGTCCGGCCCGACGGGATGATCGCCATTAGCAATGCCGCCGGTACGGGATACACGGTGCGCGAGGATCTCGTGCGGAAACTCACGGTACGCACGCAGACATTCACCGCCGGCAAAAATTAGGCGCGCCTCGGTTCGAAGCAGCTATCGCTTCTGCTTCTCCGCAACATTCTCCGATGCGCTCTTTTCCGTGGCCACGGTCGCTTCCTCCTTCTTCAGCAGTTGCACGGCCTGGGCGAACGTCAGGTCATTCGGGACGCGCTTGAAACCGCTGTAAACCTCGGTGGAGTCGATATGCAGGCTCTTCACCAGCAGGATTTTCCCATCGAAGTGCAAAGTCATGCTGGAAATCTCCCACACGTTGTTCACGTCCTGCTGATGGACGACGAAGCGCCCGCCCTTGTCAAGGTGGCCTAGGATTCCCCACCCGAAGCCGACCGGCTTGAACAGAGTTCCATCGATGCTGGCGATGCGGAAATGGATGGCATCGACCAGAATGTGGCCCTGCATTCCCGTAAGGACTTCTTCCACCCGCGAGGGCGGCGTGTAGTTCGGGTTGGGGCGGAACTTCAGCTTGACCAGCGGATCGCCGGCGCGGCCGATGCCTTCGGTTCCTTTTTCTTCACCGGCGTCTTCATACAGAAATGCATCGGGCAGCGCCCGCATGATGCGCGTCGTATGCTCCGCGTCTTCGCGCTCCTGCGCGCGTTTCTTTCGCAGTTCCTCTGGATTGTCGATAAAACGTTGCAGGCGCGCCTCTTCGCCCTTCGCCTGATCGGGCGTCAATGATTTGCCATCGTAGGCGATGATCAGTCCCGCACTGCCTTCTTTGGTCTCAGCGTAAAGCTTGGTCGTCGACCCCTTCGGGGTGGTCTTCACTCCGCGAAACATGAAGTGTTCCGCGACGCCCTGGTTCGCTTTGAGTTCGTTCTGAACGGCCTTGCGGACCAGTTCGATCGGATTCCGGTGATCGGCTGCCTCCGCCGCCACGCGCGCGTTTTCAGCCCCGCCCGCTTGACATGCAAAGAGCACAAACAGCATCAGGCCCCATGCAGCCGCCATCGGCACGGCTCCCCTTGGGATGTTATGTGACTCTCTCCGGTCCGCTCCTAACCCGTTCATCGTGATTAAGACGATGGTAGCAAGAGAGGCGTTGCTTTTACGAGGCTGTCCAAAGGGTCGGGATTACGGTGGTAGCTAGACGCGGCGAACGGGCCTGATCCCTGTCCGCGCCATGCCGATGATTTACAATCAGGGATTCGCCCGGGCTGCGCCCTTTATTTCGCGGCCCTGCGAGATGGGAGTGCCAAATGGACGCACCGCAGAATCAGATTGCCAGTCTGGGCAGATCGGTCGTAATCAAGGGAGAGGTTTCCGGGTCGGAAGATTTGTATGTTGACGGCGAGATCGAGGGCAGCATCGACCTGCGGAACCATAGCGTGACCATTGGGCCGAATGGCAAGCTCAAGGCCAGTGTGAGCGCGAAATCGATCGTGGTGCAAGGCAAGGTCGATGGTAGCTTGAGTGCCTCGGACCGTCTCGATCTGCGCAAGTCAGCCGTGGTTACCGGAGACGTAACTACGCAGCGCATTGCCATTGAAGAGGGCGCGTTCCTGAAGGGCAAAGTCGATATCCAGAAAGATGCGGGGAAAGGAACGGCGAGTTCGTGAGACGCTGCTTTTAGCAACCGATGGCGCTTGTCGCTGATAACCTGATGAAATTTTTCCGGGCCTCTTCGAAACAGTCGGCAGAACCGGCCACACCACAGAAACTGAGCCGCCGTTCAAGTGGTGTGGGGGAAATTTCGCGCGTCCTGAATTCACAGGAAGGACTGTGCATTCTCGACGTGGGTTCGACCTCGGCCAACAACATTACCTACTTCACCGGTAACGGACACAAAAACTATAGCGAGGATCTGTTGCGCGCCTCGCTTGACCCGGCCTTGCAAAAGCAGGATAGCGCGGGTGCCGCTGTTACCGACGCCAAGACTTTTCTCGACGAGAACCTGACTTACCCCAACAACCATTTCGATATCGTCCTGCTCTGGAACCTGGCCGACTACATGGAAGAGAGCCTGGTCAAGCCGACCATCGACCGCCTGTGGTCCGTGATGAAGCCGGGTGGCTTGCTGCTTGCGTTTTTTCACACTCGCGATGCCGGCCCGGATTCCATGTGCTTTCGCTACCACGTGTGCGGGACGGATGTGCTCGAAATGCAGGCCGTGAAATTCGCGATCCCGGGACGCTCGGCGGAGAAGCAGTCACCCCGCCTGCAGCGTGTCTTCAATAACCGCCATATCGAGAATCTGTTTCATGACTTCGCGTCGATCAAGTTTTTCCTCGCCCGTGACAATATCCGCGAAGTGTTGGTCGTGAGATAGCCTCGCGGCTCCAGCCCTCAAGCAAAACCTGACTTGGTTGCCGCGGACTCACGCGGGTCTTTACGGATTAAATTCTCTATTTCGATATCGGCGCAAATCCAGGTGCATCCGCGGCAAGGAAGTTGATTTTGATCTTGCTTGCACCTTGCACCTTGGACCGGCGAGCTTGGAGCTCAAATAGGATTGCAAAACCCTGATATCATGAAAGGTCAGGCACTGGTTCCGCGCGACGTTTTCCCGCCAACCCCGCCAGGTCCGGAAGGAAGCAACGGTAACGGGCTCTTTCGTGCGCAGTGGTCTTCGGTGCCTGGCTTTTTACATCCGGCCATCCGGTCGTCTGCAAAATCGGCAATCTTCACTAGCCGCGAATTCCTGCCTCGCTCTGCGTTATCCTAACCTTCTGCTATGTCCAGGCGCCTTTACTACGACCAGCCTAACCTGCTTGAGTTCGATTCTGTCGTCGAGGACGTGAGTGCGCCCTCGGGCAGCGACGCTCGTCCATCTTTCACGTTGCGGGAGAGTGCCTTTTATCCCACGAGCGGCGGCCAGGTTCATGACAAGGGATGGATTTCAATCGGCGATCGGCGCGTGCGGGTCGCGGAGATTGCAGAAACCGAGGATGGGCGGGTTGTTCACTACCTCGAGGCGCCCTCGGAGGCTCCCGCGCGCGGGGCCCGCGTGCATGGAAGCATCGATCCGGATCGGCGCCGCGACCACATGCAGCAGCACACCGGGCAGCATGTGCTCTCGGCGGCGTTCATCGAGCTTTACGAGTTTCCGACCGTCTCGTTTCACATGGGAGACGATTATTGTTCGATCGATCTGGCAACGCCGTCACTCACTGCCGCTCAGGCCGTGGGCGCGGAGAAGCGGGCGAATGAGATTGTCTTCGAAAACCGTCCGGTGACCATCCGCTACGTGCGTCGCGAAGAGGCGGAGAAACTGGGCCTGCGGAAGCTTCCGCCAGCCGAACGCGAAGAGCTGCGATTGATTGAGGTTGCGAATTTCGATCTGTCGGCATGTGGCGGGACGCATGTGAACGCGACCGGGCAGATCGGCGCGATTCTACTGCGGAAGATCGAAAAGACACGTCAGGGCATGCGCGTAGAGTTCGTTTGCGGTGGCAGGGCAGTGACGACTGCTCGCCGCGACTTCGAGACTCTCGCGGACGCCGCAAGCCTGTTTTCGGCGAAGTTGACCGATGTTCCGGAGATGATCCGAAAGACATTCGAGGAATCGAAGGAAGCTCGCCGCCAGAAAGAAGAAGCGTTGGAGCAATTGGCGGGAGCGATGGCACAAGCCGAGTTGGTCGGATCATCTGGCGATCGGGTCATCGGGTCATCGGAATCGGGGCGGAAGATTGTTCTGCGCGTTTTCGCCGATCGTGATTCGGCTTTCGCGAAGTTGTTTGCGCAGAAGCTCGTCCGTGCGGGCCTGGGTGTCGTTGCGCTGGTGGCGAGCACGGTTAGTCCGCCGGGAATTGTCTTCGCGCAGACGGCGGGCGGTTCGGCCGATATGGGCGCGCTTCTGAAAGAGGCGCTGGCAGCGATTGGCGGCCGTGGCGGAGGCAGCCACGATTTTGCCCAGGGTGGAGTGCCTGCTGGATGCGATGTCGAGAAGCTATTGCGGGATGTGGAACGAAAGTTGGCGGGTTGATGTTTCCCATGTGAGCGCGTAGCGTACGCCTCGAGTTGGGGCGCAATCGACATCGAGTTCTCAGTTCCTCGCGCGCGGGTTCACTGAGAACTGACAACTGAGAACTGACAACCGATGCTGGAACCGCGACTCATTCTTATCCATCTGCTCCTCAAGCTGGGCGTCGCGGCGACCGTGTCGACGCTCCTCGGGCGGTCGAAGGAGTTTCGCAAGCTCGTCTTTCGCGAGCAGCGTTCCACCAGGCAGAAGATCTATCTCGCCCTTTGGATGGGACTGCCCATCGCGGTCGGTGTCTGGATTCGCTTTAACGTCACCAGCTTCATCTCCGGCGACTTGGCGCTGGAAACGGCGCTCTTGCTTGGCGTGATTGGCGGCAGAGTTTCTGGCGGAGTTGGCGGCGCGCTGGTCGGACTTCCCGCCGTATTTCATCACGAGTGGGCGAGCATTCCTCTGTATTCGCTCGCGGGCATTGTCGCTGGGCAGTTGCGGCGGTTCGCGCCCGAGCAGGAAGACATCTGGTCGTTCTCACCCTTTGTTGACCTCACTATCTTTCGCTGGATTCGCCGCAATTTGCCGCGGCCGCGTTTGTTCGATTGGCAGGTGACGTTTTTCCTTACCATCATCGCGGTACGTTTCTTGCAGACGGAGATATGGCATACATTTCCAGCAGCGGTCTTCAGCCTGGAAAGCAGCAATCTGTGGGTGGAAGCGGCAATCTACATGACGTGCGCGACGGTCGTCGGTACCGAACTGAAGATCTTCAACAACGTCCGGATTGAGCTGAAGCTGGAAGAGCAGGAGCGTCTGCTGCTCCACGCGCGCATGGCGGCTCTGCAGAACCAGATCAATCCGCACTTTCTGTTTAATACGCTGAATTCTATTTCGTCGCTGGTTCGCTTCGATCCGGATACCGCCCGCGAGATGATCCTTAAGCTGGCCACGATTCTGCGGAGGCTGACAAACAGCACAGATTCATTTGTCTCGCTACGTGAAGAAGTGGAATTCATCGATAACTATCTCGACATCGAAGTAGTGCGCTTCGGACGCGACAAGCTGAAGGTGATTAAGGAACTCGATCCCGCATCGCTCGAGACCATGGTTCCGAGCATGATTCTCCAGCCGCTGGTTGAGAACTCGATCAAGCACGGGCTCGCGCCGAAAGTCGAAGGTGGAAGCATCACATTGCGCAGCCGATTGATCAAGTCGCGACTCGTGATCGAAGTCGAAGACGATGGAGTCGGAATGAGCGCTCCTTCACTTTCTACCGCCGAGCCAGATGCCTTGTCGGGCGCTGGAATTGGCATGGCGAATGTTGGCGAACGCCTGAAAGTTTTGTATGGTGAAGCCGGAAAAATGTTTATTGGAGCGCGCGAAGGTGGCGGAACACTGATTCGGCTGCGTTTGCCTATCTTAGAGCATCCTGAAGAGCTGGCGGCAGCGGCGCTTGCTCCAGCACCTTCCGGTAAAAGTCTTCGTAAAGCGGAATGATTTTTGAAGTGCAGTATTTCGCCTGGCAGACAGCGCGAGCACGCTTAGCCATGGCGCGCAGCGCAGCTTCATCGGAAAGCAGGTCGATGGCGTAGCGGGCCATTGTTGTGACATCGCCGACGTCGGCCATGAATCCCGTAACGCCGTGGTCGATCACCTCCGGCACACCGCCGGAGCGCGTGGCGATCGGCACTACTTCGCAGGCCATTCCTTCCAGCGCGGCGAGACCGAACGATTCCAGTTCGCTGGGCATGAGCAGAATGTCGCACATCGCCAGCTTCTCGCGGATGTTGTCCTGCTTCCCGAGGAAGAAGACGTGGTCGTGAATGCCTTTCTGCACGGCTAACCATTCCGCTTGAGAGCGGTCAGGGCCATCGCCGATCAGCAGCAGCTTGGACGGAACTTTCTTGCGCACGCGATCGAAAATTTCAATCACATCCAGCACGCGTTTGACCGGACGGAAATTGGAAAGATGGACAAGCAGTCGCTCGTTCTCCGAGGCGTATTCGATGCGATTCGCGACCCATTCCGGCTTGCGCACGTACTCGTCGCAGTTGACGAAGTTGGGAATGACCTCGATGTTGTTCTTGATGTCGAAGACGTTGAGGGTGCGATTGCGCAAATATTGCGAGACTGCTGTCACGCCATCGCTCTGCTGAATCGAGTAGCGCGTAATTGGCAGATAAGACCGGTCGAGGCCGACGAGCGTGATATCGGTTCCGTGAAGCGTAGTGACGAAAGGTAGATGACGGCGCGGAGGCGTGGCCGCCAGCATCTGGCGGGCCAGCATCGCGCTGACGGAATGCGGGATCGCGTAATGCACGTGGAGCAGATCAAGCTCGTAGAGCTGCGAGACCTCGGCCATGCGCGTGGCCAGCGCAAGATCGTAAGGCGGATACTCAAAAAGCGGATAACGCGTGACTTCGACTTCGTGATAATGAATGTTCGGTTCGGGACCAGTGAGGCGAATCGGCTGCGAATAAGAAATGAAGTGGATCTCGTGCCCACGCCGCGCCAGCTCGAGGCCGAGTTCAGTGGCGACGATGCCGCTGCCGCCATAGGTTGGATAACAGGTGATGCCGACCTTCATTCGCTCTCCCGAGCCTCATCATTGGATTCGTCAGCAACGACGCGGGATGCACTGTTATGGGTGCGTCATCTTCTCCGGCTTTACCAGCGCGTCGAACTCTTCGCCGGTGAGATGGCCGAGTTTTACTGCCGCTTCGCGCAGGCTTGAATGCTCCACGTGCGCCGTATGCGCGATCTTGGCCGCGTTGTCGTATCCAACCTTTGGCGCCAGCGCCGTGACCAGCATCAGCGAGTTCTTCACATACCAGTCGACCTTGGCGCGATCGACCTCGATTCCTTTAATCATGTACTCGACGTAGCCGTGGCACGCGTCGGTCATGAGCGTGACCGAGTGCAGGAAGTTGTAAATAATGACCGGCTTAAAGACGTTGAGCTCGAAGTTGCCCTGCGAACCGCCAAAGCCCACAGCCGCAGTCGCTCCGTGAACCTGCACGCAGACCATCGTCATCGCTTCGCACTGCGTGGGATTGACTTTGCCGGGCATGATCGAGGATCCAGGCTCGTTCTCCGGGATGATCAACTCGCCCAGACCGCAGCGCGGGCCGGAGGCCAGCCAGCGAATGTCGTTCGAAATTTTCATGAACGAGGCGGCGAGCGTTTCCATTGCGCCTTGTGCAAAAACGATTTCGTCATGCGCCGACAGCGCGGCAAACTTGTTGCCGTGCGAGCGGAAGGGAAGTCCGGTCAGCTCGGCAATTTTCTTCGCGGCGCGCTCGGCGAATTCAGGATGCGTATTGAGTCCCGTGCCAACCGCTGTCCCGCCAATCGCCAGGTCGTACAAGCCTTCCAGCGCCTGTTCCAGCCGCTTGATGTCGCGTTCCAGCAAGCTCGCCCATCCGCCAAATTCCTGGCCAATCGTGAGAGGCACCGCATCCTGCAGGTGCGTGCGGCCGATCTTCACGATGCTGTCGAATTCTTTCGCCTTCGCTGCGATAGCATCGCGCACGGTCTTAATCGCCGGAATCAGGTCGTTCTTCACGCGTGATGCGGCGGCGATGTGCATGGCCGCCGGAAACGTGTCATTCGACGACTGCGACATGTTGACGTGATCGTTGGGATGGATCGGCTTCTTCGAGCCCATCTCGCCGCCCGCAATCTCAATGGCGCGGTTCGAGATGACCTCGTTCACGTTCATATTGGTCTGCGTGCCGCTGCCCGTCTGCCAGATGCGGAGAGGGAACTGGTCGTTCAACTTGCCGGCAATGACCTCGTCGGCGGCCTGCACGATGAGCTTCGCCTTGTCCGCGGGCAGCTTGCCGAGGTCCTGATTGACCAGCGCGCAGGCTTTTTTCAGAGTGCCGAAGGCGCGAATCAGCTCGGGCGGCATCGTGTCGCGCCCGATGTTGAAGTGGAGCAGCGAGCGTTCGGTCTGCGCGCCCCAGTAAACATTGGCGGGAACTTCGATCTTGCCCATGCTGTCGGATTCGGTGCGGGTTTTAACCGGCGTGGCGGGGAGAGCTTCGGTAAGAGTGGCCATGATAAGAGCTCCTGCGCGCCGGGGCGTAGGCGCCGGGTCCGGCGGAGTATGCGGAACCGAACATTATACGGCGGGCGAAGACTGACCGAAATCCGGAGGCTCTTTGACCCCTCGCTCGATCTCGTGTTGGGTGCCCCGTCCTTGTCGCGTTCTATGCGACATGGCGGGGATTTTGAAGTCCGTTGCGATTTTAACGCCCACGGGGATTTTGAAGTCCGTTGCGATTTTAACGTCCCCGGAGATTTTGGCGTCCACGGAGATTTTGACGTCCGCGGAAATTTTGACGCCCGTTGGGATTCTGACTTCCGCTGTGACCATGATCCTACCCGCGCCACGACTCCAATCTGCTCCCGCTTCCGCGCTGTCCATCGCGACCCAATCCCGACGACGTAGCCCCGCACTTCAGCGCCCGGAAACAAGCACAAGTAAATAAAAGTCCCGTAAGGACGGCCCATCTCAAGGGCCCAGTTCCTACCCCGCAACGCAAACGACTAAGAAGCCATCGTCATGATGCCCGCATCTGCAAAGCGCCAGACGTAGGCCACCCAAATTCGCTTCGCCCCTACAAGATCGCGCCCGCAATACCGCCGCTGCAGATCGGGCCACCCGCCGCAGATGCCATCGCTTACACTCAAAACCAATGCTCAACCGGGGCTATGCCTATACCACGATCATCGGCAGCAAACACCACGGGCAAACCCTGCTCTCCCATTTGGCTAGCCTCTACTCCCACTCCACCCCGCAAGCCTGGCGACAAAGACTCAACAACGGAGAAGTCGCCCTCAACGGCGTCACCGCCTCCGGAAGCGAATCGCTCACCGCAGGCCAAACCTTAGTCTGGAACCGTCCCCCTTGGATCGAGCCAGACTCCCCTCTGCACTTCGAGCTCCTGTTTGAAGACGCCCATCTATTGGCCGTCAACAAACCCAGCGGGCTGCCCACTCTCCCCGCCGGAGGCTTCATGGAATGCACCCTCCTGCGCCTGGTGCAAAAGCAAACCCCCACCGCAAATCCCGTCCACCGCTTGGGCCGAGGCACCAGCGGCATCGTCCTCTTCGCCAAAACACCGCAAGCCGCCGCCAAACTATCCGCCAACTGGAACACATCCAGAATTCAAAAAATCTACCGCGCGCTCGCGCAAGGCATAGCACAGCAGGACGCCTACGAAATCCTCACCCCCATCGGACTAGTACCGCACCCGCGCATCGGCTCCGTGTGGGCCGCCAACCCAAACGGCAAACCGTCAAAGTCCTTGGCGAAGGTGATCTCACGCGCGCCAGGCAACACAGCGTACAGCGGCACAGAGTCAAGCAGTACAGAGCCAAGCAGGACAGAGTCCAGCGGCACATCAGGCAGGACGACCAGCACCACAACCTTCGAGGTCACGCTGAATTCAGGACGCCCTCACCAAATCAGAATCCATCTGGCATCCATCGGACATCCTCTGGTAGGCGATCCTCTGTACGGCTCAACCGGACAGCCTCTCGAAAATCTTCCCGGCCTCCCCGGCGATGGAGGATATTTCCTGCACGCCCAATTTCTGAATTTCGAGCACCCAATCACCGGAGAACAAATCAATCTTGAGGCAGCATTGCCGGCGGGATTCTAAGGGCAGCGGTAGCTTCAGGAAGGACAGAAAAACCGGGGACGGATGGATGTGAGCCGAATTGTGGTCATGCAAAGAACGTCGAGTTGCGGGCCGACCAACGGCATACGCCATGTCCTGACTGAATTTGAGGTCAGTTCCGTCTATCCCCGGATTTGTCAAGATCGTTAATGGCGGGCACCTGCCGGAAAATATCAGCTGAAGCAAGGGAAGGTACGCTGCTAGACTTGACTTGGAGGATCAGCTGGTGGCCCGATCGGACTTGCTCCTCAGTCTAGTCAAGGCTGGATTCAACGGAGAGCAGGAACTATTCACGAAGACGGTGGAAGCCTTGATCGCAGAGGAACGCGCCAAGACCCATCACGTTCTTGCGGATGCGCTCGCGCAGGTAGCGTCAGGCTCAAAAGGAAACCGTGATATACCTGTCCAGGTTGTTCTCAAGAGCCCCAGTGCCGAACTGCTACTGGAGCAGCGAGCGGATGTGGCTTTGTCAGACTTGATACTCCCGTCGACCGTACAAATTCTAGCCAACCAACTTATCGAAGAGCAGCAGCGTGCAGATTTGCTTCGGTCCTATAATCTCGAGCCGAGAAGTCGAGTGCTTTTGACTGGTCCGCCCGGGAACGGCAAAACGTCGATGGCAGAAGCGATTGCGACGGCGTTGTCCGTGCCCTTTTTGGTCGTTCGGTATGAGAAGGTAGTCAATAGCTATCTTGGCGAGACGGCGAAGCGAATTCAGGAAGCATTTCAATATGCGCGACTGCGTCAGTGCGTCCTGTTCTTCGACGAGTTCGATGCGCTTGCGAAAGAGCGCGAGGATCGCCAGGAGTCGGGCGAGATCAAACGTGTGCTCAATTCTTTGCTTCTCGAAGTTGACCGGCTGCCAAGTTATGTGATCCTTATCGCCGCGACGAACCACCCGGATTTACTAGATCGCGCGGTATGGAGACGGTTTCAGATTCGCATCAACTTGCCTTTGCCTGACCGGGAGCACATTGCGAAGTGGTTCGACCTTCTGGCTTCACGTTTTCCGCAGTTCAATGTTAGGAAGACGAAACGATCGATTACCGGATTACACGGTTCAAGCTACTCTGAGTTACACGATTTGGCACAGGACGTTTTGAGGAGATGTGTGCTGAATGGAGACGCAGACCCGGGCCGAGTTTTTCAAGAGCAATTGAAGCTCTGGATTTTGAGCCATCCCAAGAGGAGTGCTGAAGGCAATGGCCACTCTGCCGCTTCTGATTTTTCCTACGCACGTAACCGCCGCTCGAGCCAAGAAGGGCAGCCCAAGGCCGCAAATTCACCTACCAAACGCGGCTCGTCAGGGCTTGCGAATCGGGCCGCAAATCCGAAGGCTCGAACAAGCGTTTGCTGAACAGACTACTGCACTCCGGACCGATGTCGAGGGTGCGGAGCCGGAAAAAGTCATCGTTCTCGAGACAGTCGGTCCCATCAAAGACTTTGTCAACGCGGTTCGTCGCATCGCCGGCATGGAGTGGCTCGCCGAAATCGACGAAGAGATTGCTGCGGACGAAGACTTTTACCGTCCAAACAATGAGGATGCCACGGTGGGTGGCCGTCTGTTTCTGGTCATGGCGAATCGTGCAGCCCTGGATGAATTGTTACGCCTATGGGCGGCCTACCAGGCAGATCCGGAACGCAATTTCAGACGTAATTTTGACAAGTGGCGCCAGCTCTTCCGTCGACTGCGGACCCTGCGGTTGTGGAACGCTGAAGATCGTCTGCGTGACACGGGTCTTCTCGCAAACTGGCGTTTTGACATCGAAAATGGCAAGCAGACCGTATCGTTCGAAGCAGAACTTTGGTTTCGCGGCAGCGAGGAGACGCGGCAGAGGGCGGCTCTCGAAGTGGCGCAAGCAGTAAGGGATGTGGGAGGGCAGGTCGCACAGACCGCGGCGCACCCTGAGATCGGCTACCATGCTGTTCTGGGCTCACTCCCCGCGGCTGCTGCCAGACGGATACTGGAGAACGAGGCCGTTCGTCTGCTGCAGCTAGACGAAGTTATGTTTTTTCGTCCTGCCGGACAGTCGATTTCATCGCCGCCCGACACCCCTCCAATTCCATTCGCAGGCGTCGTCGGAGCCGAGGAACTGCCAACGGGAGCGCCGCGTGTAGGGTTGCTTGACGGACTACCGTTGTCGAACCATGCCTTACTTGCGGGCCGGCTCATAGTCGATGACCCGCAGGGCTGGGAACAGGATTACCAGGCGGCAGAACGTGTCCACGGTACAGCGATGGCCTCGCTCATTGTTCGGGGCGATCTTTCTTCCGCCGAGGACGCAATTACTCGTCCACTCTATGTGCGTCCTATCATGCGGCCTGATCCACGCGATTTTCGCGTGCCTCGGGGCGAAGGGCTTCCGGCCAATCAACTAACCGTGGACTTGTTGCACGCAGCAGTCAGGCGGCTCTATGAGGGTGAGGGCCAGACTGCGGCTGTAGCACCGACAATCCGCGTCCTGAATCTTTCCATCGGCGATCCCAGTCGGCCTCTCGATGGTCCGATGAGTCCCTTTGCGCGCATGGTTGACTGGCTTTCGTGGAGGTATGGTGTCTTGTTCTTGATCAGCGCCGGGAATGACAGCTCCAACATTGACCTCGACATTGCCCGCGCAGATTTAGCCCAACTCACAGCGAGAGAATTGTCGTCTGCGATTTCCCGCTCCATTCACATGAATGCACACCTGCGCCGCATTCTCTCCCCTTCGGAGTCACTGAACGCGATTACCGTTGGCAGCCTCCATGGGGACGACTCGGGCGCAGCGGTTCCAGCGACGCTGATTAACCCCTATCCCGATACGGGCTATCCGAGCCCTCTGAATAGAGTTGGTCTCGGTTTCAAGCGGGGTGTCAAGCCGGATGTCTTGTTGGAAGGCGGCCTCCAACTTTATCGTATGTCTCCGAATCCGCTTGAGCCGAACGGCGTTCTTGTGCTAGCACCAACGCCGCGCACCGGTCCAGGTCAGTTGGTTGCCTCTCCTGGGCATGGAGCGGAACTGCGTGCGAGTCGCTACGTTTGTGGGACAAGCGATGCGACGGCGTTAGGTACTCGCTCCTGCGATCTCATCTTAGAGATGCTGGATGCCCTGAACGTGCAATGGAATGCCGCACAGCTTGCCGTACTCACGAAAGTACTGCTTGCGCATGGAAGCTCTTGGACAGAAGCGGCGGAGGCACTGAGGCAGAGTCTGCAGTTAGGTAACGATTTTCGGAACCACATCGCACGCTATCTTGGCTACGGAGCGGTACGCCTCGAACGTGTTTTGGGCTGTGAGAACCATCGCGTCACCGTTATCTCGGCCACAGAGATCGCAGATGGCGAGGGACACCTTTACGAGCTACCTTTACCTCCGAGTCTATCCGGCGTCGTCGGGGTGCGTCGCCTTACGGTCACATTGGCATGGTTCACCCCCATCAATCCCTCGCACCGAGATTATCGTCGTGCTGGATTGTGGGTAAGTAAGCCCGAGAGTGCGCTCAATGTGAATCGTAGTGATGCTGACTGGCAGACTGTGCAGCGCGGAACGATGCAACATGAGATTTTCGAGGGAGACGCGGCAGTGGCGTACATTGATGGAGCGGCCATTCGTTTGAAGGTAAACTGCCGAGCCGACGCTGGACGTCTGGATGACCGTATCCCTTACGCTCTTGCCGTGACGTTGGAAGCAGGGGAAGACTTAAGGGTTCCGGTATATCAGGAGGTAGCAGAACGTATCAACCTGCAAACAGAAGTTCGAGCGATCTGATCCCGGGGAGGAAATGGCACCATTTCTGCCTCAATCGAACCGAAGATTCTCCTCCTCGGTGATGATCTTGAAGATCTCGCTCACTCTTACCCTTGCCCGGGCCGGTGGCCCACTCAAGCCTTCCTTTGGCTTGAGTGGGGACTTTTTAGATGGATCGTGCACCACGAAGACGAAAGAAACTCCTGGTCCTCACACAACGAAAACCGCGTTGTGAGGGCACCCGTCGACCAACGCGCCACTCATGAACTCCCCTTCAATCCCAGATCCGAACCCGACTAGAAGAAACCGGCCAGAAATTCTCTTGACTCAGCCGCAAACAGCGAGAACATAGAAGTAGGCGCACAAAGCGCCGAGCCAGTTTCGCTCTTCGACGTGTGGGGCGGACACTCCTGTCCGGGACCATCCCTCAGTGGGCGAGCGATGAAAAACGATCTTTGACATTTTGAAAAGCGAGGGGCCAAGCGGGAAACTCAAATCCGCAGCATGGGCCGAAATCGTCCACGTAAGTCCTTATCCACGAAGATTTTGCAAATAAGTCTTTATTCTTGAAGATTTTGCGAGGGTTCGACGAGCAACAGGCCCAAAAAAGCCAAATTTTGAGGTATATCTCCAACGCGCTCAATACATTACATATAAGTCCTTTAAACGGAAGATTTTGGCAGTCAACTTATCGGCAAAATAGCCAAAAATAGGTCTTAACCATAAGCTGGCAAAAGACTTACAAAGAGTAAGTCTAAGTCTATATTCCGGAAGATTTTGCCCGGATACTTACTCTAACTGCCTGATTCAATTAGATCGGGACTTATGAGGCTGAGGGAGGGGGGGTACCCCCCCGATATAGGCATGGCATTGGCTGGATTGGAGATGGCCCGATCCCCACGGGTGCGCCACTTGCTATGGCAACTGCGCGGGCACGAGTTTCAGAATGAACGCGGATCGTTCCGCAATGGCCGCTTCGGGCGATTTTTCCTCGCTCAATTCAGGTCCCGCGAAACGCCGATAGCTTGCAGGCTCTCCCGGCTTGCCTACCTGTAGAAACTCGATGGATACAGGCAGGTCTGGAATACGCGCGCCGAACCAATGCGGGTCTTCACGCTGCGCCCAGGTCACGAGCGCCAGTACGGCTCCTTCTGGGTAAGCTGGAGGCGTCGACGAGTGCTGCGGCGCAGTGCGCATTGCGGCTTCGTCTCCGTAGAGCGTGGAGGTTGTGCGCAACTTCGGATCGACAAACATCGTGATGGCGTTCCACGCCAGCGGTTGATACGGAAGCGCGGCCGGGAGAGATGCGGCTCGGTTGTTCACGGCCTCCCCGCGGGCGATTTTGGCCGTGGTCATCGGCAGCGAGTAGACATAGTCGTTACCGCTGACCGGCAGGTGACAGCCTGTGCACTCCCGCACGAAGTGCTCGTCTTTTCCATAAGGCTTCAGATCGAAACCGAGCCAGCGTCCCCAGCCCCAGCCGTCGGTTTCTTTGTAGCGCTCGGCGTCCTTCAACATGAATTCGACCTGAAGGAACTGGCCGGGATAGAACAGGCCGTCCGCGCCGGTTTCCTGGCGCCATGCGATCTTTGCGAAGCGCGTGCCGTCGGGCCACGGCGAGATGTTTCCGGCTGCTGCCGCCTTAACGGCGACATCGTTGCCGAGGACGAAGCGGAAGGTGCTGTTATCGCCGCGATCAGTAGTGCTGATGGGCTTCCAGCTTTCGAAGTCTGCAGGGAAGGGAAAGCCGTTCCACTCCGGCGCGATAGCGGAGAGATTGGTTGCGGCTCGGGTTTCGGCGGTCGAGGCTGCCTCGGCAACTGGAGGAGTCGCCCATGGAGCGAGATAAGCCTTCAGGGCGGAGAGTTCTTCCGGAGTAACTTTGGCTTCGGGATGCACGGCCAGGAATCTGGGCAGCGGCATCGCGCCGAGTTGAATCATGTTGACGCCTTCGAAGAGCGCGGCTTTTTGGGCGGCTGCGGGCTTCGCTCCGATGGTCGAAAAATTTAGACCTCTGCGTCCGGCTAAAACGTCGTAGCGCACCAGCCAATATGCGGGCACGATCTGGTCGAACCACGCGAGGCGGCGCTCGTCGGAGTGGCAGCTATAGCAGTCTTTTTCAAGAATGCTGTGGATCGGAGCAGGCGCTTGCAGTTCGGCCGTTGCCGGTTTGGCGGGAATGCTTGGACGAACGAACTGGAGCGCGGCCAGCACAATGACGGCGAGTGCGGCCAGTCTGGCGAGTGTCTTCATAGGTCCGTCCTCCAGGCGAGCTGCCGCTGGGAGCCGATGGATTGTTGGAGCACGGAGATTGGATGGTCTGGATTGAAAGAGGATTGCGTTGTGCGCAAAAATTTATCGAGCGCCGCGCACACTCGCCAGAGAGAAGACTGAATCGATCGGCAAAGGCATCGGATTTGGCAAGGTTTGAGAGCGGGCTTCATCGCTTAACTGTTCGGCGGAAGAGTAGCCAACCTCAAAGATGGTATCCAGATGCGTGAGGTGCAAAACCTCGCGTACTGTTGGCGCCGGATTCAACAGTTGCAGATAAATTCCGGCCGCTTGCAGGGCAATCAAAGCGCCCACTCCTGCCGCGTCGATCGCCTCGACGTCCGTCAGGTCCACAACGACATTTTTTCCGCGCTGCCGCGCGGCAGCGCAGAGGAGAGAGCTCTCGTATCCCCGGACGATTCTGCCAACGCAACGCAGAACGGCGTTTTCGCCTGAATCTTCAATGGTCACTCGCAACATAATTGACTCCTTCATTCGACTCCAGTTTCGCGTGCGGCTCCTGGCCGATGATTCTCAGGCCTTGGGTTCCGCGGCAGGCGGCGCGAACGGTCGGCAGTGGCGACCGACCGATTGACGAAACTTCTCGCGTTCCTCGGGAGTCATCTGCTCCCACCGTTCCATCATGCGCCGGCGCCAGCGCCAGTCCGCGCCACCGCCTCCGCCGGCGCGAAAGCCCCCGAAGAGAATTTTACTGAGCACGAGCACGCCCAGCGCCTGCCAAACGGTAATTGTGTGCCAGCCGAAGAGCGCGGGCATGAGCCAGTTCCAGAGCGCCTGCACCACGAAGGTGAAAACGATGAAAAAGATGATCCCGAAAACCGCGAACTTAGCGATTCGTGCCGCCCTGTGTCCTGCCATATTCCCATCCTTCCGGGTAGATTGCGTTCTACCGCTTTGTAAATTCGTCGTAGATGTCCTGCAACCGCCCGCGCAGATGCGTCACCGCATAATGCTTGCGCGACAAGAGCGTGTTCACGCTTACTCCCGTCTGCGCCGACAGTTCCTTGAAGCTGTAGCCCATCAGTTCGTGAGCCACGAAAACATCGCGCTGCTCGTCGGGCAATTCTTCCAGTGCATCATCGAGCGCTTCAAGCAGTACGCCTCGCGCGTAAGCCGCTTCCGGTCCCGCCTCGGGGGAGGGAAGAAACTCGTCGAGCAGGAGAACCTTCCCCTCTTCGGTGAGCTTGGCCGGCTCTTGTCTGGCGGCTTCGCGGACCTTTCTGCGAAAGAGGTCCGTGATGCGATTGCGCGCTACGCGGAAAAGCCATGCCGTCACTTGCTCGACCGGTTTCATCATCCGGTACGTTTCCACAAGTTCGTAGAAGACGTCCTGGAGGATGTCCTCGGCGTCGCCGGGATCGGGCACGCGCTTTCGGATGAAGTTGCGCAGCCGCGACTGATCGCGCTGTACGGCTTCGGAAATCCGCTGGTCCTGATCCGTCATCGGCCACCGTTTGCTCAGCGCCTGATCCATCTACCGGTATAGACGATGAAGCGCGAAAAATATTGTATGACCGGGAGGCGATCCTATGGCCAAGGGTTGGAGGTTCGCGATTCTGCCGGCATAGCGGGGCAGAAGCCTGAGGTTGGAAGGTGTGGGATTCGGGGCTCGGGTGGGGCGTCTCCTTTTTTGGGGCTTGGGACGCGACAGAACGAAGGAGCGGGCCCGAATCTCTAATCCAACGATGGCAAGCGGGATGCAACAGCACTCGGTTTCGCACGCTTGCGGCTGATTGTCGCGCGTCGCTGAGGCCCTTAGAAGGCGAATACACTCCGCGTTTTCAGCCAGCCGAAATTAGCAATCTCTGAGACAGCAAAATTTTTCTTCAGGATATTAAATCGCCATGAGAACTCTGCTTGCATTCCTAATTTTCGCTCTTACGATTCCAGCCATTGCCCAAATGGAATGTCCTCAATCCCAATTCAACACCATGTACTGGATCACCACGCCGGACGGCGTTGCGCACCAGCAGGCTGGTGTGGATGTGGGAACGGCGAATATTCTCTACTACCCGGCACTCAACTGGTACACGGGGCCGACCGATGTGCCCGGCATCTTTACGCTCTGCCGCACGACATACTTCCGCGACAATGGCGCAGCCAGCCAGGTGGGTAAGAATGCTTTCGTCAGCATCAATCACCTGTTCGGGACAAATACATCGAGAACCAATCAGGATCAAGCGCTATGGGTCTCGGGTGCGACGGCTAACGATTCCTCGAGCTATTACGGCGTCGAGGCGATCCAGGCCGAACTCGACATCAACGGCTCGCCGAATTTCATCGGCGCGCCCGATTCTGAAGCGTCGACATTGTCACTACAGCTTTCCGACAGTCATACCGGCTATATTCCCGGGCCGACGAACTTCGGCGTGAACGGGATGCGGATTACGTATTTCCGCGAGGCGGGTGCGGGAAACTGGCAATCGGTGCAACCGGCCGGCGCAAGAATACGCGCCAGTAATTACAGCACGGTGCCAGGAGTGGGCGCGGCATTGGATGCGCTTTCGTTAATTGTGAACGATTACACTGCCGGCAAATCGTCGAACATCGGAGGCGTCGATCTGGATGTAGGTAGCCCGTTGAAAGACTCGGGCCGCTTTCCGAGCTACAACTGGGGAATTCATATCCAGGACTTCGGGACGAATGCCAGCGACTACAACTTTTACTCGGCTTCGGGTGGACCCAACTCAGGCAAAAACCTGTTTCAGGGCCCGGTGATCGCGAATGCGGAGATCAGAACCGGCAAGACCGCCAACACTGATCTCGCAGGCGTGGGCGTGATTCCTTACACCATGTTGTTCAGCGAGACCTATACCACGTCTCCGGTGTGCACGGTGAGCGAGACCAGCGGACTTAATCCGATCATGGTGCAGGCTACAAAAATTGGATTCACCGTCAGCGGCACGGCTGGCGACTCGTTCACGTACATCTGCATCGGAAGAAACTAGCTGGACGGGCAATTGCAGTCCGCATTACGGGTGCTAGTCTTCTAGAGGCCGGATCGCCCTTCCGGTCCCAGGAGATGGACCTTGGCCCGGAGATTTAACGTCGTCGGCATCGGCGAGGTGCTGTGGGACCTTCTGGCGTCCGGTCCAAAGATGGGTGGTGCGCCAGCGAACTTCGCTTACCACGCGCGCTCGCTCGGGGCGAACGGCCGCGCAATTACCCGAGTTGGGGACGACGATCTGGGACGTGGAATCCTGGAGTGCTTTGCCGAACTGGATCTGCCCACGGACACGGTTCAAGCAGGCGATACGGCGCCAACCGGAACGGCTCGAGCTACCTTAAGCGCCGACGGTTCGGCTCATTTCAGCATTCAGGAAAACGCAGCGTGGGATTTCCTCGAGGTGAGGCCGGAAGCCCAAGAAGCCGCGCGTAACGCGGACGCGGTTTGCTTTGGCAGCCTCGCGCAGAGGAGCGCAATGTCGCGCGCGACGATTCAGCATCTGGTGGCGGCCGTGCCTGCGCATGCGCTTCGCGTTTTCGACGTTAACTTGCGCCAGCAATATTATTCGCGCCCGGTCATCGAGCAATCGTTGCGTCTCGCGAACGTGCTCAAGCTGAACGACGAGGAACTGCGTGTGCTCGGGGAGATACTTGGGATCGCCGGCTCGGTCGAGAATCAAATTCTAGACTTGGCTCGCCGGCTGGGAGCAGGCGGCCGCCGAGGATCTCGCATCCCCGCAGTCGTCGCCCTCACTCGGGGAGCCAATGGCAGCCTGCTGTATCGAGAAGGCGTCTGGTCCGACTGCGGTTCGCGCGCAGTCGAAGTCGTCGACACCGTTGGGGCGGGAGACTCTTTTACCGGCGCGCTCGTGTTGGGACTTCTGAACAACATGGGCCTGGATGCGATTAATTCAATCGCGAACGACGTGGCTTGCTATGTCTGCTCGCAGGCCGGTGCCACACCCGCCATGCCAACTGCTCTCGCCAAAAGATTCCAGACAAAGGCTTAAACGGCGAAGAAATCATCTTTTGCATTGCTGCTAATCCCCGCATCTTCAAAGGCTTACATTGACCGGAGGTGCCATTTCCGGTACCCTTAAAGATAACGAAAAAGCATCTTTTACACACTGGCAGTACCCTAATAGCAGTGAAGATTCGCATAGGGTAAGGGGGATGGCATTGTCAGAAAGCAAACAGCTGTTGCTGCTCAAGCCGCGTGGATTTTGCGCGGGGGTGGTGCGGGCGATCGATATTGTCCGGATTGCGCTGGAGGCATTTGGACCTCCGATTTATGTGCGCAAGGAGATTGTGCATAACCGCTTTGTGGTGGAGGAGTTGCAGTACAAGGGCGCGATTTTTGTGGACTCGGTGGACGAAGTGCCGGAGGGCGAGCGTGTAATTTACTCCGCGCACGGCGTGTCTCCCGAGGTGCGTGATGCCAGCAAGGTTCGTAAGCTTCGCGTAATCGACGCGACTTGTCCGCTGGTCACGAAGGTGCACGTGGAAGCCGTGAAGTTTGCCAAGGAAGGATACTCGCTGATACTGATTGGACACCGCGATCACGATGAAGTAATCGGAACTTTGGGCGAGGCGCCTGCGGTCACACAAGTAGTGGGATCACCAGAAGAGGTGGATGCCGTCACACTGCCGGATCCGAACCGTGTGGCCTACTTGACGCAGACCACGCTCAGCCTGGACGAGACGCGAGATATCATCGCGGCGCTGCGGCAGCGCTTCCCGAACATTAAGGGCCCGGCTGCGCAAGACATTTGTTATGCGACAGAGAATCGCCAGGTGGCGGTGAAGCACGTGGCTTCTGATGCCGATCTGTTGCTGGTTGTCGGCTCGGACAACAGCTCGAATTCAAAGCGCTTGGTAGAAGTTGCGAGGAGTTTGGGGACCGAGGCGCATCTAATCGATAATTACAGCAATATTCGGCCGGACTGGCTGCGCGGCGTTCGAACCGTGGCTTTGACGGCGGGCGCGTCCGCGCCCGAGCACCTCGTTCAGGAAGTGGTGGAGTTCCTGGCGGGGAAGGGATTCGGCGATGTCCAGGAATTGGAGATCATGCCGGAGAACGTGCGTTTTGGCTTGCCACCGGAGATAGTCGAGACGATTGCAGCGGCGCCGCAAGCGACGGCATAACTCGCGGACCTGCGCGGCGGACAAGGCGCGCGCAGGATGAAATGCAACGCTCGGAGTGGTTGAGATTTCGCTAGGAGTTTGAATGGAAGAATCCTCCTCCCCTTATCGATCGGCCTCGGCGCCGCAGATGCGATTCGGAAAAATAGACGACCTGGTGAGCCGGGTGGCGGCTAGTGTCGATGCGGCGCGCAAGTTTCTCTTCTCCCAACAGCACAGTGAAGGCTACTGGTGTGGCGAGCTGGAGGCCGACACCACACTCGAGTCGGACTACATCTTGCTTCATGCTTTGCTTGGCACGAGCAATGCGGAGCGCAACGAAAAGTGCGTGCGGCAGATTCTGAAGCATCAGAATGAAGATGGCGGGTGGAGTATTTATGCGGGCGGGCCGTCGAATATCTCGGCTTCGGTGAAGGCATATTTCGGATTGAAGCTGGCGGGCTACCGCGCCGATCATCCGGCGCTGGCGCGAGCGCGAAAGAAGATCCTTGAACTCGGCGGCGTAACCGAGGTCAACACTTTCACCAAAATTTATCTCTGCTTCTTCGGGCAATACGACTATGACGCGGTCCCGGCGATTCCGCCGGAGATCGTGCTGTTTCCGAACTGGTTCTGGTTCAACATCTACGAAATTTCTTCGTGGTCGCGGGCAATTCTCGTGCCGCTGTCAATTGCGTACGCCAAAAAGCCATTCAAGAAAATTCCCGACGAGATGGGCGTGGAAGAGTTGTTCGTCGGCGGGCGTGACAAGTCACGTATGCACTTGCATTGGGCGAAGGAGAAGATTTCGTGGCGGAACTTCTTTCTCGTGCTCGACCGCTTGACGCATTGGTTTGAAGCGGTGCATGTGCGGCCGCTGCGTTCTATTGCGCTGAAAAAGGCTGAGAAGTGGATGCTGGAGCGCTTCGAGATGAGCGATGGTTTAGGCGCGATTTATCCGTCAATGATGAACGCGATTATCGCGCTGCGCTGCCTGGGGTATTCGCTCGACGACCCGCAGGTCATTCGTGCGATGGACGAATTCGAAAAGCTCGGCATCGAGGAAGAAGATACGTTCCGCATGCAACCTTGCATGTCCCCCGTATGGGATGCGGCCTACGCGCTGTTCGCTTTGGGTGAAGCGGGCGTGCCCGCAACCGACCCCCGTCTCGTCAAGTGCGCCGACTGGATCTTGCAGAAGCAAGTGCGCAAGCCGGGAGATTGGAAGATCAAGAACAAAAAGGGCGAGCCCGGCGGCTGGTATTTCGAGTTCAACAATGAGTTCTATCCGGATGTGGATGACAGCGCGATGGTGTGCCTGGCGCTTAGCCGGGTTGAGCATCCGAACGGGCGCTATCAGCGAGAGTCGGTGCAGCGTGCAATCGACTGGATTCTGTCGATGCAATGCAAAAATGGCGGCTGGGCGTCGTTTGATAAAGACAACGACCGGATGGTGTTTCAGTACGTGCCCTTCGCCGATCACAATGCCATGCTCGATCCGGCAACTGTGGACATTACGGGCAGAATCCTGGAGTGCCTCGCGACCTGCGGATTCGATCAAAGTCATCCGGCGGTGAAGAAGGCGCTGAAGTTCATTCGCGACGAGCAGGAGCCGGACGGCAGTTGGTTTGGGCGCTGGGGCGTGAATTATATCTACGGCACGGCGCTCGTGCTTCGCGGCTTGCAGGCCATGGATGTCGATCAGAACGAACCGATGATTCAGCAGGCCGCGGAGTGGCTGCGCATGATCCAGAATGCGGACGGCGGCTGGGGTGAGACGGTGGGATCGTATGACGATCCGAATCTGCGCGGGCAGGGTGACAGCACGGCTTCTCAGACGGCTTGGGCGATCATGGGATTGCTGGCGGCGGGCGACACCCGGACGGAGTGTGTCGCGCGCGGAATCGCATACCTGCTCAAGACACAGAAGAAAGACGGCTCGTGGGACGAGGCATTCTTTACCGGTACCGGCTTCCCGCGAGTGTTTTATTTGAAGTATCACTTGTACCGGCAATATTTCCCGCTGATCGCGCTGACGACGTACGCGAAAGTGATGGCGGAGAAGAACTAGCTGTCAGCTATCAGCCTTCAGCCGTCAGTGTAAGTGAAGTACTCGGAGGCTGTGGTGAGCTGAGGACTGACGGCTAGAGCTGAGAGCAGCTTTTGAGAGTTTTCGTTACTGGCGCCACCGGATTTCTAGGCAGTCATGTGGCTCGAGTTTTGGCCGCGCAGGGCGCTGAGTTGCGGCTGCTGGTGCGGGCATCGAGCGATCTGCGGAATATCGCAGATTTGAATGCCGAGCGTGTGACCGGGGATTTGCGCGATCCGGCCTCGTACTCGAAGGCGCTCACGGGCTGCGATGCCGTGTTTCACGTGGCAGCCGACTACCGGCTTTGGGTGCGCGATCCGGATGAGATGTACCGGTCGAATGTCGAGGGCACGCGCGGTTTGCTCGATGCGGCGCAGAAGCAGGGTGTGCGGCGTGTGGTTTACACATCGAGCGTGGCGACGATGGGTTTTGGTTCGAGTGGTCCCGGTGGCCATTTGACCGATGAGGAGAGTCCGGTCGCGCTGGCGGATATGATCGGACACTACAAGCGTTCCAAGTTTATGGGCGAGCAGGTGGCGTTCGAGGCGGCGCGGGGCGGGCAGGATGTCGTGATTGTCAACCCGACCACGCCGGTTGGTGAGCGCGATGTGAAGCCGACTCCGACGGGACGGATTGTGCTCGACTTTTTGAAGCGCAAGTTTCCGGCGTACGTGGAGACGGGTTTGAATTTGGTGGACGCGACGGAGTGTGCGCAAGGCCATATTCAGGCTTTGGAAAAAGGGAAAAGTGGACAGCGTTATATTCTGGGCGGCGAGAATTTGACGTTGAAGCAAATTTTAGACCGGCTGGCGGAGATTACGGGATTGAAGTCGCCGACGGTGAAGCTGCCTTACGTGTTTGCATTTGCAACGGGCGTTGTGGACGAGATGGTGACCGGGCGACTGCTGCGGCGGGAGCCGCGCGCCACGATCGATGCGGTGCGCATGGGACGCAAGATGATGTTTGTCAGTTCGGCCAAGGCGGAGCGCGAACTGGGTTGGCGAGTGGTTCCGGTGGATAGCGCGTTGCGGCGGTCGGTCGAGTGGTTCCGGGCAAACGGGTATGTCTAACGCGGAGGACGGCGCCGCGGCCTCGCGAGATTGCATCGCGCTGGTATCCGCGATTAGAGAAGAGATTGCGCCGCTGGTTCGGAACTGGAAGGCTGGAGAGATTAGTTGCGAGGGGCGGACGTTTCCGTTTTTCGAATCGGAGAATGGCACTGGCAAGGTCGTCGCGGTCTGTAGCGGGATTGGCGCGGAGCACGGACGTAGAGCTGCGGAGGCTGTGATCCGGAAGGCCCGGCCGAGGAAGATCATTTCCGTCGGGTATGCCGGAGGGTTGGATTCGTCATTGAAGGTTGGTGACGTGATCGAGCCAAAGCTGGTTGTGAGTGGCGCCGATGGCTCGCGAGCCGACACGGGGCGGGGAAGCGGAGTTCTGGTGAGCTCTCCCGCGGTTGCGGGGCGCGACCAGAAACGCAAGCTGGCGGAGGCCTACGGCGCGATTGCGGTGGATATGGAAGGAGCTTCGGTTGCGCTCGGCGCCAGGGCTCACGGAATAGAGTTTGCGGCGATCAAGGCGATTTCCGATGAACTCGATTTTGGGATGCCGCCGGTAGGCGAGTTTGTTTCGCCGCAAGGGAGGTTTCGTCATGCGCGGTTTGCGTTGCATGTTGCGTTGCGGCCGTGGTTGTGGGGGAAGACGATCGCCTTGGCGCGAAACAGCGCGCGGGCGAGTAAGACGCTGTGTTCAGCAATAGATAGCTACTTGAAGCGAAGTGCTAAGGAGAAGTAAACAGGCGAGAGCGAGACGCTCTCGCAACCGTCGGCGGACGTCGGCGTTACAAACTATGGCAATGGTTGAGACAATCGCAGAAGAGAGTCTGATCGGCCGCATTCCGGCGACGATGAGGGCCGCAGTCTATCGCGGCACAAACGATGTGCGCCTGGAAGAAGTTCCGGTTCCAGAGATCGGGCCGGGCGAGATGCTTGTGCGTGTCCATACTTGCGGCATCTGCGGTACCGATCTGAAGAAAATTTCGACGGGGTCGCACTCGGCACCGCGCATTTTCGGACACGAAACGGCTGGCATGGTTGCTAAGGTTGGAGAAGGCGTGCGCGAATATTCCGTCGGCGATCGCGTGATGGTCTTTCACCACATTCCGTGCCGCGAATGCTACTACTGCCGCCACAAGACGTTCGCTCAATGCTCCACCTACAAGAAGGTAGGGTGCACTGCCGGATTCGAGCCTTCGGGCGGCGGCTTTTCCGAATATGTCCGCGTGATGGACTGGATTGTTCGAAAGGGAACAGTCCGCATTCCCGATGGCGTCTCGTTCGAGCAGGCCTGTTTCGTCGAGCCGGTAAACACCTGCATCAAAGGAATTGATACGCTGCGGCTGGAGCGGGACGAGACCGTGCTGGTGATTGGGCAGGGGCCAATTGGGCTGATCCTCGCCATGCTGGCCAAGCGAACCGGTGCGCGGGTGATCACTTCCGATTTGTATCCGGCGAGGCTTACAATAGCTAAGAGTTTCGGCCTCAACCAAAACATTAACGCCTCGCAGAGCAACGCAGGGGCGGCGGTACGGCAGTTGACCGAAGGCCGGGGCGCGGACGCTGTGATTCTGGCAGTCGGTGGGAGTGGACTCATCCGGCCAGCGATGGATGCAGCGCGTCCTGGCGGAAGGGTTTTACTTTTTGCCCAGACGGCGCGTGGGGAAGTGACGATCGATCCGGCGGCGGTTTGTGTAGATGAGAAGACGTTATTGGGTTCTTACAGCGCATCCGTTGAGTTGCAGGAAGAGTCCGTGCGGTTTGTGATGAAGCGCGAGATGGATTTGGAACGCTTGATCAGCCATCGTTTTCCGCTGGAACAGAGCGTGGAGGCACTGCAACTGGCTGCGCATCCGCAGCCGGACTCGATGAAGATCGTGATCCAACCGGGCAGCACCTGGGCGCCCGGGCAACGCGCTGGGCGGAGCGCACAGGAAGGAAGTCAACCTTGAACAAAATGACGGCGGCCGTTCTCTACGGCAAGGAAGACATCAAGATCGAACGCGTGCCGATTCCGCGTGTGGGCGAAGGGGAAGTGCTCGTCAAGGTGCACGTGGCCCTCACCTGCGGCACCGATCTGAAGGTCTACCAGCGCGGTTATCACGCGCGCATGATCGTCCCTCCGGCATTGTTTGGTCATGAGCTTGCCGGAACGATCGAGCAAGTGGGCGATGGAGTGCGCGGCTTCAAGAAAGGCATGCGCGTGGTGGCGCTGAACTCCGCCCCCTGCGGCATGTGCTTCTACTGCTCCAAGCACCAGGGGAACCTGTGCGAAGACCTGCTCTTCAATAATGGAGCGTACGCAGAGTACATTCGAATTCCACGGCGGATTGTTGAAACGAACATGCTGGTGGTGCCATCTCACGTGAGCTTTGAAGATGCGGCGATGACGGAACCGCTGGCGTGCGTTCTGCGCGGCTTGCACGAAACTGGAGTCGAGATCGGCGATACCGTCGCCGTAATTGGCGGCGGCCCGATTGGGTTGATGTTTGTCCAGGTGGCCAAGGCAATCGGATGCAATGTAATTGCCGTGGTCAAGCGGGACACGCAGGTTACGCTGGCGCGGCGCAAGGGCGCGCACGAGGTCGTACAAATTGGCCAGGTAAGAGATGCGGTCGAAGCCGTGCGCGAACTTAGCCCGGAGCGTCGTGGTGCCGATGTGGTGATTGAAGCCGTAGGTCGTCCCGAAGCATGGGAGTGGGCCGTGCAAATGGTGCGCAAGGGCGGCACCGTCAACTTCTTTGGTGGCTGCGCGTCCGGAACGAAGGTTCAGATCGACACGAACCGCCTGCACTATTCCGAGATCACCTTGAAGGCTACCTTCCATCACACGCCACAGTCGGTACGGCGCGCGTTTGGACTGATTGCAGAAAAGAAAGTTCGCGGCACCGACTACATTACCGGCGAAGCGCCGCTGTCGCGATTGCATGATGTGCTGCGGCACATGCTGAATCGGACCGACGATATAAAAACGGCGATCATTCCGGGACACTGAAGGCAGATCAACCGAAGGACACCAAGCAGCACGAAGGCTGGCAACTGAGAAAATTCCTTCGTGGCACTTTGTGTCCTTCGTGGTTTTGAGAGTTGAGCGAGAGATTGCGATCATAAGAGAACGAGTGGAAACGGCAATCGACACGAACGAGCAGATGACGGCGACGGCGTCCGACTGGGCGAAGCTGCCGGCGGAGTATGCGATTCCGGAGACTGCGCCTTCGCTCGCCGAAGCTCGGGACTATTGCCGCCGCCTGGCGCGCGCGCATTACGAGAATTTCTCGGTTGCATCGTGGTTTCTGCCGCGCCACCTCGAGCAGGATTTCTTCAATGTTTATGCCTATTGCCGGATATCGGACGATCTCGGGGACGAGGTCGGCGACACTGCTGCGTCGTTGCGGCTCTTAGATGAATGGGAAACTGAACTGAATGCGTGCTATGAAGGACAGCCGCGACATCCGGTATTTGTGGCGCTTGCCGAGACCGTACGCAAGTACGAGATTCCGAAGCATGAATTTGTCGACCTGCTGACTGCATTCCGGCAGGACCAGACAGTTACGCGATACGAGACGTTTACGGATCTGCTCGGCTATTGCCGCAACTCGGCGAATCCGGTTGGCCATCTGGTGCTGTACTTGTGCGGCTATCGTGACGCGGAGCGGCAGGAACTTTCCGATTACACCTGTACGGCGCTGCAAATCGCAAACTTCTGGCAGGACGTAACGCGCGACTACGAGAAGGGGCGAATCTATCTCCCGCTCGAAGACCTGCGCCGCTTCAGCGTGAGCGAGGAGACAATTCGAAGCGGCGACAACTCTCCCGCGTTTTGCGCGATGATGCGCTTCGAAGTCGAACGCGCGCGCGAGTGGTTTACGCAGGGATTGCCATTGGTCGGCAAAGTGGACGGCAAGCTGGCCATCGATATCGAACTCTTCAGCCGCGGCGGACTTGAAGTTTTGAACGCGATCGCGAAACAAGGCTATGCAGTGCTGGGCCGGCGGCCGGCGATTTCCAAGGCGCGCAAGCTGGCGCTGGTGGCGCGCGCAGCGCTGTCTTCAATTACGCGCCGCCGTCATGCGCGCGCAGCGGGGCAGAAGGCGCGATGAGCTCAGCCGTGGGAAATGCGCCTATCCAGTTCGCTCCAACGCGCTCGCAGCTCAATATGGCGTATGCGGTGTGCCGCGGCATCGCGCGCTCGGCGGCCAAGAATTTTTACTACGGGTTCGTGGTTTTTCCGCCGCGCAAGCGAAACGCATTGGCTGCGGTGTACGCGTTCATGCGACGCTGTGACGACATTGCCGACGATGCAGCGCTATCAATTCTTGATCGCCAGAACAAGCTGACGGATTGGCTCGACAAAGTGCATCGTGCGTTCGCTGGTTATCCGACCGATGACGCTGTACTCATGGCTTTGACCGATGCGCAGCGCGCTTTTCAGATTCCTGTCGGGCTGCTGGACCAGTTGGCGTTTGGCACCGCTGCCGATCTGGATGAGAATACAGCCGAGCCATACCAGGGGAGCCAGACATTAGACGACCCCACTCAATCGCAGAGTGCGCGATTGAATGCGGCACCCTCGGGCCTGGTGGCGCGTTACAAGACGTTCGATGATTTGCGGAAGTATTGTTACGGTGTTGCGTCGGTTGTGGGACTAGTGTGCATAAGGATCTTCGGCTATCGCGATCCCGCCGCCGAACCGCTGGCCGAGCAGTGCGGCTTGGCGTTCCAACTGACGAATATCGTTCGGGACGTAAAAGAAGATGCAGCGATGGGCAGGGTTTATCTGCCGGAAGAGGACCTGTTGCAATGCGGGTTGCAGGCCGGGGATCTGGCCGAACCGGAGCCAGCGCGCATACGTCCGGTGCTGGTTCTGGAGGCGGACCGAGCGCGCGAGTGCTATCGTGCGGGCGAGCAACTCATCGATCTCGTAAGTGAAGACAGCCAGCCGGGTTTGTGGGTGCTGATCACTATCTACCGGCGTCTGCTCGAGAAAATTGCGGCGAACGATTACGACGTTTTCTCGAAGCGCATCCGGCTCAGCGTGCCGGAGAAGCTGAGCGTCCTGATACAGGGAATGAAGAGACGGCTGCTGTGAGTGATACTGTGAACGGGCATCCCAAGGACCGCATCAGGCTAATGGCAGCCGATCAGAGTACAGAGATCCTTCGACTCCGCCCGGTCCTCGCTCCGCGATGGTCGTGCTCCGCTCAGGATGACATTGGGATATTTCATTTCTCTGCATGCAGACCTCTAAGGTAGCGATTGCCGGCGGTGGTCTGGCCGGACTGGCAGCGGGATGCGCGCTAGCCGATGCCGGATTTCGCGTCACGCTTTTTGAGCGGCGTCCGTTTCTTGGCGGGCGAGCGTCGTCGTATCAACATCCGGGCACGGGCGAGATCGTCGACAACTGCCAGCACGTGCTTCTCGGCTGCTGCACGAACCTCATCGATTTCTACCGGCGAATCGGAGCGGAGAAAAGAATCCGTTGGTACGAGAACCTGACGTTTCTCGAACCCGACGGCCGCGCATCGATCATCGGGCCTTCCGCACTACCGGCGCCGCTGCATACCGCGCCCGCGTTTCTGAAAGCCGCCTGCCTCGATTTTTCTGACAAACTCGCGATCAGCCGCGCAATGATCGCGCTTGCCCCAGCCTTGCCTGCTGATCGCGGCCAGTCGTTTCTCGAGTGGCTGAGTGAGCACGGGCAGACACAACAGGCGATTGAGAGATTCTGGAAGACGATTCTGGTGAGCGCGCTGAATGAGGACCTTGACCGGGTGTCTGTGCCATACGCGGCGCAGGTGGTACGCGAGTCGTTCCTGAAATCGGCGGAGGCGGGCCGGATGGGCGTGCCGACCGTGCCCTTGACCGAACTGTATGGCGCGGGCGGTGACTACATACGGGTGCGCGGGGGTGAGATCAAGTTTCGAGCCGGGATAGATTCGTTTACTCCCCAGAGCGCGAGCGTCGCGATCCGCGCAAATGATGAGCAAGTGGATTTCGATTATCTGTTGCTGGCTGTACCCTTCGATGTGCTCGCGCGAATGCTGCCGAACAACGCAGAGACAGCTGCGCTCGGCGAGAAGCTGCAACACTTCACCACCTCTCCCATCACCGGCATACACCTCTGGTTCGACCGCCAGATCAGCGATCTGGACCATGCCGTGCTTCTTGACCGTACCATCCAGTGGATGTTTCACAAGTCGCGGCTGCTTGAATCCTGCGCGAAGAGCAACGGAAGTTATGTCGAGTTGGTCGTAAGTTGCTCGCGGAGCTTAGTCGAGAAATCGCGCCAGGAAATCATTGACATCGCGGTGCGCGAGCTGCAGGAGTTTTTTCCTGAGGCGAAATCGGCGAAACTTCTGAAGTCGACCGTCATTAAAGAAGTGAATGCAACGTATTCGCCCGGGCCGGGAATGGATGCGTATCGTCCGCAGGCGGCGACAGCATGGCCGCGGGTCTTTCTTGCTGGCGACTGGACCGCAACCGGATGGCCCGCCACGATGGAAGGTGCGGTCCGTAGCGGATACTTGGCCGCGGAAGCTTTAACCAAGGCTGCCGGCGACAACCGCAAATTCCTCATTTCCGATCTGCCGGCGTCGGGACTGATGCGGATATTTTCTTAACTCGAACTGTCCTGACACCGCAGGCGCCTGCTAGCAATTACTTCCGTTTCGTTACCGTATAACCTTTCGGCTACTTACTAAAGAATTCCTCGGAAATTAACGATCTTATATCCATGCCCGTGCACGCAATCGACGAGAATCGCCGACGGCACCGGCGGCTCGCTTGCGGGGGCGAGGCACAAATCAGTCTGCTGCCTTCGGATGGCGCGCTTTATCTTGGCCAGCTGAAAAATCTGAGCGAGGGCGGCTTGTGCGTGGAGATGCCTTGTCCGCTGGAAGTGGGCTCGCGCGCCGAGCTTCTCGTCCGGATCAACGGTCTGACCTTTCGCACCGTGGGACAGGTTCGGACACTGGAACGCTCCCGGACCGGCATGGAGTTTGTCCACCTGACCTCCAGCGGCAGGGAGATGCTGGAAGAATTCCTGGAAAATCTCGAGACAAAACTGAAGGCGATGGCGGCGCTTCGCTCCGGTCAGATTAAGAGTGAGGCGGACCTGGAGCGGGAGCTAGACTCGGCAGGGATGCGGACAGCGCTCTTGAATACTCGCATTCGGCCGATTTCAGGTTCGGACGAACGGGAAGCGGCGAAAGAAAAGAACTTCAAGCCAGCCGAGGCTGAAAAACTCGTCGAGCCGGTCGAAGCGATTATGCGAGTCGACGTATTCGGTTAAGCTCGGACAATCCGGTCACATGGCCATCAAGGCAACGCCTGCGGCAACACAGATCGCGGCGAGCCATCGCCTGCGCCCGACACGCTCGTGAAGAAAGATTCGCGCCGCGAGCGCATTGGCCACAAAAGTCAACGACGCGGAGGCGGGCACAACCAGGCTGAGATTGCCCCACGACAAGCCGAAGAGCAGGCTGTAAAACGCGACAGCCATAGCGAGCACTCCAAGAAAAAATGTTGGAGTCGCCAGGATGCGCTTGACAACCGCGAGCAGACCGCGGCTCTCCCAAAGCTCCCCTACGTGGCCGACACGCTTCATCGAATAGGCGAGCAGAACGTCACCCGTCGTCGCCGCCAGTGTGATCAGAGCAATCGCGCCCCACGCGTATGCATTGTTCACGAGTGCACCTCTTCACGCTCTGGCACTGACTCGCGCTCGTGGTGAGTTGTCGACGAAGGTCCGGCCGCGACGAAGCCAACGCCCGCCGAAATCAGCGCGATGCCGAGCCAGCGCGTCGGCGAGATTTCCTCGTGAAACCGGATGCGGGCAATCACCGCTACCAGCACATAGCTGAGCGAGGTCGCGGGCAGCACATACGTGAGATCGGCCCACGAGAGCGCTGACATGTAGGAGGCGAAGAAGGCGATCAGGAGAATAATGCCGGCGGTGACGAACGGATTTAGAACCGCGAGCAGCAACGCAGAAATATTGTGCAGCGATGCGCCGCCCAGGTCTTTCATGCCGCGCGCCAGCAGGGAGTCACCGAGCGTGCTGAAGACGGTGATGCCAGCCAACACAAGATATTTGCGAAAAGTCACGAGAATTGAATCATTGAATCAGTGAGGTATTGAATCATTGGAAAAACCAAAGGCGTCGAGATTTTCAATGACTCAACACCTCAATCTCTCAATGACCCAATATGCTTAGGCTGGCTCCGCCGCCGGTGTCTCATCTTTCCGGTTCTCCTTGACCCACTTATGCCGCTGGGCGCGGAGTTTGAGGAACGTGCGCGCTTCTTTATACAAACGCTTGCGCTCCGAACTATCGAAGGCAGCTTTTCTCAAAATTCGATACGCGGCCTTGGGACGGAAATAGTATTCGTCGTAGAAGCGATGTACGGACTCGAGAATCTCGGTCGCCGGTAACCCCGGGTACGAGATTTGCACCATCTGGTGGCCCATGTCGTCGACCATCTTCGTGTCGGCGGTCATGAAGCCATTTTGAATCGCTGCTTCGTGGAGTTCGGTGCCTGGATATGCATGCGCCACCGAAACCTGAATGGTCTCGACATCCAGCTCTTTCGCGAATTTGATTGTGTTCTTGATCGTCTCGCGAGTCTCGCCCGGGAGGCCGAGAATGAAGTCGCCGTGCACGACCAGGCCGAGCTTGTGGCAGTCTTTCGTGAACTGCCGGGCGCGCTCGACCGTTGCACCCTTCTTGATGTTCTTCAGGATCTGCTGATCGCCCGATTCGTAGCCGACAATCAGCAGGCGGCAACCCGCCTCCTTCATTGCCTTGAGCGTCTCGAAGTCGGTGGTGACCCGCGAAGTGCAGGACCATGTAAAGCCAATCGGCTTAAGCTTCGCGCAAAGCTCCACGGTGCGCGCTTTCTGAATATTGAAGGTGTCGTCGTCGAAGAAAAATTCCTTCACGTACGGCCAATACTCTTTGGCCTTCGCCATTTCTCGCGCCACGTCGTCGGTCGAGCGCTTGCGCCATGGATGGCCGCTGAGCGTTTGCGGCCAGAGGCAGAACGTGCACTGCGCCGGGCAGCCGCGCGTGGTGTAGAGCGAAACAAACGGATGCAGCAGGAACGGAACGTTGTAACGCGTGACGTCGAGGTCGCGCTTGTAGATGTCGGTCACATGCGGAAGCGCATCGAGGTTCTCGATCGTCGGACGGTCAGGGTTGTGCACGACCTGCCCATTCTTCCGATACGAAATTCCCAGAACGTCCTCGAGCGGCTTACCCTGCGCGTATTCGACGATCGAATAGTCGAACTCCTTGCGGCAGATGACGTCGATCACGCTCTCTTTCAGAGACTTGTCGGGCAGAACGCTAACGTGCGGGCCAACGAAGGCAATCTTGATCTTCGGATTCGCGTCTTTGATCTTCTTCGCAATGTTGATGTCGCCCTGAAAGCCGGGCGTGCTGGTGAACAGCACCAAAAGTTCGTAATCCTGTGCGATACGGATCGTCTCTTCCGCGCTGACGTGGTGAGGCGGCGCGTCGAGCAGGCGCGCGCCTTCCAACATGCCCGCTGGATACGCCAGCCAAACGGGATACCAATAGGACTCGATTTCACGGGTCGCGGGCCACCGCGAGCCGGCTCCTCCGTCAAAGTTCTCAAAGGAGGGGGGATTCAAAAACAGCGTCTTCAATGGCATAGGTATATCTTTCTATTCTAACATTCGATTCGGGGCGAGGCCGATGGGATAGCTACTGTTCGGGTACGTTAAGGCGCCTGATTCCCGTCGGCTGCTCAGCTATTTTGTCCCTTTATTTTGATGGCGTTCCGGGGAGCGCCCAAGCCTCCAGTTCGCCCGTTGCGCGGAGCAAGTTCAGGCGGGCCCGTTGATATTCGAATTCGGTGTCTTGATAGAGCAGACATCGCTCGTTTGCCTGGACTTGGGCGTCCGCTAATTCGTGGTAGGTGCCGGTCTGCGACTGAACGCGCGTTTGAGCACTCTGCCGCGCCGATTCCGCGAGTTCATATTCGAGTTGCGCCACATCCCGGGCGGCTTCGAGTTGTTCTGCGGCACGCCGGAGCTTGACCGTCTCCTCCGAGACTTGATTGCGCGCAGCTTCGGCCTGCTTCTTGGCCTTGGTGGCCGCAAAATCCAATTCCTTGGCACGGGCGCGTTCGACCGCGTTGAACAACGGGAGGCGGATGGCAACGCCAATCGTGGCGTTATCGGGGCGGAATGTTTTGTAGAAATCCTGATAGTTGTTGATGGTCGAAAGGCGCGCATACTGCGCGGAGAAGTCGAGGGTGGGAAAGATGGCAGCGCGATGTTCGGCGCGCGCGCGCATGGCTTCTGCCAGAGCGTGCTGATCGGCGAATTTGATTGCTGGACTTGAAGAGACAGCTTTGGTCTCGGCGTCATCCTCCTTAGCTAAGCCCGGCATCGCGGGAATGCTATCGGGCACGATGTCAAAATTAGCGGCAGGAATGCCGGTCAGGTTCGCGAGGTGGCGGCGCAAGACATCGGCAGAACCGCGTGCCTCGGCAATATGAAGGCGGATGCGGGCGCTTGCCAGCTTCGCTTTATTCAAGTCGGTCGTGCTATCCACTCCCGCCTGTACGCGCTCGGCAACGGCTTTTTCGATTTGCCGCGTCTGCCCCTGGTCTTGATCGAGCCGGACGAGCCGCGCCTCCCACTTCACAAGTTCCGCATAGCTGAGCGCAACGTCCTGAATGACCGCTTCCTTCTGATCCTTCGATTGAAACTGCGACGCGCGAATATCCGCCTTGGCCGCACCCATGTACTGGCTTTGCGCCAGGTTGAAGACCGAGCTTTGCGCCGTCGCCGTCACCAACGAGGGAGCTGAGCCTTCGATGGTCAGCGGAAAGCCATAGCTCCACCCAAGACCGGAGCCAACCGTGAGTGCCGGAATCAAGTTGTTGCGGAGTTCGCGGTAGTTGGCAATGGCGCGCTGCACATCGGCGTCGGCAATTGCGGTTGTGGTGCTATGGGCAAGGGCGAGACGGATGGCGCGCTCGAGAGGCACGGGTTCGCCCGCCGCGAATGAGGCGAACAAAGTCAGGACGCATGAAAGCGAAAGCAGCCTCGCGCAGCGCGACCATTTCAGGGATCGGAGATTCATCTCTCACCTCAAGGATCAATCAACAGCTTCTATTCGGTATGAAGATGCGCCGCCGTTGGGCGGCCTTCCAGAAATTGTAGTGCGGCGGGCAGAGAGCGGAGAAACGAATGAAACCTTAAGAGTAAAGATGAGTGGAGAATAACCCGAGGGTGCAATAAAGACGCCGAGGTGCCCCTCAGCGGCTTACCCGGTTGAGCGCCTGCTGGGCGAGCCCAAACTGCCGCGCCAGCGAAAGGGAAGCGCGATATTCGCGAGCGGCGGCGGTCTTGTCGCCTTGACGCTCCAGCAACATTCCCAGCAAATAATGCGCCTTGAACGCGGGCGCCTCTTCCACCGGGCCGGAGGCGATGTAGCGCTTGAGAAGTTCGATAGCAAAAGGAGTGTTGCGCCCGGTCCGATAAAGATTCTGCGCGGCGTCGACCAGCACATCGGGTTTGGACATTGGCGCCTTGCTCGCCTGGATCAGCGTCTTCTCCATCTCGTCGTAGCGCTTCTGGTGACGGTAGAAGAGCGCCAGATTCAGCCATGCTTCGGAGTCGCCGTTGCTCTTTCCGATCATCAGCCGGTACTCGCGCTCGGCGCTCGCGGCGTCGTTATTCTTCTCGGCGAGATGGCCGTAAATCCAGTGCTCGTAGCCCGGAGAAAGCGAGGCGAGTATCTTCGCCTGCGCGCGAGCTTTGTCCTGCCCGCCGCCGACGATGCCCGGAGCCTCGTAGTAGAACTCGGCAAGATCGGTATGAGCTTCTACGCTGCTGGGGTCGAGTTGCACGGCGCGCTCGAACTCTTGCCGCGTTTTTCCGGCAAGTCCGGCAGCCGAAAAGAAATTCGCGCGGTCCGCCTTCTCGCCATACACATGCCCGAGCCAGCGGTGGTACTCGCTATTGTCAGGCTGAAGCGAGATCGCTTTCTTGCACAAAGCCTCGGCACGATTCAAATCGTCGATCGCGAGATACGCACGACAGAGCAGATTCGCCGACTCGGCATCGGTCGGCAGGGAAGCGCGGGCGCTCAGCGTAGTAATCAAATCGTCAATACGCCCGGCGGCGAGCAGGTCGCGAGGCGAGTCCATGGCTGGAGCGGCGAAGGCCGCCAGAGGAAACAGCAAAAGCAGCAACTGGAAAATACGCTTCATTCTTGAATACTTAACCTAATCATAAACCCCGGAAGTGGGCAAAAGTCTCGCCCCTACGACCTTTCGTCACTGAAATTTGTTACTCAGAATTTGACCTGCGTCCCATCGCTGATCGGTTTGCCATTAATCGAATTGATGGCGATTAAGTCGTTGGCAGAGAGGCCGCTCCTGATCTCAACCTGCGTCAGGTTGGAGAGCGCCGTCTCAACGTTGCGCCGCGCCAGTTTGCGGCCGGCCACCAACAAGACGTAGGGCGTCGAATCGTCGGTCCGCAACGCCTCGCGCGGGATGATCAGAACGTTGTCGTGTTCGGCCGCCGTAATCGTCACGCCGACATTCACGTTGGGCAAGAGCTTGAGGTCTTTGTTATCGACGACGCTGGTGATCTCGCCGACATTGCGCGAACTGTGCAGCTTCACCGTCGACGGAATTCCGGTCACATTCGCGGTCCAAATACGCCCCGGCACAGCGTCCCAGGTGATTTGAATCTGGTCGCCAGCGGCAAGGCGTGCGACGTCGGGCTCATCCACAAACGCGCGCACGAGCACTGTTCGAAGATCGGCCACCTGCAACAGCAGATCGCCGTTCGCGACAAAGCCGCCCTGCTTCACCGGCAACGAATAGACGATGCCGTCAAACGGAGCGCGCACGTTCGACTTTGCCAGCGTGTCCTGAGCCGCATCAAACTCCGCGCGCGCCTCGTCACGTTGCGCCTCTACGTGGGCGATCTCGGCATTCGAGTATCGCTTCGACTGCCTCTGCTTCAGAAATGTCAGCTGAGAGTCAGCGCGGGCCAGCGCATTCTCGGCTTCGCGAACCTCGCCCTCAGACGCAGCGCCATTTTGCTGGAGCTTCTTGAGCGCCTCGAGATTGTGCTGAGCCGTGTCGTGATCGGTGCGCGCTTTAGTTAGCTGCACGTCGAAATTCAAGACTTCTTCCTGATTGCCTCCGCGCTCAATCGCGGCCAGATCGGCCTGAGAAGCCTTCAGCTGCGTCTCCGCATGAGCCGCTTTGGTGCGGGCATCGGCATCGTCCAGAACAACCAGCAACTGCCCTTTGTGGACCGCGTCGCCTTCCTTAACCAGAACGCGCTCGACGCTTGCGGCCACTGGCGCATGAGCTTCGAAATTATTGACTGGCTCGATCTTCCCATTGGTGCCGATTACGCTGCGGATATTGCCTTGCTCGACACGCGCCGTGCGCACCGGCACAGCCTCATCGCGGCGGAAGACAAAGGCGGCAAGCAGAGCTACGGCGGCGAGGACGACAAGCCATGTGGTCGGCGATCGGCGAGGCTGCGGACTGTTTCCATTCAATGGCATACAGGGGAAAGCGCAAGCTTTAATCTACCACTCAAGCATCGCGACAGGCGCGCAAAGTTACTGTTGGGACTTGGTTGATTAGATGCCGTCGGCCCCGATTTTGCGGCAAATTTTGGGGGGGCGAAAAACTGAGACCTTATCGCGCCTGCCGCAGACGTCGACCGCTCACCGCGGAGAGCCATTGTCACCACTGCGAACCGGGCTCTCGATACAATGAACCATGCCAAAACCGCGCCGATACACAGACGAGCACGCCAGCGCCGGGCTGGACCATACCTTCCCTGAGATTGAAACCTGGCCGAACCAGTTTCCCGGATACGAGATTGTCGTCGATGACCCGGAGTTTACTTCAGTGTGCCCGAAGACAGGTTTGCCTGACTTCGGGACGATCACCATCCGCTACCAGCCTGATAAGCGCTGCCTCGAATTGAAGTCGCTGAAGGAATATCTGCAGTCCTACCGGAACCTCGGAATTTTCCAGGAGAACATCGTCAATCAAGTGCTCGAAGACGTAGTGCGCTGGGCGACGCCAGTCTGGGCGGAGATCAAAGGCGACTTCCGTCCGCGAGGGGGGATTTCGACGGTCGTTGTGGCGCGATGGCCGCGTGGCAAAGTCAGAAGTCAGAAGTCAGATGTCAGATTGAAGAAGTGAACTCATTGCAGAAATTGGAGGTCAATTTCAGATGTCGGGATTGTCCCCGATGTTAAAGGTGTGAGATTTTACTTCTGCAATCTGACTTCTGACTTCTGCAATCTGCTATAGTCGCTCGACCTGTGTCCTCAGCAAAACTCTATCCGCGCACGGCTCTGATCGTTCTCACGGCGCTCAACCTTGTTAATTATGTCGATCGTTCGGTGTTGAATGCGGTGCAACCGCTGGTGCAGGACGAATTTCATATCAACAAAGCTGAACTCGGATTTTTGAGTACAGCTTTCCTGATTTTCTATACGATCGCGGCTCCCTTTGTGGGTCCACTGGCTGATCGCTATTCGCGCAAAGTTATTATTGCGCTGGGCGCATTTTTCTGGAGCGGCCTCACGCTTCTGACGGCTGTGACACACACCTACACCCAACTACTGATCCGGCATACGCTGGTTGGGATCGGAGAAGCGACGTTTGTCACCATTGCTCCGACTTTTGTTGCCGACCTGTTTTCCGAGAGATGGCGCGGCCGGATCTTTGGCGTGTTCTACCTGGCAATCCCGGTGGGATTTGCTGCAGGGTACCTGCTCGGCGGACACCTGGGTCCGCACTATGGGTGGCGTTTTCCGTTCTACATGGCTGCGACGCCCGGATTTCTTCTGGGCATCGCTGTAGTGTTTCTCAAGGAACCCGAGCGCGGCACCTACGACACGATTGCCGAGACTGCCGAGCGCGGCACACTCCTGGGCTTGGCGAGGAATCCGGCTTACTTGACGGCCACGCTGGGAATGGCGGCCATGACATTTTCTCTCGGCGGCATTTTAGTGTGGATACCGCAGTTTCTGAACACCGAACGGCACTATACGCTGGAAGCGGCGAACTCGATCTTTGGCGTCATCGTCGTCGTGGATGGCCTTCTCGCTTCGATTTCCGGTGGCCTGCTTGGCGATTATCTGCTCAAACGCATGAAAGGCGCCTACTACGTGGTTTCGGCTGTGGGGATGGCTTTGGGCGTGCCGTTTATGATTGTTGGCTTGTTTACCCAGGGAAAGGCGATGGTACCTGCGATTGCCATCGCGGCGTTTTTCCTGCTTCTCAACACGTCGCCACTCAACACGGCGCTGATTAACTCCGTCGGTGCGCACATTCGCGCCACGGCGATTGCCCTCAACATCTTCATCATTCATTTTCTGGGGGACGTGCCGTCGCCCACCATGATGGGCTGGGTGGCGGATCGTAGTTCGTTGCAAGCCGCGTTCATTCTTCCGGTAATCGCCATGGTCATCTCCTCTGTCATACTCTTCTGTGGCATGAAATTTGCCCCTCCGTTACGAATCGATAGCGATTCCGGAGCGGCGACACTCTCCTCGAAAGCGTCTCAGTAATCAAGATGTTTTGGCACGTTCTCATTTGGATTTCTGGCAGTATCCTCGGACTGGCCTGGTTCTCGCGCATCCTGCAAGCCGCGATCGGCATGCCGCAGGTTGCCGATGTGGCGCGTCCGGAGTGGGACCGCAGACCGCCCACGCCACGCGGAGAACCGCGCGTCAGCATCATCGTCCCGGCGCGGAATGAGGAACTCGATATCCGCGCCACGCTCGAAAGCCTGCTCGTCCTCGATTACTCCAACTACGAAATCATCGCCGTAGATGACCGATCCACTGACCGCACCGGCGAGATCATGGATGAGGTCCTCGCGCGCGCCGATCGCTCCCGGCTGCGCGTCATTCATGTAGAGAAACTGCCGGATCGCTGGATGGGCAAGACGCACGCGATGTGGACGGCAGGGAAGGAGGCATCCGGCGACTGGCTGCTCTTCACTGATGCCGATGTACTTTTCAAGCGAGACGCCCTGAGACGGGCGATTGCTTATGCCGACGCCGAGAACGCCGACCACGTCATCCTGTTCCCGCGCATGATCATGAAGCACGCCGGCGAGCGCATGATGATCGCCTTCTTTCAGGCTCTCTTCGTCTTCGGACACCGCCCTTGGAAAGTAGCTGACCAGAAGGCGCAAGACCATATGGGTGTCGGCGCCTTCAACATGGTTCGCCGCTCTACCTACGACGCCATAGGCACTTACGAGACCTTGCGCATGGAAGTGCTCGACGACATGAAGCTTGGCAAAGTCATCAAGAATGCCGGCTATGCGCAGCGCAATGTTTTTGGCGAAGCTTTGATCTCGCTTCATTGGGTAAGAGGAACCTTCGGCATCGTCGACAATCTCACAAAGAACTTCTTTGCGCTATTGTCGTTTCAATGGCCGCGCACGGTAGCGTCCATGGTTGCGCTGGCATTTTTGAATCTGGGACCGTTCCTCGGCATTTGGCTCGCCCACGGCTGGGCGCGTTTGCCTTATGGCATCGCGCTCCTATCGCTGTTTGGAATTTACTATGGAATGTCGCGGTTCTCCGACGTCGCGCCTTATTACGTCCTGCTCCATCCCATCAGCACTTGCCTGGTTACATACACGGTAGCGCGGTCCATGGTGTTGACCATTCGCCAGGGTGGCGTCGTGTGGCGAGGAACGAAATATCCGCTGGATGAATTACGCCGGGGAATGGTCTGAAAAAGAGGAATCGGCTTGCCGACAAGCAATCACGGTTCTTCCACACCCGTAATCGGAACTGGTGGCCCTTGCGCCCTACGTGACGCCTTTTTCGTCTTCGAGGCGCGGATCGAGCCCGCGCTGTAATGCCCCTGCCGCTCAACGTCATAATCCTTGGGAATTGCAGTCAGCAGTTTTCCGTCATCCCCGAGTTGCTGCGGATGGCGAAGGACAATCTCTGCCCGATCGTCATATTCCTCAATCTTTCCGTGAATTTGAACCACGCGCCCTTGTAACTGCCGTACGTCGCCGAGTTGGCGTATATCGACAGGGAAGATGACGACAGTAAAAGGGCAAGTTCGATAATCGGGGCAGAAGTCGAGGAATGTAACGCCATGGCTGCCTTCTTCGACCCGAACAATCGTTCCCATCACGCAGCCTTGCTTGCGGATGTGTTTGCCGGCTTCGGCGATGGTAATGCACTTCTCCGCCAAGCCCGCCGCCGAGGGAGAATTTGCTTGCGACGAGACAAGAGGGGAGGCAACCGTTACAGGCTCCGGGGAAGACTGCCCTTTACTAAGCGTGGGCATCGCTGCGAGCACAACCACGGCGAGAATCACGAGGGCATGGCGCATACAAATCAGGCGCTCGCACAACGAGTGCCTGTCCAATTGTAGGCGCGGGAAATTGCGGCTCAGCGCGGACGAGCGAAAAAATCACAGAAGCTTCGTCCCGAAAAGGGAAGACAAAAACGAATGCGCGAGCCGGAGAATCACTCCGGCTCGGCGAATTCAGTCACGCAGGCGGGTCAGATGGGAGACAGCTACTTCGTGAACGCCTTCACCGCATTCGCTTCGTCGTCCTTCACGTCGAAGACGGTGTAGAGCTTGGTGATCTGCAACAGATCGTGAACCTTCTTGGTCAGGTTCAGCAGCTTCAGCTCGCCGCCCTGGTTCTTGGCGGTGGTGAAGGCGCTGACGAGTTCGCCGATCCCGGAGCTGTCGATATAGTTGACGTCGCCAAGATTGAGCAGAATCTTCTTCTGGCCCTTCGAGAGCAGGTCGCGCACCGTGTCGCGCAGCACAACGCTGCCTTCGCCGAGGGTAATCCGGCCGCTAAGGTCGACAATGGTGACGCCATCCACCTGACGAGTACTGGACTTCATAGTCACTGGGGAGCCTCCTTGGAATCCGCGTCGCCGCGGACGTGCTTAATCATTTTAAATTCGGTGCCCGTCGGGGACGGGTGGATCTCCACCACATCCATAAACGAGCGGATGAGGAAAATGCCGCGGCCCGATGTTTTCAAAAGATTTTCCGGCGCCAGAGGATCCGGAATTCGACTCGCCTCGAGCCCCTTGCCTTGATCGCGAATAATGATGACAAGATCCTGGGGCGTGCGCTCGAAGGCCAGCGTTACCTTTTTGTTTGGGTCGTACGCATTTCCATGTAAAACTGCGTTGACGGCCGCTTCCCGCACGGCCATCGAAATCTTCATGACCTCTTCGTCGTCAAAGCCCGCCTCAGCCGCCATGCGGCCCGCTGTCTCCTCGGCGCTGTTTACCGTCTCCAGAGTTGAGTCGAGCGTGTAGGAGACGCGGTCATGAGACATAGGGCGATGGGTCCTGAGCCGGCATTGTCCGCACTATTTTAGACACCGCAACCATGATAACGCGCCAAACGCACTTGCGCGGCGAATTGAAAAGTGTGCCTGTCGGAGCGGCAAAAGTCAACGTGAGGTGGCGGTTTCACAAGCGATATCGGGGGCGCGCCAATAGAAGAAAAGCTCCGTGTACCTCTGTGCCCTCCGTGGTTATGGTTTTTTTTCGGCCGAGAGCGAAAGGTCATTGCTGGCATGATCGCCCAGCACCAAACGATACTGCCGCCCTTCCACAATCTGCCGCGCCGATTGCGTCGTGTAATCGAGAACGCGGCCGGGGAAGACTCCCAGCGCCAGCGTAGCCGCCACGCAAATGGCGAGTGCAATCGCCGCCGCAGCTGGAATCGGTGTGACCGGCACGTCCCCGCGCGGCTCCTTCATGTACATCATGACGATGATCCGCAGGTAGTAGTAGGCGCCAATCGCGCTATTCAGCACCATGATGATCGCGAGCCCAACCAGCCCGGACTTGAGCGTCGAATTCAGCACATAGAACTTGCCAAAGAATCCGCCGGTGATTGGAATGCCAATCAACGACATGAGGAAGAAGGTAAACGTCGCGGCCGACGCGGGAGATTTACGCCCGAGCCCTGCGTAGTCTTCGAGCGTGACATATTTCTCTCCCTGATTCGCGAAGTGACTGACGACCACAAAGGCGCCGACATTCATGGCAGCATAGGCGGCGGTGTAGAACATCACCGGCGATGCGCCGAGAATCGGCTTAGCCGCAAACGCCGCCAGCACGTAGCCCGCGTGTGCAATCGAGGAATAAGCCAGCAGGCGCTTAACGTTGTCCTGGACCAGCGCTCCGAGATTGCCGATGGTCATCGAAAGCGCCGCCGAGATCCAGAGCATCCAGAACCAGCCTGGAGCGCGGGTTTCGACCAGCACGCGCAGCAGCACTGCAAACGCTGCAGCCTTCGGTCCGGTCGACATCAACCCAACGATGGGAGCGGGCGCGCCTTCGTAGACATCGGGTGTCCAGACATGGAAGGGAGCCGAGGCGACTTTGAAACCGAGGCCGACGAACATGAGCGCTACGGCGACGTAGGCGAGCAAGCCGCCGTTGCCCGCGAGCAGGGCCGTGCGAATTACCGGAATGCTGGTCGATCCTGTAGCGCCAAACATCATGGCCACGCCATAAAGAAAGAACGCCGTGGCGAACGACCCGAGCAGGAAGTATTTGAGCGAAGACTCGCTGCTGGCTGCATCGCGCCGACGGAAGCCTGCCAGCACATAGGTCGCAATTGACGAAATTTCCAGCGCGATGAAGATCAGCACCAGCTCGATGGCCGATGACATCAGGCACATGCCGACGGTGCCGAAGAGGATGAGACCATAATACTCGCCAGCCCGAATCCGCTGTACAGCCATGTATTCGTACGAGCTGAGAATGGCGACACCGGCAATCGCGATCACAACGATGTGAAAGAAGATGGCGAAGCTGTCGACCTGAACCACACCGGAGAAGGCAGTTCCGGGATGCCCGGCCATGATAAACGCCGAGCCCAGCGCCGCCAGCGCGCCGACCAGACCAATCAAGCCAAGGGGCTTTTGGTTCCTCTCGGGATCGAGCAGCGGATCGATCACCATGACGATCATGCCGAAGATCGAGAGCACGAGTTCTGGCAGCACGCGCAAATAATCTTCCAGCGGGGGTGCGGTAAAGGCAACTTGTGCGAGCAGCGCGGGGATGTGAGCAAGTGCCGTCATTGGCCCACCACCTGGGCGATCTGTTGCGCATAGGGAGCGAGCGCCGCCTGCACCGCTGGATCAATCGCATTCAGCCACATGATCGGCGCGACGCCCATCACGAGGGCAGCCACCGCAATCGGCGCGAGCGCCCATTTTTCGCGCAGGTCGAGGTCGGGCAGAGTGCCATTCACCTCGTGCGTAACTTTGCCGTAGAACACGCGCTGATACATCCACAGCAGGTAACAGGCGCTCCAGATAACGCCGGTAGCGGCCAGAATGCCGTAAACGGGCCTCGCCTGAAATGCCCCGCTCAAGACAAGAAATTCTCCGATGAATCCATTCATCAATGGCAAGCCGACCGAAGCGAGTACAGTAACGAGAAAGAATGTCGCATATTTCGGCATCGGCGTAGCGAGCCCGCCGAACTCGGCAATCTCGTAGGTGTGGCGGCGTTCGTAGATGATACCCGCCAGCATGAAGAGCCCGCCCGTAGCCACGCCGTGGGCCAGCATGACGAACATCGCGCCGTTGAGCCCAGCGGTCGTAAAGCTGAAAAGCCCGAGCACCACAAACCCAAGATGGCTCACCGACGAATACGCGATCAGCTTCTTCATGTTCGGCTGGACCATTGAAACCAGTGCGCCGTAAATGATGCCGATCAGCGCTAGCGTCATGATCCAGGGTGCGTTACGCCGCGCCTGCTCGGGGAAGAGCGAGATATTAAAGCGCAGCAGGCCGTATGTCCCCATCTTCAGCAGAACGCCTGCCAGGAGCACCGAGCCGGCGGTAGGCGCTTCTACGTGCGCATCTGGCAGCCAAGTATGAAGAGGGAAGAGCGGAACCTTCACGGCGAATGCGATAAAGAACCCGAGGAACAGCCACTGCGCGGCAGCCGGGAAACCAGGTATCGTCCCCGCATGAATTTGACGCTGGATCTCGACGAAGTCAAAGGTATTGGGCGACGTGTGTGTGTACAGCCAGATGATCGCCGCCAGCATGAACATCGAGCCGATCATCGTAAACAGAAAATATTTGACGGCGGCATACACCTTGCGCCCATGGCCGTACATGCCGATCAGGAGCGCCATCGGGATCAGCGTGCCTTCCCAGAAGAAGTAGAAGAGGAAGAGATCAAGCGAGGTGAACACGCCGATCAGCGCGGTCTCGAGCAGCAGGAGAAGGATGAAGAATTCTTTCACCCGCTCGTGAATCGACTTCCAGGAAATCAGCACGCAGAGGGGAGTAAGGAAAGTTGTCAGCACGACAAGCCACACGGAGATGCCGTCGATCCCCATGTGGTAATGAATGCTTGGGCTAGCGATCCACGGCTTGTCGATTTCGAACTGGAAGCCGGCCTGCGCGCGATGCAGATGCACCGGCAAATGCAGAGAAGCGACAAACGCGAGCAGCGAGATGATGAGCGCGAAGAGCTTGATGTCGCGGTCGCGTCTTGGAATAAAGAGAACGAGCACGCCGCCCAGCGCCGGGATAAACGTTACCAGGGTGAGGATGATTGGATTGAGGCTCGCCGTGTTCATTACCGCACCCCCATCCAGACCATGTAGGCAATCACCAGCGCCCCACCCGCAGCCACCCATCCCGCATACGAGCGAAGGTTGCCGGACTGCATGTGCCGCGCCTCATCCGAAACGTGCCGCGCCGCGTCGGCTGAGTTGTTCACGGTCGCGTCAATCACGTTCTGGTCAACGCCATGCCACAAAATCTCGGTCGAGCCGTTGATCAGCGGCTTCACGAAGAGAACCGCATACAGCTCATCGACGTAATATTTGTTAGCCACAGCCTTGTAGAAGCTGCCAAAGCTCGCTGCGATCTTCTCCGGAAGCTGCGGCTTGTTGCTGTAGAAGAGCCACGCCAGGAACCATCCGCCGAAGGCAGCCAGGATGGAAACTCCCATCAACAGCTTCTCGGTCAGCTGGCTGGCCGTCTCGCCTCCGGTCTCGCGCGCCAGTTCGGAGGCCGGGGCTTGAAAAACAGGAGCGAGGAAGTGCTCGAATCGTCCGCCAATGCCAATCCATCCACCGACCACCGAAAGAAACGCAAGAACGACGAGAGGTCCCAGCATCACCCAAGGGCTCTCGTGCGGCTCGTGATGACCGTGCGCATCGTCGTGTCCGTGCCCGTGGCTGGCATGAGCATGGGGATCGTCCGCTGGCGCACCGCGATAGTCGTCGCCGCCGAATGTCATGTACATCAGCCGGAACATATAGAAGGACGTGATCAAAGCAGTGAGGACGCCGATCAGCCAATACACCGGGCTTCCGTAAGGGCTGGAGTATGCTTTCCACAAAATCTCATCTTTCGAGAAGAAGCCCGCAAGCCCCGGAATTCCCGCGATGGCCAGCGTGGCAATGCCCATGGTGATGAACGTGCCGGGCATATACCGCCGAAGCGCGCCCATCTTGCGCATGTCCTGTTCGCCGCCGATGCCGTGAATTACCGAGCCAGCCGCCAGGAAGAGCAGGCCTTTGAAGAATGCATGCGTCATCAGGTGGAAGATGCCCGCGGAGAACGCGCCCACTCCGCATGCCATGAACATGTAACCAAGCTGCGAGACGGTCGAGTAGGCAAGGACTTTCTTGATGTCGGTCTGCGCGATGCCGATCGTCGCAGCGAAGAGCGCGGTCAGTGTTCCGACGATCGCGACAACGGTCATCGCCGAAGGAGCGCGTTCAAAGATCATGTGCGACCGCGCAACCATGTACACGCCAGCCGTCACCATCGTCGCCGCGTGGATCAAAGCCGAGACAGGCGTCGGACCTTCCATCGCGTCGGGCAGCCACACATAAAGAGGAAGCTGCGCCGACTTGCCTGCGGCTCCAACCATTAGGAGCAGGCCAATGGCGGTGAGCGTGCCGGCCCCGGCAATCTCGGGGCTTAACGGCTGGATCTTCGCAAACAAAGCGGGAAAATCGAGCGTGCCAAAATGCTTAATCATTAAGAACAGCGCGATCAAAAACCCAAAGTCGCCGATGCGGTTAACGATGAACGCTTTCTTGCCCGCCGACGCCGCCGAATCCTTCACAAACCAGAACCCGATCAGCAAGTACGACGCGAGGCCGACGCCCTCCCACCCGATGAACATCATCAGGTAGTTCTTCGCCAGCACCAGGGTCAGCATGAAGAACATGAAGAGGTTCAGATAGGCCATGAAGCGGTAGTAGCCGTCGTCCTCCCACATGTAGCCAACCGAATAAATATGGATGAGGAAGCCGACGCCGGTGACCACGAGCATCATCACGAGGGAAAGCTGGTCAAGATAGAAATCAAAATCGACCGAGAAACTGCCCGAGCGGATCCAGTGCGCGAGCGGAAAGGAATAGGGAGCGGCGGCTGACGAAAAGCGCAGCGCAATGAACAAGGCCAGCGCAAATGCCGCGCCGCAAAATGTGAGCGCAATCGCCGTGATCGCCTTCTTCGACGAATGGCGTCCGAAGAAGCCGTTGATGGCCGCGCCGGCCAGCGGCAGAACCGGAATCAGCCAGAGATAAGGATTCGGCGTCATAGCTTGAGCAAATTCACCTGGTCGACGTTCAAAGTTTCACGCGTGCGGTAGACGGCGATGATGATGGCGAGTCCGACGGCGGCTTCGGCCGCGGCCACGACCATGACAAAGAAGACGAAAATCTGCCCGCTCAGCGAGTGCCACTGCGCGGCGAATGCCACAAATGTCAGGTTCACGCCGTTCAGCATGAGCTCGATCGACATGAAGATGGTGATGATATTCCGCTTGATCAGAAAGCCGAGCACGCCGCACACAAACAAAATTCCGCCGAGCACGAGGTAATAAGAAAGAGGAACCATCTTTTCTAGTGCTCCTTTCCGGCGGCTACAAGCTGTGGCGCGTCGCTGCGCGCAGGCGACTGGTCAGGCTGCTCGGTTTTAGGCGGATGGTGCGCAATCGCCTCGGGTCGGCTCGCGAGTACCACTGCGCCCATAATCGCGATGAGAATCAGGACCGAAGTAATTTCGAAGGGCAACAGGAATTCGCGGAAGAGAAGCTTGGCGATCTCCACCGGCCCTCCAGGCAGCGCGCCAATCTCTACGGAGATGGTATGGCCGCGAGCGACCACGGTCCAGCAAACCAGCACGGCCGCAATCAGCACGCCGGGGATGCCCAAAATAATGGCGACTTTGCTGCCCTTGGTGTGCTCCTCTTTGCCGGCATTCAAGAGCATGATGGTAATGACAAACAGCACCATGATTGCGCCGGCATAAACAATGACCTGCACAGCCGCGACGAACTCCGCGCCCAGCAAAAGGTATTCGGCGGCGAGCGAAGCCATCACCACAATCAGCGAGAGCGCGCTACTAATAGGATGGCTCTGCGCCAGCAGGTTAATTGCTCCCGCCACGCAAATCGCGCCGAAAAAGAGAAATAGGATTAAGTGCAACATTTTCCAAGTCTCAGTTCTCAGTTGTCAGTTCTCGGTAACCCCAGGCTTAGCTGAGAACCAAGAATCTGAGAAACGGAGAACTGCTTCACCAAGCAACCACCAACGCCGTCACAACAATATTCGCCACCGCCAGCGGAAGCAGAACCTTCCACCCAAACGCCATGAGCTGGTCATAGCGGAAGCGCGGCAGAGTCCACCGCACCCAGACATAGAGAAACATGAAAAAGAAAACTTTCACGCAGAACCAGATCACCGGCAAGACCGCCTGCAAAATCGGCGGCCCAAAGACCGGCCCCAGCCATCCGCCGAAGAAGAGGAGGGTCGCAATGCACGCCACGGTCACCATGTTTGCGTACTC